>Ga0172368_10005840_pt1 | contig 13516 bp, 6 predicted proteins | sample Lak11m_FD_114540 | JGI IMG/M metagenome (GOLD analysis project Ga0172368, IMG submission 114540) | Freshwater microbial communities from Kabuno Bay, South-Kivu, Congo - kab_022012_11m | ecosystem: Environmental > Aquatic > Freshwater > Lake | place: Democratic Republic of the Congo: South-Kivu...
CGGCGACGCCCGCGACGGCGTCCCCCGGCTGTTGCGCGAAGGCGAGCTGCGCGGCCGGACCGGGCAACACGTCGAATTCCGAGGACGTCGCGCCGCGCAGGCCTGCGCCGTAGGCCGCGAGCGCATATCCCCTGCCGGACTTGCGCAGCGACAGATCGTCGAAGACCGCGACGCCCGCGGCGGCCGTCCGCGTGACGGTGCCCAGCAGCGTTGCCCCCGAGCCGTAGGGAAGGACCCACAGGCCGATTCGATCGGAAGCATCCTCGACGGGATTGCCGGTGGCGTCGACGACGGACACGGCGACGGAGAACGTGTCTCCCGCCTCGGCCGATTGCGGCTGCCGCGTGAATGCGAGGGCTGCCGCGGGACCGCGTGCCACGTTGAAGGCCTCGCTGGTCGCGCCTTCGACGCCGGGCGAGGACGCAGTCAAGGTCCAGCCGTTGCCTGCCTTCCCGACGCTTGCGTCGTCGAAGGTCGCGACGCCGCCGACGGCGGCCTGCACGGCCGTTCCGAGGACGGGCGCCGAGGCGTCATCCCTGCGGGCCTCGATCGTGACGGATGCCGTCGAACTCGTTGCCGGATTGCCGAAGGCATCCTCGAGGGCGAGCGAAACGGCGGGCGAAAACGGAACGCCCGCCACGATGTCCGAAGGCTGCTGCACGAAGACGAGCCTCGCCGGCGCACCGGGCAGCACCGAAAACGGGCGGCTGTCCGCTGCGAGCGATTCCGAGGTCGCGTGCAGGGAGTAGCCTGCACCGGGTTTGCGCAGCGATATCGCGTCGAACGTCGCGACGCCGTCGACGGGATAGACGCTCGTATTGCCGAGCAAACCGCCGTCGGACGGTTTCACCGCAAGAGCCACAGCCGACACCCAGTCGGCGGCGACGTTGCCGAATGCGTCCGACGCGGAAACGCGGACCGGCGGGGTCATCGCGGTTCCCGCCGCCACGTCGGAAGGTTGCGTCGAGAATCGGATGGTGCTCGCGGCGGCCGCCTTCACCGCGAAGGGCGGAGTCTCCGCGGGCGCGAATCCGGGGGCCTGGACGAAGAACGTGTATCCGGACGCCGCCTTGTGCAGGGTCAATCCCTCGAAGACCGCGGCTCCGCCGGAAACGGAAACCGAAAGCCTGCCGTCGAGCTCGTCCCCGGAGGGGTTCTTCTGAAGTCGGATGGTCGCGGAGCCGCCGAAATCCTTGTTCGCGACGCCTTCCTCGTCGAGCAGCAGCACGCGGACGGAAACGGGCTGGCCGGCAATCGCGTCGCCCGGAGGCGCGGCGAATCGGAGTTTCCCCGGGCCCGGGGCGCTGCAGCCGGCATGCGCCGCGGCGCAGCACAGCAGCGCTGCCGTGGCACGCACGAGTCCCGGACCGGGGCGCGTCGCGGTCCTCACGGCGCACCTCCGAACTTCGCCGTCAGCGCCGAAAGATCGCTTTCCTCGACGGTCGAGGTCCCCCCGAGATTGGCGGCGAAATCGTAGAATGGTTCCGACGAATTGCCCGGCTGCGTCCCCAGGCGTGCGGCGAGTCCGAGCAAGTCCGCGGCGTCGATCTGTCCGTTGCCGTCGAGGTCGCCCGTGCCCGCCGCGGTCGATATATTCCTGGGATGGAATTCCCAGATGCCGCGTCCGTAGGTGCTTGCGCGCAGGAGGTTTCCCGCCCGGCCGACGAAGAGGTCCGTGACCTTGGCCATCGGCATCGCCGCCCCGAGACGGCGCCAGGTCAGTCCGCCGTCCAGCGTCGCGTACATGCCGAGGTTCGTCCCCACGTAGAGGGTGTTGTTTGCAGAATCGTTCGGGTCGTATCGGACCACGTCGATCGGCACGTTCGGAAGGTCGAATCCGGTGCCGTTGCCGTGAAGAGGCGTCCACGTCGCGCCGCGGTCGGTCGTGACGAAAAGGTGCCCGAGAGAGGCGGAAACGAGGGTGTCTCCGCTGCCGCATGCGTTGTACGCGCCGACGCTTGCGGCCACGAAGACGTCGCCGGGGTTCTTTCCGGAAGGCGTCGACGGAGGGAACGCAATGCTCGACGCATAGGTGGCCGTCTCGTCGCAGGAGATGCCTCCGAGCGGGTTCACGTTGGAGGCAAGGGTCGCGGTCTGTGTCCAGGTACACGAGGTGGTGCCCGCGGTGCAGTTGCTCGTGACCCAGAACTTCGCTCCCGAAACGGCCGCGCCGTAGAGTCCATCGACGGTCGGCGAGGCGACGACCTGCGAGAGCGTGGCCGCGGAGCACGGACTCACCGCGGTCCATCGCGGGCCGGACGCCGGGTCGCCCGCGATGCGGAAGACCTGCCGGCTCGAGGCCGTGAGCGCGGTGGGCGCGGAGGTCGCCGTGGGCACGGCGGCGTACGAGACGAGGAAAGGCATCGAGTCGCCGGAGCAGGAAAGCGTCGGCAGAAGCTGCGTCCAGCCGTAGTGGCATTTGCCGGTCGCCGCGTCGGGATTGCAGTAATGGGTCTTGTACTGGCTCGAAGCCCAGTAGATCGTGGTCGCCGGCCGTCCTCCCGACACGACGGTCGTCCCGATGCCGTCGCCGCCGACGACCTGGTCGAAGGCGGTCGGCTTCGCCTGCGAATCGCGGATGGAAGTTCCGTTGTCTTGCGCGCCGGCGAGAACGACGAAAGGGTCTCCCGTGACCGGATCGCCGGACGCCACCGCGTATTCCTGCGCGGTGACCAGGCCGCGCGACGGCCGCACCCACGCAACGGTCGACGCGGTCACGGTATCCGGATTGAAGACGTTGTCGGAATATGCGATGCCTCCGTCGGTCCCGGCGAAGACGCGGTAGGTCGATCCCGAGCGGACAATCAGCGCGGTGTGCCAGTCGGCGTGGACGTAGGGCAGGGCGCCCGAGGCCGTGAAGCCTCCGTACCAGTGCGTCACGTTGTCCCAGACGGGGCTCGCAGCGAGTCCGTTTCTCGTGCGGATCGCGCACAGCGTGCCGCCGACGATCACGCGGCTCGAGTCCGCCGGGTCCACAGCGACCGCCTGGTTGTAGTCCGCCTGGTCGCTCGCCACGTCCGTGTCCGTGCAGTCCCAGTTCAGGGTCGGATTGGAAAGGGTGCCGCTCGCAACCGCGAACGTATTGCCCGAATCCGTCGAGCGCCAGATGCCTGCCTGCGTCGTCCCGTCGGCGGCCGCGACGACGGCGTAGACCACGGCAGACGGCGGGCCGCCCGAGGGAGTGCCCGCGCCGAGCGTGATCCGCGACGCGTCGCTCAAGGGCAGCGCTCCCGCGCTCCCGCGCGAGCTCCACGTCGCCCCGGCATTCGTGCTGGTCCAGATGTCGCCCGTCCACGCGCCGGTGGTGGAATTCCAGTATTCGCCGCTCGCCGCCCAGCGGCTGACCCCTGAGACGCTTCCCGTGTAGACGATGCTCCACACCTTCGAGATCGTGTCCGTGCCGGGATTGGGCAGGCTTAGGAGCGAGAACGAGGCACCCGCGTCGCCCGACCGGAAGAGCGCGGTGTCCGCGCCGACCAGCACCACGGAGCGATTGGACGGGTCCACGCGGATGCTTCTGATGTTCGTCGCGAGATTGCCGTTGGGCAGGCTCCATCCGCCCGCATACGAGCCCGACAGGGAGACTCCCTCGGACCATGTCAGGCCTCCGTCTTCGGTCTTGTGTACCTGCCCGCCGCTGTCGCCGTGGGGGTCCCCGGTTCCGATGTAGAGCGTTTCGGGATCGGCCGGGTCCATGTCCATGGCGCCCAGGGCGAGGTTCCCGAGGCCGTCCGTGACGGGAAACCACGAGGGCGAGGCGCCGAAGTCGAGCGTCTTCCACACGCCGCCGCCGGCCGAGGCGAGGTAGACCGTGGCGGGCGAAAGCGGGTTCACGCGGATGTCGCAGAGCCTCCCGGAGTCGACGACGCCGTTGCCGCCGTAGCTGCCCGTGACGGAGTCGGCCGGACCGACGTTCAGCCAAGGCAGCGCCAGCGAGCCGGGAAGCGGTGCCGAGCGCAGCCGTGCATCGGCAGCACTGCGGGGAGGTCTCGGCATCAGGTGCGCCCACCGCACCGCCTCCTCGCGGGCGATGCGCGACCACTCGGCGCGCGCGTCGGCGCCCGGATTGCCCCAGCGCAGGCGGTTGGCGGCCCGGCGCAGCAGCGGATCGTCCTGCTCGCGCTCGCCTTCGCCCGGCTGGAACTCCTCCTCCTCGTGTTCGCGCGAGGCCACCAGCGCGGCGATTCGGCGCAGATCCTCCTCGGAGGCGGAGGGCTTCTCCATCAGCCGCGCCAGCTCCGCACGGTTCTCCAGGTCGCGCCAGCGGCTGTATCCGACGGCGGCGGAGGCGCACCCTGCCGCGACGAGGCCCGCCGCGAAGATCCGGACCCAACGGAAGCGCCGGGGTCTGTGCATGTCGGGCTCCGAAGCCGCGGCCGGCGGGGCGGCCCGGGGAAAACGCCTGCCGGCCCGTGCCGGCAGCCCCGTCAGGTCTCCGCAAAGGCGACGCGAAGCACCGGGAGAATCCTACACTCGGGCCGTAGGGGGTCAAGAACGCGGATGTCGCAGGATTCCCCACGCCGGGCCCGGCGCGGGACCGGCGTCAGTTCGGCAGGCAGCAGGCCACGCCGAGTACACCCGAAGGCCCGCAGGGGTACGACCGGGCGTCGCCCGGGTGGTATCCCGAGCCGCAAGGGTTGGCGACGAGCGGTGCGCACACGCCGCCCGCCGCTACGCACGCGTTGCCGGTCGCCTTGGTCAGCCGGGCGACGATGAGGCCGTGCGCCGCGGGATCCTTGATCGTGAGCTTCGTGCCGCCGCTGATCGAGTAGGCGTACCGGAACGTGCTGCGCCCCGGCGAGGACTGCGCCAGCGTCAGCTTGCCGCTGGAGGGCAGCGACCATGTGCCGGACACCTTGACCGGCGGGCAGGGCGCGCGCACGCAGTAGACGATCTGCTCGCCGGTGTAGCGTTTCGTCGAGGTGAACGCAAGCTTCCTGTACGCGCCGCTCGTTCCGCTCCACGTGCCCACGAGCGCTTTCTCCGCCGCCGTCAGCGCGTCGCCTTCCGAGACGAACTCCTCGCCGGAGATTGTCTCGTCGTCCGCGACGCCCGCGCCGCAGCCGCCCGTCGCGACGATCGCGGCCAGAGCCATCCAACCGGAAATCCGCCTCATGGTCGTCTCCCCGCCCGTGCAGGCCGGCGGCCGGAAGCCCCGACGCCCGGCGGGCAGCTCGGAAAGCGCCCGCAATCATGCCACGGCGGAACACAGACGGGTAGCTTCGCCGAGCGGTCCCGGCAGGCGCGGCTTGCCGCCGGCGCCCGGAAGTGCCGGGGCACGATGTGGCCGGCAGTCGGGCAGAGACGTCGGGCGTTCCGACCCGGTGCCGCGCCCCGGGGGACCGGGAGGGCAACACCGACTGCATTGCCGTGCCCCCGGCACTTCCGTGCCGGGCTCCTTTTCGGCCGTTTCCGGACGGAGTGCGGAGGGCTGGGTGGGCAAGCCGCCTGGGACTCGACACGCAGGCCCGTCTCTGCCACTTGTGCGCCCGGAGGCGGCCATGCCCGAGCGGTGTTCCTGGTGCGGAGAAGACGCTCTCTACTGCGCCTACCACGACGACGAGTGGGGCGTCGTCGAGCGCGACGACCGCGCGCTCTACGAGAAGATCGTCCTCGACGGCTTCCAGGCGGGGCTGTCGTGGATCATCGTGCTGCGCAAGCGCGGGAACTTCCGGCGCGCCTTCGAGGGCTTCGAACCGGAACGCATCGCGCGCTACGGCGAGGCGGACGTCGCGCGCCTCATGCAGGACGCCGGCATCGTGCGCAACCGGGCCAAGATCGAGGGCGCCGTCGCCTCGGCGCAGGCGCTGCTGCGGCTGCGCGACGAGGGCGTGCGCTTCTCGGATTTCCTCTGGCAGTTCACCGATGGCCGCACGCTGCAGCACCGCCGCGCCACGTGGCGCACCATCCCGGCGGCGACGAAAGAGAGCCGGGCGATGGCGAAAGCCTTGTCGCAGAAGGGTTTCCGCTTCTGCGGGCCCACGGTCTGCTACGCCTTCATGCAGGCCGTCGGCATGGTCAACGACCACGTGAAGACGTGCTTCCGCTGGGAGGCGCTCGGCGGAGGATCGCAGCGAGCAGGCTAGCGCTTCTGCCGCCTGGGATGCCGATCGCCCGTCTTCTGGCGCAGCAGCAGACGCACCGGAATCTCCAGTTCGAAGCGCTCGCGCAGCTTGTTCTCCATGTAGCGCCGGTACGAGTCGACGACCGCCGCGGGGCGGTTGCACGTCACCGCGATGCTCAGGGGCAGCGTCCCCACCTGCGCGGCGAAGAAGAACTTCACGGGCAGTCCGCGCCACAGCGGCGCCGGGTGCGAGTTCTGCACGTCCTGCAGCCACTCGTTGAGCTTCGGCGTCGGAATGCGCGTCGTGGCCTGCCTGTGAAGACGGATCGACAAGTCCAGCACCTTGTTCGTGCGCAGCCCCTGCAGCGCGGAGACGAACACGATGGGTGCCCACTCCGCGAATCCCAGACGGATGCGCAGCTCCTCGCGGGCCTTGCGCGCGGCGGCCTCGTCGTCTTCGACCAAGTCCCATTTGTTCACGACCAGGATGATGGCACGGCCCTTCTCCGCCGCCAGGCCCACGATGCGCGCGTCCTGCTCGACGCCCGGCTCGGTCGGGTCCAGGAGCACCGCGGCGACGTCGCTGCGCTCCAGCGCCTTGAACGCGCGGAGCACCGAAAACGCCTCGATTTTGGCTGCAATCGACTTGCGCCGCCGGATGCCGGCCGTGTCCGTGAGCACGAAGGTGCGGTCCTTGTACTCCAGCTCCTCGTCGACGGGGTCGTGCGTCGTGCCGGGCACCGGGGAGGCGATGAAGCGCTCCTGGCCCAGCAGGCGGTTGAGCAGCGTGCTCTTTCCCGTGTTGGGCCGTCCCAGCACCGCCAGCCGGATGCGCGTCTCGTCGGGCGTCTGCTCCGCGTCCTCTTCCGACAGGAGTCTCGCCTGCGGCAGCGCCTCGACCACGGCGTCCATGAGATCGCCCACGCCGCGGCCGTGTTCGGCGCTCGTGGCGTACACCTCGCGGATGCCCAGCCGGTAGAAGTCGGCGACGCCCAGCTCGCGCTCGCGCCGCTCGCTGTCCACCTTGTTGACCGCGACGAACAGGGGTTTTCCGCTGCGCAGCAGCAGGCGCGCGACCTCTTCGTCGGACGGCACGAGCCCCTCGATCGCGTCGCACACGAGAATGATGGCCGCCGCCTCCTCCACGGCGAGCTGCGCCTGGGCGCGCATGGAGGCGAGCAGCGCCTTGTCGTCCATGATGGACGCGATGCGCCCGTGCGGACCGCCGCCGACGGCGCGCTGCGGATCCTGCCCGGTGCGCCCCGGCTCGACGGCGCCCGCGACGCCCTCGGGCACGAATCCGCCCGTGTCCACGAAGGAAAGCGCGCGGCTGTTCCAGTCGCCGTCGCCGTAGTGGCGGTCGCGCGTGACGCCCGGCACGTCCTCGACGAGTGCGCGCGGGCCACCGACCAGCTTGTTGAACAGCGTTGACTTTCCGACGTTCGGACGGCCCACGATCGCGACGAGCGGACGCATGGAAGGCCTTCGCCCCTCCCCGGGGGGCGCGCACCATAGCGGAAAATCCTCGGGCATTCGACGGAACCAGGGGCCCCGCGCAAGGGCGCCCGTGCGGGAATTCGACAGCCGGGCGCCCGTTCGTAGAATGGCCTCGCCGCGCTCGACGCCCGCGGGCGGGCAGCGCGGAGAGCGCGTCGTCTTCATTCCGAAGAGGTTCCGGTCCGTGTCGGGAAAAGTCGAGCTGCTGCTGTCGGCGGCGACGCTGCCGGCCATTGTGCTGCACGGCGGGGCGGGCACGCGCCCGGACGCGGATCCGGCGGCCGTGTGCGCCGGAATGGCGCGCGCCTGCGAGGTCGGCTTCGACGTTCTGGGGCGGGGCGGCTCGGCGCTCGACGCAGCCGAGGCCGCGGTCGTCGCGATGGAGGACGACCCGCTTTTCAACGCGGGGCGCGGCTCGTGCCTCACCCGGGACGGCACCGTGGAGATGGACGCCGCCGTGATGGACGGCACCAGCCGGCTCGCGGGCGCGGTCGCCGACGTGCGCACGGTGCGCAATCCCGTCCGGCTCGCGCGCCGCGTGCTGGAGCAGAGCGATCACCTGCTGCTCGTCTCCGAGGGCGCCGAGCGCTTCGCGCGCGACGAGGGGCTGGCCATCGAGCCGCCGGACTACTTCGTCACGCCCGAGCAGCGCGCGCGCCACCTGGAACTGCGCGAGGCCGCCCTGCGCGACGGGACGCGGCGACACCGGCGCGGCCTGGGCACCGTGGGCGCGGTCGCCGTCGACGCGCACGGGCGCCTGGCCGCGGCGACCTCGACCGGGGGCACGCCGCTCAAGCAGCCGGGACGGGTCGGGGACACGCCGATCATCGGGGCGGGCACGTACGCGGACGACGCCTCGGCCGGCGTTTCCTGCACCGGGCACGGCGAGTCGGTCATCCGGCTCGTGCTCGGCTTCCGCGTGGCGGACGCCGTGGCGCACGGTGCATCGCCGCTCCAGGCCGCCCGGGCCGCGGCGCATCTGCTGCGCGAGGCGACGGCCGCGGACGGAGGGCTCGTCGTCGCGGCGCCGGACGGACGCCTCGGATGGGCGCACAACACGGTGCGCATGGCGCGCGCCCTGCGGCGCGCCGGCATGGACTCGTCCGTCGCCGAGGTGTGAATGTTCCCGCGACGAAAGCCGGGCAGGACGGTGCCCGGGCACTCCCGCGCCCGGCTGCATCGGCGGCGCGGTCGATGGACCTCCCGGAGGCTGCAGGATTCTGCTAGGTTGGGCCCGATCCTTCGCGGTCCGACCCGTTTCCGGGGGCTGCCGTGAGCCAGAGTCTGCGGATCGTCTTTCGCAAGTCGGGCCGGGCCGGCCAGGAACTGCGGCTCGACACGCCGGTGGTGCGCCTCGGGCGGGAGTTCGGCAGCGACGTCCAGTTCGACGAAGCGGCCGACCGGGCCGTGTCGCGCCGGCACGCGGAAATCAGGTGGGAGAAAGACCGACCCTTCCTGCACCCGATCGGCGGAAAGCTCGTCGCACGGGCCGGCGTCGCCCTGACCGCGCCGACTCCCATCGCACAGGGCGACATCTTCGAATTCGCCGGCGTCGGCGGGCCTTCGATCCAGGTCTGGTACGACGAGGACGGCCAGGGAGCCGACGAGGCGCCGACCCCGCCCGAAACACCCGTGATGGCGCCGCCGACGCTGACGCCGCTGCAGGTCGAACCCGCAGCCGCAACGGAGTCCGACGCGGCGCCCGACGAGGACGAGGTCACCCCGACGGAAATCGAGACGAGCCGTTCGAAGCCGCCGTCTCGCGCGCCGGCCGCGCCCCCGAAACCCGCCGCGCGCCCTCCGCCGCCTCCGTCCGCGGCCGTCGCGCCCCTGCGTGCCGCGCCCCGGCCGCCGCCCCCGCCGCACGCCGCCGTCGCTCCGCTGCGCGCCGCGAGGCCGCCGACCCAGCCCGCCGTCGCTCCGGTCGCGGCCCCGCCTCCGTCGCCTGCACCCGCCGCGGCTTCCCCGGCAGCTCCCCCGGCCGCTGCGGCGCCCGCCGTTTCGTCGCCGGCCCACCCCCCGGTGCCTGCGCCGAGCCCCGCAGCGGCCCCGGTCGCGCCGGCTCCTGCTGCCGTGCAGCCGGCCAGACAGGCGAAGGTCCTCACGCCGGCAAAGCCACCGAGCGTGCTGTCGCCCGGCCGGCCGTCTGCTCTTGCGACGGGCTCGAAGGCGACGGCGACCCCGGCGGGATGCCGGGCGCGCGTCATTGGCGGCAGCCTGGACGGGCAGGTCTTCGCGATCGGGTCCGGGGGCCTGGTCATCGGACGGACCCCGAGCTGCCAGGTGCGTTTCGACTCGGCGCAGGATCCATCGGTCGAGCCGCGCCATTGCCTGTTGCACGTGCTGAAGGGCAGGGTCTACTGCGACGACTTGGGCTCGTCGGGCGGGGTCTTCATCGACGGCCAACGCAAGACGCACACGGAGGTACACGAGGGCCAGCGCGTCACGCTGGGCCAGGCAGGCCCGGCACTGGTTCTGGAAGGCTCGGCGGGGCAGGCGGTTGCCGAGCCCGACGACGAGATGATGCGGGCGACGCAGATCGAAATGCCCGCGTTCCTGGCCGCGCCGGCGGCGGCGCCCGCAGCCGCGCCCGAAGCCGAGCCGGTCACCGACCAGATCGAGCCCGAGCTGGTCACCGATCAGATGTCGGTTCCGGCGCCCTCCGAGGAGACGACGATTCCGGGGCGCGAGGCGCCCGAGATCACCCCGACCGCCGTGCCCGGCCCGGTGGCGAAAGCCGCGGCCGAGGCCGGTTCGGGGCCGAAGGCCGCGCCCGCGACGCCGGCCAAGGCTGCACCGCTCGCGCCTCCGAAAGCTCCGCCGCGTACCCCGACGCCGGCCGGCCAGGCGCCCGCACTGCCGCCTGCGGCCAAACCGGCGGCGCCTGCACGCCCGGCTCCCCGCGGGGAGCATCACGCGACCCAGATCCTGATGGAGCCGCTGCAGGCGGGACTGCCGCCGCTGGCTCCGGACGGCACCGGGCATACGCAGTTCATGATGCAGCCGATAGAGGCGGTCGCCCCGCCCAAACGGCGCTGGAAGCTGTGGGCCGCGGTGGCCACCTCGAGCCTCATCGCGCTGGGGGGCGTCGGCGCCGGCATCCACACCTGGCAGAAGGCGGAGAAGCGCCGCCGCGTCATCGCGAAGGTCGAGCGCAAGAAGCAGGCCCTCCAGGCCGACCGCGCCGGCGAGGAAATCACCGTCGAGGAGTGGGAACTCTACGGCGCGGTGCGCAGGTCCGAGGGAAAGGCCATCGAGCCCGAGCTGCGGCGCGTGGTTCCGGTCCAGATGCAGGCCCAGGTGGCGCCGCCGACCGGGCCCACGCCCGAGGAGCTCGCGCGCAAGGCGGCCGAGGAGGCCGAGCGCAAGCGCAAGGAAGCGGAAGCCGCCGCGGCGGCCGCGGCGGAGGCGAAGCGCATCGCGGAGGAGCGGGCGAAAATCGCCATCGGCGTGCGCGACGCGTTCGCGAACCTGCGGCGCACGGAGCTGGAACGGCTGAAGATCGCGCGATCGGCCAAGGCCGGCGGTCCCAACCGCGCCCGCTTCGTCATGCTGGGCGAGAAGCGCCGGGATCTCGTGGCGGCCTACGATGCCGAGGCCGTCAAGCTGAAACCCGACGCCGCTCCGTCGAAAACCGAACAGTTGATGCGCCGCGTCGCGCGCAACCTGGGCGAGGAGCCCGCGAGCGTGCCGGAGCGGTTCTTGGCGCAGGCGAAGCAGGCCGTGGACAAGCGGCTCAAGGACAAGCCGCTGCGCGAGGCGATGCTGTCGGGCCTGCAGCGTGCGAAAGACGAGCACCTCGCGGAAACCGTGACCGCCGCGCTGGCCGACCAGGGGCTTCCCGTCGAGTTCCTGTTCATCGCGCTGGAGCTGAGCGGCGCGGATCCGAAGGCGGTGGGGAGCGACTCCGGCACGGGCGTGCCCAAGGGCATGTTCCAGCTCATACCCGAGGCCGCGTCGAAGGTCGGAATCAATCCGGGTCCGCTGGCGTCGCAGCCGCTCTTCGACGACGCGGACGGGCGCGCGCACTACGAGGTCGAGTCCAAGGGCGTCGCCAAGCACCTTCGACAGCAGTTCTTCGGAGGCGCCGGCGGGTCGGCGCTGCTGGTGGCGGCCACGTTCGCCAACGGCGACCCCATGATGCTCTCCGCCGTGCGGGCGAAGCTGGGCGCCAAGGGCGAGGACCCGGGCGCGACCAGCTTCTGGCGGGCCTGGGAGGCCGACGCGCTGCCGCCGCCGGCGCGCGAGGCGGCGCTGCGCTTCTTCGCGCTGGCCGTCGTGCTCAACGATCCGTCGGCGTTCTCGCTGGGCATCGCGCCGCCGCTGGAGCACGTCGCGCTGGCCGAGGGAATGGAGTAGCGCGGCGCACCGCCGTGCCGGTCGGGAGCCGTGGTGAATCGTCTTCTGCAGGCCTGTGCGCTTGACACACGTGCGCGGCGGTCCCTCGACTCCGGGCACACGAAGCGCCGCGTGCCCGTCGCCCGGGACGAACGGAATCGGGCCCGAGTGCGTCAGGCGCCCGGGCATCGTTTGTCGCACCGGGGAGCGCGTTGCACGCGCCCGGAGGACTCCGGCCGATGAGGACGGAGCCGACCGCGGATCGGTGTACGGCGCATGCCCACCGGGCGGCGGGGTGGCGCTGCACGGGGTGCGGCCACGCGCTCTGCCCGGCGTGCGCGGTGCGCCGCCGCGAACAGTCGGGCATGGAGGTGGCCTGCCGACGCTGCGGCATGAGCGCCGAGGTCATCCTCGTGCCCCGCCCGCTGGAGCCGCCGCTGCGGCGGCTGCTGGGCTCGCTCGCCTACCCGTTCTCGGCGCGGGGCATCGGCCTGATGCTCGGCACGGGCTCGATCCTCGCCGTGGCGGTCCAGCAGGGACCGGCCGGCCGAGCCATCGCCCTCCTGCTCGTTTACGCGGCAGGCCTCCTGGTCGTGCGATCGACCATCCAAGGCCGCGAGGATCTGCCCGATCCCGGCGAGTGGGGCCGGGCGTCGGATCTCGTGCGCGCCATGGCCAAGGCTGGCGTGGCGACCCTGCTCGCCCTCGCCCCGTTCGTTGCCTGGACCGTGAAGGCCCGCGGGGTGTTCGCCGCCGCCGCGCCGGACGAGGCCGCATTTCTGCTGAGATGTGCGGCGCATCCGGCGGGCGTCGCGACGCTGGCCCTGGCGGCCGCCTGGATTCCCGCGGCCACGATGATGGCCGCCGCCGACGCGGACTTCGCCGAAACCGTGAATCCGGCGGCGGCGGCGCGCCAGGTGCGGCGCGTGGCGATCGAGTACGCGGCCGTCGTGGGTGCTCTGCTCGTGCTGGCCGCGCTGGCGGCCGGAATGGTCGTCGTCGGGGCCGTTCTGCAGCAGGTGATGCCTCTGCCCGTCGTCCCCGCGGTTCTTGCCGGGACCTTCGCCCTGTGTGCGCCGCTGGCCGGCGCCCGTCTCTCCGGATTGCTCGTGTACGCGCGCGGGCCGGAAATGGGGCTCGTGTCCGGACGCACGAGCCTGGTTCCGGCGCTGGGCGCGATCCAGCCGGCGGAGGAGAAGGCGCCGGCTCCGGAGACGCCGCAGCCCGAGGCCCGGGAAGAGTCCGAGGGACCCGCCGCCGAGGCGCCCGTGTCGAAGCCGGACGAGCCGACGGCACCGCGTCGCGAGGCGCCGCCGGAGCCGGCTCCGGCCCTGCTTCGAGCTGTCGAAAAGGCACGAACGCGCACGGGAACCACGCTTCCTCCGGTTGCGCCCGCTGCGCCCGCCCAGCGAACCGCTTCGTCGCCGTCGGTACCGTCCGTCGCCGCCGCGCCCGCCCCGCGTGCCGTTTCGTCGCCATCGGTGCCGCCCGTCGCCGCTGCGCCCGCTTCGCGAACCGCCTCGTCGCCATCGGTGCCGCCCTTCGCCGCCTCGCCCGCTGCGTCGTCGCCGTCCGAGCCGCCCGCGGCGACGATCGCCTTCGTGCCGGCCGTGCCTC
>Ga0172368_10005841_pt1 | contig 13516 bp, 15 predicted proteins | sample Lak11m_FD_114540 | JGI IMG/M metagenome (GOLD analysis project Ga0172368, IMG submission 114540) | Freshwater microbial communities from Kabuno Bay, South-Kivu, Congo - kab_022012_11m | ecosystem: Environmental > Aquatic > Freshwater > Lake | place: Democratic Republic of the Congo: South-Kivu...
AGATTGTTAAACCTCCAAATACGATGAACCTTAAAGCCTCGTTTATTTTTATCGCCGAACTGCTTGTCCTCTTTAATGCCATATAAAAACCGAGTAAAAAGCTTGAGTTTATATCTTCTCAGACTTTTTTATGTCACGGGTAAAGAGGCACCTGCTTCGACTTCTCCCGGCCGGATTTCAGTCGCCCCTAACAACCTGTTTTTTAAAATCTTCATATTACTGTCCTGGAGAAGGCCAAAAGGAGGAACCGGCCATGTCGCGTCAATCGGTTCATGCCGTTTGGCCGGTCCTTGATTTACGATTATGGAAGGACCTGATTGTACACCTCATTTGAAAGTTGTCTATACGTGCAACTACGGTATTTTGCAAAAAAAACATACGGTATTCAAAAAATGTTAGATTGGTCTTTTATGTTGTTTGAAGATGGGAAACCGAGGTAGTGGGATATACCCGACAAGCCGGCTGGGGGTGAGAACGGGCGCGAGATTAAACTGAGTGTAGGAGTTACTAAGAAATACGGCACGGTAGCGATTTTAGGTCGCAGGCGCACTACCTTAACCCCTATCGAAAGGAGGTGACACGATAAATCCATTTAGGACAATGTAACTTTAGATGACTTGTACCACCACGTTTGGGCACGTGGCGGTGCGCGGACAGAAGCTGGAAAGCCGGATGCCTTTAACAGAGGCCCGTCCGGTTTGGGCCGAGGTCTACCCTATTCCTGTTGATTCCATCTCGGAGATGGGTTCGAACAATCTGTCTCGGGGACAACTTTGGCAGGGGTGGGAAGGTCTATCGGCACGCTTTTTTTGAGCCGGCCATACGGGAGCTTTGAAACCACTCTGCTTTTACCCAGATGGGAAGCGCTCCGGAAACGATCCCTTCCGAAAAGGCAAAAACCCCTCGATTTTACCCCCTCCATTCTTTCCAGAATACCCCGTAATCGATTTTCTCGGGGCTACTGGAAGAATTCTACCATCGTCTCTTTTTAACGGCTTACAGGCCGTTTTAAGAGGCAGTAAAAAAAGGGGAAAGTTGAGGGCAACCTTTTTTCGTGATTTTCCCCATTCGTTCTACTTCCCTCCACCTAAGAGTGGAACATGGTCTGCCGGTGAAAAAACGTCCGAACGGAGCCCACATGTGTGAGAGGTCTTACCAGCCTCCCCCGCCTGCTCGGTGGGAGTCCTGGATGGCGGATGCCTGGCATGCCCTTCCTCCGGGTAGCCTGGCACTTAGGGCCATTAGAATATCGGTTAAATGGGTTTGGCTATCGGGTAGCCTCTCCCCCGGTATCTAGCCGGCCAATATTGGCCGGTTCTCAAATGTCACAGGCTGAGAAATGCCAAAGTGGCTAAAGGTAAAGGCGAAACGTTTCTGTTTTGCCGGTGGACTTGGGGTTAACGCTAGAAGCGTGAAAGGGTGGATGAAGTCTGTGGAAGTGACAAGCCGAGGAAGTTTCCGTGTTTCGTCCGAGGTGAGAGCTGCCAGTTCGGGTTTTCGGCTGGCTATTCCCGTATTCGGGATAGACTTCCATGGGTGGACCCCTAACCCCGAAATCGTGTTCGCTTGGTGGCCATGTGGGGACCCGTTGATTTTCGCTGGCTTCGACCGTACACCATTTTGGGTGTGCGGGACAGGGTTTAACTCCTGTCAGGAGCGGTCAGAACGGCCGTGAGGCCGCCATGGTGATTGTGGAGGGGTTAAAAAACCACAGTCATTCCCCGAATCCTCCCGACTTGGACTAAGACGGAGGCAGGGGGAGCCTAAGAGCGAAAACGGAGGCGCCATAGTACCGAAATCCTCCTCTCTTTACAGCAAAAGAGGGGAGAAATAAGCACTTCTGCCATTCCGGCAGGGCTGTTCTTTATCCCGCAATAAGTGTCTTAGGGAAGGGCGCCAGGTAATGTCCGCGTTTCTTAAAAGTCATCTTCTTTCCGTTTATTCGGTTTGGCCGTGGGGGCTTGCCCAAAACCCCCACTTTTGGCTTTACCGTCTCTCGTTGTCCTTCTGGAGGATTCCCTCTCTCTTGAGAGAGGGGTCACCTCCCGTCTTTATTCTTATTTTTTTACCCGGGTTGGGAAGGCTTTGAAGGCATAGCTTTGCCTTTAAGCCTTCCCGGCTATTTTCCTAGGGACAACTGCGCCCGGGCCTCTGCTGTCGGCAGGCCTGGATGGGGTATTATTTTATTGGGCGGCTTATAACCGAGGCCTCAGAAGCTTCTTGATCTGGTAGTTTCCGGCTTCCCAGCCTCCCAGCTTTCTAGCTTATTTGCCATGTTCGATTACCAAAAATACAGTCAACTTCTTAATTCTCTTAAGCACGTAAATAAATACCGCTATGGCGCCTGCGTCGAAACCCCGCCAGTTGGAGACAGGGTCGGTACCAAAGTCTTCGATCTGAGAGAAACCGATGGCTGCTACTTGATCCTTTCCTGGAAGCCTGAGCTTCGGGCTATGCCCCTCCTCGATCTCGCTCTTACTTCCATAAGGCTCAAATACTTCGTCGTTCACCTCATTAAGGGCCGCATGAATATTCAGACTAACCGGGTTTACGTTAGGGCCGCTATTAAGACTATTGAGGGTAAGGCAAAGACCTTTGCCGGCCGTGACGGTAAGGTGAGACCTGTTTCTACTAAGCTTTTTACCAAATACGCCAATACCGTAACGGGTGATATTCAGGGAATCGTCAACGTGGCCTTTACCTACCCCGAAACTCTGCGGTTCTATAACAAGCATCTGCGCCGGGTCTTTTCTAACTTCCTGGGCGCCAGAGGCATGGAGCGCGGGGAGGCGAAGAAATACTTCGAGGTTTTCGTAAGGCCTTTAAAACCAAGACTGCGCAAAGAATTTTGGGCTAAAGCCGGGGGGAATCATCAGGGGAGTCCTGCACCATGAAAGTACTACCCAAAATCATCGTGGTCATAGGTTTGGTCTTACTGGTGGCTGTCCTTGGATCTTTCGGCTATTACTGGCTGACGGAAGATAGTTTAGTTGTGCGCCCGTTCTTATTTTATGCTTGCATGGCCTATATGGCCGCAGTGGTGGTTTATTTCCTGGTGTTGGGACCCAAATTGGTTAAAATTTTGGAGGACCAGGAAAATCTTCAGTCCGAAAGGCAGAAAATCAAGGACCGGCAAGGGTGGTGTGAAGATCAGAAATCAAAACTGGCTCAAAAAGAACACGAACTGGAAAAACTGGAAAAATACCTTCGTGACGGGATCCGCCTGGAGCTTACTGGAAAACTCACTCCGGAAGTGAAAGCGGAGCTCGCCAGTCAGTTTAAAAAAGAGGTCAATAGAGAAGTAAGGGACTCCAAAAAGCGCATGCTGGATCGGGATTCCAGGCTCAATCTGGCCCATAGGCATATTACTAAGAGCCGCGTTCAGATCCAGGAGCTGCGTGCCGCCAAAAGTCAACTCCTCCTCGATCTGCAAAAATCCCAAAGGGAAAATGGGGAGCTCTCCGGCCAGGTCAAGCATCTAAGCTCAATTGTCGAACAACGCAAAAACTGGGATAACGAGACCGCTATGAAGATGATCCCACATCTGGCCCAGTCCACCCTTTTAAAAGCTCTCCACCGGAGAAAGGATTTTGCGGATCTTAAGGCTAAACTCAGATCGGGGCGCTGATACAAGGTGAGGTTGCAGTACGTTGAAGCCCCTGTCTGTCTCAAAAAAATATTTTCTCAATCTCGGATTATTCCTAGGGCTCCATCTTGGTTTGAAGATAAGTATAAAGTATATTATACTAATCGTAATTATACTTATAGGAAGACCTCATGAAATTTATCAATAGAAAAGCCGAGTTAGAAGTCCTTAAAAGGTTTTACAAGAAAAATGGCTTCCAATTTATTCCCATTTACGGCAGAAGAAGAGTTTGGAAAGACCAGGCTGGTTCAGGAATTTATCAAACATAAACCGGCCATATACTTTCTGGCCGACAGTGTAGCGGAAAACGAGCAATTGAGAAATCTTGGACGGGAGATGGGCATTTTCTTTGATGACCCCTTGCTTACCGACAGAGGTTTCAAAGATTGGTATCAGTTCTTCGAATACATACAGAGAAAAGCAAAAGAGAGAGTGATTTTGGTCATAGACGAGTTTCCCTATCTTGTAAACTCCAATAAAGCCATATCTTCCATATTTCAGAAAGGCATAGACCAGTATCTCAAAGATACAAAGCTATTCATGGTGCTCATGGGCTCAAGTATTGGGATGATGGAAAGGGAGGTGCTCTTCTACAAAGCCCCGCTTTATGGAAGAAGGACAGGATCTCTGGAACTCAAAGAAATGGGGTTTTTCTCTCTCAAAGAGTTTTTCCCACAGAAAAAACTGGATGAACTCGTCTCTATCTATGGCGTAACAGGCGCTCTTCCAGCCTATCTCGAAAAACTCCACCCCGAAAGGGATATCTTTCAAAACATAGAGGAACTCATTCTGGAAAGGGGAACATTTTTTTATAACGAAGTGGAATACCTCCTTCGTGAAGAATTAAGGGAACCCCGTAATTATTTTGTCATTCTTAGATCCATAGCCCAGGGCAAAAGAAAGCTTTCGGAGATTATCAACGACACCGGCTTTGAAAAAACTCTCCTTTCGCGATACCTGGAAATACTTCGGAGCCTCAGGCTTATAGAGAAGGACATACCGGTTACGGAAAGGCAGCCCGATAAAAGCAAGCTCGGACTTTACAGAATCCATGACCGTTTTTTTGAATTCTGGTTCAAGTATGTTTTTCCGAACAGAAGTAGACTCGAGATTGGAAAAAGCCAGGAAGTGCTGGATAAGATAAAAGAGACCTTTGAACAGCATCTTTCCTACGTGTTTGAAGATGTCTGCAGGGAATACTGTCTGGAACTTATGAAAAACGGTGATATCCGGTTTACCTCCCTGGGCAGATGGTGGCAGAGAAACGAAGAAATAGACATCGTAGCTCTTGACGAGGAAACTAAAACCATATATTTCGGGGAGGTCAAATGGAGCAAAAAGCCTGTCGGCGTTGACATCCTGGAACAACTAAAAAATAAATCGGTCCTCGTACAATGGAATACTAACGCCAGGAAGGAACGGTTCATGCTCTTTTCAAGATCCGGTTTTACAAAGGTCTTAAGGGAAGTAGGCAAAAAGGAAGGGGCCTTGCTGATCCAGGCAAGGGGGGAAGGTCTGGAGGTCTTAGAAAATGGGGAATAGAAAACTCTACTCTATTCAATCTGCTTGTTTTGGGTGCTTGTTATTGAACTCCCCGACTTAGAAACTACTCATAGGAGTTAGTCGGGGATGATTACTTGCCAAGTAGTTCTCTTTGGGTTTTTAACGCTCTCTTAAGATACTCGTTAGATTTAGGCGGTTTCTCAATGAGCTTAAGAACTATTTGGGCAGAGTTACCACTTAAATTAATCATTCGTTCTTGATCGAGGATGGTTTTCCGAATCCCACTGTTTATCTAGCTTTGCCATGAAAATCTGATAGTCTTCTTAACCTTCATCACTAAATGCTCTCCCATCGGCAGTAGTGTAGATGTCCTCTTCAGGTGCTTTCAAAAAATCAAAGGCCGGACCACTATTGGCAGCCCTAAGCCATTCTTTTTCGTCGAGATCGTTTTCTTTCGGGATAAATACGATGATACGAACCTTTGCCAATCCACTGAAAGGCAAAGGTTCATCGAGTACGAGTTGCCGTTGGGCATTAACTGTGGCGGTGGTTTCAATAACTTTCTTAATAATTTTCATAAATTAACCTTTTTCTGGATTTAAAAGGTCTAGATTCTTTTCTACAACCTTTAGGGTTTCATATTTTGCCCAGTTCATGGTTAATTCGTAGAGTGGTGAGTCTTGGCTTGGTTTAAAAGGATGCCTGTTAAATTTTTGATGAATGAGTATTTGAAGCCTGTCTTTCCGTTCTCCAGTCAAAGAATGGTACAGGTTGTCCAGTTCTTCTTTCTCCCGGGACTCCCTCTGTAGTTTTTCTTCTTTTTCTCTCTCTGCCTGAACTTGCCTGGTTTTTAAAATTTCCTGTTCCTTTCTTTTAGCTTCGTATGATTTAATAGCCTCGGATTGATATTGAAAAACCGCTCCGAATGTCCTCATTTGAAACTTGGTTTTTTCAGCTTCTTGTATAGCATAATCTACCACATACCTAGCTTGTTTATTTCCGCAATCAGCTATCAGAGTCATCGCCTGGTCTAACTCTTTACTGGTAGGTTGACCATTTGGCCGGTTTAATCTCTGATGAAAATATTTAACCAAATCATCGGCAAGGGGATCTACTTTGGGAAGTAATAATTGTTTTACCTCCTCAATATTTTCTGTGTAATGTTTTTTCAATGACTTCTTCACAAATACTGCTTTACAATCTTTGCCGTCTTTAGTCTCTTCCAGTCGCGCTTCATCGAGAATACCACTTGAAAACTGAACACCTCGGAGTTCTTGAAAAGCTTTTTCTAACTTTCTCTTTCTATCAGACAGATTTTGGTAAGATTTTCCTTCTATATTTAAATCATTAAAAAGATCTTTGGTTTTACGCTCATAGTGTGTTTTACCAGCCATAATCAAGTCAAGGTAAGTATAAAGAATCTGAGCAATTTCACTTTTAAAGCTTATAACTACATCCATGAGTAGCGGCTTAGTATAATTATTTAAAAGATTTTTCAGGATATGATCGTTAAATCTAAAATAACCAGCTTCTTTGGTAATGTGTCCATCTGTTTTTCTTTTTACTATTTTCAATTCCGACAAAATATTGAAAACGTCCATTACTTCTATAATTTCTTTTGTAACGCTGTCATAGAAAGTATTTACCATAACAAAAGGAACTGCTCTTAATTTTGTCGTGGAGAGAGAAAGATATTCAATTATTTTTTTCCCCCATGTTTTATTTAAAATTCTGGATAAACGTCTAAGAGAGAATAACACCTGTGCGGTTGGGCATCCATTTTCTTCCCAGATTTTTATAAGAGCGTAGTATACCTTTTGGTCTTCAGTAGTAAGTAACCCTAGCTTGCCAACTCTTTGCACTTTAACTTGAGCAGTTGATTTCATTCCATTGGGTAAAATACTTTCCCTTTTAATAATTACTTCGTCTTGCTGCTCTAATCTAGAATTGCTTGGTCGCCAAATAGGCCATTTTTCTAGATTTAGTTCTGGCCTAATTCTTTCCATTGTTTTGGAAGATTCTTTGCTGTTTTTTTGACTTATTTCCTTTAGAGACGTGGTACTAGTCATATGGAAAACCTATCCTCCCCATAAAATGCTTTCCTAATTACACACGGGTTTTAATTACTCTCTTTCATGGAATACTGAAAAGCTTTTCTTATATGTGTGTATTTAAGAAGTATCTAAGAAGTATTCCGCTCAAAAATTTGGCTGTGAAGCCGCATAAATAAAGGATCTAATGAATAGCTTTTCGTCGCGAGGTCACCAAGTTTTCGTCGCGAGGTCACCAAGTTTTCGTCGCGAGGTCACCAAGTTTTCGTCGCGAGGTCACCAAGTTTTCGTCGCGAGGTCACCAAAAAATAACTAGGGTTCTGTTAGGATATTTTTTCTTCTTATGTATAGACTCCATGACATAATTTGGCTGTGAAACCTCATAAAATAAGACTTTCAGGACTAAGTTCTCGTTTCTCATGCACCAAGTTATTTATGACCACCTCCCTGCAGGTATTTCAATTATGGTATCAGGATCTATTCTCTATTGCCTCATTCAAGTCAGAAATAGAGCTTTTCCTTCTGGAGATAAACTAACTCTAGCTTCTAAGCACTATGTTTATTGACCCTAAAAATCCGTGAGCTCTTCTAATTGCTTGATTAATTTCTTGCGCTTGATGAATCGAAAAGTACCTATACTTTTAAGTTCTCCTATGAGTTTTGCTATTTCCCTTTTCCTTTTTTGGTTTTTTTCGTAGTCATCTTTGATTTGCTCTGGACTTTTACTTTCTGGTAGGAGTTTTATAGTTGATTCTAAATGGGTCTTTTCTTTCTCTAGGCGCGAAATAATATCATTTTTCTCGTTACTTTCCTTTATCCTCTTTTCTTTTTCTTCACTGATTTGCTCGTACAGCTCATAAATTTTAACTTGAAAATTATGGAGCGATTGGTCACTTTTTATATCGGTTTTAATAGGTTTTATAATGTCTGGTTGATCACCTTGGAAAGCTTGGTCTAGCTTAATTTTAATTTCGGGGATGGCTAAACCTTCCTCCTTTAATTGCTTGATTTTATCGAAAATTACTAGGCTATTTGAATCGAATAAAATTGAATTATTATCACCTCTTACCAGATAGGAGTCAAAGAAAGGTTTAAGAGACTTTAGACACTTTCTGATAAAATCTACCTTTAATCCTGTATTATTTGATAGTTCATAAATAGTAAACATAAGCCTTTAGATACTTTATATAGCCTTAGTTTAAACCTTATTATAAACCTGAACAAAGACTATCTAAAGCCTTAAAATTTGTGAATACTTTCCTCTTTCAAAAAACGTCGAGCGTTGCATCCCCATGAGAATCCTTTCCGTTTCTCTTAACTTATATGGTGATGATCAAGTGGGGCATGCATCCGTCTAGCTTGAATCTTGTCCTGACGCTCCCGTACTTGGGCAAGTTCGTAGTCAAGTTGAAGCTTGAGCCACGTTTCAGCTGAACTGCCAAAAGCCTTGGAAAGTCGGACAGCCATTTCTGGTGAAATCCCACTCTTGCCGTTCACAAGGTTGTTGAGTGTTTGGCGAGTTACACCGAGCACCTTTGCCCCTGATGAGCCGGCAACGTAACCTAAAGGCGCAATTCGTCATAGCGCGAGGTTGAAGGTTTAATCTGTCGCACCCTGAGCACGGCCAAGGCTTCGGGGTCATGATCGAGCAAGACAAGTGCACTGCTGATGGCGCGACTTGGCAACAAGTCACCGCTTTCGTATTTCTGAAATGCACGCGGACCTCCGCCGATTATGAGGCCAGCGGCTTCCTGTGAAAGGTGAAGTTTTTTGCGTATACGTTGTATTTCCTCCGGTTCAAGCAAACCTTCATGGCGGGCTTTAAGCCGATTCAGCATGCGATCGGAAACTTTCATGTCCGCGCCCGTATGAATACTTTCATCTGATTGGTCACAATACCAGCCTGGCATGTCAAAGGTGATGGTCTCGCCCTTGTAGGCCAACGTCATGGGTCGCACATCGCGGCGCATGGGTGCGCCCGTTTTCGGACAAATGGGATTATTCGTCATGGTCTTTCCTCTTAAACGACAGCAACAAAAATTCGGTAATGACATCAGCGGTAAACTTGACATAAAGTACGCCTGCTGGCGAAGGAACGTGATACACGTCTTGCCATAGCCTGGAATCGGCATAAGTCGTCATCGACTTGTAGAAATGCTCCCGTCGCATGGTCTGGATGGTCGACACAATGTCGGCGCGGCCAAATCCCAAAGCGGCGGCACTTTGTAAGGCTGTGCCTGTAACGGCCAGCTTTCTCACGCTGTTAAACGCAGCCTTAAATGCTTCGAGGTCATAAGTTGGTTTCCGCTTCTCATTCACCAAAACACAATACACCTTTGTGGTGTGATATTCAAGTGACTTTCGGAATTGGACGGAAAAAAAGATGCAGTGATGGCAAAAAGGCTGAATAAGTCACGGAAGATTCCCCCTCATTGTGGAAGTATCCTGACCTATTGTCACGACTGTTCTTGTTGCAAAAACGCTCGTTTACGCAATGATTTGGAACTGCCGTAAATTAAGGCATTGCTTGTTGCGATAATGTATTGCACAATAGTTTTTATTGGCAATAGATTTATGCAATCGGAGGTGCCTTATGCTTTTTGGTTACGCCCGGGTTTCGACCCAGGATCAGGACGCAGCGCCGCAAATTGCCGCACTCAAAAAGGCTGGATGTGAACGGATTTTTCAGGAAAAAGTTTCCGGTGGCCGGTGGGATAGGCCGGAACTCCACCGTTTGCTGGGGCAACTGCGCAAGGGTGATGTGCTGGTAGTCTGGAAGCTTGACCGCCTGTCGCGCTCGCTCAAAGACGTGTTGACCATCATGGAGAAAATCGCCCAGCTCGGGGTGGGTTTCCGCAGCCTGACCGAAGTGATTGACACCACGTCGCCGGCTGGCCGCATGATGATGCAGATCGTGGGAATCTTTGCGGAGTTTGAGCGGGCCATGTTACGCGAACGTACACGCCATGGCCTTGAGGCGGCCCGCAAGCAAGGCCGTATTGGTGGACGCCGTCCGAAACTCAAGGTGCACCAGCAGAAAGAAATCGTTCAGTTAGTGACTTCTGGCCAGAAGACGGCAGCGGATGCCGCCAGGCTGTTTAACGTCCACCCCTCAACCGTCTCGCGTTTACTGCAACGTGCCAAGGGGATTTAGCTGGGCTTTACGTTCCACCACTCCCTAAAAGTCAGATGTTTTGATCTCCATAATCACGCCGGAAGTCCGCGAATTGCTGTCGCAAATCGACTATGATCCCGTTCACAAAAGGAGTCATTTTATTTAATGTTCCGCAGCACTACCAAAAACAGCCCGCCAAGCTATTTCCTTGCTATATTCCATAGGAATGTAGTATTATTATATATCCCTTTCTATAATAAAGGGAAACTATATGTAATTATGGAAAAATTTGAGGTTAATTTTATTATAAATGAGTATTTTAGGGTTTGCTGTTCTCTTTTTTCATCTTTATGGAGCATTATCATGGTAAAGAAAAATTCGCCAGTTGCCGCCGCAAGTGCAACATATCGTAAAGCAGTCAATGCAATTGGTGATGCTCTCGGAGTTGAGCCACAACATGGAGATACCCCCAGTGATGATTTGGAGATTTACGCTGATTTGATTGAAGAAAAATCAAAAGAGCGTGCCATAGAATGGTATCGTCGTGGATTGAAAAGAGGATTCATTAATGCATGCGATGCAATGCTCAGAGGGAATCTTCAACTAAAACAAAAAATTTTAATCCTAAATACTAAATCCAATAAAACAAGTGAGATCTCGGTTAAGGTAAAGTTTAGAGGTGAAGATTGGGAAAGTAAGACATTTGTATTTTCAGCGGATGAATTGGAATTCAAGTAGAATAATTCGATGGAATTAATTTAGGAGAGCTAAGATGGCGTGCAATGCTCAAATGTGGCCTTTTGGAGGAGTAATAACCTTTACCATTCAAAATAAACCGTGGTTTTTTACGATTGGATGTGATAGCCAAATAGGCAAAAATAAACTATCAAGTTTCAACAACAGAGAAGTTTCAAATTCAGATATTCATGGGTTATTGTTAAATATAGATAGCTTAAACTGGAGGCAGACATCGCCTGAATGGGTAATGCCTGGTACTTGTGAACAGTTCGCAGAAGACGGGGATTATCATGTTTGTTTAACGAGTCGTAATGACGAAATTGACACAAATCAAGCCAGAAAAGAATTTATTGACTTTGTAATTAATGGATAAAATAAACCATCCAAAGAGATTCAATGTATAAAGATCAAACAAATTAGCCTATTTGTTTAGGTTAGTCAATTAAAGGGAAAGCCACCTAGGGCAGGCGACTAAAAACCTGCTTCCATAATACTAGGTGATTCCCCGCTCAGAAATTACACAGATCAAACGGAGACCGATTGAGACTTATTACAGCCGACAGTTACAGTTTAGTCCCCAGCAACATAATGAATCGACGTTCATTCTCAACCGAGCACCCCGGTCATTAGGTAAGCTAAAAGCTTACTCATATTAACCACCTCCCTCCATTATATGGAAAAGAAGTTTTAGGGGCTAAGTGGCTCGTCCCAATCATATTTTAGCATTTCGACAAATGTATAAGGTAGAAATATTTACCATTACTTTATTTTGATCATATTTTTCTCCTCGTCCATCAGTCTTTCCACGCTTCCACGGCGTAAGAGATTACAGGTGGTGCTTGCCATAATGCGTAATATCAACATCTTAGCTTAGGCAGATATCAAAAACTACCGTTTTCCATCAGAATAAACACGGTGTGAGATCGCTCTCCGCAAGGTTTTCCTCTTCAGTTGGTTTGGCCTGTTTGATCGCTTAATCTAACAACTATCATCTCCAAACTCTTCAATTATGTCCCAAACTAATCCATCAAACTCGGGACCATCATACGCAGGCTCTTTACCGTCAATGTCTCTTAAAAAATCCATATCTTCTTCGTCATATTTTCTACTCATTTTAGCTCCTTTTTAGTAGAGTAATTAGAATGGTGTAATAATTCATCCACTCACACTTTAATCCTTGCCCGCCAAGGGGAGGAGAGCCGGATTTTATTCCGTATGTTCCTCCCCCCTCCGTGAGGAGTTGGGTGAGGGACGTTGAACGATTACTTAATGATTATATCTCTGCTGATGCCAACTATAAAATCTCCACACTTCAAATCAAAGCATAACATGCAAAGATGCAGTTCAATCAGAATAATCTACAACATCATCAAGGTCACCAGTGCCATTACAATGTTCACATTGACCCATGTCACCAGGACAAAGCCCACTACCTTCACAGGCGGGACAATCGGTCCGTGGATCGTAATAATCACTTGGTTCATAGTCCTGTAACCAGTCGTAGTATTTCATATTTTCACCTCCTTTCTTATTATAAAGAGTGCAACATTTCTTTAAATCCCTCACTTAGTTATATAGTGAGTGTGAAAAAAGTAAGTCTTAGACATTTTCAGGCAAAAATTTATTACTGGACCAGTTTTCACTGAAGGGAACGAGATTGACAAACGTCATTATAATAAGTAAGTTTTCTCAGAATCCTTATGAAAGTTAGTTGGTAAACAATTGAGCATGAAAAAAAATGGGTTTTTGGAATAAGATTAAAAACAATTTCAGAAGTCTGAGTCAAAGGGTTAATTTTAAAACAATATATACTGCTAGCAATGCTCTCAAGATGGCCAGTGTCTATGCGTCACAAGGTGAATATGAACGCGCTCTTGAACTTTACGAGTCAGCCAGAAAGTTTTTTGCCGAAAAGGGGGTAGAATATGATATGGCCAAATGCGATGTAGGCATGGGCGATATTTATAGAATAGTAGGCCAGTATGAGCGCTCTCTTCAGCTTCTCGAATCAGCCAGAGAATTCTTTGCTGGGAAAAACATGAAGAATAATGTGGTTACATGCGATGCAAACATTGCGTATGTGTATAGTGCCCTGGGTGAATATGAACATGCCCTTGAACTTTTCCAATCAGCCAGAGAATTCTTTGTTGGAAAAGGGATTGAAGATGATGTGATGAAATGTTACTTAGCGGAGGCTAATGTTCATGAGAAACTGGGGCAATATGAAATATCTCTTCAACTTCTCCAATTAGCCAGAGAATTCTTTGTTGGGAAAGGGATTGAAGATGACGTAGCAGAATGTGATGCAGACATGGCTAATGTTTATATGAAACTAGGTCAATACTATGTTGCTCAGATAAAAAGGCCACTTTCTGCTCAGGTAAACTGAACAGTTTACCAACAGCGTAAAGTGAAATGATAAGTAAACCAAAGAGTGGAAAATTGGTTTGGAAAGAAAGATTA
>Ga0172368_10005843_pt1 | contig 13515 bp, 9 predicted proteins | sample Lak11m_FD_114540 | JGI IMG/M metagenome (GOLD analysis project Ga0172368, IMG submission 114540) | Freshwater microbial communities from Kabuno Bay, South-Kivu, Congo - kab_022012_11m | ecosystem: Environmental > Aquatic > Freshwater > Lake | place: Democratic Republic of the Congo: South-Kivu...
AATTTTGTGCTTAGTGTTTCGATAGTCTCTTTTTTTTACAAAGAAACTAATTTTTAATGTTCGAAATCTATATTTTTTGACTCGTTTTAGTACTTACTCCCCAACTTTTGAAACTGACCCAAATTAACTCCCAAAAAACAACTACAAAAATAAAAATTTATCCGAATAAAAGGGGAAATGCAAACTTTAAATAAAAAAATATGTTATTTAGTCGAATGAAGTCCATTTGTAATTATACAAGCCATCCATGAGTCTTTTTTCTTTCTCTTCGGGACTCAGATTGTTGAAAAACTTCTTGGCTTCTTCATATTTTCTGCGTTCTTCTTCTATTTTTTTGTTTACTTTATTATTGAAAATCTCTTCTTTTTTCTTTTTCAGATAAGGCCCTGCAACAGCAGGAAAAAGTTCCAGAAGCAATTCTTCTTTTTCATTTTCAGCCAATTTAACACCATCCAATTCTTCAAATGTAGGGTTGTCTTGTTTTTTATACTTTGAAGTGTCATAAGGCATTTCTTCTTTTGAACCACAAATAAACTCTCTGAAATCGGGGTCAACAGGAATGGGTGTTTTTCCGTAAATACCTTTTACAAGGTTTACATATTGTATAGATTTGGTTGTGTAAGGGGGAAGCCCTTTGTTTTCATCAATAATGTAGTTTACAGCCTGAACACCTACAATCTGACTGGTTGGTGTGACCAATGGCGGACAGCCCGAAGCAACACGTACTACAGGTACAGTTTCAAGAACACGTGGAAGGAGCTGATCTAATTTCAACTGTTTTAACTGTGAAAGCATATTGGTGTACATGCCTCCCGGTATTTCGGCAAATTTAACCTGCAAATCGGGTTCGGGAAAATTGAAATATTTTTCTATTTCGTATATGGCTTTCAGCAGGGGTTCTTCTTTGTCGGCTTTTGCAAAAGTGATGGCATCATCAAAGAGCTTGTCAATATGAGCGGGAAGTTTATCTTTAGTGATGTCAAATTCAATAGGGAATATTTTGCTGCTGTCGTAATCTGCCAGTTCTTTTCTGATCTCTTTGAGCTCTTTATTTATTTTAACAACAGCATCGAGGTTAACGTCAATGTCAATGTCAAGCTTGTCGCAGAAAATTTTAATAAGTTCAAAAGCCGGTGCAGATGGACCTCCTGAAAAGTTCATGATGTTCGTATCAACAATATCAACACCTTTTATAATGGCATTGAGTACAGAAGCAAGACCATAACCCGGTGTGCAGTGGGTGTGGAAATCGATAGGTATCTTGACTTCTTTTTTCATGCGGCTGATGATTTCACCCGACATAACAGGTGGAATAAGACCTGCCATATCTTTGATAGAAATCATATCGGCACCCATCCTCTCTAATTCCTTGGCCAGATTTACAAAATAATCAACAGTGAATATTTTTTTTGGAAGACTTTTTCCTCTAAGTAAAGCTTTAATTCTTTGTTTTTGAGTGAATTTAGGATCAACGGTATAGCAAACACAACAATCGGCCAAGCCTCCGTTTTCTTTTACATATTTAATGGTAGAAGCCATGTTGCTGACGTCATTCAGAGCGTCAAATATTCTCATAATACTGATGCCGGATTTGATGGCATTCCTGTTAAACCCTTCAATGACCCCTTCAGGGTAAGGGTTGTATCCAAAAAGATTGCGTCCTCGCGAGAGTGCTGTTAACTTTGAAGTGTCACCTATTGCTTCCTTAATAGATTCTAATCTGAACCATGGGTCTTCACTCAGATACCTCATAATAGAGTCAGGAACAGCGCCACCCCATACTTCCATAGCATAAAAATGGGCCTCCTTGTAATATAGTAAAACCCTGTTTACCTGATTTTGATTCATTCGCGTTGCAAACGAAGATTGCTGGCCGTCTCTAAGAGTTAAATCCCTTATCAGTAATTTCTTTTTCATAGTCAAAATGTGCTTCAGATTTCTTATAGAAAATTGATACAAATGTATAATAAATACAAAATATAAGAATAAAATATTAGCTTTTTAATAGATGCCTTTGCAATATATAAAAAACAATATTTGACCTTGTGAAAATTTACTATATATACTATGAATAATACAACTAAAAAATACCCTAATATCAATATACAGAATATTTTAAAGGTATTTTTTTATTTTTTTGTAAGAATTCTCCACTTTAAAAAGAATTTTCTAATTTTGAAGCCAATTCAAATAAAATTCAAATTATTATGGAAAAAGATATTCAAATATTCAACCTGATTGAGCAAGAGTATAACAGACAATTGCATGGAATTGAACTTATTGCGTCGGAAAATTTTGTCAGTGAACAAGTGTTAAAAGCGATGGGCAGTGTGTTAACCAATAAATACGCTGAAGGTTACCCCGGTAAACGATATTATGGTGGCTGCCAGATAGTTGACCAAACAGAACAATTAGCTATCGACAGGGCTAAAGCATTATTTGGTGCAGAATGGGCCAATGTTCAACCCCACTCAGGAGCTCAGGCCAATTGTGCTGTGATGATGACTATTCTGAAACCCGGAGATAAATTTCTCGGACTTAACCTTTCTATGGGCGGACACCTTTCACATGGCGCTCCTGTAAATCTTTCAGGTATTTTGTATCATCCACTGGCTTATGGTGTTAAAGAAGATACTGGCAGGGTTGATTATGATGAGATGGAAAAAATTGCGTTGGCCGAAAGACCCAAGTTGATACTTGCAGGCGCCTCGGCTTATGCCCGCGACTGGGATTATGTGCGCATGAGAGCTATTGCTGATAAAATTGGCGCTATATTGTGGGCCGACATTGCACATCCTGCAGGGTTAATTGCCAAAGGCCTTTTGAATAACCCATTCCCTAGTTGTCATATACTTACCACAACCACCCATAAAACACTCAGAGGACCCAGAGGCGGGATGATTCTAATAGGAAAAGATTTTGAAAACCCATGGGGTTTAACAACACCAAAAGGCGAAATAAAGATGATGTCGGCATTGCTCGACTCTGCTGTTTTCCCCGGCACTCAGGGCGGCCCACTCGAACATGTCATTGCCTCTAAAGCTGTGGCCTTTGGTGAAGCACTCACTGATTCTTACAAAGAATATGGCATACAGGTTATGAAAAATGCCAAAACAATGGCTAATGCCCTTATGGAAAAAGGCTATCACGTAGTTTCCGGTGGTACCGACAACCATTTGCTTCTGGTTGACTTAAGAAAAAATTTCCCCGACCTGACCGGTAAAGTTGTTGAAAACACCCTTGTAAGAGCCGATATCACTATAAATAAGAATATGGTTCCTTTCGACAGCCGCTCGCCTTTCCAAACATCGGGCATGAGACTTGGCACTGCTGCTGTTACAACCCGTGGTTTGAAAGAAAATCATATACTGGAAGTAGTCAACCTGATAGACCAGGTTATATGCAACATTAACGACGAAAATGTGATAAATAATGTAAGCAAAAAAGTTAAAGAACTCATGCACGAATTTCCACTGTTTGGCTGGTAGAAAACATTAGTATTCCCTTTTCAAAAAGCACCCTGTATGAAAATTATAGGGTGTTTTTTTATGGAAAATTGTCAAATTATTTTTTGAATTTATTTTTTAAAAATAATAACGCCGTAGGTGTCAAACATTAATAGCCCTGTATAAGTCAAAGTCGATAGACTGAAGACTTATGCAGGGCGAAATGGAAAGTGTATTGATTTTGGCACATGAATTTGTTGCGCAGCAAACAAATGCTGTGACAAAATCTGCTGGTAAAATATTAGAAATTTGAATGTTTTTATATTATCCTATCTGTAACCAATAAGACCCCCCATGCCGTTCCACATTTTTCAGGTTCTCATGTTCCCATATAGGTGCTATCAGAGCCGAGAGTTCGGGATCCTCAGAAATGAAATAATTGGGCAATATGGTTTTGTATTTTTCGGGGTTCGACAGCAGGTAAAAAGCCAAACCGTATTGTTCGGTATAAAACCTGTCGCACATGAACTGGGGATAGTCATAAGGCAGGTAAATATCATGTAAGTGAACAATAACTCCTTTGTTTAATTTAGGCAATATTTCCATAAAAAAAACCATGGCATCGGAGTTGGGCAAGATACGGTGCGAATTGTCAACAAAAAGTACATCATTGGCTTGCAGCTCAAAAAGAAATGAAAAGTCGGTGTTTTCAAAAGGCTTGCGGATTACCGTATCGGCCAAGTTGTCTATTTCTGCCCTGGGCATGGGGTCGATGGAGATGATTTCCATCTGCAAATGATTCTCTGTTTTAGCTTTATATGCCACTTTGGTAGAGTTGCCGGAGCCTATTTCAACATATTTTTGAGGTTTAAATGCTGTCAGAAGTGTGTATATGCCAATAATGTCCAATCCTGGTAAATAGCCATTGTTCCACACAGGTTTGCAGGTGTCAGATTCGGCTTTCATGTCTTTTATCTGACGGATTGTTTCTGTATAGGTAAGGGCTTTTTGAAGCAACTGCCTGTATGTATCTCTTTGACTGTTAATTATTTTGTACAGGTCGGCATGGGGTGGTAGCCCATGTCCGTACCTCGGCTTGAAACTGACTTTGTAATCGAGAAAAAGATTCTGAAAATGGGGATTTAGAAATCTGTACAGTTGTTTTATCATTATTCGAAAAATTTATGCTTATTCACCTTTGCAAATGTATAAAAATTATTAATTCTATTCAGTCTGCCGATTGTACTGATTATTACTTTTTTAGTATTTTTGCAGAAATATAAGAACTTACGGATAATGAAAAAAAATATACTTAACAGCCTTATTCTCATCTTAATTCTTGCTATTGTTACCCTTGTTTATTCCAATCACTTCAAAAACCCTTTTCATTTTGATGATTCGCATACCATCGAAAACAATATTTTTATTAAAAGCCTGAAAAACATTCCCCAGTTTTTTAAGGATGCTTCTACTTTCAGTTCCTTACCCAGCAATCAAACATACCGACCAATGGTTTCTGTTACACTGGCTTTGGATTATTATATGGGTAAAGGGCTCAACCCTTTTTATTTTCATCTCAGCATGTTTTGCTGGTTCTTAGTACAATTAATTGTCATGTTCTTGTTGCTGAGCAAAATTTTTAAATCAGTTATTAAGCATGAGTGGACTGATTTTTTTGCTCTTTTTGCTGTGGCCTGGTATGGCTTGCATACTGCCAATTCCGAAACCCTCAATTATATTATATCACGCAGCGACTCATTGTCAACCCTGTGTGTGGTGGCTTCCATGTATTTTTTTGTGGCCTTTCCCCAAAAAAGAAAATACCTTTTGTACCTGCTACCGGTTATAGTTGGCATGTTTATCAAAGAGCAAACCGCCATGTTTGCACCCATTTTATTTTTCTATATACTGCTGTTTGAGTCTCAGGTTTCGCTTTCAGATATTTTTAACAAAAAGCATTTTAAGAAATTGAAAAGTACTTTTATGAAAACCCTGCCTGCGCTGTTGGTATGTGGTTTCTTGGGGTTATTGGTTGTTAAAATGCAAACAAAAACTTTTACGCCCGGTGGTGTTTCAACTTTCAATTATTTTATGAGTCAACCCTGGGTGTACCTGCGTTATTTTATAGCTTTTTTTCTCCCTTTAAATCTATCAGCCGATTCGGATTGGGCGGCTTTTAAAAATATTTTCGACGAGCGTGTCATTGTGGGTTTTGCATTTATGATTTTGCTCGGAGTTATAGCTTTCAAAGCTTCTAAAAGTGAAAAGACAAAACTTGTGGCGTTTGGAATACTTTGGTTTTTCTTTGCTTTACTGCCTACTTCCAGTCTTATTCCGTTGGCAGAAATAACCAACGACCACAGAATGTTTTTCCCATTTGTAGGACTTGTCATGGCTGTTTGCTGGGGGGCTTTTTTATGGCTTATAAAGTTTGAAAACGCCATTAAAAATAAATGGTCTTCAAAATTTTTATTGGTAATACTTGTTTTGTTGATTTTGGGTGGCAATGCTTATGGCATAAGAGAACGCAATAAGGTATGGAGCTCTGAAGAAAGTTTGTGGTACGATGTGACCATTAAAAGTCCTGCAAATGGCAGAGGTTTAATGAATTACGGATTGTCACAAATGGCCAAAGGCAATTTTAAAGTGGCCCTCGATTATTATAATAAAGCTTTGGTTTATTTGCCTTTTTATCCTTACCTGCAAGTTAATCTGGGCATTGTGAAAAATGCTATGGGCAATACTTTTGAAGCCGAAGGGCATTTTATAAATGCGGTACAGTTGGGGAGCACTTTTAATGAAACTTTTTATTTCTATGCTAATTTTTTATTTAATCAAAACCGATTCAGCGAATCTTTGGTTAATGCCGAAAAATCGCTTTCATTAAGTCCTGCACATTTGCCAACACGACATTTGCTGCTGAATCTCTATGTACAAACCAAAAATAAAGAGAAACTCGAAGCATTGATCAATGAAACATTGCAGATATACCCTGCAGATGAGTATTGCATGAAATTTAAAAATTACGATTTTTCGGGGAGCACTTCCGATACTGATAGCTTAGAACAAATAGCTGAAAAAAGCAAGGCCCCTCAAGATTTCTTAAACTTAAGTCTGTCGTATTACAACCAGAAACAATACGACAAGTGCATTGAGGCATGCAATAAGGCGCTGAAAATCAAACCCGATTATGCCGAGGCATACAACAATATTTGCAGTTCGTATAATGCCCTGAGTGAATGGGATAAGGCTATTGAAGCCTGCACAAAATGCCTGCAGATAAAACCCGATTTTCAGTTGGCAAAGAATAACCTGAACTATGCAAAATCTCAAAAAAAACCTAAATAATTATTACCTGTTTTATGATTGAAGACAAAAATTCTGAACTCACCTCTATTGACTCTCTGGGAGAGTTTGGCCTGATCGACAGGCTGACTTCCGATATTGTACTTAAAAACATTTCCTCTATAAAAGGAATCGGCGATGATGCGGCTGTGCTCGATTATAACGACAAGCTGACACTTGTTTCTACCGATTTGCTTATTGAAAACATCCATTTCGATTTGGTTTACACGCCCCTTAAGCACCTGGGTTACAAAGCTGCTGTGGTTAACATATCCGATATTGTTGCCATGAATGGCACTCCCCGTCAGATGACAGTGAGTATTGCCATTTCAAGTAAATTCAGCTTTGAAGCTGTCGAAGAGATTTATGCGGGCATAAAGTTGGCCAGTGCAAAGTACAATGTGGATATAGTTGGAGGTGACACTTCATCCAGTCCCTCAGGTTTGTTTATTTCTGTAACCATTATTGGTGAAGCTACCAAAGAAGAAGTAACATACAGAAACACTGCCTCCAAAGGCGATTTGGTTTTTGTGACCGGCGACCTGGGCGCAGCATATATGGGTTTGCTTTTACTCGAAAGAGAAAAACAGGTTTTTAAAGACGACCCCACCATGCAGCCCGACTTTGATGGAAAGGACTATCTTTTGGAAAGGCAGCTCAAGCCCGAAGCCCGGTTAAGAAGCATTAAGATATTAAAGGAACACAACATTAAGCCAACAGCTATGATGGATATTTCTGACGGATTGGCTTCGGAAATCATTCATGTCTGCAAGCAATCGGGTGTGGGATGCAATATCTACGAAGAAAAAATTCCTATTGATGCATTAACTGTTTCTGTGGCAGAAGAATTTTCTATTTTGCCTGTTGTGGCTGCACTCAATGGGGGAGAAGACTATGAATTACTCTTTACCATTAAACAAGAAGAATATGAAAAAATAAAAAACCTTGAAGGTTTTACGCCCATAGGTTACATTACTGACGCAGAAGATGGCATCAACCTGATAGGAAAAAATAATGATCTGGTGCCCATAAAGGCACAGGGATGGGATGCTTTTAAGAAAGAAGTTAAATAAGACATTATCAAATTAATATTTCTGTTACTTCTGTATAATTATTTTACCCCACTTAACAACTGTTTTATTATTCATTAATTGATAAAGATATAGACCTGGCTGAAGGTCTGAAACATTTATATTGAATTTGTTTTGATATATTTTCCTTGTTGTTTTTACTTGTTTGCCTGTAATATCCAAAAGCTTAAAATCTAAGGGAAAAGTTCCATTGTTATCTGAAATATCAACTGTAATATTATTTACAGCAGGATTTGGATAAATAAGCAAATTTAAAATGGGATTTTGCAGGATATTGGTTATAACAGTGGGAAATTTCCAAAGTATTAAATCAACTTGGTTTGTAACAACCGGTGGATTATAGTCAAAATAAATTAACGCTTCATTAGAAATTAAAGTGCCATAATTTTCAGGCATCAATAAAGGTTTTTGTGAAATCTGAAAGCTTACAAAACCCTTACTTTCATCTTCGTTTGTTGCACTATCAGGAAGTAATATATTTTGAAAAGTCCATGTTAGTATGCCTTGACCACTAATATCGAAGATATTATTATGACTGCTTGGACCATTAATTATTGTTGCTGGGTCAAGATAAGCTGAAAGTGTATCTACAATAATGACTGTAAAAGCAGTATCAGTACCGGTATTTTGAAAATTTATATGATAACTCAGAACAGCATCATTACTGATATAGTTATTTGTTGTAACACCTGATGGTTGTGCCGTTTTTTCATTAGGGTCGAAAGATGCTGTAAGAATTTGACAAAAAACATCAACATCAGCATTGTTGTCATCAAAAGGAACAGTAGTAATATAACCAAGTGAAGTCCCAAAAAAGTCACCACAATTTTCAATTGTTTCTCTAGGTTGGCTAAAACCTGGATGCCCAACACTTTGATCAGCTTCAAGACGAATAGCTCTGCCATTGGTTGGCCAGCAAATGACAAGACTGTCACCCCCAAGAAGTTGAAAAGTTCCCATGCTTACCAAAGTATCATTAGCATAAATTCTGTATTCATTTGCCTGAAGCATATTCCCACCTCCAAAAACACCATTATTGCGTATTTTAAAACAAGCAAGACTATCACCAACACACTCCCCTTCAACACTAACACTTGAATGGTCCCACATTAAGTTCTGAGTTGTATCAGGAAGTCCTGGAGATACAAAATTACAGGTATTGTCAGCAAAAATTTGAGCATCAGCACATCGTGTATGTCCAATCAAATTATTATCGCAAGCAATGCCAACAACTATGTTAAAGCTCCCTGTTTCAAAAACATCAAGGTCACCAACATTAAAAGTATAAATATTTCCCTGAACAGATGACCATGGCAAAGTTGCAGAAACAGGAGTCATGTCATTGTCAAATTCAACTTCAATTAAAGCATTTTCGGCTAAAATCGTCCCCTGATTTGAATACTTTACATTAATTGTGGTATTGAAACATGGGCGCATAGGGCCTCCGGAAATAAGAACGTTTAGATATGGACAGTCAGCAATGTTGTTGTATCCTATATCTAAGGTGTCAAAATTGTTATTGATAGATAAAATTGAAAAATCGTAATAACCTGACAAGGGACAGGCTGAATGCCTTAATGGAGGCTCAACTGCTTCAATTATGTAATCTCCTAAAGGTAAATTTATACCATACCATCCGTTTTGGTTTGTCATCGTATATATTTCATTTGAATCATTTTGAATTTTGATTATATTATAAGGAGAAATATTTTCAAGACTGTCCTTAATACAGTTATTGTTATCATCTTCGTAAACATAGCCCGATACACTTGCTTTGCTTACAAGGCTTCCACTCTCTAAAAATACTGCTGAATCATAAGCTGAATCACCTGCGTCTGCTATGGCTATTTTAATTGTATATTGCTGATTGGGCACCACATTAGCAAATGTATATAGCGCTATTGTATAACCATCGTATTCAACAACTCCCTGACCTATAGTATTATTATTAATATAATATTGAGAAAGTGTACCGGCATTAATATTATCAATCGAAACAGGCAGCGAAGAACCCGGTATTAATGCAATATTAGAAAAATTATAATTACCGCCTGATGGATTAGGCCCACTAAGAAAGAAACCAAAAACATCGTTAAAACTGGAACCAACATATTCAGGATATTCTTCTGAAGCAAAAATATATTTGAAAGAAATAACGTCTGATTCCGGAATGAAATCAAATTGAAGATATGTGGCATCATTGAGTGTGTAGCCTGGAATTAGATTTGCGAGATGCGGGTCACTGCCTGTGCCATTACTGATAGAAGTACTTGTGGAAGAATTAGGCCCGGCTGCATCCATAACATTGCCTGTTGACAAAATAATACCAGAATGAATACCAAAGTTTACAGTCGTAAAACTACCCCTTGATTGTACTGTACCATAGCTGCTGACATTTGTAATCGTAACGCCTGGCCCACCCAATATTTCGGCCAGTTGTTGTGCAGTGAGATTAGGTGTTATTTGCATTTGTGAAAATGCATTATTACACGAAAATAGATAAAAAGATATTATCATTAATTTTAATGACAAAACTTTAAATATTCTTTTTGACATTTTAAACTATATTAAATGTTTAACTTTTTCTGAAGAGAAAAATATATTTCAATCTTTTAATATTTCTTTATTGTTTGTAGAAATATATAATATACCTAAATAACAAAATTTCTATAAAGATAAGATTTTTATATTACAATAAAAAATTAAATTGAATTTTGTTTATTAATTTATTTGTCCTAAGTAAATAAATGTAATTTTGGGTTGTACTTTATTTTATATCTCTAATGAAAATCCTCCGCTACTCTGTTTGTCTTCATCGCCTCGAAATCCACCAGCTCGAGTTGCTGCGGTATTGGCGTAATAACAGACACATTGCGCGGTATATGGAATACAAAGAATACATTACTGAGGACATGCAAAAAATATGGTTTGACAGTATTGACAATATAAATAACTTCTTTTTTATTGTAGAATACAATGGAACCCCTTTAGGCCTTATTAATACTTCGCATATTGACTGGGCAAATGGCGTGGCCGACACAGGACTTTTTGTGTGGGATGAAATATATTTAAATTCTCATATACCGGTATTGGCCTCTCTGGGCATGCTCGATGTTTTCTTTACTGTTTTTGGCCTGAAAAAGGTGACTGCGAAGGTTAAAAACGATAACATTAAAGCGATTGAATACAATGTTTCTCTGGGATATAAATTAGTGGAAAAATACAAAAACTCTGATTTTAGCTTGTACGAACTTGATAAGGAGAACTATTACTGTCATGCTGCCTCCCTCCGAAAATCGGCTCTGACACTTTATGGTAATAAAACAGAAATATTTTTAAATTCAAAAAATAAACCCGCTTCAAAAATCCTGGAAATAATCAATAAAGCCTCTGAAAAGAACAAGCAGGCCTTGAATTTACTTTTGCACCACAATTAATGGTGTCGTTACAGTATTACTCTTGTGTAAAGCCCTGTCAACCAGATAGAAATCAAAACAAATAGTGTCAAATGTTGAGAGTGGATTGAATATGTCCAGCTTTACTTCCATCTCGCCTTTTATGGCTTTATTGTTTCCCGAGGGTGTTATAACAGGCAAGCGTGTATGGAATGGTATAGGAATGTCAATAGGGGTTATAACACCGTTTCTGAGCTCTTTGTAAAAAATATACAAGTTGTAATAATAATCTCCTTCCTTGTTATAGGGGGCAAAGGTATCTCCTTCCGATAACCCAATATCACCATCACCATCTGTGAAAGTAAAAATTAATGTGCCCTTGTCTTCAATGCCCGATTCATTCAAATACTTTATAAAGTTTTTGTATTCTATTTGAGGCTCAATAGGGTATTCTTCCCTTTTTAAGCATGAAGATGCCAAAAGAAGCAGCATGAAAAAGAAAAAACTGTTGAGCTTTAATCTATGAAACATCGGCTTAGATAAAATATGAGCAAATTTATGCAAATTTTTTAGAATTTTAATATGTAACTTTGTTTTTCTAATAGATAGTCTATGAAATTTGATAAGTCGCTGATATTTAGTATTAAAAATGAAGATGATTTTAATACTGTGGCTTTGCAGGTCTTTAATTTCCAATACAACTGTTGTAAGGTTTACAAACAATATATTGACTTATTGAAAATACATCCTCAGGATATTTTACATTACACCCTAATTCCCTTTTTACCCATTGAGTTTTTTAAAACCCACATTATAACAACTCATGCCGAAAAACCTGAGCATTTTTTCGAAAGCAGTGGCACAACAGCTTCAAAAAGCAAACGCTATTACAATGCCCTTCAAATATACGAAGAGAGTTTTACCCGCTGTTTTGAATTGTTTTATGGCTTGCCCGAAAATTATGCAATACTTGCACTGTTACCTTCTTATAGCGATAATCCCAATGCATCACTTATTTATATGGTGAATGCTTTAATAGGTAAAAGTCACAATAAATCAAGTGGGTTTTACAACGATAATTTGCAGTTGTTAGAAAAAGTACTCACTGAACTTAAAACTAAGCAAACATCCACTATACTTATTGGAGTGACCTTCGCTTTACTCGATTTTTGTGAAAAATACAAATTGAATTTTCCCGAACTTATCGTAATAGAAACCGGAGGCATGAAAGGCAAACGCAAAGAGATGATTCGTGAAGAATTGCACAATGTTTTGAAAAATGGTTTTAATGTGAACGAGATTCACTCCGAATATGGCATGACTGAACTCTTCTCGCAAGCCTATTCTAAAGGCAATGGCATCTTTGTCTGCCCACCATGGATGAAAGTTCTGGCACGTGATGTTTATGACCCGCTTTCGCTTTCAGATAATGGAAACGGCGCCCTTAACATTATAGACCTGGCAAATATCAATTCATGCTCTTTTATAGCTACAGAAGATATTGGAACTGTTTTACCTGATGGCACTTTCAAAGTGTCAGGCCGCATGGACAGAAGCCAGCTCAGAGGTTGTAATTTGCTGATTGGTTAATGTTTTTTAAAATACATTGTAAATATCAAATTGAAAATTTGAGTCCACTCTGAAAAGTACAAATTTGGTTATTCTGAAAATCAGTCTTTACCCCATCCCTTAAGGGAGTCCTGATTTTCAGCGCCTTCTCCTTTTAGGGTTGGGGAAAAAAGGTGCTGAAAATAAAAAAATGACATTTCGGAGCAGGCTCAAATTTCAAATTTTAAAATTGTTTTAACATTTTTTCCATCTTGTTTTTCCCCTATACCTTTTATACCCTATTTCCTTATATCATCTTTACCTTCTTCCTTTTCCCTTTGCCCTCCGCCCTCCGTTTCTCTCGCAAACCCGCCTGCCGGCAGGCAGGGACGCAAAGAACGCAAAGTAAGAATTAATTATCATTGTCCATTGTCAACTTTCAATTGTCAATTTATTGACCTTTATTCCCTCTATACCTTTATTCCCCTATACCCTTATACCTTCTTTCCCCTATACCCTTTATACCTTTACAGTTAACAGTTATCAGTTGGCAGTGAACAGTTACCACATTGTTCATGCCTGAATAACGTTGACCGTTTTTTTGACGAAGTTAAACATTATTTTTTATTTTGCATTTTAATCTTTTTGACCTTGTAAACACCTTTTGAACAGTTGATTTAGGTTCAGTCA
>Ga0172368_10005845_pt1 | contig 13506 bp, 12 predicted proteins | sample Lak11m_FD_114540 | JGI IMG/M metagenome (GOLD analysis project Ga0172368, IMG submission 114540) | Freshwater microbial communities from Kabuno Bay, South-Kivu, Congo - kab_022012_11m | ecosystem: Environmental > Aquatic > Freshwater > Lake | place: Democratic Republic of the Congo: South-Kivu...
TGCCTGCACATACCCGTATTGTCCCCATTCATCATTTAGAAAGTTAAGAGAGAAGACACCATAACAGGACACACCGACCAGAACGATGAGAAGCAATAGTACAAAAAGATTGAATTTTTTCATACTCGGTTTATGTATTGTTTAGGGATGTTGTTCTCCTTATAGTCAAACCTTCCGGTCAAAAAAGATCGATAATACCTATATGACGGATAAGACATTATTCCCTTTTTTAGTTCCTCATCCGGTATCTTTCTGATACGTTTCTGAATAAAAACCCTCATCTTCATCGTTTTGGGAAAAACCCGTATGTTCCACCATATCGCCTTGTGGATGGAAACCCAGATGGCAAATTTTCCCCTAAGCAGCATATACCACGCCATACAGAGGGATAAACATAGATGGACGGGAACGATCTGCCAGAACAGACGACCACCAAGATTTTTTGTATAGGAATTGATCCTGTTTTTGAATGAATGATACTGTACAAATGCATTATTCATCGAACTGCTCGTTGCGCCCATCTTATGGTAAATGACGGACTTGTATGCGTAGACTATCCGATAGCCTGCAAGCCAGACGCGGTGACACATATCCGTTTCCTCAAAATACGCAAAATAGGAAGGATCAAGGATATTTCCGTCTACTTCGATCTTTTTCAGCACCTCTGTCTTAAACATCATGCAGGCGCCTTTTGCCGTATATAATTCGATGGGTTTGTCAAATTCTGGACCATCCTTTACTGCAAACCCGTAGTGGTAAAGAAATCCGGTCGGTGTGAGAAATGCGCCGACACTGTCATGAGTATCGGGATGGTCCATAAGAAGGATCTTGCTTTGTGCGCCTCCGATCTTCGGATCGCTTTCCAGAACATGTATAAGCTCTGACAGAAATGTTTTCGTAACTCTCGTATCATTGTTCAAAAACAAAACATATGAACCCCTTGCAACTCTATACCCGACATTATTTGCGTCCGAAAAACCCAAATTTTCGTGATTTACGAGAATCTTCGTTTTGGGATAATTCTTTTTCACCCAGTCCACTGATCCGTCTTTCGAAGCATTATCAACGAAAATGATCTCGTAATTCTTATAGTCTTGCTCTATAAGGCTTTTAAAACAATCATGCAGCCACCGGAGTCCATTCCAATTTATGATGATGATGCTAACCAATGCTTGTTTCATAAACTTCCACTAATTGTTCCGAACGCAAGTGCTGTCATTTCAAACGTTTTCATTAAGAGCATCCCCAATCCTACGATAGGATCCGCAAACAGCCGAGAGGGCAGTGAAAAAAACAGAGCGTATCTGGCGAACAGGTTTCCCTGTTTCGCTCCTACATGTCTATTTTCTGACTTTTTCAGATATTCGGCCATTTTCTTCCCGTAATAAAATTTCTTGCGTATGGTTTTTGTCAGTGATAAATTTCCCTCGTTATGGAGAATATATGAACTGATCCTTCCGACAGCAGCATTTCCAAACTTTGCTTTCAGCCGCTGCGGAAGATCAAAGTCTTCCGGCCCCGTCAGACGCTCGTCATAGCCACTCATTGTAATAAATATGTCTTTATTATAAAACCGTGCAGCCTCTATCCAATCTATCCCCTCATAAAAAGACCGTTCAAGTGCTTTACATTTTGCCCAAAATCCGCTCCCGATCGATTTTTCGGGAATAACCAATGCTTTCAATGATTTATTTTTTTTGACTTCGCTGATACAGTCCTCGATCACCGTCGGAGTGATGATCATGTCCGCATCCAAGAAAAGAAGATACTGCCCGCTTGCCTTTGAAGCACCAAAGTTTCGCTGTGACGACCGTTCCGGTCCCTTATCGAAAACACTTGCCCCAAATTGTTTTGCAACCGCTTTTGTTTTATCCGTTGAACCGTTATCAACCACAATGATCTCACTATGTTTATCCGTCTGCTCCTGAAGACTTTTGAGACAGGCGTGTATATTTGATTCCTCGTTACGCGTTGTGATGATGATCGAGACCATTATGTTTTCCTTTTATACTAACGATTGTAACAAATTGAACGCATTTCTTCTTGTATCACTCCCGTAAGGCACATATACTATAGCTATGAATCGGGCAATGCTTATCATTCTGATAGTCTTTCTTTTTTTACCAACCAATATATTTGCAGAAGATTGCACTACACTATCCCCGCAACAAAAGATCATCCTAAAATTCGATAGCATGAAGAATTCATTACGCTATTCTTTCATCTTGGATTCGAATAAAAAGATTGACTATCAACTAAAACTTGCGGACACGTTATATTCTCTTGCTGCTAAAACAACTGATCCTAACTTAGCATACACATTGTCTCTCCGGGCTGAAGACCAAATAACGCAAAGTGTACAGGCGCTACAGCAGCTTCCTAACTCTGCACACTTCGATTTATCTTCGTTTGAACAGTACCGGATAGCCCACAAAAATATCATTATGCATATGACAGGTAATTGTAACTGGAAACAGATAGATGATTTTATTGAAAGTAATTTTGCTTCAGTCAAAAAACTTTATTTTTCGAAGCTTCCGACAGATACCGGAATGCAGCTCTACTAATACGTAAATATCCTGAACGTTACATCCTGCCATGAACAACCGTTCATTTGATAGTAGTAAAATCTCATATCTGTTAGCTTTTCCCCTGTAAATAAATACACATTGTCTGCGTGAGGATAAAATGGTAATTCATATATGAATGCACCAGGATACCCCCAGGCGCTAAGCCAGGTCTTTCCATTGTCGTTTGACATGCTTACCATCGCGCTATTTACCGGAGCGATGCAATCTTTCAATGAGTAATTCATTTCAACTCTTTTAACGGATGTCTTTCCGGAAAAAACAATATTCATCACATCGCCATTAACCAAACTTGTATATGCATCGCTTCGAACTAACGATTCTTTTTGCTGATCAATGCGAGTATGTGCTTTGTCATTCTTCCAAATATAGAGAAGCGGAATCTTCTCTACTGAAACCGTATATACCGGATCAAGAAACCGCAATGCATATCGTATCCGGAAAAAATCATTCACTTCCATTCCCGGATATGCCAATTCCATAATATATTCACCTTTTTGCGCACTGATCACGGACTGATCGCCCGTGAAATGAATGTCAGGACGGAAATATATATCCGGAATGGCGGATTTTATACCCATGCCAAGGGACACGGTCGCTCCAGACTCAACATTATCGTTAATCCAACGTATGCCTTGTTTATATACATTTCCGTATGTATTATTCGCACCCTCTAAACCGAAGTTGATTGCTCCATTAAGGCCTCCTATTAACCCATTAAAATATACATTCTCGTTAGGATGAATCCGTATCATCTTGACTATGGGTAAGATAAACAAAAGACCCATTGCTATAGCAAAAATATACTTCTTTCTACTTTGCGATATGCGGCCGTAAATTGTAGAGCATCCTAAACCGGCTATAAGCGACAACGGACCCATATACTCCATTATTTGCCGTAAGCTTCCGCCATAAAGAGACATGATCGGAAGTGTCGCTCTTCCCAGAGTTATTAATAGCCACAGTATCCACAATAAAAAAACGTTATTTTTCCTAGCAAGGGTACTCCAACCGAATATTGCACCGAATAAAAACAACAGTGCGGTCACCAGGGGCATGGTTGTTACAAATAACAATGGTGTCTTCCAATCCGAACATTGTTGAATCCAATATATCGATAGTGAAGGATACAAACATTTTCCAGATGCATCCGATATACCTTGATAATATCTAATAACTTCTATGGTCTTTTGTATTGGGCTCGGCCAAAGAGCAGGATACGTATAAAAAAATATGCCATATGTGATTATCGGTATTAGTAGCAAAGAAAGGATCAAGATTATTCTTAACTTTCTATCTTCCCAAAATTTCAACGAAACAAACCAGATTAAAATAGGAAACAGAGAAAAAATAATATTAAATTTTGTTCCAAGCGAAAACCCAAAAAAAACAGCAGAAATTAAGATTGGCCAGATTTTCTTATATTCAACAGCAATCCAAAGAAAAAACAATGCACCAGTATAATAAGACAAAATAAGAGGATCCTTAATATTAAAATGTTGTTCAGCAAACAAATGTGGTAACGTACCAAACACAAGTACGGTAAAAAATGACGCTATTGGTCCGAATGTTAGATACGACCAAACACCAAGCATTATCATAGTAAGAACAGTCATCAAAACAACAAACAGATGATGACTCTCAATATCACCAACAAGTCCAAACTTACCCCATACGATTCTATTAGTAGCAGCCAAAAGAATATCTGATAAAGGCGGATGTCCAATGGTCATTTGTTGAGCCCACTCAAACGTTAACGGTGTTTGCTGGTAATAACTTAACCTTTCTTCACTACCGGCTATCGGCCGGTCGGTTTTGCCTTGTGTTATGTAGCGAAGATATATATGACCTCTGGCAAGATGCTGAAATGAATCCCAATTTACCCCGTAATCTGACAGCGTTTTAATGGATAGAAATGCAAACACAACGATAACGATGACCGTAGGAATACATCTAAATTTCATACTTTTTGCATCCTGCAAAATATATTAGTAAATCCTGAAGACTTCTTGTATTCCCTATCTAGCTTATTTGTAATTGCTTTTTCAAAAAATGGAACTCTTTGAAATATCCATTTTGATATATATAAATCCAACAGACTAATAATTTCCCACCATCCTCCCATTACTCGCATGTCATGAAGCGTAAATCGAGTCTTGGACGTTAATTCCCTAATATATTTCTTTGAATAATGACGATGACCGATTAACCAGTACGCAGGATCAAATAGTGTACCAATAAAAGATTTATTTGGTGTTGAAAGATAACATATTCCCCCTTTTTTTAACACTCGGGCAATCTCCATAAACATTTTTTCCTCAGTACCCTTCGGGGTATGTTCCATAACCTCCCATGTTACAACCGTGTCAAAGGAATTATCTTTAAATGGCAAAGCTATCGCACTTCCTTTAACGAAAATTATTTTCTTTTCCCGAATGTATTTTTTTGCGGTACTGAGATCATCTTCTGTCAACTCAGTCCCGACAATAGATGAGGCCAAATTGTTCTTTGCATATATTTCAAACCAACCATATCCACATCCTATGTCCAAAATTTTTTTATTTTTTATATCCCGAAGATTCACATACTCAGTAACAAATTTTATTCTTCCATGAAGAGGTTCATAAGGAGTTTGATGGGTAATATTTTTCATATCATTGCTCGTTATATCCCATAACCGTCCAAACGGATAAAAGAATAACAATAAGGAAAAGTCCAATATTTATCCATCGAAATATCTTTCTTTTTTCCAATTTTGGAAATATACCAGGTAACGCACCAATGGCAATCATAGCTAAATATGTTCTAAATACCGGATAAGAAAATCCCAATACCTTTCCCCAGCTTCCTGCAAACATAGAAAGGCCAGTCGTTATGAAAAATAATGCAGTGACAAGATAATTCTTGTTAAAAAATTCTTTCAGAAACACGGCTGTTGCAATCGTCAAAAACGGGTAAAACGGATACCTGTACCATCCGTGAAGAGGCTCGCTCGGGATCGCAAAGACAAATACTGCCATATAAGCAAAAAACCCGAATATGATCGGTACATTTTTTCTGACGTCTTTAACTAAAAGTAAAACCATCGCTACCCATCCAAAATAGATCCATCCATCAACCAATGCCCTGTCTGCAATAACGGGATCTCTAAATAGAATAAACAGGCTATCAAATGACATATCATACCGAGCAAGTTGCAGTTTCCAAAGATTAGCAAACAGTGTGGCGTCTGTCGCATACCCATACGCAAGCCAACCGCCAAGTCCTATCGCCGTTGCTAGCACAACCCATCCTGCAGCCTTCCATTTCTTTGAAAACAAAAACATTCCAATAACTGCAAGCGGAGCTGCAATCCACGGTATTTTTGCAAGAGGAAGAAGTGCCGAGATTACCACAGCAAGGATCAAAGTGCCCGTTCGTTGCTTCTTGATGTATTGATACGCAAAATATAATGCAAATAGAAACAACGGAATAAAGAAATTCTCATTCTGTACTAGCCGAGATCCAACAACAATCGTAGGAATGGTCGCATATAAACCAGATGCGATAAGTCCGATAGTACTTCCGTAAACAGAAGAAGCCAATAAAAACACAGCAAATATCGAAATAAGCCCCATCATAAGTGCTAATGGTCGGATTTTGGCTATAGTTACTTCATCAAACGTCCTCACACCATTCATAGAGGCATATCCCCCGGCAACAAGGCCAAATAACGGTGGATGCTCTAAATAGGGTGTAACGAGTGTAAAGTGCGCTCCTTGAGGATTGTAGTACTCCACACGGTTTGTATAGGCTTTGTGCGGTGACCATGAAGTGGGGATCCCTTTTTGCCATATACTGAGCCCTTGAAATGTCCATGCAAACTCATCAAACGTTGCGCCTTCCCGTGGCCAAACGTTCACATTATGAAAACGAAGCATTCCTCCAATAACAAAAATGATTCCTAATACACAATATAGTAACCAACGTCTCATAAAGAGTAATTTATTCCTATTTTTTTATTGCTTTTTGTAGTAATGTTATGCTTTGTTTTATGACAACTTCCCATTTCAAACTAAAAACCCACGTTTTCCCGTTCTTCTGGTACTCTGCATATCTTTTCGTGTCGCTATATAAACGAATTGCTTCCCTTGCCATTTCTTGCGGTGAGTTATTCTGTATCACCACCCCGGTCTCTCCGTCCTTAACCACTTCGCGTAAGCCGTTTACATTGTACACAACCGCAGGCGTTCCAACAGAAGCCGCCTCAAGCACCACCAGTCCCCATCCTTCCTTCACTGATGCATGAAGTAACAGATGCGCTTTCATCATACACTCGTACTTTTTTTCCTCTGGTACTGACCCGAAAAACATCACATAATCATACATTCCATATTCTTTCATCATGGTCTTCAATTCTTCAATATATGCGGCATCTCCATCTCCAACTATCCAGAGTTGTACGCTTGACTGTTCTTTTACAATAAATGAAAACGCTTTTATCACTTCTTCTATACCTTTCATGCGAACAACGCGCGAAACAAAAATATAGGTCGGTTTCTTTTCTTTTTTGAATATCCCCATGTCCGCTTTTTTCACTGTTATCGGACAAGGTATAGCAATACAATGATTTCTTTCTATTCCCCGTTCCACTAATTCCTCAACCGTCGAAGAGGCATCGGTCCAGACAAAACAATGTCTGTAAAGACGGAAATACCACTTTTCAAGGAACTTACCTATGATGTTTTTCGGAAACGAAAACATATAGTCCCATATTTCCCCTGCTATTTCATGAATAAACATCACAACTGGTACCCGCGTAAATAGTGGAGAAAAAAACGGAAACCCGTGTACTTCATCAACAATGACATCAAATTTTCTTGCATTCCAAATAAGATATCCAATGGCATACGGGTATATGGTTAGCGATCCTGCACGTCTGACAATATTTACACCATCTATGTGCTCTTCTCTTTTTCCACCATCATACCAACTGGTTAGCCACGTAACCTGATGCCCGGCCCGCACCCAACCCTTGGCGTGCTCCATGGTAACAATTTCAGCTCCTCCGGATTTAGGATGACTTCTGTCACGCCAATTTAATAGTAAGATATTCATAATCAACCGATATTAACCCGAAAGTTTAATTCCGGATCAAAACGCCATTTTCGTTTATTTGCATTGTCGTAATACCGAAGAATCCGAAGACGATAAAAAACAGCAAGAGTGTCCTGCATCATGTTAAATACCGTCCGCATAATTTTTTGCGCTGTAATTGTTGATGTTACATATGCAAAATTAAGATCAATTGGGGCTTCATAAATTTTTGAGTACCCAAGATAATTAGCTACAGCGAGTATCTCTATATCAAAAGCAAATTGTTTGACTAAAAGCCTCGGAAGAACATCTTCTAATAGTTTCCTTCTAAATAGTTTCATTCCCACCTGCGAATCCCGAACATTAATACCAAACAATATATGGATAAACAATTGGTATCCCCTTGACAATATGCGCCGATATATCGGATAGGCAACTTTTGAATCAGGGTGACGCTTACTTCCAATAACCACATCAGCTCCTTGAAAATCAAACTGTGCAAGCATTGGAAGTAATGCCTTTGGCGACAAATCACCTCCAGCATCCATAAATCCAATGACGTCTCCTGATGCATGAGCGAAACCATAACGTACTGCGTATCCCTTTCCATGGTTTGTTGGATATCCGACCGGTTTAACCCGAATATCTCCTATTTTCTTAACCTCCTCTATACTTTCATCTATATATCCATCAATAACAGGAACGATCTCAAATGAAATACCTGTTGTCTCCAATACATCAATGATACGTTCTATGTCCCGTTTAATTGTTTTTTCCTGCTTATATGCAGGGATAATCAAGCTAAACTTTTTCATAAATTCGTTTCATATAATATCCTAATAAACTCATAATTAACACCAAAGAAGAAATGATGTTTACCCAGATTACAGAGATTACTGAACTATGAAATACATTAATGCCAACTATCTGTAGGGTGGCGCATAAGATAGGAACGTACCAGATTGTGAGTTTCCCCAGTGCCATGAATATGGTAGCGAACATATTTCCGATTGAATACAGCACTAAAAATATTCCAAATAGGCCCAATAACGGAGCTCCTTGAATATAGGAACTGCCAAAAAACATTCTGATAATAAATTCAGGAAATACGAAATAGAAAAGCGTTATCCCTGTTGATACGGCAGTAACGGTACCCAGTCCGATAAAAATAAGTTTTGTTCCCTTCTCTCCTTTTGCTGTTCGTTCTGATAATACCGGAAATATCACAATTGATATAGCTGATGACGCATAAAAAATGACTTTCCCTAATACGGAAAGCGACGCATATAAACCTGCCTCATATGCTGGGAAAAAGTGTCGGACTAATATCATGTCTGTTGAATACAACGATGTCATGCCTAATATAATGCAAAGAGACGGAAGGGCATAGGTAAATGCTTCCCGAGTCGTAAGCGTCAGTTTCTTAGCCTTAACTGAGAATATGAATTTCAGAGGAATTAAATATAACGCATACATGATAACTCCGGTAATCACTGTTGCAAGCAATACCCCATACACTCCCCATCCTACCGCAGGAATACTTATAACAAGTTTAAGAAGTATAGCTCCTGCCCCGAATATGCTTACCCATAAAAATTTCTGGTATCCTTGAAGCGCACTTGACGCAATAACCGTGAGGAGAGAGAACACAAAAGCAATATAAACCAAAAGAAAGAGAAAATTAGATTGAATACGTAAAAATCCACTAATAAATGGGGCAAATGCATACATAAGCGGTAACCCAACAATGCCTCCAATCACACAAGCTTTCGTCACCTTCAAAAATAATGTTCTCACCTGACCCAAATCATCACGAGCTTTCATGGATGAAATAAACTTCACCAAAACTACAGCTCCAACGTTTAAAGGAACTGAAAAGATGTAAAAAATGGATAACAGTGAAGATAATTCTCCATATGCTACAGGACCCAAAAGGCGCCCCATAATCAGGTGATATAGATAAGATCCGACGTTAGCTCCCATTGATCCTGCTATAACGATAGCACTGTTTTTTGCTAACGAATGAGTACTAATTTGTTTCAGTATATTTTTGATGTTCATATTAAGCTGTAAACCTATATCTAATATGTGTCTTAAAAAGCAACAAGCCCATCTCGCAGAATTTCATCAATAGTATGCACTTCATTATAAACAGGAATAATAATAGATAATATCTTCATGCAATAAACCACCCTCTCAAAAAGAGCATTGTAGCCATTATCTCCAATATCACGCTCACTATCAAGAGAACATACAGAATCGTCTTCGACCTAATTAATCCAAGTGCTATAAACAATGGTACTGTCGAAACTATATATCGAGGCATTGACGTTAACGTACCCGTGAGAGTGGGGATAATTAAAACAACGAAGCTATATAGTACATAACTTAGTCTTAATTTATTTTTCCATCCGTAATATAGAATATAGAAAGCTCCTATTGTTAACACGAGTTCAAAAATCGAAACCCCATAGGCAACCATTGTCGGTTTTCCAACAGCAAGTACCAATATCTTCATATACCGCCATAACACCTGCGGTAATAAGACAATATGACCGACAGTTCTGTTAATCTCATACAGTGCCTGAATATGAATGAAACGGAATGGATCATTGAACGTTTTTAATAAAAACCACATATATGAAAGTATTCCCATGGGCATGACAGCTATTCCCACCATATCCAGGGGTCGAAGCCGGTATTTCGTTTTCCATAGTTCATACAAAACGAATATGGCTGTGCAGATGCCGACAATGCGGGTTGCGCTTGCCAAACCGACACAAACTCCGGCAAAAAACCATTTCTTTTCAAGTGAAAAATAGAGAACAAGCACTGTCAATAAAAAAAACAGTGATTCTGTGTACACAGCGGTAAAGAAAAAGGCTGTGGGAAAACAAAGAATGAACACTATACACCATGTTGCTTGTTTGAGTGATGTTCTAGCCACAATCCCATACAATATAACAAGACCAATAAAAAAACATATTGTTGAAATCACTATGCCGATCACCTCAAGAGGCATTGGAATAAAAAAGTGAATACCTCGCAAAAGCAATGGATACAGAGGAAAAAATGCTTCATTTAACGATCCGTATCCCCACTGAGCAATACGGATATAGTTTATCCCATCTGTATTAGCCCATGGAATTTGTCCCATGTACGTTTTGGAAAATATAGGGATAGTTTGCGATACCAATTCTGCAAAAAAAAGTGCAAGTCTCCAAATAACAAACGCCAAGATGACGAAACTATATTTATTCCAAAACTTTTTCATATACGGAAACTGTCTCTTTGGCGGTTTTTTCCCAACTAAATTGTTTTGTCCATGTGATTCCGTCATTAACTAAATTCTTTCTATCTTGAATAGATAATGAAGCAAGAGTATTCATTGCCTCGCTGATATTATCAGTGCTCTGTGCGTCTATTCGTATAGAAGGACCGGCGATCTCCTTTAAACTCGAATTATCTGCAACAAGTACCGGACACCCGCTTGCCATCGATTCAAGTACAGGGAGTCCAAAACCTTCATAAAAAGAGGGTTCTAATGAACAGCTGGCCATACTGTACAAACCTGCCATATCTTCATCTGAAACATATCCTGTGCAACCAATATGATCAGCTATTTGTAATTCCTGAATAACAGACCGAATCACCCGAGTTTCTTTCAACGTTCCATCAAGAAATGCCCGTCCAACCAGAATAAGGTGATACGTATTTGATTTCTTCAAAAATTCCGCAAATGCTTGAATCAGACCAGGAATGTTTTTATTCCAATTCACATCACCAACATAAAGAAAGTAGTTATCAGGTAACCTGTATTTCTTTTTCACAGTACGTAGTACATTTGCGTTAGTAATGTGTTGATACCTCTCCGCTCCCGCAGAATAAACAACATCAATCTTCCTCTCATCAATTCCAACTAACCGTTGCACGTCTTTTTTAGAACACTCCGAGACTGTTATAATTCGATCTGCCTTTCTTAATGCTGCTTTTTGCATTTGCCACTTTACCATTCCCCGTAATCCTGCTGGAAATTTGTCCGGATAGACCAAAGGAATCAAATCGTGCACCGTCACGACAGTGGGTACCCGTTTTTGCAAGGGTAACGTGAGAAAAAATGGATCAAAGTATGGATAATGCACAATATCCGCATCTTTTGGTAATGGTTGACCCCGGGTAAAAAAACTGTACGAATGTTTACTTTTGTATTTCTGTAATGCTTCTGTCAGGTTCTTCGTATACACGCCAACACCTCGACCTGCATGTCCGGACCCTAGTGGCGTTATATCAATTGCTATGTTCATATGTTTTCCTATTTGTATACAAAAGTATACCTAATCCTGCGACAATCACCAAACTACCAACTGATATCCAATCGGCTATGTGTCTGATAGGTGTATCAAGCATCATGACATGGATAGTATGACTACCAGCGAGCATAGAGATATCCAGCGTTCCATTCGTAGCATAGTCAATTGTTTCCTTCTTCCCGTCAACAAATACTGTCCAACCGGGAAAATATAGAATATGAAGCCTTATCACAAGTGGAGTTTCTATATTCACCTGATATACACGGTCTAGATATCTTTCTTTTTGTACAACAACCGGTATTGGCATGTTGAATATATCCGTCACTATTGATGTAGGTCGTTTCTCTTTCCAAGTGGTCCAAATTGTTGATAAACTGTTCCCCATGGACGAGGCGCTATCAGTAAAATTAGGGTTGGTAAGGTAATACGTATCATTTCTCGGCTCATACACTGCTCCCCTTGTATATGAAAAAGCCATTGCGACAGAAACAACTGCAATCATAATAACAAACCATTTATTCCTTATTGAACCACTCACAAGCGCTGCTATGTATGCTGTTATTGGTATGAGATACGCGAGCAATCTCCATGGGTGCTGAATATATGTCATAAATGGAATCAATTCCCAAATGACATTCGATAGTGGAAGAGTCATATATAAAACCAATACAATCAGAGCAAATAATCCTAATACTTCCTCTTTTTGTTTTGCTTTAATTCTCTTTAAAATAATGAGACTACCTGCTGATGTCAGCCATAACATAGGTCCTAGACCGATTTGAAAAGACATTTTGTCTGCAATATATCCAGGTCCTGAAAATGCAGTTCCCCATGATGGAATAAGAAGTTCCGCAACGCTTGCAAAATGATCTTTATAATTGACGGTGTTTAATCCAACCATATACCTTGATTCCGTAATGGCTGGAAGCCAAAACCATGCGGCAATTCCAGCTCCGAGAAGCATAAACAATATCCACGTCCAGTCTCTTCGCCATAGAAGATATAGAATAATGGTTGGTCCAAAAATTATCGTGAGAATATTGTGACTTAATATTACTCCTGCAATCGTCAAGGCAAACAATATCGGTCGCTTCACTTCAATACTCCATAATGATATAAAAACAAATGCAATTGCCCACTTCGCCGATTGATCCCCGAACAAATAGTTCTACAAACCAATATGGAACATAAGCGGATACAACTGCTCCAACAACAGCTGGAAATACACCAAAGCGCTTATTGAGCCACAAAAAACAAAATAACACGGCTATCAAATACCCCAAGGCGGAACTAATTTTAAATCCCTCAACAAATTCCATCCCGAATACATGGAGCAACGAAGAAATATAGTTTACAAACGGATACATAAATTCAAACACCGGAAGTCCATATCCGCTATTTATCGTCGGTGCCCATCTTGGAAATAAATATCCGGACTGGAGCATCCGGAAGAACTCCGCAAAACGGATAAAGTGAAATTCGCCATCATGTGTCGGAATAAATCCTTTCCCAAAAAACGGTAGCACTCCCAA
>Ga0172368_10005847_pt1 | contig 13505 bp, 11 predicted proteins | sample Lak11m_FD_114540 | JGI IMG/M metagenome (GOLD analysis project Ga0172368, IMG submission 114540) | Freshwater microbial communities from Kabuno Bay, South-Kivu, Congo - kab_022012_11m | ecosystem: Environmental > Aquatic > Freshwater > Lake | place: Democratic Republic of the Congo: South-Kivu...
CGAAGTCTTCGCCAACGGCCGCCAGGCCCTCGCCGTCCGCCTCTACCCGGGCCGAGCGGACAGCACCGGCATATCGCTGCGGGCACAGGGGTCGGACACCGTGGTACGGTCGCTGGATGTGTGGGAGATGCGGAGCGTGTGGGAGGGGTGAGGGGAGCGGCGAGGGTCAGCGGCGCGCCGGCCACCGGATGACTGGTCATCCCGCCGGCGCGCGGTGTCTGCGCATCGGCCCGGCATGGGCCAACGGAGTAGCCCAGGCTCGCGCAGGTCGCCCAGGGGTACCCGGTGGGTCTTCTGCCTCCTGACCGCCTTGTGATTCCGCGGCTGGGCGACACAGGTCCTCATCGCGCTGCCCGAGAAGGTGCGCACGCCTCCGCTCGACCGCGCGGGCCTTGGCGTCGTGCCACATGCGGGGACCCCCCGACCTACGGCGGCCACTCAATAACGTTTGCAGGCGGCAACTCCGGCAGCGCCAATCCCCGAGCCCGGAACGCGGCCACAATGCGAGGGCGGCGATCGGGCGCTTTTCGGTACATCTCTTCGAGACTCGTCTGAGCTCTACAGCGGGCCAGGTTGCTTGGAGCCCCGTCCCACGCCGCGATCAGGAAGTCCGCGCAGGCTCGCGTGCCCCTAGCCGCAAGGAGCGCACCCAGATCACCGGGAGCCCGGCCGGTGTCGTCGGCCATGATCTGTGCCCACATGGGCTGAGCGACGGACTCAGGCAGGTAAGCAAGCGCCCTCAGGGACAGCAGGCCTTCCTTCTGCTGAGTCTGATCCACAACCCGGTTCACCAAGTCCCAGCCGATCTTGTTCAGTGTGCGCCGGCTGAACGGCTGAATCGTGAACGGAATCACGACCTCGCTCTCGAGGCGCTGCTCCTTCTCCGCCCAATCTGACGTGTATAGGAGCCGGGCGCGCACGACCAGCTCGTACCGCCCGGTGGCAGGCGGCATCACGTACTGGCTAACCACCGTGCTCGCGCGCAGAGGAGTAGTCGCTGAGGCGGACGACGCGCCGCTTGTACCGTAGGGATGGCTGGGTTTGGTCTCGGTGAACTTCCGTAGCACCGTGCCGTCGGCCCTTCGCAGACAGTAGGCGAGTTGTCCGAACCTCTCGTCCTCCGCGCATGCCGAGAAGCGGGCAGGTCGGGGGTCGCTGCTCGTCACCCGGTAGTCCAGTATGATCGGTCCGCCCCTGACAATGCTGTTACTCCGAAGCGCCGCACTGAATGTCAGCGGACCGTTGCCGGCCGCATCCGAGGGCCGCGGCATTGGGTTGCCCAGCCCCGCTCCGAGAACGGCCAGTAAGGCGAGCGCGCCGGTAATGGTCTTCATGGTCGTCCCCCTATGGCAGGATGTTGCCGTTCCCATCCACGTAGAGCGGCTCGGAGGCGAAGTTCAGCTTCGTGACCACCCACTTCCACCGCAGGCTGCTGTATTGCGAGAATACGTGGCTGATCAGTATCGGATACGCTACGGTGTAGCCCCCGATGTCCTTGTACTCCAGAACCGCAAACCACGTAGGTGGATCGTTGTGCATGCACGTGTTGCACCGGTAGCCGTATACCTGGCTGCCCGCAAACGACACCGGGTCCGAACCGAAGCCGGTGGCGCCAGGGTCGAAGGGTGGGTACGAAAGAGTATCATTCGTGGCGCCTTGGGTCTTGAGTTCCCAGCCCGCGCTCCCGCGCATGGGGTTCTTGAGTCCGATGAACGAACCGCCGGACCCGTAGGGCGGCCGGGTTAACTTGAACCAGTACCAAGGGATAGTGATGCCCCACCCCTGCATCTCCGTGTACTGGCCGCCCTGAGTACCCATCGCGCCGGCTCCCGAGTACGTGACCCATTCGCCCAAGCGGCAGTTCGCCAGGTCGGCTAGGTCACCGGACGTTGAGTCCCACTGGTAGGAGAACCGTACCACGCCCGGTGCAGGCTTCACGCGCGCAGTTTCGTGGAAGTTTGTAGGGTGCGCATGCCACGTGACCACCGTCACCGAGTAGGACAGACCGACCGAGGCGCATCCGCACGCAGGCACCTTGTGGTCCGAGGCAGTGGCCGACAGCGAGACGGGGGGGGTACCTGAATGGTCGTCTGCCCCGGCTCAAGCGTGATGTCGTAGCAGTTTACGCCGGCTGACGTCGCGCCGCCAATAACGTACGTACCGCTATTAGGCGGCCACTGCGCGTAGGTGTGGACTGCCGGGCTCTTGAGACCGTTGCTCGCGTTGCCGGATCGTTGCCATTCTGCATTTGGTGGCGGCGGTGGCGGGCCGGCCGGGTACGCAGGTACCGACCAAGACGCACATGCGCGCTGCACGACCGTTACCTTGCTGGGAGGCGACCCACTACCGGTCCAGGTAATGGTGGCGCTAACCGTACCCGACGAGGTGACATGGCAGTTGGGGATCCCGTTGACGGTGCGGTTCATGTTCTCGCCGTTGGGTCCCCAGTTGAGGGTGGGATATGGTGGGTAGTTGTCCCCGGATCCGGAACTGCTGCCACTGTACGTGAGCGAGACTACCCAGTCGGCGGCGATGCAGCGGTGCTCCGGTACGACGCCGAGAGAAAGGACGACTGCCGCAGCGAGGATGTGGCGACCAACCCGGCGGTGCGGACGCGCTTCGCGCACACGTTCGACGCCGCTTGACCGGGCGGCGGGCCCGCCGCGATGGCTGCTGAACTCGTGCATGGGTTCTCTCCTCCCTCAGCAAGCGCGAGCCGTCGGATACGGGCGGAACCCAGAACATGGGACCGCGCAGAAGCGACAGTCAACCAACTATAGCATTATGGGGCCAACGCGCGTCGATCGTCAAGCGGCCTAACAACTCAGGTTCCGTGAGACCCATTTGGGTGCCGATGCGCCTCGCGCTGAAGGGCGCGCCAGGCGCCTCGGCGAAGTCATCCGCAAGGCCAAGCCCTCCGTCGCCGAGGACCACGTTCGACGCGGTTGGTTTGCCCTTGCTCCGCAGCGTGCCGACCGGCTGGGGCGCCTGCATGCATTGCGCCACGGCTGGGTGCGGGCGCCGGGGGCGTGCCAGCCGGTTGTTTCGTCCGTCCTCGCATCGCCGTGCTCGCCTTCGGGCTGACACGCATCTACGGCACTGCGGCGCGCGAAGCACTCGGACGGCTCACCAGCTATGAGTGGTTACAAGCGACTTGTGCGTGCAGCGTTCGTACACGTAAGCAGCCTACCTTAGCACAGGCGTCAGCGCGTCAGGAGCCCAATCTGTCCTCCCAAAGGCGTCCCTCGCCACGATGGCGCCCCAGGTGCTGATGGCACGGCGCGGCGGCGGAGCATCCGGCAGTCCTACAGCGGGGTCGCGCCGGCGATCGCGCCCTTCTACCTTGCGCCGGCGAGACGCTGAAGCTCCGCGTCTTCGTGGACCGGAGCGTCGTCGAAGTCTTCGCCAACGGCCGCCAGGCCCTCGCCGTCCGCCTCTACCCCGGCCGGGCGGACAGCACCGGCATCTCGCTCCGCGCTCAGGGCTCAGAGGCCATACTCAGGTCGCTGGATGCCTGGGAGATGCGGTGCGGTTGGGAGGGGGGACCCGCAGCTCGGAGGTCGGCCACGGCAAGCGGACCGAACGGGTCAACCTCCTCGATGCCCTCGATGAGGGCGAAGTCCCCGGCGCTCTCGGCATAGATGCGGCGCATGCCGTGCCGGAGCGTGACGGCGGAGGATGCGGCCAGGCGGTCGGCGAACACGTCGGTCAGGTCTGGACAGCTGCAGAGGAGGATTACCGGCGATGGCTATCTGTCTGGCGTGGCTCTGGAGCGCGATGCTCATCGGCGCACAGCCGATCGAAGCGACGATCACGATCGGACGACCGCATGGCGCTGTTCGGAAGCTGCTCGGGGTCAACGCAGGTCCCCTTGTGTTCAATGGACGGGAGCGGTTCGACCTGACTGCCCAGTACCGCCGGTACGGCGTAGCGCAGGTCAGAACCCACGACTATTACGGGCCGCTGGACATGGCCGTCATGTACCCGAACCAGGAGGCGGACCCCGACAGTCCTACCTCGTACAACTTCGCGGAGAGCGACCGAGCGTTTCGGGCGATTCTGGACGGTGGGTTCGAGCCTTACCTCCGGATCGGCGACTCCTGGAACATCGGTCCCGAGTTCGGGCGTATTCGGCGACGCGCTCCGGCGAACCGTGCCAACTGGGTCAGGGCAGCCGTCCACGTCGTGCGCCGCTACCGGGACATGGCGGGCGACCGCCTCCGATACGTGGAGGTCTGGAACGAGCCGAATCACCCGACGTTCTGGGACAGCACACCCGACGCGTTCGTCCCGCTCTTCGTTGAGACCGTCCGCGCCATCAAGACGGCATTCCCGATGCTCAAGGTCGGCGGCCCAGGCATGGCCCACTCGGCGGCGGTCCTTCCCCGCGGCCGGAGCGCCCTCACCGTCTTCCTCCAGGGCATCGCTGGACGGTGCAGGCCGGACTTCTTCTCCTGGCACATCTACTCCAACAGGCCGGAGCAGTATCGCGAGATCGCGCGCTTCTACCGAGCCGAACTGGACCGTTGCGGCTTCAAGGGGATGCCGCAGCACGTCACGGAGTACCACACAGACGAGCGCGAGCGCCCCGAGGGCTTGAACATGGTCGCATTGCGTGTCGGCTCTGCGGGCGCGGCGATCGTCACCGCGTCATGGATCGCGATGCAGATGGAGGGAATCGAAGAGGCGACCCTCTACCGGGGATCCGATGTGGCGCCGGACCAGACCACGTTCTACGGGATGTTGCGCTCCGACGGCACGCCCAAGGGACCCGGGCTCGCGTTCGAGTTCTGGTCGCGCCTGGCGGCCACCAGGGAGCGCCTCGACGTCGCGGTGGGAGGCGCGGACACCCGAACGCTCTGGTGCCTCGCGGGGCGCACCGACAAAGGCGCAGTCCGGATGCTGATCGCCAACACTGGACGTACTCCCGTCCGATGGACCCTGAGGCTGCCGGCGGCTCAATCGTCGCCCGGCATGACCATCGAAGAGATCCGCAACGACGGCGTCCGGCCCGCGATGCTGAAAGCCCCGGGCCTGCGCGCCATGACGCCCGGCTACACGGCACAGCTCGTGACGATCGAAGGCGCCGGATCCGGACCGGCACCTGTCGGATCGGTCGTCAGATAGCAAACGAGATCAGATGGTGCGGAGCGGCTGGGAGGGGTGACCCGGCCCTCGCCGCCCTCTGGAGCCCATGCGAATGGGTTCGCCGCCTCGATGCCATCGGAACAGGCGAAGTCCCTGGCGCTCTCGCTACAGATGCGGCGCATGCCGTGCCGGCGCCTGACGGCGGCGATTCGCGCGTCGTAGTAGCGCCGGCGCACGCTGCCGTGCCGAGGCGCGACGTCGGCCCCGAGGCGGACGGTGTCGCGGCCAACCGGCAGCACTGCAGAGCGCGTTTGGGCAGCGGTCGCGGCGATCTGCTCCCCTACCCGGTCGGCCACGACAGCGGCGTCGTCTCCCCCGGGCGCCGGGCTTCGCACACGAGGACGAATGGGAGCCCGAAGCAGTCCGATGGGACCTACGGACTCCCGCACGCCGGTTCGGCTCGCCAGCCGCGATCGCCGCGGCCGGCAAGGCCCCGACACGGTCTTGGCTCAGTAGTCGAACTTGTCTATGTTGCTCTTGTCGAAGATCAGCGGATCGCCGAGCAGGATCTGGTCGCCGACGACCTTCACCTTCCCGAGTCGGCCGGCCGTGAACTCCGTGGCGCCGGGCTTGAGCTCGCCCCTGGCGACCGCGGTCGCGGCCTGCACGGCGAGGTAGCCCAGGTCCACCACGTTCCACAGCACGAACTTCTTCACGGTGCCGTCCTTCACATACTCGCGCATGTCGTTGGGGGTCGCGAGCCCGGTCAAGAAGACCTTGTCTGCGGAGCCGGTCTTCCGCAGGGCCTCGGCAGCTCCGGGCAACGCGACTGAGGTGATGGCGAAGATGCCTCTGAGGTTCGGGTAGGTCTTCAGGGCGTCCTGAGCCATCTGTGTCGCCTTCGCCTGGTCCTCACCGGGTGCGATCGGGGTTGGCGACAGGTTCTTCATGTTGGGGTACTTGATCTTGCGGTACTTCTCCATCTCCGCCATCCATGCGTTCTGGTTGGCTGCGGTGAGCGTGCCCGTGATGATCACGTAGGCGCCGTCGGGGCCGATGCCTTCGGCCATCGTGTCCATCAGCGCCTTGCCGATGCTCTCGGTCGTTGCCTGGTTGATGAAGAAGTCGCGCGCCTCCTGCTTGGCATCGGCGTCCCAGGTGAGGACCTTCACCCCCCGGTCACGGGCCTTCTTGAGCGCGGGGGCGATCGCCTCGGGATCGTTGGGGGCCACCGCGATGGCGTCGAACCCCTTGGCGACCCAGGTGTCGACAAGCTGCGACTGCTTCTCAATGGTGTCGGAGCCCTGGGCGGGGCCGTCGTACACATAGTTGATGCTCAGTTCCTTGCCGGCCTCTTCGCCGCCCTGGTTGGCGGCGTTGAAGAAGCTGATGCCGGTCAGCTTCGGCATCAGGCCGATGGTCAGCTTCTTGCCGGTCTCGGGCGTTCCGCCCTCGGGTTTGGGCGCTTCCTTGGGGCCGCAGCCTGCGATCAGCAGCGCCGCGAGCGCCGCCACTCCCAGTCGTTTCACCGTCGTCTCCCTTTCTCACAGAGGGCCGTCCGCCGTCATGCGGCAGGTGAACGGCCCAGCCTGTCGTTCACAATGGCGGTCGCCACCAGCACGATGCCGACCAGGATGATGATGTTCTGCTGGCTTACGCCTGCCATCTCCAGTCCGAAGCGGAGCATCCCGAGGATGGCAAGGCCGAGCAGCGTCCCCAGCATGGACGCATGCCCGCCGCTGATGCGAGTGCCGCCAACAACGACGCAAGCGATCGCTTCGAGCTCGAGGCCGGCGGCCGTATCTGCCTTGGCCGTTGCGTAGAGCGCAGTGTGGATCATAGCGGCTACGCCGCACAGGAGACCGCAGCACGCATAGATGCCGAACTTGAGGCGCCGCACGTCAATGGCCGCGAATCGGGCCGCGGTTTCGTTTTCGCCCGTCAGCTCTGTGAAGCGGCCTATCCAGGACCGCTTGAGCACGACCGACGAGATGAGGTAGAGCGCCAGCAGCAGGACCAGGGCCGCCGGCAGGAAGGCCGGATGAGCGCCGGTGCCCGGGATTGCGCAGACCGAGCCCTGGCCAAGCCAGAGGAACCAGTCGGGGAACTGACTGACCGCCTTGGCCTGGCTGAGCCCCATGGCGATGCCCCGGTAGAGCGACATGGTGGCCAGCGTGACCACCAGGGGCGGCACGCCTATTCGGCTGACGACGCCACCGTTGACCGCGCCGGCCGCCAGACCCGTCGCGGGGGCGGCAGCGCATGCAGCCGCCATGGGCCAGTTTGCGTCGCGATGGAGCATCCCCATGACGATACAGCAGAGCGCCAATATGGAAGCCACGGAAAGGTCTATGCCGCCCGTCGCGATGATGAAGGTCATGGGTATGGCTATGATGCCCAGGGCCGTCCAGTAGCGGGTGCGCTCGAGCAGGTTGTAGGCGTCGAAGAAGCCGGGCACGTAGACCGACATGCCTGCGAAGAGCGCGATCAGGATCGCCAGCAGTATGGCCTCACGCGATCTCAGGAGGCGCATCAGGCGTTGCCCCCCTTGCGGCGCAGGACTGCATCCGTCGTAACCGCCAGCAGGATCAGCATACCGACGAACAGGTTCTGCCAGAATGAGCTGACCTTGAGCAACACGAGCGAGTTATAGACCATCGCCACCAGGAACGCGCCCAGCAAGCCGCCGATCGCCGATCCCCGTCCGCCCATGATGTTCGTGCCGCCGATCACGGCCGCGGCGATGGCCTTGAGCTCCATTCCCTCGCCGGTGTTGGCCTGGATGTTGCCGAAGTAGGCACCGTTTAGGACCGACGTGAGGCCAACCAGGGCGCCGGAGACTGCGAATACGAACAGGGTGATCTTCGCCTTGGAGAGCCCGATCAACCGCGCTGCCGTCTCGGATCCGCCGAGCGCGAGCACCCGGCGGCCCGTCAGCGTGCGGGTCAGCACGATGTGCACCACCACCGTGATCACGAGGACGTAGAAGCAGACCCTGGGCACGCCCCAGATGCTGCCGTCCGCCAGCATGCGGTAGCCGTGGGGCAGCTCTTCGATCTCCTTGCCCCGCATCGTCGCGATCAGCATGCCGCGGTAGATGCTGATGCCCGCGAGGGTGACGATGATGGGGTGGATGCGCGCGAGCAGCGAGGTGGCCGCATTGGCGAGGCTCAGGCCGCAGCCGAGCGCCATGGCCAGAGCCAGGCAGGCCGCCGGCGGAACGCCGGCCTTGGCGGCCAGCGCGGCGACGGCGCTCACGAACCCCAGCATGGACCCGACGGAGATGTCTATGCCGCCCGCGCAGATGATCAGAATGGCGCCCTGGGCGACGATGGCGGGCATTGCCGCATCGGCCAGGATGTCCACCATATTGCGAGGGCTGGCGAAGGCGCCCGGCTTCAGCAGAGACATCACGCAGGCCAGCGCCACGATGAAGCCCACGAGGCCCAGCTCGCGGACGCTGCCCAGCCGGCGGAGCCAGGGCGTGCTGTCCGCCCGAACGGATGCGGCAGGCGTCTGCACCTCAGCGTGGGCGGGGACTGCCGGCTGCGATTGGGGCACCGCTGCCTCGGCGATGGTCTTCTCGCCGTCGGTTGTCGGGTCGAAGACCCCCGTGATCCGCCCCTCGGACATGGCCGCAACGCGGTGGCTCAAGGCCATCACCTCGGGCAGGTCGGAACTCAGGAGAAGGACGGCCGTGCCCGCCCTCGCCAGGTCGCGGATGAGCCTGTGTATCTCCGCCTTGGCCCCGACGTCTACGCCGCGCGTGGGTTCGTCCAGGATCAGCACCTTCGGCTCCGTGGCGCGCCACCGGCCGAACACGACCTTCTGCTGGTTGCCGCCGCTGAGCGTGCCGATCGGCTGTTCCATGGAAGTCGCGCGGACGCGCATGTCGCGGATTACCCCGTCGGTCCGGGCCCGCTCCTCCTTAGCGCGCACTATGCCGAGCGTGCACATGCGGCGCAGCGTCGCCACACTGGCATTGCTCCGGAGCGGGTGGCTCCGGAAGACCCCCTGAACCAACCGGTCCTCGGGAAGGTAGGCCAGGCCGGCGGCTACCGCCTGCCGCGGCGAACGGGCGCGCACCAACGTGCCGTCAACCTGCACCTCTCCCGCTGACATGGGTTCGAGCCCGAAAAGGGCCTGACCCAACTGACTGCGCCCCGCGCCCACAAAGCCGTAGACGCCCAGAATCTCCCCGGCCTGCACTTGCAACGACACATCGCGGAAGGCCCCGCGCGGATGCGAAGCGCCGTTGATCGCCAGCCGCACCTCGCCCGTAGGATCGGTGCGCGCCTCGCTCCTCGTCTCCATGGCGCGCCCCACCATGGCGGCGACCAGTGTGCTCAACGTGCACTCTCCGACGTCGCGCGTCTCGATGCGCTCGCCGTCGCGCATCACGGTGATCCGGTCGGAGATGCCGAGCACCTCCTCGAGGCGGTGGCTCACATAGACGATGCCCACGCCGGAGGCACGGAGCTTGCGTATCTGCTCGAACAGGTGCGCCACTTCGTTCTGCGTCAGCGACGAGGTGGGCTCGTCGAGGAACAGCACGCGGGCGCTCCCTTCGCCGACGGCGGCAGCGATCTCGGCCATCATTCGGCGCGCAACCGGCAGGCCGCCCGCGGTCCCGCGCACGTCGAACTCCTCGCCCAGGACGCCCACCATCCGCTCGGCCTCGCGATAGGTGCGTGGCCAGTCTATCAGGCCGCCCTTACCGCGCACCAGACCCCGCGCAAGGAGCATGTTCTCGGCGATGCTGAGCTGCGAGAACAGGTCCGCCTCCTGATGCACGACGCTGATGCCAAGGGCGGCGGCGTGCGGTGGGCCCGACAGCCGAACGGCTTCACCACGGACCCGGATCTCGCCGGTATCGGGGCGGAACAACCCGGTGGCGATGTTGATGAGGGTGCTCTTGCCCGCACCGTTCTCGCCGACCAGGCCGTGGACCTCGCCGGGGCGCACGTCAAGGTGCGCACCACGTAGGGCGGGTGCGCCACCGAAGCTCTTGTGGATGCCTTCGAGGGTGAGGATGGGGGTGCTCATCGCTTCCAACGCAGGTTGGCCGTCGGATGCGGCGATTCCTGCCGGGAGGGCGAGGCTCCTGCCGAGCCACAATCTGCCCTCGCTTTCTCCGCTCGGAAGGAGCCTCGCCCTCCCCAGTCGCTGCTCTGCCGCTTGTCAGGCTTCCGGGAGACGCCGCGCATCGGGGCCGCCTTGCGGCACAATACTCCGGCAAGACCCTCAGACAGGAGGACGAACATACGTGAACGCGTTGCCGATCCTTGGAGCGTATCTCGCCGCAGCCGGGCCGCCACCCGCGGTCGCCGAGACAGTCGTCCGGTCGCTGTACCCGATGGTCAGTTTCGCCGCGAACACCGAGCCCGACTGGGACCGGGTGCGCGGGCTGTTCATCAAGCAGGCGGTGGTGACCCTGCGGACCAGCCGCACGACGACATCGGTTTTCGACGTCGAGGGCTTCATTAACGACTTCGTCAAGTTCGCGGCAAGGCCGGCCGTTCGCGCGGCCGGCTTCCGGGAGCGGGTCGTGCGCCTGAAGGCGACCGAGTACGGCGACATCGCGCACGTTCTTGTGCTCTACGAGGCGGAGGTCCTCGGCGTCACGAAGCCCGCCCAGCGCGGCGTGGACAGCTTCCACCTCCTGCGCCGGAACGGAGAGTGGAAGATCGTCTCGATCATCAACGAGGTCGTGACGCCCGCTCGCCCGTTGCCGCCCGAACTGCGGGACGAGAAGGAGACCGGGCCTATGCCGGGCTGATCGCGTCCTCCCGCAGAACCAGCGTCCTGCCGTCGACCCGAGCCCGCGCGATCTCGCCGTCCATCAGGCCGAGGAGCGCGGTGCCGCTCAGGGCGCAGACGTCGCTCAGCAGGGCGCGGATGACCCCGGGATCGGTGAACAGGTTCTCAGGGTCCGGCTGGAAGTTCACCGGGCCGCAGTAGAGGATGCCCTGGCCGCCGGACGGCCACCTGAGCCGGAACAAGGAGGCAACGTCCTTCGTGGCCGTGCCGGAGTAGGCTTCGCAGGGCCGCGTCGCTGCCAGGGTCTCGGTGTCCGGGTGAAGCGCCATCCATCCGCCGCCTGCATGGAACGGCGCAAGGGCCGAGACCGTCGGGAAGTCGGAGCAGGCGCATGCCCTGTGTTCCGAAATGCCGGTCGCGAACTCCGAGTCCGGGAGGATCCCGAAGCACGCATCGAGTTCGGGAACGGCCTCCAGTTCCACATCGAGCGTTCGTCCCACACTGAGCAACAGCCCTCCCTGCTCAGCGACCCAGCGCGCGACGGCCTCCAGCGCCGGGCGACGTGCGGTCTCCGCGCCGATCATCACGAGACAACGGAACCGATCCAGCGCGCCGTCGAGGATCATCTCCTCGCTCACCGGGCTCGTCGGAGCCAGCGAGCGCACAAACGACAGCGCGCGATCCACGCTCTTCGGCATCCCGCCCTCCAGCACGGACCTGTCGCACGGCCAGAAGAACCCGATGCCGTCCTCCACCTCCCGCGTGCCGCCAAGGGGAAGGTAGTCGGACAGCGCCGCAGCGGCCGGCAGCAGACGTGCATCGGAGCCGAAGACGTTGCCGTAGTAGTGGAAGATCTGCCGGTTGCCGTAGGCGACCGAGCCGAACACGCGCGCTCGGACGCCCTTTGCGGTCATGGGCCCGACCGGCTCGAGACCGAGATATGCACCGTAGTGCCGGCAGGCCGACCACGCGTAGGCGGTGATGCAGAAGTTGCCGTAGAACCGGTTGCTCTCGTTGGTGAGGCGGATCCCTCCGCCGTGCTTGGCCGCGATCCGGGCCTGAGATGCGAACGACGAGCCGTGCTCAGGCTCCTCCATGCCTCCGGTGCAGAGATAGCAGGACAGGCTCGGGAATACGCGTCGGCATTCCGCCATCCAGAACTCGGCGTAGTCGGTCATCGAGGCGCGGTACCAGTCCACCAGGTCGAGCCACGCCGTCCGCGAAGGCGCGCGGTGCCTGAGGAACGGCACGACCTCGTTGAAGGCGCCGTAGTGGGACCGCCACGCCCGGTTCAGCGTGCGTACGTCCCTGTAGCCGGATGCAAGGTGAGCGCGGAGCGACGCAACTGCGTCCTCGCCGCCGCACCAGAATCCGCAGTGGGTGTGGTAGTCGCCCGGCCAGTTGCCGGTCACGGGGAAGATGGCCTCGCCGTAGTCGCCGCATATGCCGGGCTGGACCGACTCGATCACATCCCAGGGGCCGTAGTGGTCCTCGAACGCTTCGAGCAGGCGCGTGATGCGAGGGCGGAAGGCCGGATTCCAGATCGACTCGATCGGACTGTCCTTCGCATGCTCCAAACAACGGAGCCCGACATGGTCGGGATGCCCGAGCCACCAGTCCGGCGCTGCATACTTCGGGCCGAGCAGAAGGAACGGCACGTACTGAAGCCCGGCCTCGGCGATCATCTCTACCCGGGGGTCATAGACCGACCAGTCGAAGCGGCCTTCCTCGGGTTCGAGGTCCTTCCAGAAGGTGTAGATCTGGACCGAGGTGAAGCCAAGGTCCTTGGCCCTGCGCAGCGCTTCCCGTGCGCAGGGCTCTCCGAACGGCACGCCGCAGACGACGATCTCCATGTGTCGCAGCCTCCTTCCTTGGTACGAGGACGGACCACGCCATCGCGTCGGTCGGGTAGAGCCAACCTCCTTAACCGCCGGACGCGCCATCCCGTCGGTTGAGTAGCGATACCACGGGACTGCGGCCCTCCCTGCGTGTCCGGGGTTTCGTCTCGGTCGGCGCGATCCTGCGATCCGTCCGCAACACGTAGTCCACTCCCTCGCGCCGACCTGCTCAACCGCCGGACACGCGCTCCGATCCATGCGCCGCCCAACGCAGCGGTCGGACACGCCATCCCGTCGGTTGAGTAGCGCCGCGCGAACCACGGTCCTCACCCAGGGCGCCACCTCCGGCCGCGCGGCGCGTAACGAAACCACGGGACTGCGGCCCTCCAGGCGTGTCCGGGGTTTCGTCTCGGTCGGCGCGATCCTGAGATCCGTCCGCCACACTGAGTCCATTCTCTCGCGCCGACCTGCTCAACCGCCGGACACGCGCTCCGATCCATGCGCCGCCCAACGCAGCGGTCGGACGCGCCATCCCGTCGGTTGAGTAGAGCCGCGCGGAGCACGGTCCTCGCCCAGGGCGCCACCTATCGCCGCGCGGCGCGTAACGAAACCACGGGACTGCGGCCCCCGAGCGTCCGGGGTTTCGTCTCGGTCGGCGCGATCCAGTGATCCCTCCGCAAGATCAAGTCCATCTCCTCGCGCCGACCTGCTCAACCGCCGGATACGCGCTCCGGTCCATGCGCCGCCCAACGCAGCGGTCGGACACGCCATCCCGTCGGTTGAGTAGCGCCGCGCGAACCACGGTCCTCACCCAGGGCG
>Ga0172368_10005852_pt1 | contig 13502 bp, 11 predicted proteins | sample Lak11m_FD_114540 | JGI IMG/M metagenome (GOLD analysis project Ga0172368, IMG submission 114540) | Freshwater microbial communities from Kabuno Bay, South-Kivu, Congo - kab_022012_11m | ecosystem: Environmental > Aquatic > Freshwater > Lake | place: Democratic Republic of the Congo: South-Kivu...
CGTACACGAACGAGCGGCGCAGGCTTCGCACGGGGAACAGCACGATCTGTGCGTCCCCGAAGCTGATGGCGCCCGCCTGGTCCGCGTCCTCGTCGGGCATCGCGCCGAAGATGCGCCGGCGCACGGCGTCGTCCCAGCCGTTGCCCGCCGCGTGGTCGCGCAGCGCGCCCTTGAGGCCCGAGCCGGCGCCCATCGGGTGCCCGGTGTGACGCTCGCGCTGGATGGGGTTGTCGATCACGCCGATGGCCGTGCCCGCGCCCATGTGGACCGGGCTCGTGCAGTAGAGGAACATCGCCGCCTGCTTCTCGTACATGTGTCAGCCCTCCGCGTCCGGCCACTCGCCGAGCCAGACGTTGTTGAACCCTTCCGCACGGCGGCGACGCAGCTCGGCATCGGTCGAATCCGCGCCGAGCCCGTCGCGCGCCAGTCGTGCCAGCTCCGCCGGGTCGCCCTCGACTTCGTCGAACCAGTACACCGAGCCCGCGGGAGCGACGCGCACCGCAGGCTTCGGGACACCACGGGCCAGATCCCAGCCGCTCGCCACCTCTGCGCGTCCGACCGCCGCTGCCACGAGGCGCGCGCGAAGGCCGCCGAGCTCCAAGACGCACTCGTCCCCGTGCCATCTGACACCGCAAGGGAGCCATCCGCCCTCGGGGAAGAAGCCCGGAGTGGCGAGGAGCATGCGGAAACGTCGCCCCTTCGGGACGCCCGCCGGGAACGCGTGTCCGGGTGCGAGCGTCGCATGTTGCAGGGTGGCTCCACGCCCGTCGCCGCCCAGACGCACGAGCCCTCCGTCGGGCAGCAGCGCGTCCGCGCCCGCGACGCGCACAAGAAAGCCCGTGCCGGGGGCGAGGGCGATGCAGTCCGCGGTGTAGAGCAGCCCTTCCTTCGCCGACCCGGTCGCGTCGTCGAGGCCGATGCCGAGCCTGGGGTCCGTCTTCCACAGGCACGAGGAGCGGCACAGCGCGTCCGGCTCCACGTCGTCGCCGCGAAGGTGCGCCGCCAGCGCGTCGCCGCGCATCCAGACGCCGGATTGCGGCTTGCCGCGTTCGGTCGTCTCCGGCACCGGAACCATCGGCAGCTCGAACGAACCGCGAACGCCGCATTCCCTGTGCATGCGCGGATGCAGCCGGACCGCGCGCAGCGCCTCCCCGTCGGCGACGACCATCAGGTCGGCGGGCACGGGATGCCACGTCGTGAGCGGATCGCGAGGGCACTGGCGGACGCCAAGCGAGACTCCAGCGACGCGCATCGTCCCCGGAGCGTCGGGCCCTTCGCCCACAATCACGCGCACCTGCGCGTCCGGCACCCGCTGTCCGAGGAAATCGGCGAACGCGACGCCCCGATCCACCAACATGCGGCTGCGCAAGGCACCCGCGAACACCGACGGGCGCGGCGGCATGGTGGCCTCGCCGTGGCCCGCGTCGGCGAAGAGACGGTTGCCCCGCAGGTGCAGGACGTCCAGCGGCTCCAGGAAGAGGTCAGTTGCCACGCGCCCTCCCCGCCTCGCCGGCACGCCCATTGCGCGCGAGGAACTCCGCCAGCACCAAGGCCTCGCCCAAGAACCCCGGCGCGTTGCCGCGCCCGGCGTCCAGGGCCAGCCGCGCCAGGTCCTCCGCCAGCGGCAGCAGCCCGTCGCGCAGGTCCGCGCGCTCTTTTCGGAGCTGCCGCTTCATCTGCCACGCCAAGTTGTCGGCGAGCAGCTTCCGGTAGCCCTCAGGGCCGTCCGCGCCGGGCGCCGGCGGAATCCCCGGCAGCCACGCTTGGATGTGGTACGCCGCACGCCGCGACCCGGCGAGGTAGTCGCGCAGCCGCAGCAGCACGTCCATCGGGAAGCCCGGCGGGTCGTGCTCCGCGAGCGACCAGCGGCAGGTGAAGCGCGTGAGCCCGCCCGAACGCTTCATCAGCGACACGGAGAAGGCGTTTCGGTCGCCCTCGGTCTTCGCGCGGTGCTCCGCGGCGCGCAGCCCGCGCAGCACCGACCCGAGCGGAGCCATGTGGTGCGCCACCACGGCGCCGATCGAGGCCGTCGCCTTCGGCCCCATCGTGCGCAGGAGCCGGCCGTCGAGCCGCGCGAAACCACCCGCGAGCCAAAGCCGGTTCCTGTGCGGCTCGAACGCCACCGACACCGCGGCGCCCGCCGGCGCGACGCCGCTCCACGCGCATCGCAGGGCGGTCATCGCGGAAAGCAGATCGTCGATGCCGAGCATCGCCAGCACGTCGTCGCCACCGGAGTAGAGGACCTTGCCCAGGTGCAGATCCTCGACCACGGCGCGCACGAGCTCGCCGGAGAACGCCGCCAGTGCACCGGAAATGGCCCCGTGGTACGCGGGGGACACGGGCGCCGGCTCGTCCAGATAGGCGCGTACCGCGGCGTCTTTCGCGGCGATGGCTTCGGCCTCGACGCGGGCGTCCGGATGCCATGTCGCGGCACGGGCGAGCTTTGCCTGCAGGCCGGGCTCAGTCAGCCAAGCGCCCATGTGGTCGCCATCCATGAGCACCAAGGCGTAGTAGTCCTCGACCTTGCCACCGTCGACCGCCTTGCCGACAGCCTTTCGCAGCGCGCGCAGCCTCTCCTCGTCGCCTTCCTCGAGCGCCGCGGGAATCCGCGCGAGCCAGCCCCGCCCGGCGGCCTCGGCCTTGGCGTGCAGCTCGCGAGGAAGGGCAACGCGCGACTTGTTCTCGACCGCTGTCTTCAGCGACTCAATCTTGTCGGGCGGGGCCTTGGCGAGGTCGCGCAGCGTGGGAGCCAGCGCCATCGTGTGGGTGGACACGACGTAGCGATCCAGGTTGCCGTCGGCCACGTGGTCGCGCACCTCGTCCACGAAGAGCACGGGCCACATGCGCTTGAGCGCGCAGCGTGCACAGAGGCGCTCGCGCTCGCGAGCCCACGAGGGGCGGGCGTTGGCGACGTCCATCCAGACGCCGGATGCGCCGTGCCTCTCAAGCAGCGAGCGGTCGTTGGTGAGCCACTCGGCCTCGCCGCAGAGGCTGCAGCGGTATCCCGTCGCCGGCGCCTGCGCGAAGGGCCGCACGGCCTTCGCCTGCGCCATCGCGGCATTCAGAAGCTCGTACAGCGCGGGGTAGAGGACGCCGGGATTCGGCTCGTAGAAGAACGCCTCCGTGCGCAGCGCCTTCGAGAGGATCTGCCAGCCTTTTTCCTCGAGAAAGCTCGGGCCGGGCCGCAGCTTTTCCAGTGCTCTGCGCAGGTTGCTGTCCGACTTGACGTGCCCGGAGGCATCCTGGTCCACGAGCGACCACGGCACGGCGGCCCAGTGGAACTCCGGGAACTCGGCGAGCTGGGCGTCGATCTGCGCGGCACCAAAGCCCGCGGAATCCTCTGCCTTCGCCTCCGCGAGCAGCCTTGTCCACGCCGTGCGGGCGAGGTCCGCCGCGCGTTTGCGCACGGCATCCCGGATTGCGCCGGCCAGGTCCGCGACGGCGCCCTCGGGTACCAGCGCGACGAAGCGGTTGGGCAGCAGCGCCGCGAAGAGCGGATTGGCGTCGGAGGCGCTGTGCATCCAGGCCGGGTGCAGGTCGTCGAAGGGAACGCCCCTGCCGGCAAGCCACAGATCCACCAGCGGGACGCCGTGAAGATCCGGGAAGAGGATCGCGTCGGGGCCGTAGCCCTCGCACACGACCCGCATGGCCTCCCACGCGAGAGCTGACAGCAGGTGAGAGCCGGCCCAGAGATCGGACGTGCTGCGGGCGGTCGAAATGAAGCTCTGCACCGGCCCGAGCGAGCATTCCAGCAGCGCCGGGGAGCCGCCGTCGGCCATGGCGCCCGCGAACGCGGACGCGAGGCGCAGGTGGTCCCAGATGGAGTGACCGGGCACCCGCGTGTCCGCCGGCAGCAGCCGCCACAGTGATCGAATCTCCTTCGCGCGAATCTCCGGGCCGAGCCGCCAGAACCGGAGGAATGTCGCCGCGGGATCGACCTTTCCATCGCGTCGCGCGACCAGAGGCTCGAAATGCGCCTGCGAGACGGACTCGGCGGCGGCCGGCGCCACGCCCTCAAGGCTGCCAAGATCGAACTCCGTTCCGCAGAGCGGGTGGATGAGCACCGGCCGCTTCCACCATGCTGTGCGGTCGGCTTCGGAGCGTACGTCGTCCTTCGGGCGGTCGGGGCGATCGGCCGCCGACGCCCAGCGATCGGCACGGCGTACGATCTCCACGGCATCCGGGCCGCCATCGCCGAAGATCTCCCGGCGAAGGGCGCGCACGGTGCCGTCCTCGTGCCCGTGTCCGCCCCGGAGCAGAATCAACGCCTTCTCGGCGGGATCGTGGGTCCAGGCGGCCAGCTTGGCCCACCATCGGGTGTCACTCATGGCCAGCACCTCCCCCCGACTGCGTCGGGATCGCGAGAGGGACGCGCCCCGGCTCGAACACCTGACACCGCCTGCCGGGCGGCCAGTCGTGAGCGCACGGAGGACGAATGCCGCGGCGACCACGGGGAGCCGCGGTTCCGCGGCGAAGCCGCGCCGCTCGTTTCGCCCCTGTCCGAGAGCACCACCGAGCGCCCCCCGTCCGAAGGAGATGGGCAGCCCTGTTAGCGCAGCGGACGGGCGCTCGCAAGAGGCGCGAAACCGGGTCCCGGCCTGCGGTTCTCCGGGGGCGGGACATCCGCCCCCCTGGGCTCATGGAGCAGCCTGAGTCACCCGGGTGTCAGGGAATCCGCAGGTGCTCGGTCCTCCCGACGGCGCCGACCGACGTGCGCCGGGAGGATCCGATGGAAAAGCGGTTCGAGAAGCTTCTGGGCGCGGGGGCGAAGGTGGAGGGTCGGCGCGAGACGGGGCGCGTCGCGGCCAAGGTCGTGGCGAAGCACGTGTCGAAGGGGGCGGGCAAGGCGGTGGCGCGCACCGCGGCGTCGCCGTGGCTGCTGGCCGCCGATGTGACCGAGTTCGCGGCCGGCAAGGCGGCGCGCGCGGCGGGCTGGCACGAGGACGACGTGCAGGTCGCGTCGAAGTGCACCGGGGCGGCGACGTCGCTGGTCGTGGGCGCCGCGGTCGGCGGCCCGGTCGGAGCCGCGGCGGGCTTGGCGCTCTGGGGCGTGGGCGAGGCCGTCGGGTGGCTGTTCAACTGAGCCCCGCGTGCGGCCGGAATGCTTCCCGGAATGCTTCCCGGGTTGCCCGTCGCCGCCCCGCCTGCTACTGCTCGGCTCCGTCCGGCGGGAGGCCGCGCCATGGGCGAGCCGAAAGACGCGCTGTTCGAGGAGCTCGCCTGGGCCGAGAACCGCGCGCGCTGGTGGGCGTCGCGGCTGACCGGAGAGTCGGCCTCGCCGACGTTCGACGACCTCGCGCGCGAGCTCCTGCAGGAGGCCGCACAGGGCGCGTTGGAGGCGGCCGCACGGGGCTGGTTCGACCAGCCGGCGACCCTCGGCGTCGACCGGCAGGCGCGCACGCTCTGGGCGTTTTGCCTCCGACGCGCGGCCATCGCCCGCACCCACGCCCGGGAAATCCCGGCCGACGAGGAGGTGCTGGAAAGCGAGACGCCGGAATCCGAGCCGATCGAGGACGCGCTCATCGCCGCGCTCGACGCGCCCGCCGGACGCGGACGGGTCCTGCGGGCGGCTCTGGCGATCGGCAGCCCGGTGCGTCGCCTGCTGTTCCTCGCCGAGCACCTTCCGGACGAGGTGACGCGCGCGCTCGTGGACGAAGCCGCGCGCGGCGTCGGGCGGGCGAAGCTCGCCCGCAGCGCCGAAGAGACCTGGTGCCTGCTGCGACGGCGGCTGGCCGAACTCGACCCGCTTCTCCAGCCGGTGCAGTGGCGCGCCTCGCTCGCGGCCATCGTCCACTTCGACGGGCCGCTGCTGCCGCCGCCGCCCGACCCGCGCTCGCGCGAGTGGAGAAGGGCCGCCAACAGCGTGGACCAGGCGCTCTCGCGCGGACGCGCAGAGGTCGCCGCGTTCCTGCTCGCCGGGGATGCCGAGGCGCAGGAGGGGGCGCCATGACCGGCCGGCCCACGCCCCGCCCCTCCCCCGGCCCCGGCGCGACGGTGAGCGACCGGACGGGGCGCCCCTGGCCGATTCTCCCGATGAAGCGGGGCAACCCGGGGAGCAAGGACGCCGTCTACCACACGCTCAAGCACTTCCTGTGCGAGGGCGAGCGATGGGGCGAACTGCCGCCCGCCGAGGCGCAGACGCCGCTGCCGTATCTCGCGCAGGCGCTCGAGCGCGGATGGCGCGAGGGCATCCGCGCGTTCGACAGCGACCATCCGGACGAGACGTGGTGGTCGGGGGCGAAGAGCGCGTTCGTGCTCGACGCCCACGGGCGCGGCTACCGGCCGCGGTACGACGCGATGGTGGCCCGGGCCGGCTATCCGTGCATGCAGAACCGGTGGACGTCCGTCGGAGAGATGGTCTGGCTCCATCGCGCGGGCGAGTTCGACGTGGTGGTCGCAACTCTGCGCGTCGGCGTGCAGGTCGTGACCGCCTACCGCCGCGGCTACGCCGAGCAGCCGGGCACTCTGCGGACCGGGCTGGCGGGACCGATTCGGGCCTGGGTTGTCAGGAACCCTGCCCGAGGCGGGTCCGGTGACGGGGGAGGTGTGCCGCCATGACCGATCGCGTCCAGAGGCTGCTGGCCGTCTGGGGGGGGCTGTGCGACTACGCCTTGCTGCTGGCCGACAGCGGCATCACGCCGATGCGGACACTGTCGTTTCTCGACCTCATGGCGCGCTGCGAGGCGTTCGACCGGGCCGAGGCCGAGGAAGCCGGCGTCGCGGACCTGCTGCGCCAGGCGACGGAGTCCCGGGAGGCCGGCCGCGAGCAGTTCGTCGACCACGCCTGCCGGGCCGTCGAGCGCATGTGCGCGATGGAAACCGGCTGCGCGTTCGTCGAGTCCTTCTCCCCGGTGCGCGACAGGCCCGTGGACGAACCGGGCGTCATCCACTGGGCCGAGGACCTTCTGGCCGCCGCCAACGCCGCGCCGTTCCTGCCCGAGCCGGTCCGCCGCAGAATTGCCGAGGATGTCGAACACGCGGCCGCGCTGGTCGAGGCCAATCCGGAGGTGTTCCTGGAGGCCTCGTCGATGGCCCGCGACCGGCTCGCGATCGAGTCCCCGCGCGCGATTCCGGGGGCGCTCGGGATGCCCCTGCTCGACGCGCTGGCGCACGCCCCGCAGCTCGCGCGCGCGGACGACGCGTTCGAGGAATCGGGCCGGGGCGCGTCGCCGGGCGCCCATGCACTCTGGGAGCGGCTGGTCGGTCGCCGGCAGGACATGGCCGGTGCGCCGCCGCCTGCGGGATGGCCCGCGGAGCAGCCGCTCGTGGCGCGCGACGGCGGAGCGCCGGCGGCCGTGCCTGCCGTGCCCTTTCCCACGGCATTCTCGCCGCGGGCAGCGGTGCTCCAGGCCGCCGTGCGCAAGCCGGGCGGGCTCGGAAAGGCGCGTTTTCCGGGAGGAATCGAGGTCTGCCTCTTCCGCGGCCGCAGTCTCGGTCTGAGGGCGACCCTGGACAGGCTCCCGCCGGGCGACGGCCCGGTGGAACTCGTCTGGATGACCGCAGGCGCCGAAGCGAGCGCGTCTTTCAGCGAGGTCGTCGACGGCGTATGGGAGTGCGAGCCCGGCGAGGGCATCGTCGGCAGCGAGTCGGTGTGGCTGAGGCGCGGCGAGGCACGATGGACGCCGGAGACCTGAGCGCGCTCGCGGCCGAGGGGAACGAAGACCTCGCAATCGCCCTGCTGGCGCGTCTGCCGGAATGCGGGCGTGCGGCCGCGCTGAGGGCCGTCCGCGTCGCGGTTCCGACCCCCGGCAGGGTCTACGCTCCTTTGGTACGCGAGGACTTCGAGCTGACCGCCGCCGTGGGCGTCGCGCACGGGCACTCGGCCGTGCTCGGGCCGGCGGCCCGTGCCGCGGCGAAGGAAGCGATCGCCGCGGCGGCCGCGCTCGCCGGTGCGCCCGAGTCGGAGACGCGCGGGATGGGGGCTCGGCTGGACCTGCCCGAACGGCTCGGCTGGAGCGTGGACGGCGACTCGCTGTTTCTGCCCGTGCTGCTGGAGGCCGTCGCGCATCTGGGTGGGCTGGACTTGAGCGGCAGTCTTGTGGCGACCGGCTCGTTCGCCACGCCGCTGGCGGAGCTCGCGCGAAAAGTCGCGGCATCGCGTGCGGCACGGGCGACGCTCGCCCACGGGCCCATGCTCGTGGCCACGGCGGCGCAGGTCGAGCCGGCACCCGACCTCGTGCAGTGCACGGGTCCCGAAGATGCCGTCTGGCGGGCGTTCGGCCGCACGCCTTGGCACCCGGCGTGCCCGGATGTCAGGCGTCTGCTGCTCTACTGCGGCGCCAGCGACGACACGCCCGCGCTGCATCCGAGTTCGGAGACAACCCGGGAGGAGCTTCCGCGGCAGCTCCTCCCGGAGCACCTGGACGCCGTGGCACGACAGGTCCGCGCGGACCTCGAGCCCGAAGGGCGCTGGCTGCTGGAGGTCAAGGGGCCCGTCATCCTCGCGGCCTGGCTGGGCCTGGTGCTCGCCAACGCGCCGCGGGAAGTGCAGTTCGTCGACGGGCACACGAACTCGCCGTGGTGGGGCAACCGTGCGGGACGGTTCCACCGCGGGGGGGCGTTCGACCGGTCGACGGCGCAACGAAGGGTGATCCTGTCGAAGGACCCGCTCGTCCCTCCCCCGGCGTGGGAGGTGTTTCCGTTGCCGAATCCGGTTGCGGCGGGCCAGGTCGCCGGCCTGCTGCGCGAGTTCCTCGACAGGTACCGCCATTGCGACGCGCTGCACGTGGCCGTGAACGGCCCGCAGGCACTGGCCTTCGCGCTCGCGTCGGTGCTCCAAGGCAGCGGGCTGCCGGCGCACTTCTGCCATTTCGACCGCTCGCGTCCCCCCGGGTCGCCGTACGAGGAGTGGTTCTCGAACCTCGCGCCTGCGCCGTAGCGCCATTGTCAGGCCCCGCGCCGCCCGAGCGTCCTCCCCGCGCAGGCCCAGGGAGGATGCCATGCCGTCCGCGCTCCAGTCTCCGCTCACCGACGCCCAGCGCCTCGCCGCCATCGGGCAGCTCCAGTCCCGGAAGCTGTGGGCGGAAGTCGCCCGCATGGGGGAAGGGCTCGAACTCACGGCCGATCGCGCGCGGATGGAGGTCCTGGACTCGGTCGCCTTCGCGCTCAGCCGCCTCAAGCGCCACGCCGACGCGCTCGACCTCATGGAGCCCCTGCACGCGGCCGCGCCCACGCGCCGGCGCGCCGGGGCCGTCGCCTACGTCTGCTACGACGCGCTGCTGGGCGGCGTCCAGGTGCGCGGCCGGAGCACCGACCAGCTCCGCGACACGTTCCTCGCCCGTGTGAAGGAGCAGATGGTCGGCGACCCCGCGCCGGTCGTCGCGCTGTACCGCCGGGGCACGTTCCACGCCAAGGTCGAGGCCGCGCGCGATCGCGAGGCCCTCGAGGACTACGAGGCCGCCATCGCCGCGTACGAGGCGCTGGACGCCGCCACGCGCGAGCCCCGCCACCAGCTCCTCAAGCCCTACGTGAAGAGCCTCTACGGCGCCGCGCGCTCGGCGCTGGAGCTGCGCCAGCCGCAGCGCGCCAAGCGGCACATCGCGCGCTGTTTGCGCGTGGACGAGCGCACCAACCACGTGGAACCCGTCTTCAAGCTCTACGTCGCGGCGAAGGCCTGCGCCGACGCGGGCGATCCCGCGCGCGCCGAGCGGGGGCTGCGCCTGGCGCTGCAGGCGGGCGGACCTCCGGATCGCACCTTCGTCCACCACAAGCTGGCGGAAGTCCGCGCCGCGCAGGGCGACGCCGCGGGTGCGCTGGACTGGCTCGAGAAGAACGTCCCTCCCGCGCGGCGGCCGCCGTACGTGCAGGTGACCGTGGGCGATCTGCTCCGCTCGCTGGGACGCATCGACGATGCGATCCGGGCCTGGGAAAGCGCTCTGTTCCGCGATCGCGAGATGCGCCACCTGACCCTGTGCCGGCTGGGCGAGGCGCACCTGGAGCGCAAGGAACTGGGCAAGGCGCGCCATCGCTTCGAGGAGGCGCTGCGCCTGCGCCGCAAGCGCGACGAGGTGACGGATCGTCGCGCCGCCGCCGGACTGCTCGAGGTCGCACGCGCCGAGGGGCGCACGGACGAGGCGGCGCGCCTGGAGGCCGAGCTCAAGGAGCTTGAGCACGCGACCGGCCGACCCGGCGCGATCCGTGCGGCGAGGCGCCGATGAGCGCTGCCGCAGTCATCGACTTCGGGGCGATTCACCGGGCCATCGCGGACGGCGACGAGGCCTTCGCGAGGCGTCTGCTGGAGGAGGCTCTCGCGTCGGCGCCAGGACCGGGCGACGCACGGCGCGGATGGGTCGCGGCCGCGCTGCTGGGCGACGCCGCGCTGCAGGAGGGGTTCGCAGCCGCGGGAGGCGCCGGCGGCACCGAGGAAGACCCGGGAGCGGAACCGGAAGACGATCCGCTCGACGCGGAGGTCGAAACCCGTGCCCTCGGCGCGGACGACTCGGCGACGATCGACCTGTTTCTGAAGCGTCTCGGAGGTCGCAGGGACCTCTACGCGGAGCAGCGCGTCGAGCGCGGCGGACGCGTGGCGTACCGGCCCGTGCGCGAGCCCTTCACGCCCGACGCGGTGCGGGCGCACCTCGCGGGGACGCGCACGCTGGGGCAGTACCTGCTGCATCCGGACGGCACGTGCAGCTTCGGGGTGCTGGACCTGGACGTCTCGGCGGACGCGCTCGCGCGGCTGCGCGCGGTGCGGGGAGACGCGGCGCGCCCGGTGGACGACGGCAACGCGGCCGACTGCCTGCGCCGGCTGCTGGACGCGGGAAGACGCCTGGGATTGAGGCTTTTCGCGTTCGACAGCGGCGGGCGGGGCGTCCACGCGTGGATCTTCCTGGAGCCGCGAAAGCCGGCGAGGGCGGTCCGGGCGCTGCTCGCGACCATTGTGGACGCGGCGGGGGCGGCTCCCGCGGACGTGAGCCTGGAGGTGTTCCCGAAGCAAGAGACGCCGGGACCGAAAGGCCTTTCGAGTCTCGTGAAGCTCCCGCTGGGCGTACACCGGCGCACGCTGCGGCGCTGCTCGCTGCTGGACGACTCGCTGGCGGAGGTCGCCGACACCGGCGAGGCGCTGCGTCGGCTGGAGCCGGCGGACCCGAAGGCGGTCGACGCGGTGCTCTCGCGCAGGGTCGTGCCGCTGTGTTCGCCGGAGCTTGTGCCGCCCGAGAACGCTCCGCAGGCACCCGAAGACGCCGGCCGATGCCGCGATCTCGCGGAGGCACTGCGCACGATACCGCCGGGACATGCGTGCCGCATGGCGGAACGGGCCATCGCGGAGGGGTGCGCGCTGGTGCGTGGGCTGGCGGATCGGGCCTTCGAGCGGCGCCGGCTCTCGCCCGAGGAGGCGCGGGCGCTGGTATTCACGCTGGGCGCGGTGGGTCGCGAGCCGGGGTGGGCCGAGGAGGTGCTCGCGGCGGGACAGGCGTCGCCGCGGGCGCTCGCCCAAGTGCGCAAAGGGCGCACCTCGCCGATGGGGTGCCGCAAGCTCCGGCTGCTGGTGCCGGACCTCGCGGGCGGGTGTCCGTGTCCGATGGAGTCGCAGGCGGAGCCGTACGCGACGCCTGCGCTGCACGCGCTCGGGACGCGTCCTGCGCCGCGCAGCGTGCCGCTCATCGGCGCGTTGCCGCCCGTCTTCGACGACCCGCTGCTGACCATCGGGACGGCTCTGGAGCGCATCGAGGAGCGGCTCGGCCGGCTGGAAGGAGCCCGGGCAGATGGAGGGGAAACGCCCGAGACAGCGGCCCCGGGCTCTTCCGAAAGCCGAAAGCCTGTCCTGAGCGAAGTCGAAGGGTCGAAAGCGGAAAGCCGATGAAGACCGCCTACGTGGTGCAGCAGGGAGGCATGGTGCGGCGCTCGGGCGAGCGGCTTCTCGTGACGTCGGAGGGGCGGGTCGTGGCCGAGCTGCGCACGGACGGACTGGAGCAGCTCGTCGTCGTGGGCAATCCGACGGTGACGACGCAGGCCATCGACCTGCTGGTGTCGCGGGGCGTGGACACGGTGCTGCTGGCGACGACGGGGCGGTTCCGGGCGCGCATCGGGGGAGCGGCGTCGGGCAACGTGCGGCTGCGGCTCGCGCAGTACGCGCTGGGCGGCGATGCCGCGCGGTCGGCGCAGTGGGTGCGGGCCGTGGTGCGGGGGAAGATCCGCAACCAGCGGGCGCTGCTGCAGAAGGCGGCACGCCGACAGGCGGACGAGCGGCTGGCGGCGGCCGTGAAGGCGATGGGCGCAGCGATGCTGGGCGTCGAGGGCGCCGCCGACGTGGACGTCCTGCGCGGGCTGGAGGGCGCGGCGGCCGCGGCGTATTTCAAGGCCTTCGGCGCGCTGCTGCACGGCGATGCGTTCGAGTTCGCGGGCCGTCGCAAGCGCCCGCCGCCGGATCCGATCAACGCGCTGCTGTCGCTCGGCTACACGCTGCTGGCGCAGCGGGTGCAAGCGGCCGCGGAGATCGTGGGTCTGGATCCCCTGCTGGGCGTGCTGCACGTGCCGCAGGCGAACCGGCCGGGGCTCGTGCTGGACCTCATGGAGACCTTCCGGGCGCCGCTCGTGGACGCGCTCGTGGTCGCCGCGGTGAACAAGGGAGCGATCCGGCCGGGGCATTTCGACCACGCCGGGGCCGGAGAGCCGGTGGTGCTACGCCGCGAGGGAATGCGCACGTTCGTGGAGCTTTTCGCGCGACGGCTGGAGCGGGAGGTGATCGACCCGGGGACGGGGCTTCGGCTGGCGTACCGGCTGGTGCTGACGGAGGAATGCCGTCGCGCGGCGCGGTTCCTCCTGGACGGGACGCCTCTGGAGTGCTTCGCCGTGCGATAGGAGCGGGCTGATGTACACGGTGATCGCATTCGACATCTCGTCGGATCGGCGGCGCGCCAAGGTCGTGAAGGCGCTGAAGGCGCTGACCCGGCGGGTCCAGAAGTCGGTCTTCGAGGCGACAGCGCTGGAGGATGCGCCGCTGCTGCGGCTGCGCAGCGAGATCGAGGGGCTGTTCGACCCGGCGACCGACCGGTTGCGGTACTATCGGCTGTGCCGGGCGTGCGCCGGACGGATCGTGAACTCGGGCGCGAACACGCCGGTTCTGGACTCGACGGACGAGGCGGTGGTCGTGGGAGACGCGGCAGATGACAGCGGGAAACGCCTGCGGTAGGCTGCGAAACGCGTCGCGGGCGATGCACGCGCGGATCGGCGCGGGGCCCGAGCTCCTTGAAAACAGGGCGAAAACGAACGGGACCGGGCCGCAGTGGGGCGCCGAGCGCCCCCCTCCGGGGGGGATCGGCGCTGGACCCGGTCCAAGGGCGCGAAAGGACGGGAGAAAACGAACGAGGACTTCCATGAACGGCTTCCCCGACGTGGGGATTGAGACGGATGATCGCAGCCATCCTAGTCCTCCTGGCGCGTTCCTCTTCCATGAACGGCTTCCCCGACGTGGGGATTGAGACGTCCTGGCGACCTGTCCCGGCCCGTCCGCTCGCACGGCGCCTTCCATGAACGGCTTCCCCGACGTGGGGATTGAGACC
>Ga0172368_10005855_pt1 | contig 13499 bp, 15 predicted proteins | sample Lak11m_FD_114540 | JGI IMG/M metagenome (GOLD analysis project Ga0172368, IMG submission 114540) | Freshwater microbial communities from Kabuno Bay, South-Kivu, Congo - kab_022012_11m | ecosystem: Environmental > Aquatic > Freshwater > Lake | place: Democratic Republic of the Congo: South-Kivu...
CAGATGCCAAAATAAGTCCACAGGGCAGTGGCGATCTAAGATGACAAAATTAACGAACACCGCACTGAAACCGGGTAACGGAAAACCCAATGCCGAAGAAATGGCAATTGTGAAGACCATCCTTAATCCGGCAGAAAACAAAACCGAAGAGAAAAAGCCGGTTTTGCAGATTGAACCCGAAAAGCCGATCATTCCCGCTCCCGAGCCAAAGAAGGAAATGACCATGATGGAGAAGATCCTCAAGATCGAAAACCTCCAGCTCGTCATTGAAAAAAGAGCCAAGCTGGTGCAGACCCGCTCCGAACTGGATCGCTTCCAGATCTCTTCCAATGACTTCAACTGCACGATGCGGCTGAATGATTCAGACGGAAATGTCTTCACCACCAGCTTCACACCGGGCATCAAGAAAGTCATCGAATTCCTGAAGACCTCATTCGATGCAAGCATCACGGAAGCTGAAAACAAGATCACCTTCTGAATCTTATCCTTCGTCAAGATTCCGGCGTGTCGGCTAAGGCCGACACGCTTTTTTTTGTTCGTAAGGCCGGATAGAAAATAGTGTCCTTTATTATTCCTGGTCCGGTAATTACCATTGCAGCATGAACGGCAATTATATCCGGCTTTGGGATGTCCTTGAACAGATGGATTCTCTTGACAATGAGGGTAAACCTGTCAGGTTCCAGCTCAAATATGTCACTGCTGACCGTGACAAGGGAACCGGTGGAGATATCATTGAATTGAGGGATGCCCGCAAATGCGTTGGAAAAACCAGGGAAGGAGAACCAAAGTTTTTTAAACAAAAAGCAATACCCCTGAATGATAAGGTTACCAGGAACCCGAACCACTGGCTTCATTCAACCCGGAATATGCTCCTGACCAATGGACAGATACGAAAGGTGCATATCCGCCTGATCATTGAATTCAACCATAAGAAAGTCTGTTATTAGATGAAACAGAAAATTGTCTTTGAGAACGGAACCGCGTTTTTGCCAGGTGCAAAAGCCCTTGCAACATCATATTCAAAATCAGATGATGCAACCATTGAACAGGTTGTAATCCCCAAAGACTTTTCTTCATCCATCTGGTCGCCTTGGGGAGACGATAATTTGTTTCCGCAAAATGTTCTGAAAGACCTGGAAACGAATTCAATTGCCCTGCGAGCTCTTGAGAAACGAAAGACAGTCCATTATGGCCGGGGGATTCTTGCATACAGGGACAAAGGGATTGACAGTTTGGGCGCTCCGGTCCGGGAAGTGGTCAAGGATCCGGAAGTGGTGGACTTCCTGAAAATAAACCATCTTAATTTTCAATGGATTGACCTGATCGGGAGCCTTGAAATCTTTGCAAATGGCTGGATCGAGTTCATCCTGAATAAAAACAAGGATAAAATAAACAAGGTTTTTGTTAAAGATCCTGCTTATTGCCGCCATGGAAAGATGGACTCCCAAAAGCCCACCCGGATTCCTTTCCTGTTTTATTCTGCCCAATGGGACATGAACCCGACCGAAAGCGACGGCTCTCTGGTGAAAATTCCGATGTATGACCCGTCCAGGTACGATGGTATCAGGTATGCTGACCCTCAGTTCGCCTATCCGGTTTATTACCGTTCCTTCAATAAATCCTACTATCATCTGTCAGTCTGGAACGGGATCCGTGAAAGCGGCTGGTTGAAGATTGCCAATAAGGTGCCGCAGCTCAAGCAGGCCATCATGCGCAATCAGATGACTATCAAGTACCACATCGAGATTCCTGATGACTACTTCTCATCACGCTATCCTTCCCCGGATTTTACTAAAGAACAGCGTGAATCCGCCAGATTAAAGGTGTTGGGCGAGATGAATGATTTCCTTTCCGATGTCGAGAACTCCGGAAAAGCCTTTGTATCGTTCTCATTCTTCAACAAATTCAAAGGAGAGTACCTGGGAGGGTGGAAGATCAACGTTATCGACAATAAGCTCAAAGATGATGCCTACCTGCCCGATTCCCAGGCAGCGAACAGTGAAATCCTGTTTGCGATCGGTGTCGATCCGTGCCTTGTGGGATCCGGTTTGCCCGGTGGTAATCTCGGTTCCGGCAGCGGCAGCGATAAACGCGAAGCTTTCTGGCAGTTAAATGCGGAAATGGGCATTTACCGGCAGATCAGCCTTGAACCCCTCTATTTCATCCGGGATTTCAATAAATGGTCACCGGATATCGACTTCGACTATGTGACCGTCGATACATCACAAACCATGCAGGATCACCCGACGAAAATTGACAAACGAATTGATAAAAACATTGCATGAGAAGGCTCATTGACAATATCTCTCAGGTACTTAACGCTGCTTCCATTAACGTAAGCAATACCATTGAGAACTGGTTCCCGTATATTGAAGAAGCCCAGGAAACTTTCATCCGTCCGGTTCTGGGTGATGAGTTGTACGATCAGTTGCTTGATACTGCCGAGACGATTATCAGTCATGAGATCGAAAAACGACCGGTTGACGAAAGACTTGCCATTCTGCTTGCAAAGATTCGCAAACCGCTGGCGCTCTATTCCCTGTGGCTTGGCGCCGATGAATTCGGGGTGAGCGTTTCGTCGCAGGGTATCCAGGTTATTGAGACGCCAACCCATAAGACAGCTCCCCAGTACCGGGTGCAGAACCTCAAGGAGAACTGGATTCGCAGGGCAAACACCGCTTTGGACCTTGCACTGAAATTCATCGAGGAAAATCTTGATGACTACCCTGCTTATATTCAGCAGGACTGCGATCTGTTCCTCCGAACAACCCTTGAATACAACAGCGAGGTGGATATACGCGAGAGCAGACGGGTTTTCATAGCCCTCAAACCTGTTATCCGCTCTGTTGAGAACAAATATATCCGCCCTACGCTTTCCCCACAATTGTTCGATGAACTGAAAACAGCCCGGAGATCAAATGAAACCCTGGCAGAAGAGAATTTAAAGCTGCTTGGTCTCATTCGTCCTGCATTGGCTCATCTGGCCATGGCCAGGGCCTTGCAGGAGATCGCCATCGATTTTCTGGACTGGGGAATTTTCGATACAGCCGGCAACACCTTTGCCAACGTCTCTTCCAAGCAGGCATCCAACAAGGAAAGAATTGCCGTCATGTATGAAGCAAACCTCCGGGACGGAGAAGCAGAGCTGAAGGCGCTGCAGCAGTTCCTGGATGAAAATGCCAGTGAAACTCTTTACCCGGCTTACTTTCATTCTTCCCGCTATGTCGGACCAGCCAATGCCTGTTCAAGAGATGAATTCATGAATAAATCAACCAACTCCTTTTTCCTAGTATGAAAGAAACCGAGTTTATCCTTCAGGATGTCTTTGATGTCATCAAGATCATTGCAATACCGGTTATCGGTTTTTTTCTGTACCAATTTTATAATGGTGTGGTTTCCCTGAAAAAATCTGTTGACAAGCTGATCATCCAGATGCAGTGCCGGGAAACCTACTGCACCGAAAAGCACAAGGAGATCGGCGAGCATTTGTGCCGCCATGACACCGGGATCGAGGAAATGAAAGTCACCCTGGGCGATCATGGCGAACGGATCTCTAAAGTTGAAGGTAAACTCTCAAAATAAAACAAGTATGAAAGAACGGATTTTTAAGAATTGGAAAACCACCCTGACCGGCATTCTCATGCTGGCTGGCGGTTTGGCATTGGTAGGTTTGGGGAAGGCAACCCTTACCGAATACATGGTATTTGCCCCGGTTTGCTTTGCCCTGATCTTTGTCAAAGACCCCTCATTCAAATAGTAATATGGCAAAGGTTCTGGTATTTGCTCCTAAAATCCTGAAGTACGAAGGCGGATTTGTCAATGATCCCAAGGATCATGGAGGAGCTACGAACATGGGTGTCACCCTGGCAACCTGGCGGCAGGTGGGTTATGACAAGGATGGAGATTGTGATATTGATGCCGATGATATCAAGTTGCTTTCAGCAAATGATGCCATCTCAGTGCTGAAGCTGAACTATTGGAACCGCTGGAAAGCTGATCAGATTGGCAACCAGAGCATCGCTGAGATTCTGGTTGACTGGGTCTGGGGTAGTGGAAAGTGGGGTATTGTCATTCCACAGCGGATATTGAAAGTTCCTGATGATGGCATTGTCGGTAATGCCACACTGTTTGCCGTGAATAGCGCCAACCAGCGGGGGCTTCATGAAGCCATCTTCCAGGCCAGGGGTCGGTTCATCCTTGACCTGGTTAAAAACCATCCGGAACAAAAGAAGTTCCTGGACGGATGGATGAATCGTTTGAACCAATTCAAATTCGTCGCATGATAAAACCGGGTTTTCTGATCCTGCTCCTGATCGTTTCATTGACCGGGTGCATCTCTGAGCAAAGATGCCAGAAACGCTATCCTCCGGCTGAAAGAACAGAGACGCTCATTCAGCATGATACTGTTACAAACGTGAAAGATTCCCTGATCCCGCTTCCTGCCGATAGCGGTTTGATCCGGGCGTTGCTTGAATGCAGGGAAGGAAAAGTTGTTATCCGGCAGATCGAAGAGATCAGGCCCGGGAAGAAAATCGTTCCTTTTATCGATCTCAAAAACAATGTCCTGACTGCCGGGGCAAAGATCGACAGCAGTTCAATTTATTTTGCCTGGAAAGAAACACATATCAGGGAGTCAAAGGTTCAGTTGAAAGTCATCGAGAAACCAGTCTATAAAGTGACCGGCTTCCAGAACTTCCTGATATGGTCGGGCAAGATATTCTGGGTGATCCTGCTTCTGGTTATTGGAGTTGCATTGATCCGTACATTCATTAAAAAGAAGCTTCCGATATGAACATTGTCGAAATTGACCATATCCGGCGATCCCTTCCAACTGAATGGAACGAGCTTTCCCGAAAGCAGCTTCTTCATGTTTCAAGGCTTTTCATCGCACGGCTCCCTGTGGTGGATTTCAGGGTAAGAACGCTTTTTGAATTCCTTTCAATTGGGAAAAATACCTTCAAACGGATTGCTCCGGAAGATGCCTATACCCTTTGTGAAAGCCTTGATTTTCTGAACAAGGAAGTCAACCTGACCAGGAATTTAATTCCGGTGATCAACGTTGGCCTCAGAAAATACCATGGTCCAGCCGATGCAATGGTATATTGCACCTTCGGAGAGTTCACCCTGGCCTGCTCGGCTCTGGATGAGTTTCAAAAGACAGGAGAGGTAAAGTACCTGGATGAACTGGTCGCTATACTTTACCGCCCAAGAAAATTATTCTGGTCCATCCGGGAATATTTCACCGATAACCAGGATCCCCGGGGGAAGTTCATGAACCGGACTTTGAAGAAGCGAGCCGGAAATCTTGGAAAGTTGGATCATTGTTTGAAATACTCAATCTATCTATTCTTTAACGGAGTCCTGAACTCATTGCCATCCCTTTATCCTTTCGTTTACAGACAAAAGGATGAAACCGACAGCCAGGATAACGGCTGGGCTTCTCTAATCATCTCCCTTGCTGATGGCAAGACCGATGATAAAAGCCTGGAAACCATAATGAATTCAAACCTTTACAATGTATTCATCGGTCTGAACAAAAAGGCAAAAGAGTATCATGAATACATGAGCAAAATCGAATCCTATGACCGACATTAACAGCTATGTAGAGTATTTCCACACCCTTGCTCAGGAACACAAGGAAATCAATGACTTTTACATGATGGATATAAACGAGCCGCTTGATGCCCTGCGGTCAACCATCAAATACCCTGCCCTGATCCTGACTAGTCTTTCCGGTAACTTTGAAGCTTCGAACCTGGACAATATCCTGGATTCGGTTAACGGAGGCTTCATGATTCTTGGCCACCTAGACCAGGTTGATAACTTTTCCGCCGAAATGCAGCTTGTTTCAAAGATGAAGCAGATTGGGACCGATATCCTTGCCCGGATACTACATGATCACCAAAAATGTGAACTGCTTGTCCTGAAAGCCATTCCAGGGTTTAATGTCAATACTGTCAGCCATGAGATGCTTGGGCCGGTGTTTGATAATGATTATGGAGTTATGTTCAGTTTCATAGTTAAGGATTGGATTGATATAGGTTATAATGTCTCAAAATGGGAAAATCCGTAGCTGTTGTCCTAAAAGGAACAATCATATTGTTTTTTTACTTTAAATATCCTGTAAAAAGTTTGGTTATTAAATATTTATTTATATTTGACTAGTTTTAATAGAAAAGTAAGGGCAGGGAAGTAGGTTTATTAGTATTTACCCAAATTAAGCTTTTCTGGTATGAATAACTTTATCGTGAAATTACCTTTTATTCCTTGTCCGATTGAGAAACATCCTTCTCTGGTTTTTCCATACATCAATTCTTATAGTAATTTATGATGAAAAAATATTTTTTCTTAATCTGCTCATTTTTGCTTGTTTGTTCCAGTGTTAGTGCACAAATTGAAACTGTTAAAAAGAGAGGCGATCTGCAATGGATTAATGATTCCATATGCTATGATAATGGAAATGAGTTTACAGGAGAAGTAATTGATTATTCAGGGTCGAAATTCGATAAAGCAAAACTGCTCTATGATGGTCATTTTATCAATGGTCAACGTAATGGTACAATCAAACAATGGTATACAAGTTTGAAAATAAAATCCATTGAAAATTATAAAATTGGCCGAAAGGAGGGAATCCAGACTTATTATTATGAAAATGGAAAAAAGAAAGCTGAGTCTCAGTATTCAAGAGGTTTCAAAGACGGGAAAGAAACTGAATGGTATGATAATGGACAATTAAAGAGTACATACCAATATTCTCAAGGAATATTACTTGATGGAACATATATCGTGTATTATGAGAATGGGCAAAAAAAACAGGAATCATTATTTAGCGGTGGGATTGTCATTAATGATAATTTATTTAGGAATGATTCGGTAGTTGAATCAAAGGAACTAAAAGCTGAATATGACCCTGTTACAAAAGAAAATAGCAAAGGTTTTTTAATTAATAACAAAAAGGATGGATTATGGACATATTGGTATGATGGAGTTCAGAAGAAGAAAGAAGGATATTTTCAGGATGGAGTTGAAGTAGGGAAGTGGACTTTTTGGTACGAGGACGGTAAGGTTCAATATATAGGAACCTGTAAAAATGGAAAGAAAGAAGGGCAAGGTGTTTTAAATTATAAAAGTCAGTCCGTTCTAAATTATATTGGCGAATTTAAAAATGACCTAAGGGATGGTTATGGGACATTAAGGTATACGAATGGAGATATTAATTATGAGGGAGAATGGAAAAATGGCCTGCCAGATGGGCAAGGGAAAGGTTATGACCAAGGTAGACTGGTATATGATGGGGAATGGAAAAATGGTAAGAAAAATGGCATAGGAACATATATTAACTATAGCGATGATATTTTGACTTTTAAAGGGAACTTTTCTGACGGGTCCATGGTTGGACAGGGAACATTGACATGGACGGATAATGAAGGTACATCATACTGCGTTACTGGTGAATTTAAGGATGGAAAGATTATTAATGGAACGAGCTCATACCAAAAAACTGATGGAAGCAGATATATGCAAGAGATTAAAGAAGGGAAACGAGGTAAAAATAAAAAAATAAATTGATATTTTATTTCTTAATTCATTTCAAAGAATGACACGAAAACTTTATAAAATAATTATTATGAAATATTTAACTGTTTTTATCAGCACATTCTTTATTGGAATGAATTCAATTTATTGTCAGGTAGAGGATGTAAAAAAGAAAAGCGAGGTTCAATTTGTAAACAACGATAGTATTTGCTATTTAAACGGTAACTTATATACAGGGGAGGTTGTCGATTTCTTCGGACAAAGATTTGATAAAACTAAAATGCTATTCGATGGCCATTTTAAAGATGGACAAAGAAATGGACCATTTAAAAAGTGGTATCCAAATTTCAAAATTGAAGCGATTGAAAATTATAAAATGGGGCTAAAAGATGGAGTTCAAGCCTATTTTTACAATAGTGGCAATAAGAAAGCTGAATATAAATATATTAACGGAGTTCCAGACGGTATCTGGACAGAATGGCATGATAATAAGCAGATTAAGACCACTTGTACCTATGTTATGGGAAGTATGCTTGATGGAACATATATAACCTTTCTTCCTGATGGTCATAAAGAATCCGAGGTGACATATAAAAATGGAAAGATTACAACGTCAGGGAGATATGAAGGTGACAAGTTTATTGTTGTACAGGAATTATCAAGTGAGAAGTACCCTAATGGGCAGCTAAAATCAGAAGGAACGATAGTTTCAGGGAAAAAGGAAGGTATTTGGACAACTTGGTATGAATCTGGTCAGAAGGAAAGTGAAGAAACATATAAAAATGGAATCCAAAATGGTATCAGTCTTTCTTGGTATATTAATGGCACTAAGGAACATGAAGGCATTTACGATTTTGGAAGAAAAAATGGGAAATGGATTTCTTATCATGAAAATGGACAAATTGATTCTTCAGGGTATTATATCAATGGTTTAAAAGATGGGCAATGGACTTCTTGGCACAAGAACCAACAAAAAAAGAGCGATGGTTATTATAAAGAAGGGAAGAAAGATGGATCATGGCACACATGGTTTGAAAATGGCAGAATCGAATTTAATGGAAATTACAAGGATGATTATATAGATGGTAATGCTACACTTTATTATTCTGCTGATGGTACGGAAGTATATCAAGGTGATTGGAAAATGGGTAAACGAGATGGCTATGGAAAATATTCTCTTAACCAACCAAATGGTGATACATTCACTTACACAGGTTACTTTGCAAATGACCAATATGAAGGACAAGGGAAAATCTTTAGATCAGAAGGAAAGGGTAATCGACAAACATCTTCAACGTATTGTTGTGAATTTAGAAATGGTAAAATTTATAATGGAACATGTAGAAATAATTTATTAGATGGTCAAATAACAGAATATAAAATTGTTAATGGCAAATGGGGCCCCATGCAAATGATAGATTGGGGTAGAAATTCTGGTCCTCATTAACATGGTGAATATAACATTTACTAAAATCTTTAAAATACAAAGCAACACTTACCTAAACAAATCTTATGAAAACAAATTATTTTACCAAAGTTGAAGACAAATATGTTTTCCGTGTATCGACGGCCTTTTGGCATTTACTTATCGGATTACTGACCTTAGCTGCAGTTGTTGGAATTGTTTTATTGATTTGGTCAATAATACCTGCCGGCAAAGAAAAGGTCAAAGCTGCTACATACCCTACAAAAGCGCAGTACCCGCCTGTAGAAAAAGTCACTCTTGCTGATCTTAAGATGAATGAAGACAAAGCTCCACCACCTCCTCAAGTTCAGACTGCCCCTCCTCCTGAATATAGGCCAGAAACTGCCGTCGAAAATGACCCTGGTAAACCAGCTTATGATTTGATATTGTCTGAGTTAAAGAAAATTATTCCTAAGGATAATTGGCAACCAGGTTATTGGTCATATCCTTATGGCGAACTAGCGTGGCAAATGCATCCTTCAGATCCTAATTATCGAGTTTGGAATCCAAGTGGTGAAAATGTTGAGCAAAGGCTTGAACATTCTTATAAAAGGATTCAAGCAAAGGATTATTCTGCAAAGAAAGTAGCTCTTGAGTCATATCTACGCATTATGAGACTAATTCCACCAGCTCAAAGTACCGGAGTATTAGATTTTATTATATATAATATGAATGATAGATTCTCTGATCCTCACTTACTTGATACGACTTTCTTTTTAGTTGCAAATAATATAAAACCTTTCTCTGCAACCTCTGAGGCAGCGCAACATTTACTTGGGTTCGCACTGAATAATCCAAAATCTGTATTTGAATTTGTTCCTTTTGCTGTTCAGGAATGTTCTAAGTTCTCAGATAGTTTGAGGTTCCAATATTTGGCTTCATTAATTGATGGTTATTATACATACTTTAATAATACTGTTGATGTTCAAAAAGAAGCGACTGATCAGTTTGACAAGTTACTTCCCCAATTGCCAGGGATCAATCCATCAAAGGCATTGAGAAAATTCTATTCTGTTTATAATCAAAAAAATCAACAACGTAATACCGAGATTTCAAGGATTAATGAAGATTATAATACCCAGGTTTCTGCAATATTGGCTGATTCGACAATGAAGGCATTACAAGCTGAAATAAATTATCAGGCAGACAAAGAAAAAAAGAGTGAGTATCGAAGCAAGTCTCTCTATGTTATCGCCGGTGGTTTTGTAGCCATAGCGTTATTAGGTACTATTTTAACACTACTTTCAATCCAGAGGATTTTGAGAAGAATGGAATTGGTCGTAGAGGCTAAGAAGCAAGATTAACTTTTTATTTGATTAATTATTTTTGTAATAATAAATCTTAAAAATATGAATCATAAATCTATAACCGCTGTGACACTGATCCTTGTTGGGAATATGCTGACAACCTATAATAATATTGGAACCGGATGGACTGCGACACTCACTGCAATTATTGGATTTGTCTTATTCTTTGTGGGTTTGGGACAATTAAAATCAGTTTTAGATGAACAAGGGCAAAAAGGTGTTAAACTGTTGACCTACTCAGCTATTTTAGGAATAATTGCATTAATTATTCACCTTATTCCATTAATTGGCGGTGTTTTTGCCGGTGTTTTATATTTGGCTGCATTTGTCATCCAATTGGTTGGTCTTTTACAATTAAAAAAATCTGATAAAATTGGATCCCAAGGCATTTCCGGCATAAATAATTTACTAATAGCAATGGTCTTAATGATAGTTGGGAGTTTAATTAGCATATTACCCTTTGCTGGTGAAACAATAAATTCTATAATTTGTCTTGTTGCCTTATTGCTTATTCTCTTCGGATGGCTAAATATTCAAAAAGGTGTCGTTGAGAATAGTATACCTTCAATTTGATTTTTTTTAATTCATTATAATTTGTCCTTTCTTGTACTTTGCATTGTGCATTTATTTGCACAATGCAAAGCACTCAACCCAAACTTTCCGAGCGTGAAATAGCCGAAGCCTGGGCTAAAATCACCATTATCAAATGGAAGAAGAAACTTGCTTCCAATAAGATCGGCGATACCGGTACCCTTCTTAAAAGTTTCAAATACAATGTTCTTGCTTCAGCACAGGGAAATGTGCTGAAAATAACCCTGCTTTTCGAGTATTACGGTCGCTTTGTCGACATGGGAGTCGGTAAAAGCGTCAAGATCGGGGATGTTAAAGAATCTGCCGCTTCACTCAAGCTTTCCGGGAAAATGCTCGGAAACCGCCGGCGACCGAAGAAATGGTACTCGAAAACCTTCCATGCCGAAGTCATGAAGCTCAGCGAAATCTTCGCCAGGGAATGCGGGCACCGGGGAGTAGTGGCTATTACCGAAAACCTGTCTGATAAATCCATCCAGAATGGCTAAGAACGAAACATCCACAGCCACCGTCATTTTCAACGGTGAAAAAGCCAATGCTACGCTCAAACAGTTGGAGGCCGAAGCAAGGAAACTCAACGCAGAACTGCGGCAACTGAATGTCAACTCAAAGGAATTCGGAGATAAAGAGAAGGAGTTTCAGCGGATAAACGGCAGGGTCCGGGAAATCCGGGGAGAGATCAACCAGACCGGTGGAGCTTTTTCAAAACTGGCTGACCAGGCCAATAAATACCAGCAGATCCTGCAGATGATCACTGTAGGCCTGATCGGGTTTGGTGCTTCGTTGGTCGGCCTGATCAAAGGCAATGCGAAACTGGAGGATTCACTTGCCGATATTCGCAAAACCACCAAACTGACTGTCGATGAAGTAAAGAAACTGAATACAGAACTGGGAAAGATCGACACCCGGACTTCCCGGAGCGACCTTCGTGAAATGGCAGTGGTTGCAGGTCAACTTGGGATTGCCCAGAAAGATATCCTACCGTTTGTCGATTCTATTGACAAACTCAATGTCGCTCTTGGCGCTGAAATCCAGGGAGGAGCAAGCGAGGTGGCAACCCAGATGGGAACTCTCCGAAATGTCCTGACAGACATGAAGACTTCAGCGGTTTCCGATGATATGCTTCGCCTGGGTAATGCCATCAATGTGCTGGGAGCTGACGGCTTTGCAACGGCTCCGGTTCTGGTCGATCTTTCAAACCGGATCGGCGGCGTTGGAATGTCGCTCGGGTTATCTTCTGCTGAAGTGATGGGCATTTCTGCCACACTCCAGGAACTTGCAGTTTCCACGGAAAGAGGCGGGACGGCAATGACGAAGATCCTCATGAAGATGACATACAACACCGCCGATTTTGCCAAGGTGGCCGGGATCCCATTACAGGAATTTACCACGCTGGTAAATACCGATCTCTACGGCGCTTTCGTGAAAGTCGTTGAAGGATCAAAACGTGGCGGAGAAGGAGCAACAGTTTTGGGCAAGTTGATCCGGGAACTGGAAATTTCCGGGGCTGGCGCTTCCGAGGTCTTTGCCAAACTTGGCAACAATACCGACATGCTCCAGCAAAAAGTTGATCTGGCCGGCAAGTCATTGCAGGGCACCGATGAAATCCTCAGGCAGTTCAACGACAAGAACACAACCCTTGGAGCTACCCTGGATAAACTAGGAAAAGAGTTTTACCGGCTGATCACCTTGCCGGGTGTTACCGAGTTCCTCAAATCCATGGTCGGATCTGTAGTTAATCTTGTCGCATGGTTCAAGGCATTGCCTGAGTGGATAGACAAGTACCGGATACAACTCATCGCTGTCACCGGCGTCATCGGTGTTTACATTGCAGCCCAGACAAGATCTATCCAGGTTGCAATACTGAATAACCTGACATTAAAGGAAGGAATCCTTCTGAAAATGAAGGATGCCGTGGTTCTCGAATACTTGGTTATCAAAGAACAGTTGCTTGCCATCTGGAAAGGCAATGGCACAGTTGCAACCAAGCTGGCGACAACTGCCCAGTGGCTCTGGAACGCTGCCATGGCCGCTAACCCGATCGGTCTTGTCATTGCAGGTATCACCGCCCTTGTTGCTGCTGTAAAGACCTACGAAATGTACAACAGCCATGCCATTGCCCTGGAAAAGTTAAAGGCTTCGACCACTGTTCTTCTTGCCGATGCCAATAAAAGACTTGAAGATGCTTATGAAAAGATAGCAGGTACCGTCAGGAATCTGAACCTGCTTTCGGTCCAGGAGAAAAAGGATCTGCAGGAAAAGATCGATCTGACCATCAAACAGGCAGAAGCGGAACTGGTATTGTTGCAGGCAAAACAAAAGTCGATCGGCGAAGCTGCGGCGAAACCGACAATCCTGCAAAGGGTCTGGAACACGGTAAAAGGCGGCGCCAGCCCGGGTGGAGCAGCAATGGCAGTGGCAAGCAATACCATTGATGCAGAAGAGAACCGCGCCGAAGCCATCAAACCATATGATGAAGGGATTAAAAAGCTCCAGGATAAAATCTCCCAGTTCAAGGATGCAAAACAATCCCTGAGCGATGTCCTCAATGCGGAAAGCATCGGAGATAAAATCGTCGGGGAATCGCTCGACAACCTGGAAGC
>Ga0172368_10005858_pt1 | contig 13495 bp, 13 predicted proteins | sample Lak11m_FD_114540 | JGI IMG/M metagenome (GOLD analysis project Ga0172368, IMG submission 114540) | Freshwater microbial communities from Kabuno Bay, South-Kivu, Congo - kab_022012_11m | ecosystem: Environmental > Aquatic > Freshwater > Lake | place: Democratic Republic of the Congo: South-Kivu...
TAATTTATTTATTGTGCAAGATGCAGCCCAATCAATAGGTTCTATTTACAAAGGTGAAAAGACAGGTACTTTTAGTGATGTTACTTGTTTTAGTTTCCATGGCACGAAAAATTTAACAACGGGTGAAGGGGGTGCTTTGGTTACTAATGACGATGAATTAGCTGAATTAGCAAAATTCATTAGGGAAAAGGGGACTAATAAACAGTCTTTCTTAATAGATAATAAAAGTCGCGGCTTTTATGAGTATGAAACAATTGGTAGCTCATTTGTCCAGTCAAATATACTTGGTGCCCTTGCGTCAAGCCAACTAAAAAAAATAGACTGGATAACTTCAGAAAGAAAAGCAATAGCAGATTATTATTACGAAAATTTAAAGGATTTATCTAATATAAAATTTAACAGAATAACCGAGGGGGCAATTACAAATTGGCATATTTTCGGATTACTTGTACCATCTGAGCACAGATATTGGATTATGGATGCGTTGCGTGCCGAAGGAGTAATGGCTAATGTACATTATACACCTCTCCATAGAAATAAATTTTATTTAGGTATGGCTGCCGATGAAGAAATGAAAGGTTCGATGACGTTTTTTAATAGCTTGCTTAGATTACCAATATATCCATCTTTAACTCAAACCGAACGTGAGTTGGTAGTTGAAGCAACACTAAAAGTTATGAGTGTAATATGACATCTCCTCAATATTTTTTGATGAGCGAGACGCTTGAAAATGTTCTTTTTAATAATGGTAAACCAAATCCACAATATTTTTATAATGTTGATAAATGTGTAACATGCAATTCTTCATCAATAAAAAAAATATTTAAGCAATGGGGTATAAGTTATTTTAAGTGTGATAAATGTGAAATGATTTTTTCTAATCCTAGACTTACCGGAGATGGAGCTTATCATTGGTACAATTCGGATTATTATAATGCAGCAATGAAGGAAGAACATTTTATTGCTGAGAAGTATGATAAATTTTATTCTGCTTCTTTACCTCAAGAATTAATAAAGCAATTGTTAGAAATGTTTTTGAAGTGTAATATCCCTCTGAACGCAAAAATTGCTGATATCGGCTGCGGGAGCGGTGCTTTACTGCACCAAATAAGAGACGTCTTAAAATACAACAATATTTATGGATTCGATCTAAATGAAAATAACGCAAGCTTTGCAAAAAAAAATAGAAAGTTAGATATAAAGATGAAAGATGTGTACGATCTTTCGGATGACGAAAAATTTGACGCTATCCTTACCACTGAAAATATAGAACATGTTTCTGATCCGCATAAATATCTTGAAACTTTGTCGAAGATATTAAACAAAGACGGATATTTAATTCTAAGTACTCCTCACAATGATAAAGCTGCAGATTTTTTCTATGGTAATTTTGCAGACCATTATTGCGCGCCGAATCATCAAAATTACTTTAATATCAAAAACCTTACAATGCTTTTAAACCAATACAACTTAACAGTTGAAAACTATTTTCTTTTCAACAAGGTCAAGTTCAATCTAATTCTTTTTTTGAAGAGATATTTCCTTAAGCGGGATCAAATAACATGTTATCCTCCATATCACGCTGAACTATCAACAATTTGGAAATTTCAAAAAGACCTTAGAAAATCTGTTAGGTTTTTTGAATGGAATGAAAAACATTTTACTAAGATACCAGATGGTAATATTGAAACCTCAAAATCTCTATCTGTTAAAATTAAAAAAACAATTGCATCACCTTTCCCTTATTACTTTAAAACACATCAAATAGTTGTATCAAAACTTAAATAGCTCTTTATTATTTAATTTTTATTAGGTATTTATATTGAAAAAAAATATTTTGATTTTCGGTGCCGGACTTAATCAATTAACATTAATTGATGCTACCAAAGAATTGGGATTAACGTCTATAGTTATTGATCCTTTTGATGATGCACCTGGTAAAAATTTAGCTGATTACTTTTATAGAGTTGATGGAAACGACTACGAGACGACAAAAAAAATTGCAATTCAACATAACGTCGCAGGAATTGTTACCAGCCAAATGGAAAAGCCGATGCGCTTAATGGCAAAACTTGCTCAAGACCTTAATTTTATATTTCACGCGCCTAATGTAGTTGAAAAAAGCCTCGATAAATGGTTGATGAAACAATCATTTTTAAATAACAATGTCCCATGTGCAAATGGTATTTTGGTTGATGGAGAAAAATATATTACAAGTGATCAATTAGTAAATTTTCGTTTTCCATTAATAATTAAGCCCAAAGCAGCTACCTCTAGTCAAGGTGTTTATAAAGTTAATAATTTAGAAGAAATTAACAATTACAAAAATGTAACAGAAAAATTCTCTGCCAATAGTGAAGTGATTATTGAAGAATTTTTAGAAGGACCCGAATTTAGCGTTGAAGCAATAACATATTGTGGAAAAACAAATATTGTTCAAATAACCGAAAAATTTATTACTCCATTTCCTAGGACTGTTGAGATGGGACATTTACAACCGGCGGAACTTAATGCTGAACAGAAAAAAGAAATTTACAAAGTTGTAATTGAGGCAATAAACTCAATAGGAATAGATAATTCAGCTTCTCATACAGAAGTTAAATTGACACAAGATGGGCCTAAAATTGTTGAAATTGGAGCTAGATTAGGAGGAGATTACATTTCTTCTTATTTAACTTTGCATTCTTGCGGTGTTAATATGGATAAAGCGGCAATTCAAGTTGCACTCGGCGAAGAACCGGATTTAACCCCAACTTTAAAACAATGCTCATATATAAAATATTTTGAACTTCCGGTGGGTAAAAAGGTAAAAAAAATTGAAAAGTGGACAGATATTTTGGAAACTGAAGATGTTGTATTTGCAAATATTGCTGTCCGAGAGGGAGATATTATTGAAGAAATAACTGAGAGCAAAAAACGGCCGGGATTTGTTATAGTTAAAGGTTTTTCCAGAACAGATGTGATTGACAAAGCAGTATTTTTTGAAGAAAAACTTAAACAAAAAATTATTTTAGGTTATATATGATTGATGGAAAAGCCAATGAAATTAATGGCAAGATTGGCAGAAGAACTAAACCTGATTTATCATTCGCCCGAAGTTGTTGAAATGGCAACAAATAAATTTTTAATGAAAGAAGCTTTTTTGAAAAACAATATTGCTTGTGCAAAAGGTATTCACTTTAGCTCATCTGATCAGATAGACGTAAAAGTAATAGAAAATTTTAAATTTCCACTAATTATAAAACCTGTAGATTCTTTTTCTAGTAGGGGAGTTTATAAAATTGAAAAATTTGAAGAGATAAATGCTCATTTAGATGAAACAATTTCTTTTTCATCTGACGGGAGTTTTTTAATAGAAGAATTTATTGACGGACCAGAATTTAGTATTGAAGCTGTGACTTTTAATGGAACAACAGAAATAATTCAATTTACTGAAAAAATCATTACTCCATTTCCTAATACTGTTGAAATTGGACATATTCAACCAGCAAATCTTTCTTCAATTGAAAAACAACAGATTACAATGGTTCTTAATAATGTAACAAATGCATTATCTATAAAAAATTCTGCACTGCACGCAGAATTGAAAATGACTAAAAACGGACCTGTTATGATTGAAATAGGTGCAAGGCTTGGTGGTGATTTTATTTCTTCTTACTTAACAGAGGCATCTAAAGGATTGAGCATGGATAAGGCTGCCATTCAAATCGCATTAGGAAAAAAGCCTGATTTATCTATAACAAAAAATATTTATTCATATATAAAATATTTTGAATTACCTGTTGGCTATAAAGTAATAAACATAAATAATTGGCAAGAAATTTTAAATTCCGAAGATGTAGTTTTTGCTAATATCGCCGTTAGTATAGGAGATGTAATTGAAGAAATTACTGAAAGTAAAAAGCGACCTGGATTCGTAATTGTTAAGGGAGAATCAAGAGAGGATGTTATTATTAAAGCTGCTTTCTGGGAGAATTATTTGATTCAAAAAATTTCATTAGGTGAAGTATGATAATTGGTCAAAAAATTCTATTAAGAGCGATTAATAAGAATGATGCACCCCAACTTTTAAAATTGCATAATGACATTAAAGTTAAAGAACTAGCTATGTTTCATCCGTTCCCGGTTTCTATGGAACAAGAATTAACTTGGATTGATAGCATTTCTAATGACTTATCAAATAAATCGATTTATTTTGCTATTGAAGAAATTGAAACTGGAGATTTTGCCGGTTATACTTCGTTAAGGAATATTAACTATACAAACCGTAATTGTTATTTTGGAATAACGTTATTGGACTGCAAGCAAAATAAAGGCTTTGGCAAAGAAGCGACTAATCTTATCTGTGATTTTGCTTTTAAGAACTTGAACATGAACAAGATTATATTGGAAGTTAACTTTAACAACAAAAAAGCTATAGATATCTACAAAAAAAATGGTTTTGTTGAAGAAGGAAAACTTAGTCAGCAATTTTTTTTTAACGGAAAGTATTCTGATGTCCTGATAATGGCTAAGTTCAATAATTAAATTTATCTGTATTATGATTTTTTATACTCGGAGAGTTTGATGCGTCATATTAAAAAAACTATTTTCTTCATTATTGATTTTTTATTTTCTCCAATTATTTTTTTGATAATAAAATGGTTGCATTTTGCACGGGTTACTAATTTTAAATATCAAGGGATTACAAAAAAAATATTAAAGAAATTGGGTGTCCTTCCAGTAATTGACCATTATTATGAACCGTTAATTAATCCCTCCCATTTATTAAAACCTCTTAATGAAGATCGTAAACTTCCAGGAATTGAAATTAATAACCAAAAACAGCTTGAAATACTTAAAAAATTCAAATTTCAGAAAGAATTAATCGAAATTCCTTACACAAATAATGGTAATAAATTCAAGTTTGCTTATTCTAATTTATCATTTCCATCAGGGGATTCGGAAATATATTATTCGATGCTTAGGCTTTATAAACCAAAGATGATTATTGAGATTGGTTCGGGTCAATCAACATTATTGGCTTTAGAAGCAATTAAAATGAATAAAATTGAGAATCCGACATATAATTGTAAGCTGATATGTATTGAACCATATGAATATAATTGGCTAGAAGAAATTGGTGTTGACGTAATTAGAAAAAGGGTTGAAACACTTAATACAGATTTCTTTAGTTGTTTAGAGAAGGATGATTTTTTGTTTATAGATTCATCACATGTTATAAGACCACAAGGTGATGTTACCTTTGAGATTTTAGATATTCTTCCAAAAATAAATAAAGGTGTCCTAGTTCATTTTCACGATATTTTTACGCCAAAGGATTATATTGAAGAATGGGTATTTGCGCAAAGATTATGGAATGAACAATATTTACTTGAAGCGTTTTTATCATGTAATAATGAATTTGAAATTGTTTTAGCATCAAATCATTTGTTCCATACAAATAAAGAATTACTTTTAGATAAATGTCCGGTTCTTAAAAAAGATTTAATTACTAATCCAATTAGAGAAGTCGGTTCGTTTTGGATAAGGCGTAAATAATGCTGCATTTTTATACATTTCCTAACTCGTTAGTAATTAATAATGAATGAATTAACAATTTCAATACCAACCTATAACGGGGAGAAAACCCTGAGAAAAGCATTAGAAAGCGTTTTCAGAAAGCCGGATTATATTAGTAATGTATTTATAATAGATGATGCTTCTAAAGATTCCACAGTTTCAATTGCAAGAGAATATCAAAAAAAATATCCGATAATTACTGTAATTGAAAATAAAGTCAATATTGGTTATCAAATTAACTGGAATAAATGTATGGAACTGTGCCCGACCAAATACTTACTAATTTTGCATCAAGATGATGAATTATTGCCGGACAGTATTAAATTACTTTACAGTTATATTATAGAGAACAAAGATGTTGCATTAGTTGGCGGAAGAGAAACACGTACCGATAATATTAACTATGTAAATGCTTATCCAAAAATTTACAACAAAGTAGTAAAGTTTAATAGGGGCGAAATTCTTGAATTTATTGAAGTAACCGGTTCTTATATCCCCTGTTCAACAGTAATGTTTGATATGAGAAAAATTAAAGAAGTTGGTTTTTTTAATACAAAATTTCTTGGGACTGATGAATTATTTTGGCCAAAAATTTTAAATTATTTTCCCATTGCAATGTTAAATCAAAATATAATATTGCGCGGAATTCATGATGGACAAACTTCATCTCGGCATTTCCGACTAAAGTTTAATGAAATAATCATTTCAGGTTTGGCTCAATATGAAATATCCGAATATGAAAAAAAGAGGGAAAGGAAAAAAAAAGTTTTAAAAATTCTTAAGAAAAAAATGTCAAATAATTGTTTAAATATAGCTAATAATTTAACACAAGGGGATAAGAAACTTAAGCTTTCGTTAAAGTACTTTATTTTTGGAATGCGACAATACCCAAAAGTATTACTTAGTAAAACAATAATACTTTATTTAAAGAATCTTTTTAATGCAATCAGAAAATAATAATCTAAAAAATAGTGCATTAATAGCCTTATTTTGGAGTTTTATTGATTCATTCGGGGGCTATTTTGTAAGATTTAGTTTTGCAATCGCAATAGCCAGAGAATTATCACCACGCATTTACGGTTTATCCGGAATGGTTGCTATATTTATGGCTCTTGCTACGCTTATTACAGAAAGCGGTTTTTCAATGGCTTTGATTCAAAAAAAGGATAGCGATCAAAAGGATTATTCAACCGTTTTCTTTTTCAATCTTATCGCTTCAATATTATTGTATGTAATCCTTTTTTTTTCCGCCGGTTTAATTGCGGATTTTTATAATGAACCAATTGTTAAGGATATAACAAGAGTTGCTTCAATTGGTATTGTTTTCAGTGCCCTTATCACAGTTCAAATTACAATTCTTAATAAGAATTTAGAATTTAAAATTCCGGCATTTATTAGGATGGGGGAAGCTTTCACATCTGGTATTATTGGCGTTATAATGGCTTATAATGGTTTTGGAGTTTGGTCTTTGGTTTATCCAACTCTTGCCGGTTCAGTTCTCTCTGCTGTATTGTTCTGGATTTTTAATAAATGGAGACCCACATTAACATTTTCGATCGAGTCATTTGAAACATTGTATAGATATGGCTTTAATATATTTGCTCAAGGGTTTACTTCTATTATTCTTGATCAAATCTACTATCCCTTAATTGGAAAATTTTATAGTGCTACTGAATTAGGATATTTCTCAAATGCAGATAGATTTTATCAGATATTTGTAAGAAGAATAACCATTTCATATGGAAGGGTTGCTTTCCCGGCATTTTCAATCTTGCAGGATAAACCTGTTGAATTTGCGAATGCTTATCGGAAAACTTTTATATCACTTGCTTTTATTTTATTGCCGTTTACTGGATTACTTATTGTATCAGCAAAACCGGTGATACTAATTTTATTAACTAATAAATGGGCAAACACTATTCCTTTTTTACAGTTGCTGTATCTAGATGGATTTTTTATCCCTTTTTTATTACTGAATCAAAATGTTTTAAATGCCATTGGTAAAAGCAAATTATCATTAGTCATTGATACATCGAAAAAATTACTAGTGATAACTGGAGTATTTATTGCATTTGCAATTAGCATCCAGGCATTAATTATTAGTCAGGTAGTAAGCACCGCTTTGGGGCTTTTGGTAAGTTTTTTTTTAATAAAGAATAATATGATTAAACTGAACCTAATAAAAGATTTTGCAGTAATAATCTTTACTACACTAGTATTTTGTTTAGCTTCAATAGTTGTTTTGAATGTAAGTTCATTAAATATTGTTTCAGTTTTTGCTCAAATACTTCTATTTTTTGCTTACTTCATTGCTCATAAATATCTAAAAACAAATGGCTATAAGTATTTTACTGCATTTGTCCTTCCAATAATTCCTAAACCTATTTAAAAATATATTTGATGAAAACGAATACTTTTTTAACGTTTTTCCCGGGTTATGAGGATTTTCATTTTTGGAAGGATCCAGGTCAAATACCATATAGATTTAAAAGATTAGGGTACAACTCAAAAATTTTAGTAAAAAAAGAGGGTGATTTCCCAATTACAAAACGGCATGTGGATGTTGAGTATTTTAAGAATGTGATTATTTTTAAAAGAAAATTTGGAGTAATTCATTATTTCATTAAAAATAGTAAAGAAATCAATGTTTTAAATATTTTTCATATAGATAGTTTTGAAAGTCTTTTTGTTGCATTTATATATAAGTTATTAAATAAAAAAGGTTTTGTGTACTTAAAAATGGATAATTGCCATTTTTCTGGAATTTATAATTGGGAAAAAATATTTAATCCCAATATTAACCCAGCTATTTTTTTGGAAAAACAAAAAGAAAATATGAGATGGAACATTAAAAAATTCCTAATTAAAAACTTCTTTATCAAAAAAGTTGATTTATTCAGCGTAGAAGATGATGAAAGTAAAAACTATTTTGAAAATAAATACTCTTTCTTTAAGAATAAAATTGTAGTTGCGTATAACGGGCATACTATTGATTTGTTAAATAAAAATATTATAGTGAAATCATTTAATGAAAAGGAGAATCTAATAATTACAGTTGGCAGACTCGGTACTTTTCAAAAAAATACACTTAATCTTTTAGAGGGCTTTATGGCTTCAGCAAAAAAACATAGCTGGAATTTGGAACTTGCTGGTTCTATTAATCCCAATTTTATTGCGGAAAAAGACGATTTCATTAGGCAGCATCCAGAATTATCTAGTAGAATTAAATTTTTAGGAAATCTTGATAAGCTTGAGCTATCTGAATTATATAATAGAGCTAAAATATTTTTATTCCCTTCATTATTCGAAGGATTTTCAATTGTATTTGCCGAAGCCATGTATTTTAAGAACGCTATAATAACTTCGCCCTATACTTCACTGACAAATATTGTAAATACTGAGAATATTGGATTAATAGTGGAACCAACAAAACCTAAAGATATTGGAGGAGCTTTGTTAGAACTGATTAATAACGTAGAAGAATTAGAAAACTACTGCAATAATTCAAGAAAATTTGCTGAAATTAACTTTAATTGGGATAATATCGCAAATTCCATTAATCAAAGTATTAATAATAATAGAGATCATAAAAATTACTAATATGAAAGTCCTCCTATTTTTACCATATTATTATTCATTAAAATCATCTTTAATGAGAGGTTTCGAAGAAAACAATTGTGAAGTTTTTTCTTCTTCATTTGATGAATTACATCAAAAATTTGTGCGTGACATTAATATTAAAACTGTTGGATTACCTTTACGATATAGAAAGTATTGGGATAAATGGCTAATTGATAGCTCACAAGAAAAATACTTGGCTTTGTATGAGAAATTTAAACCTGAAATAATAATAATATATAATAACGAGCATTTTCAACCTAAAACAATAGAAAAACTCAAAAAACATTCAAAAATAATTTTTTTATTAGGAGATAATCCTTTATTAAGTAAGACTGATCTAAATAATCTCACAATTCTTGAGGAAGCTGATTATATAGTTTGTCCAGATTCTTATTGGAAAGAACAATTGGAATTGATTGGGATAAAAAATATTGTGACAGACTATATTGGGACTGATAATAAAGTCTATTATCCACTCCCAAATAGTAAATATCAAGAAAGTAGCAAGATATCATTTATAGGAAGAACATATAGAAATGCGGATGGCTATAAAAGAGCAAAATTCTTATCAAAATTTTCACTTAGATTTTTAGCAAATATATTTAGTAAAGTATTAGGAATCATTACATTACCAATAATTGCAAGTGTTTTTGGACCTGATTTGTTCGGTTCATGGAATTTAGTACTTGTGATTCTAGGATATGTTTCTATATTAACTAACTTCGGATTCGTACCATATGGAATAAGAGAAATTGCCAAAAAAGAAAGTGAACATGTTGTAATTGTGAATAACATTCTTTCTGCAAGATTAGCACTCTCAATTTTGGCGATGTTTTTGAGTACAATTATAATTTATTTTATTGACGATAGAGAATCAATTTTTATTTTTGCAGTGATAATTGGATACATTTCTATTTTTGCAAACGCAATTAATCTTGAATTTTATTTTTTAGGCAAAAAAAAATACAGTTAGTTACATTTTCCCAAATTTTTGGTCAGATATTTTATGTAATTGGAATCGTTGTTCTTGTTAAAGCTACAACAGATTTTTTAATTCTCTCAGTAGTTTATTCTCTTAGCATTTTTATTACATCTTTTATCAATCTACTATTTTATTTAAAGCAAAATAAAATTAAAATTAGATTTTCATTTAATCAAACAATAAGTGAGTTACAAAAGACTTTTAGATTAGGAATCGCAATGCAAATAGAAAGCTTCAGTAGCTCTATTCAGTTTGTTATAATTTCGATATTTATTTCTAATTATGCTTTAGGTCTGTACTCAGTTGCTTTTAAACCAATATCAATTATAATATTAATTTTTCAGTCATTAATGATTGTTTTAGCTCCCTATATTGTGGACCTAAAGATACAAAAAAAAATAAATTGAGGTTAAAATTTATGGTTTTGTTATTTTTAATGATTGTGGCTGGCATTGTTACAGGGTTTTTATCTTATTTTCTTGGTGGGCCTTCAATAGCATTCTTTTTTAGTAACCAATATAAAGCCTCAATTAATTATTTCAAGATATTGTCTGTTTTTTATATTCCCATAATTCCCGTTGCGATGTTTTTAAATAACATTTTAGTTTATTTTGAGGAAGCTAAAAAATATCTACTATCTACATTTATTACATTACTTTCAATTCTCATTTTTTATCCAATTCTGATAAAAATGTATTCTTTAGATGGTGCGGTGATTGCTACAATTATAACCGGTTTTGTTTATACTTTATCTTCATTTATTTTCGTAGCAATAAGTCTTAATAATAAATTTAGAGCTGAAATGATATAATAAAAATCACTACAAAAATTTCTACTTTTTAAATAAAATAACTGAGTAATAAGTAATTAACTATTTTGCTCAAAACATTATAAACAATTCATAAAAATAAATATTGATTAATTAGTTAAAATATTAGGAATTTATTATGGAAGTACTAATATTAGTCCCTTATTATTATTCATTGAAAAACTCTTTAGTCGCCGGCTTTGAAGATAATTACTGCAAAGTAATTGTATCTTCGTTTGATGAGGTACATGCTAGATATGTCAATATGGTAAATATAAAAACAACTGGGTTTCCTTATAAAATAAGAAAGCATTGGGATAAATGGCTGATTGAAAACACACAATTAAAATATATTTCATTGTATAACGCTATTAAACCTGATATAGTTCTTATTTATAACAATGAACATATACAACCTGACACAATAAAAGAATTTAAAAAAAAATCAAAAATTGTTTTTCTTTTAGGTGATAACCCATTGTTAAGTCAGACCGATACTCACAATCTTACTATTTTGGAACAAGCTGATTATATCATATGTCCAGATTCGTACTGGAAACAGCAACTGGAATTGATTGGGATTAAAAATATTGTGATGGATTTTATCGGTACCAATCAAGAAATATTTTATCCAATAGTTGGGTTTGATAAAAATGGGACAAAAAGAATTTCGTTTATTGGACGAACATATAGAAATGCAGATGGTTATAAACGAGCAAAGTTTCTTGCGGAATTTTCAAAATTTGATTTAAGTGTTCATACTCATTTTGACCCGTATTGGAATGTTTGGCTAAATTATTTTCCGGAACTAAAAAAGCATATCAACTTTTTATCGAGCCCATTAGAGAACGAAAAAGTAAACATTCTTTATAATGAAAGTGCGATAGCGCTTGTTGACAGCAACTCAGGGCTAATCAATGGAATTCATTTGAGATTTTTTGATATACTTGCTTCTGGTTGTCTGCCACTAATTGAATATAAAATTGATTATGAAAAAATATTTGAGAATTTTAATCTGCCACTAATTAGAAATTATGGTGAAATAGAGGGGCAAATTGAAAAATGGTTATTAAATGAGAAATTAAGAAAAGAATTAATTACTGAACTATCGAATTACACTTTTAGATTGTATAATCAAAAAGATTTTGTTCGAAGAATGTTAAACAATTTATTTAAGTAACTTATGGCAATACTTTTTATTTTCCCATACATATATTATTATTCAAAGAACAAAAGTATATCTTTGACAATATTCTTCGGATTTATTACTAATTTATTTTTTCTAGTTGAAGGAAATCAGAGTTTTTTTGGCATTACATATCAAATGACAGATTTAGGGATTTTGAGTATTCTTTATTCTATTTTGCATGAAAAAATTAAAAAAGGGAGTAAAATATTTCAAAATAGTCATGCAATGATAAAGTCATTTATACTATTTTATTTTATACTAATTATCGCAGATATTATTATTTTTAATATAAATTATAGCAACATATTAACGACACGTCGAATACACTTGTATGTATTGCTATTCCCTTATTTTAATCTCTTCAGTAAAACAGATCTGGAAAATACACTTACAAATCTAATAATAATTACAAAATTTAGCTTGCCAATTTATTTTTATCAAATCGTTTTTAACCAACAGTTGTTCGTTGGTAATACTTCAGAACATGATATGATGGGAGGGCGATTGAGATTTGGTAATTTCCCACCATTTACAGTGCCTTTTATTTTCTTTCTAATTTTTAATAGTAAATATAGAAATAGATATTTTTGGTTAACTATTTCGTCTTTTGCAATTCTTTTTAGTTCTTCTAGAAGTCTAGTTATTGCAATATTTTTATCTTTTCTGTTATCAAATATTATTAATTTAAAGAATATGAAAAAATCTTTGATTTTATCAGTGACATTTGTATTAATTTTTATAATTTCTTTGATTTTTATTCCGGGATTTAATGAAAGAATGATTGATGGAGTTAATGAAATTAATTATGTTATTGAAAATTATACTAGTGATAATTTAGCTATAAAAGGAACATTTAGTTATAGGATAGCTTTTTTAATAGAAAGAATAGAATATTTGACCAAGGATATTAGTAATATATTATTCGGGATTGGTGGCATTGCAGAGCAAAATCTACAACATACGATATTTAAAATTGGCATAATAGATGAAACAACAGGAATGACTCAACAAATAAATACAGGAGATAACTCCTGGGTTATAATGTTTCTGAGATTCGGGTTCTTAGGTACCATTATTTACCTAGTTACAATATATTTTAGTTTTTTAGTCAATGCTATAAAACAGAATAAAAGTATTTATATGAACATTACAATTTCATATTTGTTATTTTTGTTCATTAGAACTTTTGTTACAGCTGATCTTGCTACAATGCAAATATTATTTGTCCCGTTGCTTTTTTATCATCTAGCTTTTGAAGAGAAAAAGGAATTATGAAAATTGCACACATTTTTTGGTCCTTTACTTTAGGCGGAGCAGAACATTTAGCGATTGA
>Ga0172368_10005860_pt1 | contig 13491 bp, 7 predicted proteins | sample Lak11m_FD_114540 | JGI IMG/M metagenome (GOLD analysis project Ga0172368, IMG submission 114540) | Freshwater microbial communities from Kabuno Bay, South-Kivu, Congo - kab_022012_11m | ecosystem: Environmental > Aquatic > Freshwater > Lake | place: Democratic Republic of the Congo: South-Kivu...
AATGCTTTTTGAAGCGTTGCGGTCACGTGCGCATCCATAAAGTTTTCAGACAGAAGCACAATCATAAGAAGAGGAAAAATGCCGATCGATGCAATGTCCCCCAATGGCAAGTATGGCGATGTTAAATATGGCGATGCCAACACAAGCGCAAACACCATCGCCGACACAAACCACAACAACAATGCTGCACGTGGAATGTACTGAAGCTTCATACGATTAATCACTTCTTTTCCAATAAGCACCGAAACAAAAACGAGCGTAAACACAATGAGCCCCTTAACAATTCCAGTGGACACAAACGCAACTGCAAGCACTGCCGGCGTGTTCACACCAAATCCTCGCAATCCAATCACATGACGAAACACCGCGATCAAGGTTGCAGTGACAGGAAACAACAACAAAAGCACCAAAATGTTTGCAGGAATTCCTTTTGCAATTGCGTTACGCATGGCCAATCGAATCGCGTTAAATGGTGAAAGCGGTTGCGCTGGAATGCTCTCCAAATACGCGGCGAGCCTATTTTTTACCTCTGCGTTTTGCGTGATGTCGATTGTTTTTTCTTGTATTGATGCAGACGGGGTTGCTTCAGCAGAAGGTGTTGCGGGAATCTGCTGAACTGACTGCGTTTGAGGTTGGTTGGCAGTTTTTTCAGTGTTTTTGGGTACTACGCGCACACCTGTAGTGTTGAGCGACTGCGCAAACGATTGCGTTGCGCAAAGCCACAGCACAAGCATCAAGATGAGCGTAAGAGCGGTTCGGCGTAAAAACAAAAACCTGGTCATGTGGGTATTATACCGCACCATTTACTCTAAATTTTCCAAAAAGGTGCGCCAATAACAAACTCGATGTTCTTGAACTTCTTGTTCTCGTTCACCGCTATATATCAAAGTAGTTGGTGTATTTTTTTTCGGATCAAGTGATCGCCACTGGAATAATCCCTTTAACATATCGTTATGAAAAGTTCGAGCAACTTTTATCTCAATTCCTTGTTTATGCTCTCCAGCATCGATAATTGCATCCACCTCATTACCATTACTGTCTCTCCAAAAATAAATCTGCTCATTTTTTCTCAAATTTACATTATCTTTTAATATTTCAGTAATAATAAAATTTTCAAAAATTTGACCATATGCAAAATGCGTCTCAAGCTCATGGAGAGAGTTTATCCGAAGCAAAAAGCACAATAACCCAACATCGTAAAAATACACCTTAGGACTTTTAATCACTCTTTTCCCATAGTTTTCATAGTATGGTTGTAATGTATACACAATATAACTCGCTTCAAGAATGCCTAGCCAAGATTCAATCGTTTTATAATTTACACCGACATCATTCGCAAGAGAAGACAGGTTCACCACCTGCCCCACTCGACCCGCAACTAATTGTAAAAATCTTTGAAAAGAGCTTAAATCACCAATATTTTTAATTTGTCGAACATCACGCTCTACATAAGTACTCAAATAATCTCGATAAAAATCTTCTGAAGAAATATTCTTCACTAATGGTCGGGGGTAAAATCCTCTTAACATACTTTCCCCACTGTCAACGAAAACCTTTTTGTATTGGCTAACTTGAATTTCTGTGTATGCCAAAGGCAAAAGCGTAAAATTGGCTACTCTTCCTGCTAAAGACTGTGATATGCCTTCCACAATAGCAAAGTTTTGAGAACCAGTGATCACAAATTGACCGTCTTTTTTTTGAGCATCAACCTCTACCTGAATGTACGAAAGTAAATCTGGAAACTTTTGAATTTCATCAATAATCATTCTCTTTCCGGTACCAACCTGAAGAAAGTTTTTAGGATCTGCTTGAGCTAGTGTTAAACTGTCTAAATTTTCAAGATTATAATATTGATAATCTGGAAACAACTCTTGAGCTAGACTTGTTTTTCCAGATTGTCTTGGCCCAGTTATTGAGATTACGGGGTATTTTTTACTTAGTTCTACAATCTTTGAGGCTAACGCACGTTTAATCATATGCTCATCATACCCTATGCAATTTAGTATTTCAAGTACTAATTTACATAACCATGATTACGAATACCAACCAAGACTCCACAATACACCGTGGAATATCTCGATTATTTCTTCAAATATCCATCAATCTTTGCCGTAAACGATGCCAATGGCATGGCACCAACAACACGCTCTTTGTTAATGAAGAACGTTGGTGTTCCTGTTGCTCCAACCGATCCTGCTAGCGCCAAGTCTGCATCAACTGCCTTTCCAATACTGTCATCTTTCAAGCATGACTCAAACTTGCCTGCATTCAGACCAAGTTTTCCTGCGTATTCTTTCAACTTTGCTGAAGCAGCATCGCCCGTAAGTGATGACCAGTCTGCTTGATTGCCAAACAGTTGATCATGCATTTGTTCGTACTTACCCTGCTGACCTGCGCATCGCGCTGCAATGGCACCAGGACGTGCGTTTGGATGGAATGAGAGTGGCAAATCACGCACGATAATGCGAAGCTTGCCAGATTTTACGTACGTATCCACCAACGATTTATATGTTTGCGTAAAGAACTGTCCGCAAAATGGACATTGATAGTCCGTAAACTCAACCATGGTCACAGGAGCATTCTTGTTGCCTTTTTCAAACACTGCTCCATTCTGGATTTTCTTCCAGTCTGCGTCTGAAACCGGCGCTTCTGGGGCTTGCTGTTGCGTTGGAGCTTGAGCGGTTGGGGCGGCGGCGGAATCTCCACCACCATAACCAAGCCCAGTCCCCTTCTTAAGGTATCGCACCTCTGTCCACAACATACCAATTAAAAATGATGCAACAATCAAAAGAGCAGTGCCAAAGTTTGCAATCATGAGATTTACAATCTCTGCGGCTGAGATCATTTTGACTTGTTTGACTGCACGAACTGCAAGTTCTGGCATAGAAACTCCTTGTTGTGATTGTGTGTTGTGTTGTGTGTGATCCTGCAATGAAGAGGTAGAACTCTTTTCAACACTGCTTAGTTTTTTCGTGCTTTTCATATTAAATCCTCCACCTAAAGAATGATTTGATTGATGTAAAGATCAATGTTACCACAAAAAACTACTTAACCACAGATGAAAACTTTAACATTTATATCCTTATGATTTTATTTATAGTTTCTAACAGCTTTTACCAAAGCCTCCATTTTTACTGGATCGAAATCCTCGGTATTGGGTTTTAATAAACTAGAGGCAACTAAAAACGCATCGGCAATGTGTAGATATTTATGAATATTTGTTGAAGAAATTCCACTTGCAATAGCTAACGGCACTTCTCCAACTCCACGTTTCATTAGTTCAATCTTTTCAACGTCTGGGGCCATCCCTGTCTTAACCCCACTTGTCACCACAACATCCATATATTGTGATGCAATCTTTGCCGCTTTTTCAACATCATATACGGTTTCCTGATACTTAAATGCGACCCCACCAAAATACAAACCAGACCAACCACTCTGATCTTTTGAATGAGTTATTTGTGATGCTTCCGATTGATTATTAAACACCTCTTTAATCCTTGCATTATCAGTCCATACGCCATTATAATTTCTATCAATTTTTGCAAACACTTCAACCGCAGAAGAAGTTAAATCATTTACTCCTACCCAAAAATTGGGAAACATTTCTTTAACCCCAAAATAAATTTCATTTAAGGATTCAATTCCCGCACCACGCATACTAATTAGAAAAACTCCATGTGCACCAACCTCTTTCGCAACCCTTACGTTTCTCATTACTTGATCCATACTTTCAATATGCACAACCGGCAAAATCACGCGCTCTGACTGAAAGTTGTCAAAAAACTTATTCATATAATACTGCCATGCAAACAATTACCATAATTCATACATAACAGAAAAATGTTTAGTAATTTCAATTTGATCAAAGGCTGCCCCTGTTGCACTCATATTTTGTGTACCAATAGTGCTTTGCGCATCAACGTTGTCATCAGAAACTGAGACAATACGACCCAAGTGTTTTCCTGTTGATTTTGCAATGTTTTCAGCTTGTTTTCTTGCAGCTTTTACAGCAAGTTGGCGAGCTTCTTGTTCACTTTTTTCTTGATCTTTCGCAATAAATGAAATGTTACTCACCGTCGTTGCACCATCTTGATACAACGATTTGATGAGTTCATTTGTTTTACTCACATCTTTGCTTGTTAATAAAAATGCATTAGCGACTTGGTAACGGAATCCCGTGCGATCTGCGGTTGCTGCAGGCTGCAATTGATAAAAAGATTTTTTCATTTCTACTGAACCACCCACAATGTTTGAGGTAGTATCCATGAGTACGCGAATACCAGCTTCTCCCTCTGCAACCGCTCGCGCAACATCTGCTGAGCTGTTCACGCGCGTCACCACCATGCTTACTTGGTCAGGAACAACTTTTAGCTTCCCTTCTCCAGTAACGGTCATAGTTGAGGGTTTAAAAAAATAAGATTGAGCAACAAAAACTAGTGCACCAAACAAACCAAAAATCATCCAGAAACGATGAGTGAGTGGTTGAGAACGAAATTCTGAAAACATTTACCCTCCTCTAAATAGTTCTAAGTTTTAAAACTTATCTTTCCCAAATCTGATTGAATAGTAAGCTTGTTATTAAAATGAAATATTGTTAAAAAATTTAGTTGATGAAGGTCGTCGCTTATTTTAGGTGGAAGAGATTTAGAAATGTCTATATATGAAGTATCTGGCCTTAATGAGGTGTTACCGCGTTTTGTTAATCGAGTTTCTTGACCAATACCAAGCCTTGCATAGTATTCATCGCTAGCAACTAAAACCTTCAATATCACCTGCTGATTTTGTTTTTCCGATATAACTCGAACAGGAATTATTTCTTTCTTCCAAGAAATCTGAAGGTCGCTGGTTTGACCAATTTCAATTTCAACTTTGACATTACTCATACTTTCAATCCCTGCAATCTGTTGTTCAGTTGATGCTAAGTCTATCATTCTTATTCTTTCTATTTTAAAGAAAATACTGAAGTATAATTACACCCCAAGCATTCTCCCTCCTGAATAATAATATCACCCTGAAATAGCTTAATAAAGCCTGTTGGATTAGCATTGATTCTTTTTCCATCTCTTTCGATTGTTAAACGAACTGGTTTTGATGCGTCATCTGCGGTGAGATAATATGAATCTCCGCTTGCATTTATTATTAAAGAATTATCTTCTGGGATTCGCACTCCATTTAGTTTTGAGATTGAAAATCTTTTTTCTTCTGGAGTTTTGTTTAAAACATGCCATTTATATCCATCTTTATATGGTGGAATAGGATTTGATATGAAAGGCAAACCTTGTAAATTTGGCGTAGACAAACTATCTGCAACCTTATGATCAAAGTAAGTTAATGTTCTAGATTTAAGTTCGTCATCGTCATAATAACCATACATTCGTTTTATTGCCGATCGAGCATCTTCATCTGTCACAAGATCATATACCGAAGCCATTTTCTCATGATCAACAAAAACAACATTCTTTGCTGCTTTTATTACTCTTTCCCTTCCATACTCCGTTGCATATGGGGCGACTATGACAAATTGTATATCTGGATTATCCAATTTATTCTTAACCTCAGAAACAAATCTAGACATTTGCTCTCCAGAGTATATTCCGTCATCAAAAAATACTATTTGCTGAATTTTTGAATTTGATGATATTGCTTGTGCAATTCTTGAAGATGCCGATTGACCTCCAAGATCGTCAACTACTTCTGTTGGCGGGTGACTAAGATTTTGTTCCACTAATTCATAAACCCATTTATTACTTTTTCCTTCCTGAATGAAAACAACGTAATCTTTCCCATCATTATAGGTATTAAAACTTTGAACGCTTTGTTGAAGTTTTTGTTCAAATAATTCTTGACCAACATGTTGCAAATTATCTATTATCGCCTGGGCTCCTTTTTTATTTGCAGGAAGCATTGATTCAACCCATTTTTCAGCCCTTTCCATATTTATGTCATTTGAAAAAAGTGGTCTTTGTGCTTCAAGGTTTGGAAGTGATATTTGCTGTGTTCCACCCAAAATAGGAAGTTTCTCAATAGTCTTTCTTGCTGTATCTAGCACAACATCTTTGATTGCTACTATTTTCGCTTTATATGAATTTGCTTCTACTTGCTGCGTTCGAAGAATTGCTTCACGTAATCCAAATTCTTTTGGAAATATTTGTGAAGAAATTTTTCCATTTTGATATTCAGAAAGATAATATTTAAGTTCACCACTTGAGTATTCCGCACCATATGGAAATTCTTCTCCACTTGGAAACACAACAGTTCCTTTGTTATCTAAGACCTCAACTAACTTGTCCCAAGAATTTGCTCTTTTCAAAGCGGTAGAAAATTCTACATCTGAAATCCCGTCAGACTGAGCAATACCCACCCCTTTTATCCCCTCTTCAGAGACTCTATCTGTTGTTAATGCTAATAATTTCTTGGTGAGATCCTCTTTCTGTTGAATCATTTGCTCTAAATCTTTTTGCAAAGAAGACACTTGTCCACCATCTTCAGGAGAATTATCTGCTGTTTCGACTAAATATTTTTGATTGTCTATCGCTTCATCAAGTTCAATAATTTTCCTGGCAATACTTTCAGCATTGATAGAGACTTCTGTTCCATATGATTCAGGATTAAAATCCTGTGAATCTTTTGATGGGGGGGGCACAGTTTTCTCTCTACCCAAATCTTCTCTGCCAATAAGGATTGTTGTGCTTAAATTCACATCGATGTTGTTCGCAAACTTTGTCGCGTTTCCCGCTAACGTAGAAAGTCTCCCCAATTCATCCTGAACAGCCCGTGCAGTAACTGGTGCCGTAGTATTTCCAGCTAAATCTGCAACAGTTGCGCGAAGTTCTTTTGCAACTGAGGACAGCGCGGTAAGTTGTTCCCGAATTTTTTGCATTGAAACAGCATCACCAGCTAACGAAGCCGCTTCATATGCTGCTCGAAGGTTATCAATATTTCTTTCCACACTCGCAGTTGTTGTCCGCACAGTCTCTGCGGCTGTATCAAGTTGAGCCTTTGATGTTTTCTGTGAACCGTTGTCAATTTTTATAGCAGTGAGTTCGGCCAAATCTGCGCGAGCTTGAGTGATTGCATTGTCAGCATTTGTAATAAGTTTTTGTGTGGATTGTGCCGCGTTTTTCTCAGTTTGTGCTGCAATAAAATCATTGACCTGTTCCTCTGTCCACACAACTTTATCCGAAACTGATTTTTGTTGTGTCAATACGCTCGCTGCATTTTCTGCTGCAGCAAGTTTTGCTTGAGCGTCATCTACACCTTGAGTTTTAAGAGCATGCTCGCCTTCTACTCCCAAACCTTTTAGGCTTGCTAACGCCTGTCCACATTGCGCCAATCCCTCCTGCCCTCCTTGCCCAAGCATAACCGCACCACATGTAACAGAAGCTTGCGTCATTGCTAAAGCATTTCCTCCTCTTCCAAGCCATTGATTTGCAATTTGTCTGTTTGCCAAATCTTGTGCAGATTCCACAGAACCACGCAAAAGTGCTGCTGTTTCTGTTGTTTGCAAGCCGAATCTTCCCAATGTAAGCACTGAACTCCCAACAGACATTCCGCATCCAATCACATCACCCTGTGAACAACTTGAAACAGCAAATCCGACGTTGATTCCCCCCTCAGCAAGTGTTGAAACAACATTTGTTGCACTTGCTATTCCGAATTGAGTTTTTGCTGTATTTACTGCAGCAAGTGCTCCTGCCGCTTCACCACCGGTAGTCTCAGCAACCGTCAAAGCATTAGATGCCGCCTGATATGCAAGCTGCGCTTCACTTAAATATGTTGTTGCTCCAAATGAAAGTCCTGCAACAACCATATTTGCTGACATAAGTTTGCAGTTCCCATCGGTAAAATATTGCTCCCGCATATCACATGCGGTTGCCGCTTGTGAGGTGCTGAGAGCAAAATTCATTCCCCCAAGCATAATTGGGACTGCAGCTGGAGCAACAAGAAATGAACCTACACCAGCGCCTTCAGCAACAATAACTCCACCAAGTTTTGCCGCAGAAAGGATGTTTTCGGTATTAAGAACACGATCTTTGTAGGCGTCAAAAGTTGTGTTTTGATCTCCATATTTTGCATCGTACACAGAATTAAGGTTAACGTTCTCTGCAACATACTTTCCAAATGCACCAAATGTGAGTTCATTAATACTTCTTCCAGAAATTGTAAGTGCTGCCGTTCCAAAAGATGTTGATCCATTCCAAACCGCTGCTGCTTGATCGTCAAATACACTATGCGCGCGCTCAACAATATTGTGGCGGATTCCAAGTGGATCAGAAATTGTATCAATACCCAAAGCAAAATCTTTAAGATCAAGTCTCCCGTCATTCATTGCGTCAGCATATTGTTTTGAATAATACTTTCCTAACGGACCACCAGCATACAAGTCAGGAATTGTTGGACTCAACGCTAGCGCTGCTTTTTCTACCAATGAAAGATTCTGCATCTTATTTGTTTTCCACAACTCACCAGAAATTTGTTCTAAATCCGAAGGGTGCTGCTCAATTCCTGGAAGTGCAAACGCAGTAAGCGTTTTAATTACATCCGTTTGTGAACCAGAACAAGAAATGGCGCCATCTTGTTTTTGCAAGTCTTTGCATACATTGAGTAAATCAGCATTGTTGAGGTTATTCGTTTTATACGCATCAAGCACAGCCTGAATTGCAGAAAAATTATTGGGAGCAATATTTTCCTTCGCTTGCTTTTGCAGATTCACAACATCTTCTGCAATAGTCGATCCTTTTGTATTGTCACAAATTTTTCCATCTGTTTTATATGTCGGACACAACGAATCATAATCACTTAGTATTTTTGCGTATCCCGAAACCTTCTCATACTTTATTTTTACGTCTGTTGCTTGCGCAATGATGTCATTTTTTGCCTCACTTCCTAAATATCTTTGTAAAATGTCAGACGTTGAGTCACATACATGTTTATCTTCTTCATTCAGCGCAAGACATGCTTGATAAAGCGCTAAAGCATCTTTTCCACCCGTTGCAACGTATTGTTGTGCTGCAGGAATAATTTTCTCCCGAGCACTTTGTTCAGAAGTAATTTGAGAAACGACTGTAATAATTTTTTCTGCACCCTCTGGATTCAACTTGCGTAATGCAGTTGCAGAATCCAAGCAATCACCCTCTCCTACTCCATATTTTTGAACACAAAGTTTTTTAATTGCATCTCCATTTTGCGATTTGAGGAATGTTTCCTGCGCAAGTGTAAGTTGTCGGCTAAACAATATATCTTTTGCCCCATCTGAAGAAGTAAGAAGTGATAGTGCGTCATTAAGGTTTCTACAATCATTCTTTTCATCCTGTGCTTTTTTACACAGTGTAATTAATCCTTTTTCATCACCATTTGAAAGATATGCCGTCACCGCTTGTTTAAATTGTTCTTGACGCTGTTTTACATCAATCTCAGCTTGATGTTTTGCTTCAAGTAAATCTTTGTACTGTTTGGCCGAAGAATCCGCAAAACCTTTTATTTGATTCTGTGTTTCTTTTGGAAGTAACTCAACATGAGTGTTTTGTTTTATGTAGTCCCAAAGCTCTTTTTCGTTACACGGACTCGCTGGATCATCGGAAGCACGGCAACCCTCGAGATAACGTTGAAAAACCTTTGGATCATCTTTTTTGGATACTGAATCAATGATTGCTGTTTGGATTTTATTTTGTTCATCCCAAAATGACTCATTATCCTTTTTAAATTTTTCAATATCATATTTTTGATCAATCACGATTCGACCATTTGCATCAGTTGTGATTTTATTTTTCTCTGCCGTTTGAGCAATCCGCTCAAGTTCTTTTGGATCGGTCATACCACCACGTTTGATCAGTTCATCTGCGGGAAGATGCTGCCAATCAAAGTTGTATGCGTTGTATTTTTGTCCTCCAATATCAATTTCTTGAAACAAGTTCCCAATTGAAAGATTTTGCCGAGCAAGCCCGGCTTCAGCAAATGTTCCAAATACTGCCTCGTTTGCCGGAACCCATCCAACAATTTGTAAGGTAGATGGATCAAGCATGGGACATAAATGTAGCGTTTGTGAACAACGCGCTGTTTCTTCTTTTCTTCTACGCTGAGCTTCCTCTGAAGGTGCGTCTTTCCCCACTTGTTGTGATTGCTGAGCTTGCTGATTTTGCTGACCCGTACGAACAATTCCACCATCCACCGTTACCTGTGAAAACACCTTTGAGTTTAACGTTTTTAATTGATCTAAGGCTTTCGTATCCCCTCGTGCTGCAGCAAATCCTCGCGCCCAATCCTCTGGAGAGATACAACCTGCCCCGGGCAAATGACAAATATTGTCCGTAATCCCATATCGCTCAGATGCAACTTGAGGTGCATTTTGGTCTGCGGATTGTTTTTGTGCACACACACGATTTATGCAAGCTAATCCAGAACCACACTCACCATCAGACGAACAATGCGTTCCATCGGTGCCAGGTTTTCCTGCAGCTTTTTCCACTGTCCCCTTTGGCACACAATCCCCACCTAAGGGGAAGTAATCACCTTTGCAGAGTTTTTCTTTAGATCCTCCACAAACACAATATCCTTGGTTTGCGCCACCACAGTCTTTTTGTTCAGAGGGTGAGCATTTTGTTTCTGCTCCACCAATAGGTGCTCCATTAGGAGTTCCACCACCGGTTACTCCTTCTCCAGTTCCGGAAGTATTATTTACGACAGTATTTCCTCCCCCAACAGCAGCACCATTCCCCTGATCTGTTGGGTTGCAACTGCTTCCACTGCATGCTTGAACGTTTTCTTGTCCACCATGCGTTCCTCCGTCAATAGTTCCGTTACTTACGTTGGCGCTTCCTACCTGATTTTTTACAGCCTCGAGTTGTTGTGTGTTTCCTGGATCTGTGATGGCGGGAGCATCATTGCGAATATTCATTACTTGCTCATAAGTCCCTTGGAGTGTTTCTCCTGGACTATCACATGGAACATAACCTGCAAAATTTGCCGGATCTGACGAATCCCCATTGTATACCGGACAAAATCCACCGCTTGCATACCTACGTGTCTCTTGTGACTGTTTAACCAACACAGAAACACCGATCAAACCGCCAATAATAATGACTAAAGTTATAAGTGGCAAAAGAAGTTTTGGACGACGAAAAACGTTGTAAAAAAATTGCTTTATACCACCAACGTTCTCAGTCAAAAAACCCATGTTTTCATGGTACCGATTACCAGATCAAAACACAAGAAGAAATTGCGTGTGATGCGCGAGCAAAAACTTTGCCTTACTCCCCTACTTCCCTCTCACAATCATCGCATCCACAACGCGCTTCACCGCGCCCACGTAGGTCGCCATGCGGAGTGAAACTTTTTTGTCCGTATACATCGCCCACATTTGATCAAATGCTTGAATCATTAATGGCTTTAATTTGGCAAAGACTTCTGCTTTGCTCCACACATATCCATGCAAGTTCTGCACCCACTCAAAGTATGAGACTGTGACTCCGCCAGCATTAGACAACACATCGGGAACGGATAAAATGCCTTTTTTCCATAAAATCTCGTCGGCTTCTGGAGTGACTGGGCCGTTGGCCATCTCAATAATCGCCTTCGCTTTTACTAAAGACGCATTCTCCGCATGAATCACATTTTCCAACGCCGCAGGCACAAGCACATCAACATCCAACTGCAACATTTCTTCGTTGGTAATCGACGTCGTGGATGGGTATCCAGCAATGGTTCCATGCTTGCGCTTAAACTCCAACACCTTTGCAGGATCCAATCCTTTTTGAGACACAATGCCACCTTTACTGTCAGACAACGCCACAATTTGAAATCCCATTTCACAAGCCAACACGGCAAACCAATACCCTACGTTTCCAATTCCCTGCACAGCAACGCGCGTTGAAGTAGGCTTCATCTTTAATTTTGCAGCAAGCTGCTCTAACACGTACACACCACCCTGACCTGTTGCTTCTTCGCGACCAAGCGACCCTCCAACCTCAAGTGGTTTTCCGGTAAATACACCTGGTTCATGATGCCCAACAATGGATTCATACTCATCTAACATCCACGCCATCATTTGACCATTGGTGTTTACGTCAGGGGCTGGAACATCGCGCCACACGCCAATGTGCGGAGCAAGGAATCGCGCATACGCACGCGAAAGTCGTTCAAGCTCGCTCACCGACAATAGTGAAGGATCAATAATAATTCCACCCTTTGCTCCACCATATGGAATTCCCGTTGTTGCACACTTCCAGGTCATCCACATAGAAAGCGCCTTCACTTCATCCAAGTTCACGTTTTTGTGATAACGAATGCCGCCCTTGTACGGTCCACGCGCATCATTGTGTTGACTTCTGTACGCAGTAAATTTTTTGGTCGATCCATCATCCATCATGATTTCAAGTTCAGCATGATGCACTTTGTGCGGAGTTTTAAGCGATCCAATCACACGATCAAACGCCGTTGCATCTTTGTATTGAGGTTTAAGCAACGTTGCCGCTTGCTCCAGCTGTAGCACTGCATTTGTGTATGGATTGTTCGACATGATCCCCTTCTTTCTATGCTTCGTTGTGTATGTTTTCCTCGAGCCATTTTTCAATATCAAGCGATGCCATCACGCCAAATCCAGATGCCGTTGCTGCTTGCTTGTATCTAAAATCAACAACATCACCTGCCGCAAACACACCCTCTACTGAGGTCATTGTGGGATACTGCACAAAACCGTTTTTCATTGCGGCTTGCGCAAGATGCAAACTTTTTTCTCCCAATGCAAAACGCGTCACCACAAAACCTTTTTCATCCAATTCAATCTGTTTTTCATACAAAGACGTTGTGGGTTTGTGACCAATGGCGACAAATACGCCATCGGTTGCGAGTGTTTCTTGCTGCTGCGAATCTGTATGCTCCACAACAATTCCTGTGACTTTTGTGTTGCCTTGAATTTCTTTGACTGCCGCATTCCACATCACTTTTACTTTTGGATGTTCAAGTACGCGTTGGGCCATAATTTTGCTTGCTTTAAAACTATCGCGACGATGAATCACTGTTACGGACGCAGCAAACTTTGTTAATGCGAGCGCATCTTCCATTGCCGCATCGCCTCCACCAACAACACACGTGTTTTTGTTTTTGTAAAATGCTGCATCGCACACCGCGCACGTTGAAACTCCTTTTCCAAGAAACTCTTGTTCACCAGGAACGCCCAGCCACATGGACTCCGCCCCTGTAGAAATGAGCAGCGCATGCGCTTGATACTCTTCTTCCGCACCTTTTTTGCCGGTACTTGCGTACACTTTAAATGGACGTGAGGTTGTATCGATGCGCGTGACGTACGCATCATGAATAGTAGTGCCAAAACGCTCCGCCTGCGCGCGCATATTCATCATAAGTTCAGGCCCTTGAATGCCTTGTGCAAAGCCAGGAAAGTTTTCGATTTCGGTGGTCAACATGAGCTGACCACCCGCTTTTTCACCAGCAAAAAGAACAGGTGCAAGTTGTGCGCGAGAAAGGTAGATGGAT
>Ga0172368_10005861_pt1 | contig 13491 bp, 3 predicted proteins | sample Lak11m_FD_114540 | JGI IMG/M metagenome (GOLD analysis project Ga0172368, IMG submission 114540) | Freshwater microbial communities from Kabuno Bay, South-Kivu, Congo - kab_022012_11m | ecosystem: Environmental > Aquatic > Freshwater > Lake | place: Democratic Republic of the Congo: South-Kivu...
GTCGGAGTCCGGCGCGTTGGATCAATTCCATACTGGCGGAATGTACCGGTGAATTTTTCCGTGAAAGCAAACATCAATGGCTGCTGTTTGAAGTTGTTGAACCGCAGCAGCGCAAGTTCATCTCCACACTGATGACGGTCAAGCAGGTACGACGTTTTGAACCAGGTATCTCTGAGTGCAACAACATCGAGTTGGAGAGACTCTGTCCTAAGAAAAATTTTAACTTCCGGGTGGGGTATTGGTTTCCCGATGACCTGATGCCAGATGCCGTTGCCGCGTCGCTCCTGCTTCGGTTCCCTCGCAGCTTCGGCTCCTCGCACTGACGATGGTGCCGGATGCCGGATATCGGATAAGGTGAGGAGCTGTGTGATCGCAGCCATATCCTTTACCTGGATCACGATGGCAGGTTTCTCGCTGAATAGCAGCTTCAGCGGGTCCGGTTCGCCTAATCCGGATAGGTCAACATCCATCCCCCAGCCATTAAGAGGAAACACCATCTCAAGCAGGGTGGTGATCAACCCGCCTGATGACACATCATGACCAGCCAGTATCAGTCCGTTGCTGATCAGTATCTGGATGGCGTCAAATTTTGCTCTGAAACCAGCAGGATCAGAAATATCCGGAACTTCAGCGCCAACTTTGTTCTGTACCTGGGCCAGGCTGCTTCCCCCCAAAGGAAATCCGTCATCGGAAAAAGAGATATAGACCAGGAAAGTTTCCTCATCAGGTTTCAGGTTTGGGCTGATAACCTGTTTCACATCCTCCACTTCGGCAACGGCAGAAATAATCACAGTTCCCGGAGAGTATACGACGGATCCATCCGGATACTTCTGGGTCATGGACAGGGAGTCTTTCCCGGTGGGAATGTTGATCCCCAATGCGACAGCAAAATCGCTGATTGCTTTTACAGCTTCATACAACCGGGCATCTTCCCCCCGATTTTTTGCCGGCCACATCCAGTTTGCGGAAAGTGATATCCCTTGAAGTCCATGTGTCAGCGGAGCCCAAATAATATTTGTAAGCGCTTCGGCGATGGAAAGTCGCGAACCTGCAGCCGGATCAGCCAGGGCTACCACCGGGGCATGCCCCAGGGAGGTTGCTATGCCCTTCCTTCCCTGGTAGTCGAGCGCGGTGACGCCCAGATTGTTCAAAGGCAGCTGGACAGGCCCGCAGGTTTGCTGTTTGGCGATTTTTCCCGAAACCGCCCGGTCAACCTTGTTTGTGAGCCAGTCTTTGCAGGCGACAGCTTCGATCTGGAGGACCTGCTCCAGGATATCCCGTAGAGACGGGGCATGCCGTAAAGACGGGGCATGCCGTAAAGACGGGGCATGCTGTAAAGACGGGGCATGCTGTAAAGACGGGGCATGCCGTAGAGACGGGGCATGCCCCGTCTCTATGGGTGAAAACATCGCCATAATGCGCGTATCCCGCAGGATGGTCTTTGGCGGTTTGCCAAAGAAATCGGTAACGTCGAGGTCGATCGGCCTGATGCCGGATTGGCTGTCCCGGAACACCAACTCATGATCGGAGCGTGTTTCTCCTACCTCATACAGAGGCGCCCGTTCGCGGCCGGCGATCTCTTTCAGTAAACCCAGATCCTCTTCCCGGATCAGAAGACCCATTCGTTCCTGCGATTCATTGCTGATGATTTCCCTGGCCGAAAGTGTGGGATCGCCCACGGGAAGTTCGTCAATGTTGATGGTTCCACCTGTTGCTTCAACCAATTCGGAGATCGAATTCAGGTGACCGCCGGCACCATGGTCATGGATAGCGACCACCGGGTTCTTTCCCATTTCGGCCATGGCCCGGATAGCATTGAAGACCCGTTTCTGCATTTCCGGATTGGAACGCTGAACGGCATTCAGTTCAATTGCATTGCCATATTCGCCCGTGGCGACAGAGGAAACAGCTCCTCCCCCCATTCCGATTCGATAGTTGTCCCCGCCAAGGACAATGATTTTTTCTCCTCCTTTCGGAATATCTTTCAGGCTGTCCTCTTTCCTTGCAAAACCAATACCTCCGGCGAGCATGATCACCTTGTCATATCCATACCTCTTCCCTTGCTCTTCATGTTCGAACGTGAGAAGACTTCCGCAAATGACGGGTTGACCGAACTTGTTCCCAAAATCACTTGCCCCGTTGGAAGCCCTGATCAGGATATCTTCCGGATTTTTGTAAAGCCATCTCCGTTCTTCAACTGCCTTTTCCCAGGAACGACCCCCGTTAAGTCTTGGATATGAAGTCATATAAACAGCAGTTCCTGCCAGGGGGATACTCCCTTTTCCTCCGGCCATCCTGTCGCGGATCTCACCCCCGGAACCTGTCGCTGCGCCGTTAAATGGTTCAACAGTTGTTGGAAAGTTATGGGTTTCTGCTTTGAGGGAGATCACGGAATCGATATCCAGGATGATAAAATAATCAGCCACATTCTGTTTCCCGGGTGCAAACTGTTCTATTGCAGGGCCGTCAATGAAAGCCACGTTATCCTTGTACGCTGAAACAAGGAAATTGGGATGTTCGTTTGATGTCCGGCGTATCAGGTCAAACAGTGAGTCCGTCATCTCCTTCCCGTCAATGATGAATGTTCCGTTAAAGATCTTGTGGCGGCAGTGTTCCGAATTCACCTGCGAGAAGCCGAATACTTCACTGTCTGTCAGCTTTCTGCCTAATTTCCTGCTTAACTGCACCAGGTACCCAACCTCTTCATCGCTCAATGCCAATCCTTCCGCCAGGTTATAGGAGGCTATATCATCCAACTCTTTCACCGGCTCAGGTTTCCTGTCGATCGTGAAGATATCCTGATCCAGCCCGGAGTAACGTTGCTGGAGCATAGGGTCGAAGGAAACAGAACGTGGGACGAGGGACGCGGAACGTGAATCATCAGAAAGAACCGAAAACTGCGGACTGGAAACTGAAGACTGCGGACTGCCAACTGCCAACTGCCAACTGGTAAACTCCTCAATCCGCCTGATACCCCGGATCCCCATATTCTGGGTAATCTCGACGGCATTGGTGCTCCAGGGAGTGATCATCTCTTTCCGCGGACCGATAAACTCTCCCGGGAGTTCTTCCTGGTCAACCGTCTTTGCACCACCAAAAAGCCAGATCAGTTTTTGCCGGTCATCGGTAGTGAGCGTGCTGTCTGTTTCGACTGCGTAACAGGATTCCGGGCATTTGAAGAATTTTATCATTGGTTGTTCATTTCCTGTAATTACCCCTAAATCTCCTGCTTACTCCCAACCCCCCTAAAAGGGGCTTACTCTGCTTTGCAGTTATATTTCCCGGAGGGAGGAGTAAGTCCCCTTTAGGAGATTTATGAGTGCGCAAGAGAGTTCTCAGCTTGACAAAAACCTCTCCGCTTCAATCGCTGCCATGCAGCCCGTTCCGGCTGCAGTAACTGCCTGGCGGTAGTGATGATCCTGGACGTCTCCGCAGGCGAAAACGCCTTCAACGCTAGTGGTGGCAGTTCCCGGTACTGTTTTGACATAATTGGTCTCATCCAGATCCACCTGTCCCTGGAAAATTTCCGTGTTGGGTTTGTGTCCGATCGCAACAAAGAAACCCCATACATCGAGAATCCTATCTTCGCTGGTCTTGATATTTTTTACCCGCAGTCCGGTCACACCTGAATCATCTCCAAGCACCTCTTCAGGAACAGAATCCCAAAGCATTTCAATGTTAGGAGTATTGAATACTTTGTGCTGCATTGCTTTGGAAGCCCGCAGTTCATCGCGGCGATGGATCATGTAAACTTTTTTGCAGAGTTTAGCCAGGTATGTAGCCTCTTCAGCGGCTGTGTCGCCGCCACCCACGATGGCCACATCTTTCCCGCGGTAGAAAAATCCGTCGCAGGTGGCGCAACCCGAAACCCCCATCCCCATGAATTTCTGTTCGGAGGGCAAACCTAGCCATTTAGCTGAAGCGCCTGTTGCGATGATGACCGTTTCTGCAACAATCTTCTTCCCATCGTCGGCTTCAACGTTGAACGGGCGGTTGGAGAAATCCACTTTTGTGACCACACCAAAACGGATGTCGGTGCCAAAACGTTCTGCCTGTTTTTTAAATTGTTCCATCATTTCCGGCCCGTCTATTCCATCAGGATAACCAGGAAAATTTTCGACTTCCGTGGTGATGGTTAATTGACCGCCTGGTTGCATCCCCTGGTACATTATGGGCTTCAGGTCAGCACGTGCGGCATAGATGGCTGCTGTATAGCCAGCGGGTCCTGATCCGATAATCAGACACCGGGCTTTTTCAATATTCTCACTCATTCTTCATCTGTTTGTATGGGGTTTTTCCTGACGCAAAGCTACAAAATTTACCAGATTGTGGATATTGGGCATGTCAAAAGTCGAGGCAGCCTCTTTTTTATGCCCTCAGGTCATCGGGTTGTATTGACACAATTTTTACAGGTAGGGAAATCAGTATTTTCTTTATTTTTATCTGCTTCTTACTGCTGAATTTAATGAGAATCAACTACTTTTTTCATTTTATCGCGCTTACCCTCCTGCTGGTGACAATGGGCAACAAGGCGATTTCGCAGGTGATGATCTCGGCCACCGGGAAGCCCGAATCCCTGGTGATTTGTCATGAAGATGGCACCTTTTCATTGCTGATCGCCAACACGACCGGAACAACGATAACAGGCGCCACCCTGCTGATCGATCTCCCTTCCGGATGCATCTATACTCCAGGATCGATAACAGGTGCCTCTCAACTCAACATCTCGAACCTGAACCAGCCCACATTCACCCTGCCCGAAATTTTGAACAATACTGCCCACACTGTGACATACGATGCCGGTCTCATCTGCGGGTACAACAATACCATGAATTTCAATTATACGGTAAACTTTAACAACACTAACTACAGCGGGTTTGACACACCTCTGCAAAACTACTATTTCCCGGTATTGGTAATCTCAAACATAACCAATGCATCTGCCTCGGTCCCCGTAGGCCAGACTATCACCAGGGAAATAACCATTGAACAGCAGGGATTGAATTCCTCAATGGATACGTTGATCCTGCTCGACAGCCACACTGCCGATATCCAGATACTGTCCACCAGTGTCGGCACACTCCACTCGTATGTGGGGCCCGGACCCACGATTGTTGATACAATCATCATTACAGGATCAGACGTTCCGGGAAGCAACGGACTCTTCGACTATGGAGAATCTATTGCTATCACCGAAACCGTCAGACTGGTTGGTTGCGACAATGGCCAGTCAACCCTTAAAGCTTCATGGGGATGTAATGACCAATACTGTAATTTTTACAGTGCATTCCCCTCCGTTTCACCAGCATCAGGCTCCACCAGCATAAATATGAGCTTTACAGGAAGCCGCAAAGACTGGGGATTTATCGACAACTCCGGATGGGTGGAGTTTACGGTTACCAATAACGGAAGCGGTTATGGAACCGCTTTCAACCTGGTTGTCTTTTCCGGGTTCTCTTCCGGTGGTTCAACATATTACCCCAATGGAACCTGGCTGAATAAAATTGATTCGTTCTCCGTTGCCGGAAATTACCTGCCCTCATCCTATAATTATGCGCCAGGAGCTGTGAATGGACGCTATTCCTATTATACTACCCTCCAGTACACGTATGATCCGGATGGCCCAGGGGTAGGGCTGGAGGATGCAGACAATGACGGATTCTTTGATGACCTGCCGGTTGGAAAGAGTTTCACCATGAAAGCCCATACCTACTATGACTGGCAGGCAGCTGGCAATACAATCCCAACCCATAGCAGCTGTGGGTACGGGTGGACAAATAATGCCTGGCAAGCCTTTCGCTATGGATATAAGTACATTGATCAATGTTTTGATTCTTACGACGTTCAGTGGATCCCAAACGGGAACCTGGTGATTTTTCAAACATATAATACAACTACAACCCAACATATCATTCCTCCTGACATCTATGATGGTCAGATCGTTTGGATGGAGCAAACGGTATCTACCTCCACTTCGGTTTCCAGTCAGGGATGCCCGGGCGACTCGGTGGTTTATAAAGTGATCATGGTACCTGGTGTGACAATTGCCCCCGGTACTGCAACGTTTAAAAACGTCAGTATGGGTACCCCATTGTTAACTGGCGACACGGCCATCTATTACCTGGAAAGAAACAGGGTCTTATCAGGAGGTACATTCCGTGTTCCGATCATGGTATTGTGTGAGCAAAATCCGCCACCACTTGCTTCTGTTTCCACCGGATTGTTCTTCTGGTGTGATAAAACCCTTTATCCCGACCGGTACTTTTCATATTGGTGCTCTTCTTCTCCTATTTTCGGGATCCAATGCCCTGTCGGCAATTGTACAGATCCCTATATTTCTTCCTTTGCAATAAAACGAACCACAATGGGTTGGACAGATGGATCCTGTTCTCTCCGCATTACACCTACTGCTCCCGGTCTCCGTCTCGATAACGCCCTGGCACGAGATACCCTACGGATAGAAGTTTCGGGCCGACTGAATGAAACGATCGACAGCCTCTATTTCAGGCTTCAACATAACGGATTGCCGGGAAACTGGGGCAATCAGCTTTTTTTTACTGTCTTAACCGATACCTTGTTCTTTTATGATCAGGAAACCGACCAATCGGATACCTGCATCAATCTTTCACCTCAGGTAACCACCGGAACAACAAGCTACCTGACAACATATCTGGGAGGTCTGAATTCCATTGGGAATTGCCTTCAAGGGACGACCTTCTCAGATGGAGATAAAATCAAGTACGTCATCATCGCCCAGATCAGGAATGTTGCCCGAAACGACTGGGAGACAGTACCGGCATTACGAGCGCGTTTTTACTGGAAGGATCAGGGATCTGAAGCATTTTGCAACGACCTGGGAGCATCATTCAATATCCTCGGTAGTAATTACCCATTTACGACCAGTACATGGTACCAGCAAATCATTCTGCAGGGATGTAACTCGTTTCAGTACGAAGGCCTGATATACAGAAGTCTGGATCCCTGTGGAGGAGACATAGCCTTTCCTGGAGAGATCCGTCCATATTGTGTTCTGGATTCAATGACCTTTATCCTTCCTGAAGGATTTATTTACGAATCAGGCAGTTCCAGACACTCCTACCAGAAGGATATTAGCGGCTTGCAAACCGATATCATCCCTGATCCTTTGATTGATGTCAGCTCCTCCGGCACCAGGCTTATTTATGCAAGGGATTCCACCTGGGGTTATGCCGATCATTACGACTGCAATAATAACCGTGACCGGTTGACATTTAATGCATCCCCCTCCTGTAAAGTCACGGGAGATTACTCCTACCAGTTTTATGCAAGGGGGAGATACCAGTTTTACGCGGATGGAAATGGGATCACCGGAAACGGTTCGTATGAGAAAGCTATCACCTACACTAACCCTTCCGTGGAGCTTACCGCCATTACGCCAACAGCTGAAGGAAGGGAAGATACTGTTACCTGGGAAGTCAGATTATGTAACTCCCAACCGTTTAATGCCGAAAACAACTGGCTCGGCTTTGAGCATCCGGCGGAAGGGATTACCGTGATACGGGTGATCGATATTACGAATTCAGGAAATCCGGTCAACTACCTGGTAACTTCCTATGCTCCGGGTAAAACCTGGGTGCAGTTAGGGAATCTGGGTGGCCTTGGTTGCAGGAGATTCCTGGTAAAGGCTGTTTACTCCATTTGTGATTTTGACAGCCTGCTGGTGAGACATTGCAGCAACTGTGCAAGTTACCCGGTGAATCCCGACCTTGGATACCCGCCTTCTGGATTTATCTGCAGTGAAAACAATACATCATTATACCTGGATCCAAAGGATGTCTCGCTGAACCTGGCAATCACTTCACCTGTAAATCCGGTGTTTCTTTGCGATACCCTTTTATATGAAGCTGTAGTCACAAACACCCAGCTTTCCTTTGCTTTCGACCTCAAAATCACGGTTGTAGTGCCTCCAGGCCTTTCTGTTGTTCCCGGCACATCACTCTTCAAATATCCATATTCTACAGGAAGCTTTGGAACGCTGGGCGATCCGGTTAATTTTCCTGCAGGAAGCAACAAGTGGGTGTTTGACATCTCAGGTGACACAAATTGCATCCCTTATTTGTTGGGGGTTGACAGCCTTCCGAAAAACGGCTTCCGGCTACAGTTTAAAATTGTCACTAATTGCGATTTTACCTCCGGTCGGTCGATACAGTTGATCGCTTCGGCTTCCAACGCCTGTGGAGAAATTAAACACCGGAGTTCATTTACACAACAGGTCCTTATCACCGGTATTCCGACAAACGTCAACCTTTATGTGATCAGCACAAACGCAGGAGCAGGTTTCCAGACCTGCAGCAATGACTTTCCAGTACATGTTAAAGTGATTAACCTGGGGCCATCTTCCATCTCAAGTATCGAAAAGCTTAAAATCACGATTGATGATGCATTTAACTATGTAAATGGCTCCCTCACCAATATTCACAACGGGCCTTCAGGACTTTCCAATTCGGTGATTGCGGGTAATCGCTACCTGGATTTTGCCATTGAACCGAACCTGTCGATCAATGATTCCATCGTCTTTGCCTTTCAAGTTGAAGACATTGATCCGGGAAGCCTGGTATGTGACACCATTCCATTGGAGACAAATACTCTTTTGGTAGCAAAAGTCTTCTGTGAAACTGCTCCGAATGACAGTTGTCTGATTCATTCCATCACCTCCACACAGGTTCAGTTCAAACCCATTTTCAAGGATCATGTGATCTTTGGGAAATATTTAGCTACCAGTATTCCCGACGGAAGCAACGGAGAGAACGTTACCATTCATTATGCCGTAATAAATGCAGGGACTGATTCTATCCATTTTCCTTCCTTGGATGTTCTTTTCGTCCATGATGCCAACAACAATGGCATTGCAGATGATATCGGCGCAGATTCCCTGCTTGTGCAAACAATCGCCACAAATGGAATGGCCCCTGGCGATAGCATCCTGATCACAGTCAACTGGACAGTTCCGGCCGATAAAGTATGCCGGATGCTTGCTTCTATCCGTTTGTGTGACAATGAATGTACCTGTGGGGACATTGTATTGACCATAAACCAGGTTCATCTGATGAACGCCGGCCCCGACGTGGAGGTCTGTATGCAAACCAATGCACAACTTGGGATGACAGGTATTAACGGATACGCATACTATTGGGTCCCAACGCTCTTTCTCAATTCACCAACATTTTCCGACCCTGTTTTCAACTACAACACAATCCTTTCCCAGCCCGATACCATCAATTATATCCTCAACACCACACGACCCGGAGGTTGTGTGACGCGCGACACAACCCGGGTGATCATACTGCCTTCGCCTATAGCTTTTGCCGGAGAAGATACGGTAGCCTGTACCGGATATCCACACCTCCTTGCAGATGCAACAGCCTTGAACTCTTCCATCGTATTGTGGACCACCTCCGGAACAGGTACATTCAATGATCCTTCCATGGTAAATGCCATTTATTATCCAAGCGCGGACGATTATACAGCGGGCACGGTGTCCCTTAATCTCTTTGCCAACGGCCTATGCGGGGATGACACCGACAACATGACCCTGACGTTTAACGACCCGGCCTCATCCTATGCCGGTCCAGATACAACGATCTGCAACACTTCTACTTACACTGTAACTAGTGCATTGGTAACCAATACCACAGGATTCCAGTGGATATCCACTGGCGACGGTACATTCAACGATACAGGGATCCTCGGTCCAATTTATACACCCGGACCTTCTGATGTAACCGCTGGCGCGGTATCCCTGATCCTCCAGTCTATCGGTCTTACATCCTGTCCGGTCGTGAATGATACCATGACACTTCTACTGATTTCCCAACCCGAGTTAACCAATACTCCTGCAGAAAAAACAATCTGCTCTGATGGATTTACAGACATCTTATTGACATCCAATGCTGAGGGAACGACTTTCTCATGGACCGGAAGCCTGACATCCGGCAATGTTTCGGGTTTCAGCGATGGCAATGGAACCATCATCAATCAGCAACTGTTTAATCCGGATCTGATGCCAGGAGCAATAACCTATTCAATCATTCCGGTTATGGGTGGTTGCACAGGTGGAACATACCCGTTCCTGGTAACTGTAAATCCTCTACCTGCAATTATAAACGAAAATCATGATACCAGTTTTTGTTCCGGGGGAGTTACCTTTATTTCATTGATCTCATCCATTCCAGGGACATCTTTTTCCTGGACTGCAACCTCTACAGCATCCGTAACCAGTGGCTTTTTCAGCGATTCGGGCCCTGTCATCACCCAGCTCCTCGTGAATCAGGGAAATATAACAGATACGGTCATTTACACGGTAACTCCGGAAGCTAACGGATGCTCAGGACCGGATTCACTGTTTTTTGTCACTGTTTTTCCTGTCCCCGATGCCGTAGCTGATCCAACAAGCCAAGAGGTTTGTTCAGGGGACACGACCCACATTTCCCTGTCATCTCCTGTCAGTGGATCTTCATTCTCCTGGAGCGCTTTTTCCTTTTCATCGTCTGTCACCGGATATACGAATGGTGTGGGAGATACGATTCTTGACATCCTGCTTCAATCAGGAGAAAATATTGATACTGTGATTTATTCAATCATGGCTGTATCCAATGGCTGTTCAGGACCTGTACTTACGGTTCCTGTAACCGTCAACCCTATTCCGGCGATGAATGAACCGGTAATCCCGGACCCATTATGCTCCGGCGATACTCTCTTTTGGTTGCTGCAATCTCCAATAGCAAACTGTACTTTTTCCTGGAACGCTTTCTCCAGTGAAAATCTCTCTGGATTCTATGATGGAACGGGTGATACCATAAGGCAGTTTATTTTCAATACCGGGTTTATCACTGATACGGTCTTTTACATGATAAGCCCTTCAGCAAATGGGTGTTCTGGCGAGACAGTCATGGTTTATGCCTTAGTCAATCCGATCCCTGATGTCGTTATCACACCCCCTGTTGATACCATTTGCTCTGCCGATACCTGTGTACTTAATTTAACTTCCCATGTAACAGGTACCGGTTATACATGGGTTGCCTCAACGAACTCTGCTTTTCTGAGCGGTTTTTCTGGAGGTACCGGTAACCTGATCGCCCAGCAACTGATCAATGCCGCCTTCAACCCGGGCACGGTTACCTATTCTGTCACTCCTTTGGCAAATGGATGTTATGGTACATCCGTACAATCCATTGTAACAGTAGACCCATCTCCGGTTGTGACAATCCCGGTGTGTTTTGATACGGTCACCACCATTCAGGCACGCCCAATCCGTCTTAGAGGCGGCATCCCCCTGGGAGGAACTTACAACGGTAATTCAGTATCGGGTGGCTTCTTTGATCCTGTTTCTGCCGGCCCCGGATTCCATCCCATATGGTATTCCTATACCAACAGGTTCAGTTGTACCAGGAGTGATACGCTGACCCTTGCCGTGTTTGATGATCCACCGTTTGCATGCGGGGATACGATTCTGGATATTCGTGATGGAACTGCCTATCCGACCGTTCTGATCGGATCCCAATGCTGGCTGGCAGCCAACCTGAACTATGGGTCACAGGTGATGCATTTTACCATGCACCGGGAAAACTGTATCCCTGAAAAGTACTGCTACCTTAATCAGCAATCAAATTGTATCACATCCGGCGGATTGTATCAATGGGATGAGATGATGGAATATTCGGAGGAACCCGGTGTGAAAGGCCTTTGCCCTCCCGGATGGCACGTACCAGGTGAAAGCGAGTGGAACATCCTGTTCAACAATTATGTAAATAGTGGTTTTGCCGGGAATCCGCTTAAGACCACTGGATATTCAGAATTTAATGCACTTCTGAACGGAATCCGGTTCAACAATATGATCTGGAAATTCGGCCCTGAGGAGCCAACCATCAACTCCACTCTCATTTGGTCGTCCACCCTTCATAGCCCAGATAAAGCCTGGGCACATGGATTGATCAATTTACTTGCTAATCCTGAATACACTCCAAGTGTTTCCTTTTATCCATCTGCCCGGATCAACGCATTCCCGGTAAGATGCTTAAAAGACTGATCTTCACAAATACTTTTCTTTGCATTCAAAAAACCTCAGCATGTTACGTGCATCACACATATATGTTTATTGTGTCACTTTGTATCGCGCAACACAGTTTTACAGCTTATTTTTATTAATCAAATTAAAAACCCACGAATAGGAACAAACTGGTTGCCTCAGGATCCTGGCAAGCCTTGTTTGTCTCGGTCTTATCCTCCTGGTTTCGGCTCCTTCAGCGGAAGCGCAGACAATGAGTGTTAATCCGTTCAAGATCAACCTCAATTGCTTACAATGCTGACAATTGCCCTGTCGACAACATGATCTTTGTGCAATATGACTGGACCACCATGATCAGCAGTCCGGTTTTGGCAGCTCTTGCTAACACAGGTCAGGTTACAGTGACCATCACAGGTTCTTTTTCTGTTACTACAAGTACGGGAAATATGATTGTATATAATGTTGACAGGTGGGGATATGCTGAGGTGATCAAGCCTGGAAAGAGATAACCATAACTTGGGCCATACCTACTCCCCGATACTCCAGATCTTGTCGAATCCCATTTCTAACTAACGTGAGTTCGACATAAGGATTAATAGAAAAGAGCCAACTGATTTGTTTTTACGACATCAAATTGAATGGCAGGTTTTTTAGGAAGGAATGAATAGGCAATGAGTCCAGAGATCAGGTTGACTATAAAGTTTTTAGGACTGCGTTGTCTGGAATGCTCGATTTGACAGATGTTTTTAAGTTCATCGATCATCGATTCTATGACAGTTCGTTTACATAATAGGATTTTATCAGAAAGAGACATCAATGAGTTTTTCATATTACTTCTTATTTTGGTGATCAAATGAATGCCATCGACAAACAAGGATTCAAAGAGCTTTTGAGAGAGATAGCCTTTATCTCCAAAGAGTTTTCCCCAGACATTCTTCAGGATGTTTGTAGCCAGAAGAGGATTCCTGTCGTCGACGTTGGCTTGGGTAATTTCAAAGTTTATAATTTCTCCTTTATCGTTGATCACACAATGAAGATTGAATCCAAAAAACCAGCCAATACTGCAAGGTCCACGTTCTGCCAGTCCAGCAAACACTTTGTTATTATGAATACGTCAGTTGTGGCAAACACGGATCGGTGTGGAGTCAATGAAGGAAATACCAGTGCAAGTCGCTTGTCTGCTCATTTTGAGATTTAGTACCATGGGTAATAAGGCTCTTTGCATTAACTCAACGAATCGGTTATAGGATATCGTATGTGGGAAATCTTGTTGTAAATGCTTGCATACATGGTCAATATAGAAATGCTTGAAATTCCGATACCCGCCAAGATGGAACATGATCAAGATGGTTATGACTTCACTGTCGCTCATCGTAAATGCTCTGTTTCTTTTGCGTTTCCCATCGCTAAGCTGGTGTTTTTTGAGTTCGGATTCAAAAGCAGTACAA
>Ga0172368_10005863_pt1 | contig 13488 bp, 13 predicted proteins | sample Lak11m_FD_114540 | JGI IMG/M metagenome (GOLD analysis project Ga0172368, IMG submission 114540) | Freshwater microbial communities from Kabuno Bay, South-Kivu, Congo - kab_022012_11m | ecosystem: Environmental > Aquatic > Freshwater > Lake | place: Democratic Republic of the Congo: South-Kivu...
GCGGCCTGTTTTAAGTATCAAGCCGCCGCACATTTATTTTTAGCGGCGTAGTCCTCCCGAAACTGCAAGTTTGCGAGGAGAGCCGCGTGCTCTATCAGGCTGAGCTACTCCGCCAAAAGTTAAGCTTAATTATCAATTCTTATTACGCGGCCTGTTTTAAGTATCAAGCCGCCGCACATTTATTTTTAGCGGCGTAGTCCTCCCGAAACTGCAAGTTTGCGAGGAGAGCCGCGTGCTCTATCAGGCTGAGCTACTCCGCCAAAATCAATTTAAATTATCAAGACTCCCGAAACAGCAAGTCTGCGACAGGAAATCAAACTACTTTTTCCTATAAGCTTCTAAATAGGAATCACAGTAAATATTCCTATTTAAAATAAGTTCTGCTGTAATCAATGTATCGATAAGCTCTTTATCTTTAGGATCAAGTATAGCAGAATCCAGCCCATATGCAACTGCCATAGTCAAAAAAGTACGGTTAATCAGGCTGCGCAGAAGGGCGCCTTGAGAAACATTACTTAACCCCAGAATAGTCTTAGGCCCGGGTTCAGAGATAATTTTAAACTCAGCAATAGATTCCAGAATGTCCCTCATTTGCGCCTGAGCCACGTTAACCGGTAGAAGTATCGGGTCAAGATATAAATCCTCAATTGGAAATCCTTTTTTCAGGCAATCATCCACGATAGCTGCCGCCAATTCCAGGCGTTGATTTTTGTTTTGCGGAATACCTTTTGCGCTAATGGTAATACCGATCAATTTAGAGTTATACTTTTTAGCCAGCGGAATGAGCGTATCCAGTTTTTCCGCATCAGCCGTAGTAGAATTAATAATCGTTTTGTTCCTGGCTGCCTTTAATCCTTCCTCGATAACCGCAGGCTTACTTGAATCCAAACAAAGCGGTTTATCAGTTACCTCCTGGATTGACTCAACCAGCCAGGGCATATCAACTAACGGCTGTTTTGAAGCCGGACCGCAATTAACATCCAGGGCATCAGCTCCGCAGGCAAGTTGATCCAGGGCGCATTTTTGCACCTCTTTTTTATTGCGCTCCCTGATTGCCGCGCCTATGTTAGAATACATACCGTTAATTAACTCGCCGACAATAAACATAATGGATTCCCCTTAATCCGCTTGTACTATTTTTCAAAAAGAGTGTTTATATGATTAAGCACTTTCTCAGCCGCAGCCGGATGGCGCATAACCAAAAGGTCGGCCCCTGACTGTATAAGGCTGGTGGCTGTAATTATCTCCCAGGCAATACCCTGCTCAAGGCTGACCTTAGCCTCTTTTGTCCTCCAGGTCTCCTGGCCCACAAAACAAATAAATGGAGAGGCCAATGTCTTGTCCCCTGATAAAGCGGCAAGCCTGGACCTTTCCATAATAGAATAAGCGTATTCAAGCCCGTAACCCAATGCCCCGATAGTCGGGTTGATTACAATCCGTTCAAGGCTTAATCCCATGTCGGAAATTAATATATTTAATTGCTTGGCAATATTGATATCTATGGGGCTTTCGGCAATGATATAGTGCCCATCCGCCAATACGCTGGCAACCAGAGTTTTATAATTATCCTGGACCGCGCTGCCAATCAGGCAACGCTCCCCCTTAGCCGCTTCAGAGCAAGCAGGCAATATCAGGTTATCTTTTACATCATCTCCGCTGCCTACGATTATTAACGGTACTTTTACCTTGCTTAAAAGCGCAGAAATAAATTTTGCCGCCTGGTCAGGGTTTTTATCGCCAGAATCAGGGTGCGTTCCCTGCATCCTTACGCAAAGCATTTGCGCCTTAAATTCATTTACGCACTTATCAGCCCAGGCAAATGGATCATTTAAGGCTTTACCATAGGGCAAGGTTAGTTCTTCAGGCCAATCCTGCGGAGGAATATCCCAGATCTCAAAGGCAATCGCCGGACGGTTAGGGATATTGCCCTCTTTAAATAACAATGGCAGGCTGCTCTGGCCTCCGATTTTTACCGTATTAACACGGGAACCCCCGTCTTCTTTAGTTGCTCCGATAGCTATAGCAGAGATCGCACCTGACCATTTTTCAAGCACTAATTGAGTTTCCATATTTTCTCTCCCAGGCAATTGAGCGCACCCAGTATCGGCGCGTCTTTTTTCAGGCTAAAAATTGAACCCCCATTTAAACTCAACTCTTCAATTAACGCATCTGCCGGCAGGCTGCCAAGATACTCAAGCCCGGTTTCCTTAATCACTTCATTTTTTACCCGCTGGTTAAAGCGATTTATTAGAATATACCTTTTCTTTACCTCAAATTTTAATTGCAGCGCCAATTCATTGATTCTTTGGGCTGATTTCAATCCTACCTTAGAGGCATCTGACACAACTATAAGTATATCGGCAAGGCGGCTAGTGCGCCGGGACAAATGTTCCAAACCCGCCTCATTATCAATAACTATATAATCATAATCCCTAATTAATTTTGCCATAACATCCCTTAAAACATTATTTACATAACAATAACAGCCAGGGCCTTCAGGCTTGCCCATACTTAAAACATCAAATCCTTCCTCTTCCTGAATAGCGGATTGCACCTGATATCCTATAAAACGCTCTTTGGCCATACCAGCAGGTACTATGCCCGGATTTGCAGATATATCATCTAAAATTGACCCTATGTTACGGCCGGGTTTTAAGCCCAAAACCTCCCCCAGGTTGCTATTCGGATCAGCATCTATGGCCAAAACCGAACCAAGCCTTTTTTCCTTAATACTGCGAATGATCAAGGATGCGATCGTGGTCTTGCCTGTGCCGCCTTTTCCCGCCATCGCGATAATGCAGCCCATTAAAATCTCACCGTAGGAAATTTCAGTAAATCCGTATGCGGGAAAAATAACGCCTGGCTATATTCATCCATATATCCCGGATCAACAGACAATTCAAAATAGGTAATCCTGGAAGCAAGGGTATTGGCCATAACCATGGCCTGGTTTGATAAAAGAATCTGGCTGGCGCCTGCTAAGGCGCTGTTGCCGATAAAAACAAATTTAGAGCGCTCCAGATCCGGCAATAATCCGATTCTAATCGCCTTCTCAATATCCAGGTAAGTGCCGAATCCGCCGGCAATGAATATTTTAGAGATTCCGGAAAACTGCAACCCCAGATGTTTAACCAGGATAGCGGTAGCCGAATATATCGCGGCCTTTGAACGTTTAAGGTTTTCAATATCCGCCTCATTAATCACAATATCCGATAAACTGTCAGCTTCTTCTTTGAAACAAACCACAAACTCCCGGCCGGTATCTGTTTGACGGATACGACTGCCCTCAGCCTTTATCTTACCGCCCTTATCAATTATTCCGGTTTCCAGCATTGAGCTGAGCAAGTCAATATAGCCCGAACCGCATATCCCCCGAGGATTTTTATCTCCGATAACAGAATATTTAACATTAAAATCAGTTTTATTTATATTTACTTTCTGGATTGCCCCGCTGCTTGCGCGCATGCCGCTGGTTACCCCGCTGCCTTCAAAAGCCGGGCCGGCGGAAGCAGCGCATGCGACCAGGAAATCCTTATTGCCTAAAACAATCTCTCCATTTGTGCCAATATCAATCAGGATGCAAAGTTCATCTTTTAGATATATTCCGCTGGAGAGGACTCCGGCAGTAGTATCTCCACCGACATAGCTGGAAACTCCCGGTACGCATGAAAGCAGCCCCCGGGGATTAATATTTATCCCTGCCTCTGCCGCGCGCAGGACAGGCAGGAAATTTGCCGTAGGCACATACGGCTCCTTACGGATGTGCGCCGGGTCCACGCTTAAAAGCAGATGGATCATTGTAGTATTGCCTGAACAGACAATACAATTAACATCATTTAAATCAACATTATGCTCCTGGACCAGCTCGCGGATTATCTGGTTCATTGTATCGCAAACAGCCTCATGCAGTTTCTCCAGGCCGTCGCTCTGTCCGGCATAAACTATGCGCGTAATCACATCATTGCCAAAAGTTGCCTGCTGGTTATAAGTCGCTTTTGTCCCCAGGATTTTTTTTGAGTTTAAATCTACCAGCTGGCCGGAGATCGTAGTTGTTCCGATATCAAAACAAAGGCCAAAGTTCTTATCAGTCGTATCACCCGATTCAACCAGGACAATTTCTACCGTATCGTTACGCTTGCCTAATGTAACAGTGACCTTCCATTCGGAATCACGCAATAACTCACCCAGCTGGCGGATATTGAACAACCCTGTTTGTATTACGGGAAACTCCTCATAGCTGCGTAATGCACGGTATAACCTCTCAAGATCGCTTATACTGTCATTAAGCGTAGGCGCAGGCAATTCCAGGTATATTTTTGTGGCAAACGGAGAATGCTTAAAAAGCCCCTCCTTGAATTTTGTTTTTACCGGGTGGATATCCTCCGCCTTTGAATAAAGGCTGCCTAAACGTTCCCCTAATTCCAAAGGAGTAAGATTATCAAAATTAAGCCGGGAACTCTCAGGGATATCAACCTCTAAATCACTATGGACATTTGTAAGGCAAGCAAGATATATATTATTTTTCTTTTCCTCCGCCGTAATTATACCGTTAAGCTGGGTACTTACCTGCCCCTTCTTAAGGACTACCTTGCATCTTCCGCAAACCCCGTCCCCGCCGCAAACCGAATTAACATACACCCCTGCGGAGATAGCCGCGGAAAGAATAGTTTTATCCTTTTCCACAAGGATCGACTTATTATCAGGAAAGAAAGTAACTTTAAATTTTTGCATTAGTTTAAGTTTTTTAAGAATGCTGGGATCCCCGCCGCTTCCTTGGGCCCTACGATCACTTTAAACCCGGATTGATCCTCGAGGTCGCCGCTTAATACCGCCACATAACCCGGAATAATTAAATTCTTATGAGCCACCGCATCCTTAACCCCGAATTTATCCAATGATTTAGTGATGGATTCGGCGTTGAATTTTTCCGCGGCCCAGGCAGTAAGCACAGACATACCTTCAGTATCCACGCTTAAAATATAAGAAGGTATTTTACTTGCCTCTACTTCGCCTAATACAGTGTAATAACTCAAAGAAAAATTAGTGGTTATTAAGACCGGTGATTTTTCAGTCGCGCTTCCCACGGGGTAAAGTTTAGGCTCAATTTGTAAAGGTTTTTGCGGGTCAGTATAGATATTTTGCCTTAAGGTTAAAATGGATAAGACTTCCCAGGAATCAATCCCCTTAATTAAAACAATCCCGGCATATTTAGCTATTAAGGCGGCTGCCTCTATGGCCTCTTCATAAGGATTATCCTTGCTTACAATAGCCAAACCTGGATAGCCTAATGCCCGGTTTGATTTCTTAAGCGCTTGCCGGCGAAGTTGGGTTAAATCCCATATTTTATTGGTAATGGATTTTGTGCCGGTATCTAAAATCAGGTCGCTCACCCCCAATGCGTTAATTTCTTTGGTTAATTGCGCAAGGCCGTCAATATCCTGAGCAACTACAACCAACGGAAGCTGATATTCTTTGGCAATAAGCGCAATTTGGCTGAAATTATCTTTAGTCGCGCAGTAAAGCAAGGGTTTACGCGACTTGGCGGCTGCTGCCGCTTGTTTTAAGGCGTCCATCTCCCCGCTCATTAACATCATCGGCAAAACTGTGCTGTTTAAGGCTAATTTAGTTGCCTCCAGGAACCTTCTTGCGTCCGTATTTTGTTTTATGGCAACAAGGTTTACTTCCAATAGCTGGCCCACGCGCTCAAACTTCAACTGATTGATCTTTTCCAGGCGTTTCTTTATTTCAGCGTCAGCCAAATTATCCTCAATAACAAAACCTAAACCTGCCGGATTACGGAATTTCTCTTCGTGCCTGAACATTACTGTTTCATTTCCAATTCCAAAACTTGAAACATCCCCGCCCAAAGTAACAGGTTTAATTGGAGGCAATGCCTGCTCCTCTAAAATAGCCTTTGCTTCCGGGGAAATAAAAGGGCATTTTTCGATTGGCAGGGTTTTTTTAGCTAATTGCATCGCAAAAGCCAGGCAGGTCGCCAGGCCGCACTTGCGGCAATTTGTTTTAGGTAATAATTTATAAATATCCAAACCGGAAAGTGCCATAATTATCTCCTTTTAGCGTCGGGTGCTATTAATTAAGCTGGCGAAGTAACCGGCGCCAAACCCATTATCAATATTAACTACCGTAACGCCGGGGGAACATCCATTTAACATAGACAAGAGAGCGGCTAATCCGGAAAAACTGGAACCGTATCCGCAGCTTGTCGGAACAGCGATAACCGGCGATTTAGCCAGGCCGCTGACCAGGCTGGCTAACGCCCCTTCCATACCCGCCACCACTATTATTACCCTGGCTTTTTTTAATTTATCAACATGGCTTATCAGACGGTGGACTCCGGCAACACCCACATCATACAACTTATCAACACGGTTCCCCATCAACAGCAGGGTTTGCGCGGCTTCTTCCGCTATCGGAATATCGCTGGTACCGGCGGAAATCACTAAAACCCGGCCTTTATAACGCTTCTTAGGCTTTGCTAAAAAATACCCGATTTTCGCCAGGGGATTGTATTTTAAAACAGGGATTGACTTTTTTAGAAAATAAAAAGTGTCGCTATCTAACTTGGTTAAAAGCAGGTCTTCTTTTAATTTAATTATCTTCCGGGCTATTTTTTCTAAATGCTCCTTATTCTTCCCCGGGCAATAAATTACTTCCGCAAACCCCTTGCGCTTTTTCCTGTCTGTGTCAAGCTTGGCAAATCCCAGGTCACAGAACCCATTTTTCGCTGGCATTTAACTATAAACCCCGGTAAACAAAAAAACCCAGAAGAATTATCAGGATCGCGGCAAGGATATAAAAATCATTGAAATAAAAAAAGTCATAGAATCTATCCCGTAAAGCCCTTTCCTCTTTTTCCTGGCCCCCTGGATGAGCATGATGATGGGCTTTCTTATATTGCTCCACCTGATCCTTCTTGAATCTTAAGTAAAGCCCCCCTATTTTATAAGCCGGGATCATCCCCTTTTCCGCCAGATCCAAAACATCTTTTTCAAATACACCCAGAATAACCGATACGTCCCGGACTGTAAGTAATTTTTCTTCAGCCATTAAAGTTTATTTTCCTATTTTACCCGCGGCAACCCAGCTATCAATCGCCTTGCGTTCAAATTTCCAGTCGTTGCCCTCTTTATTTGCCGGAACCTTGCCTGAATTAGCCCACTCCATTATTGAATTCAATTCTACTTCCAGATATTTTGCCAGCTGCTCAGGGTTAAGAAAATCATGCAGCATCGAGCACTGCCCTTCCAGGACCGCGCCTTCAGCGACATTAAGCCTGGCCGGATAAATATGCCCTTCCACAATAGACTGGGGAAGAAGGGTGAGCCTCTCCCTGGCGGTAATCTTCCCCTTAACCCGGCCTCCCACAATTATATTATCACCGATAATATCAGCATTGATTACCGCTGTAGAACCTATAGTAAGATTGCCGCGGGTATCAAGATTACCTTCAAATTTTCCATTAATACGCAGATTAACCGGGTCCTTGAAGCTTAATGTACCTTGCATAGCGGCATCAACATCTAAAGTTTTCTCTTCCAGTTTCTTTTTAAATGCCATCTTTGCCCTCCTTGCTCTGCTTAAGGTTGTACTTTCGCAGCCAGATGGCTGTTCAAGTATTCCGCCCGCATTTATTTTGAGAGGCTGAATTTATAAGGCGGTCTTCTATGTAGCGTAATAAATGTAATACGATTAAAACCATGGCCGTGGTATAAACTGCCATTTTGTTAAACCCGCAACCAACTGCCAAGCCGATCCCGGCAACTACCCACAAGCTGGCGGCAGTAGTTAATCCCCTTACCCCTTCGGGTTCACGGATAATCGTGCCGGCCCCTAAAAACCCGATTCCCGTAATCACGCCGGCGGCTATACGCGACGGGTCTAATGAAACACTATCCTTATATATATCAAAAACATATAAAGATGTCAACATGATAAGACAGGAACCTAAGGCTACTAAGATATGCGTACGCAGGCCGGCATCTCTGCGATGGACCTGGCGTTCGAGGCCGATTAAACCGCTTAAAAATAAAGTCAATAATAAGCGCATAATCATTTGAAAATCAGTAGGCATTAAGCCCTCCTTTAGTTATTAAGCTGTGTATTTAAATAAAGGCTGTCTCTTGCGCCCTGCTTATAAAGAAAATAAGCAAGTCCTGCGACCATGGCGGCGTTATCCATGCATAAGCCTATATCAGGAAAAAAACAACCAATCCCCTCATCCCCGGATGCGGAGATGAATTTTTTGCGCAAACAGCTGTTGGCTGCTACTCCTCCGCCGATTAAAAGCTGTTTGGCATTCTTACGCTTACAGGCTAATAAAGATTTTCTTATCAATACGTTTATCGCGCTCTCCTGAAAAGAAGCAGCCAGATCTTTTTCGTAAGCTAAAGCATCACTCTTCGGCTTACGGCTTTGGCTACCTGAAGCCAAACCGTTGCCCTCCGGCTTACGGCTTTGGCTACCTGAAGCCAAACCGTTGCCCTCCGGCTTATTATCCTTTAAGTAATACAAAACCGCGGTTTTTATCCCGCTGAAACTAAAATCAAACTCCCCACTCGTTCCTGAGCAGGCAAATTTAATCTTATGCTTATCGCCTCCCCTGGCCAATTTCTCAATTAAAGGCCCTCCTGGATACCCCAGGCCCATAATTTTAGCCACCTTATCAAAAGCCTCTCCACATGCATCATCCTGTGTCTGGCCCAAAACCTGAATGTTAGAAAAATCCTTGATATGAAAAAGACTGGTGTGGCCTCCGGAAACCACTAAAGCCACACAAGGAAATTTTATATTGCGATGACAAAGGATATTGGCATAAATATGGCTGTGGACATGGTTAACCCCTAATATAGGCTTGCCTAAACTTAACGCCAAAGCCTTGGCGAAGGATACCCCGACTAAAAGTGAACCCGGCAGGCCGGGGCCAGTAGTAACCGCTATCAGGTCGATTTCTTCCGCTTTGATCTTGGCCGTTTTAATTGCCGCCAGGTATACTTCGGTTATGCTTTCCAGCTGCAGGCGCGAAGCGATTTCCGGGATTACTCCGCCATATTTACTATGTATCTTCAGGCTTGATACAACCATATTAGCCAAAACTTTCCTGCCGTCCTTAACTATGCCGATTCCGGTCTCATCGCAGGATGTCTCTATCCCCAGAACAATCATCTGGCTAACTCCGATACAAAAACAAATTTATACCCTGCTTTTATTAATTGCGGGATACTCTCCTTTAACGCAATAAGCGTATTCCTGCGGTCATGGCCTATGCCGACAGCCTGGCCATTCTTTTTAGCCAAATCCCTTAATTTAATTATCTGGCTCTTTATATAAACCAGATCATCCTGATTATCCAAGAATACATCCCTTTTGGCAAATCGTATCTTCATTTTTCTGGCCAATAATGGGCAGGCTGATTTAGCGGTTACATAACTATCTAAAAAATATAATTTACGTTTTTTCACTTCAGACATAATCAAGGCGCTCACCTTGCTGTCTTCGGTAATGCGCGAGCCCATATGATTGGATATGCCTTTCGCGAATAAAACTGAGGCCAAATCCCGCCCAAGGATACCGCGAATCTGCCCGGCATCCATAGACGCGGTAATAGTATTCTTTTCCAGCCGGTACTTTTCTTTAGGCTCCATAGGCAAGTGCAGTATTATTTCAAATCCCGAATTATTCAATCTTTGCGCAACCAGCCCGGAATTTTTCAGGTTCGGTAAAATCGCGCAAGTTAAAGGCTGCTTTATGCTTTCGACGATTTCAAGGTTATTTAAACTATACCCCCAATCATCTATTACAATAGCGATCCTGCCTTTTACGGGAACGGCTTTACGCATGAGCTTCTTATCAACCGAAGTCAAAATAATGGCGGTAAATACAGATAAGGACAAAATCAACGCAATAATAATTACCAGCTTTTTCTTCATTCTGCTTTACTGCTGTTTTGCGCTTTCGCTCCCGCTTTTACCATCGATGCCGCATTTCCCGGCTTGCTTATAGAGCTCTATGGCTTTTAAGGTATTCAGCGCCCTCATTATCTGCGGATCGCTTTTATAATCGAAGGTATTTTGCGCAGGTTTATTTTTTTTATCCGCGGACTCAACCGCTTTAAATACTTCGTCGGGTTTATCGCTTTTTATCTCTTCCGTCTTGCTATCGCTGCCTTCTTTCACCTCTACCAGGATATCGGGAGTAACCCCCTTGCCATGGATTATCTTTCCGGAAGGTGTAAAATAATGGCTGGTAGTCAGGCGCAATGCCGAGCCATCCCCCAAAGGAATAACCGTCTGCACCGAACCCTTGCCAAAAGATTTATTCCCGATAAGTATGGCGCGCTTATAATCCTGCAAGACACCAGCCACGATTTCGCTCCCCGAAGCAGAGCCTTCGTTAATCAGGATTACCAGCGGCAGGTCCAGGATCGCGTTCTTATTATCGGAAAGAAATTCAAGATTCTGCTCCTGCTTCCTGCCCTTGGTATAGGCGATCTTCTTATCAGCGGGAATAAACAAACCGGCTATCTTTACGGCAACATCCAGCAAGCCGCCCGGGTTATTACGCAGATCCAGGATTAAAGCCTTCATGTTTTGTTTGGTCAGGCTACTCAAAGCATTATTGAATTCCTTCAGGGTATTCTCGCGGAATTCAGTTAAACGGATATAGCCGATATCATCCTCCAGTATCCGGGCCTGTTTGATGTCTTTGACTTTTATAATGTCCCTGATAATTTTAAAATCTAAAAGTTTCTTTTCGGAATCTCTCAATATGGTAAGGTTGACCGCCTCTCCCGGTTTACCGCGCATTTTCTTAACAGCGTCGGTCAGGGCCATTTCCCGGGTCAGTTCGTCATTGATTTTTACGATACGGTCATTTGCTTTTATGCCCGCTTTCCAGGCGGGGGTATCTTCAATAGGCGTAATTACAGTCAATAAACCATCTTTAATAGTAATCTCTATTCCCAGCCCGCCGAATTTCCCTTCAGTATCCACCTTTAATTCATTATAAGTTTCCGGGTCCATAAATTGGCTGTGCGGGTCAAGAGAGGCAAGCATGCCTTTTAATGACCCATAGATCAAATCCTTGGGTTTTGTATCTTCAACATATTCATTATGGATAATCGCCAGGGTATCGGAGAATAGCTCTACCTGCCTGTACAAATCTTCATGATTCCTATTTTTATTAGCGGAAAAGGCCCCGCTGACGGCAGCAAATAAAAGTATGGCCAATAAAAAACCGATCAATACATTCTTACGCATCAGTCAACCTCCGCTTTATCAATTCCCCGACTACCTTGGGGTTAGCTTTACCTGAGCTTTTCTTCATAACCTGCCCTACCAAAAACATAAGTGCGTTTGTTTTTCCCGCCTTAAAACTGCTTACGGATTTTTCATTCTCCTGAATAACGCCGGAAATGATCTGCTCAAGAGCGGAAGTGTCGGATATCTGCAACATGTTATTTTCCTTAATTATCAAGGCAGCTGGTTTTTGAGAATCAATCATCTGGGTCAAAACAAGCTTAGCGCTAAGGTGCGAAATTGACTGGTTCTCCACAAAACCAATCAAACTGATCAATTCGTCTTTACTAATATTTAACCCGGCTAAATTCAGTTTCCGGATGTTGGCTTCCGACAATAAAGGGCCGATTAACCAATTAACCATAACTTTCTTGTCCTTCTCAGGATACTTCTGAATACATTCTTCCGCGAATTGCGCGTCTTTCTTGGAACTGACTAAAATCTTAGCGTCATATTCAGATAAGCCGTAATCCCGCATAAAACGCTGCATTTTCTCCTGAGGTAATTCCGGCAATTGGGTTTTTATCCGGGAAACCATCGCCTGATCAATTATAAAAACTGTCAGATCCGGATCAGGAAAATATCTGTAATCCTTTGCCCCTTCTTTATTGCGCATGGAAACAGTCATTCCTTTATCTGCATCCCAGAGCCGCGTTTCCTGCGCCATAGCCTGGTTGGCCTCAAGCAATTCAGTCTGGCGGCCCACCTCAAAAGTCAAGGCGTCTTTCACCCCTTTAAAGGAGTTCATATTCTTTAACTCTGTTTTAACCCCTAATTCTTTAGCGCCTTCTGGACGCAAGGAGATATTGGCGTCGCAACGCAAAGACCCCTTTTCCATATCACAATCAGAGACATCCAGGTATTCAATAATATTTTTTAAACTGGTCAAATAATCAAAAGCCTCCTGGGGGCTATTTAAATCCGGTTCACTGACAATCTCGAGCAGGGGAACTCCTGCGCGGTTAAAATCTACCAGGCTTGAGTTTAATTCATGGATAAGTTTACCCGCATCCTCCTCTAAATGCACACGGGTAATCCCAATACGTTTAGTTTTATCCCCGCTGATTATATCCAGATGGCCGTTTCGCGATAATGGCAAATCAAACTGGGATATCTGGTAATTTTTCGGCAGATCCGGATAAAAATAATTTTTACGGTCAAACTTGGTATGCTCCTGGATTTGACATGAAAAGGCTAAGGCCAGCTTGATCGCGGAATTCAGCGCTTCTTTATTGTAAACCGGAAGCGTGCCAGGAAATCCAAGGCAAACCGGGCAAACACCGGAATTAGGGGTCTTTCCGAAATCAATGGCACAGCCGCAAAAAGCCTTGGTTTTAGTACTTAACTGTAAATGCACTTCCAAGCCGATAACTGTCTGATATGTCATAGCCGTGGTTTAAGTTTATGCCACTCTGTATTCTGCTCAAAAGCATGGGCCAGCCTAAAGAGCATTTCTTCATTAAATGGCTTAGCCATAATCTGCAGGCCTACCGGAAGCCCCTCTCTGGTAAAACCACAGGGTATGGAGATCGCCGGGATTCCCGCTAAATTAACCGATATAGTATATATATCTGAAAGATACATTTTTAAAGGATCCGCCGCCCTCTCCCCAATTTTAAAAGCCGGGGTGGGCGAAGTAGGGGCGACGATACAATCAAAATCATTAAACACCGCGTCAAAATCATTCTTTATAAGGGTACGCACCTTTAAGGCGCGCAGATAATAAGCGTCATAGTACCCGTGTGACAAAGCAAATGTCCCCAAGATTATCCTTCGCTTAGCTTCCTCGCCAAAACCTTGCGCACGGGTCTTCTTATACATATCAATGAGGCTCCCTGATTTAGCCCGGTAACCGTATTGCACCCCGTCAAACCTGGCTAAATTTGAGCTGGCTTCAGCAGTAGCGATAATATAGTAAACCGGAACCGCATATTGCGTATGCGGCAAGGTTACCTGGTTTGAAACTGCCCCAAGGGATTTAAGTTTGTTAATTGCCTCTTCAATAACAGCCTTAACCTGAACATCCATGCCTTCAATAAAATATTCTTTAGGTATGCCGATTTTCAGGCCTTTTATATCCCTGCCCAGGCTGTTAGTGTAATCCGGCACATCCTGATTTACCGAGGTTGAATCATTAGGGTCATAACCCGAAATAATCCGGGTTAATATTGCC
>Ga0172368_10005864_pt1 | contig 13488 bp, 11 predicted proteins | sample Lak11m_FD_114540 | JGI IMG/M metagenome (GOLD analysis project Ga0172368, IMG submission 114540) | Freshwater microbial communities from Kabuno Bay, South-Kivu, Congo - kab_022012_11m | ecosystem: Environmental > Aquatic > Freshwater > Lake | place: Democratic Republic of the Congo: South-Kivu...
GCACCTAATATTGCCAAAGAACAAATTCCTTATTGTATTTAAATCCTATTAAATTGCCACTTTTCTATCCTGTTGAAACCTAAATTGCATATAACGGTACGGCGGTGTATTTTAGCTGGCGTGCCTACCCACTGCGGTTTCACAAATGTAAAACTTATTTTTTGAAAACGAAAGTTTTTACGATGTTAAAATATGCACTTTCCGTATCGATGGAATGATACTAAAGCCAGTTAAATACACCGCTTGTTATGCACTGGCGGACTTGTCACGCCGTTAGTCATGTCAAACATTATTAACCGATTAAACTTGCAGTTCTGTTTCAGATAACTTTTTTGTCGGGGTGGTGTAGGTTGGGTGTTTTTATTTTTTTTCTTTCTTCTTTGAGTGGGAAAATAAAAAGGTGAAATTTTATCTTACTTAATTTAACAGAAGGACGAGTAAAAAGGCAAGCTCTTTTGCAAACATAGGTTGCAGTGATGGCTTGCAGGGGTTTGCAAATGTGCTTGACTTTGTGGGTAGGGATTTACAGAGTCAACAAGGCAACTATCTTAAATGACATTGCTTGTTTACGAGATAACATAGCGTTTCTCTAAGACAAACTAAAAAGCAAAATATATTGTGTAAATATACAATATTTCCATTTTTAAAGAAAAAAAGTAAAAAATTATTTGTTTTATAAATAATAGTTAATATTTTTGTTTGATATTTTATTTTTTTAAAATAATAAAATTTACAAACTAAAAAATATAAAAATGAGAAGAGGAATTTTAATTTTAATATTTGGATTAATATTAATTAATTTCAATTACGGACAATACATTAATCAGACAGGTACTCCATATGCTGGCAATATTTATCATTTAAATTACAATCTTGGACTTGGAACTACAACGCCTTCCTACATTCTTTCATTTGGAAACAACCAAAATCAGAAAATATGGATAGAAAATACTGCAAGCGGAACAGATGGAAGAGCATTAACTATTGCAGCAGGCGGGACAGTATCAGGTGGGACGAATAAGGTAGGAGGTAATTTGATTCTATCATCGGGATCAGGAACTGGAACAGGTGCAAGTGCAATTTCTTTTTATACTGGAACACCACAAGGCACGGCAACTAATCTGCAAAACCTAAGTGAAAAGATGAGAATATTAGGGAATGGGTATGTTGGCATAGGAACAACAACCCCTAGCTCTCTATTGCATATTGAAGGTAATTATTCTGATGGAACGGATAATCTTGTTCCACAAATGAAAGTAATTAATGCTGCAACTGATAAAGGTTACGCTTTTATAAAAGCGATGATGGGTAATGGCTATGCCGGTGGATATGCAGAAATATGGATACAAGCAATGAAAGATAATTTTGGAGTCTCAACTGTTGGTATTAGAGGAGTCAGTAATCACGACATGAATTTTTATACTAATAATTCAGTGAGAATGACATTGACAAAAGACGGTAAACTTGGAATTGGAACTTTATCACCTTCGCAAAAATTACAAATCGATCATAATGATGCTTCCGGAGGAATTGTACTTAACCAATTATCCGGTACAACGTACAAAAGTGAGATAAGATTCAATCATTCAGGTACTGAACTTTGGGCGATAGGTAACGATTTCAACGAAGATAATAATCAAAATTTCTTTATATGGGATCATGCTGCAACGTCAGCTCGTTTTTTAATTAATCAGAATGGTAATGTTGGCATTGGAACTACAACACCCGGCGCAAAACTTGAAGTAAATTCAGGTACTGCCAATGGATTAGTTGTAACAACACAGCAAACTACTCAATACGGATATTGCATACAAGCAATTGTCTCTAATAACTATACAAAAGCATTTTCGGTAACAGGTAATGGAACAGAAAATTTCATTGTTTATGGGAGTGGATATGTGTGGGCTCGCGATATTCATGTTAAAGCCGGTACTCCATTTGGAGATTTTATTTTTGATAAAAACTATGATTTGTTTTCAATCAGTGAGTTGGAAAAATTTATAAATAAAAACCATCATCTGCCTGGAATACCATCTGCTGCTGAAGTTGAAGAAAAAGGAATAAATGTCGGCGATTTCCAGAACCTTTTATTACAAAAAATAGAAGAACAGGCACTTTATATTATTAACCTGCAAAAGCAGATTGATGAATTAAAAGAGCAAATGAATGCCTCAAGAAAAAATTAAAGGATGGAGGCCACAATGAAAAAAAATATTATTAAAATAATAACCATCACGGTTTTATTGTTTGCCTTTAATGCTTCTGTTTCGGCACAGTGTACCGATTATGTTAAAATTAAGGGCCGAAATTTCTATATTGAAGATACTGAGTATTATCCTGTGGGTGTGAATTATCTTGTGGATGTTGTTGCAGATTCAGTTACACACGATTTATATATCGCACCTCATCACTGTTATGGAACATCAAATAACTATGAAAGTTTTAATGCCACAAGTTCATTACAGGAAATACGTGAAGATTTTTACCGAATTAAAAATGAAATGGGGATGAATTCTATTCGTCTTTTTGGTTTAGGTCCTTTAAGAAATCCAAGTAGTAATGGATTTTATTTTAAAGCAAATATTAATTTACTTTCACTTCATGAGGACAGTGTTGATACAGTTTCTTTTTCTCCGCCATATTCAGCCAATCCAGCTGTTAATTCAATTTGTGCTCAGTATTTTGTTTTTATTGACAGTATTTTAGCCATTGCAGCCGAGCCGGATATAGGTATCAGGGTAATTTTATTAGCAGGCGGTGGTGGCATTTTTTCTAGCAGTGGACGTGAAGATTATGCAGATTATCTTGCTGTATTCGCAGCTAATTTTGCAAATGATACAACATTGTTTGCTTATGATGTATCTAATGAACCGGGTGGCACTGGCAATGACGGTGGTTATGTGACTTATAAGGAAGATGTTTGCAGTGCTACTTTACTTTGGTATGATTCTATAAAAACTTACGCTCCCTGTCAGTTGGTAACTTTTGGTGACCGTTATGCCGAAGATGTAATGAAATTTGATCCTGATGTTATGCATTTAGATTTTATTTCTTTTCATCCTTACCCGGTGGTTACTGACCCAACTGACAGCGCCGAAGTAACTTTGGGTATTGACAGGGTGTTGAGCCAAATATTTTGGTATGCCAATAATGTAAGTCTCCCATGGATGCTTGGCGAAATAGGATTTTCTGCTAAGGATGGTACGCTCTCTCCAACAAGCCATGTTGATGGTAGTTATAATGATCAGGGAAATTTTGCAGCACTTACATTAGCAAAGGCACGTTCTTGCGGTGCGGCAGGATACACATGGTGGCAATATCAAAATGTAAACTGGGGAACTGAACCTATAGATATTCTAAATAATAATTTAGGCCTGATTGACTATAATGATAGCCTTAAAAATCCCGCTGTTAATGCATTTCTGGCTTTTGACACCAATTATGTACAAACATCATGTACACAACCTGATTATTATTACAACCCGTATAATCATCCTGAAAACCTCTCTCAAACAATAACAGGAACAATTTCTGATCAGGATAATGCTCTTGTAAATGGTGCTTACCTTTTAGGGTGGACTGAATTAGGGTGGTTATATGATACCACCGTCACACCACATGTATATATATACCAATCAGATGTGCATTATACTTTTTCTAAAGAAGATGGGACCTTTGACCTTATTCCATATGGCGATACACTTCCAGCTATTAATAATCCTTATCCTGAACCGAGTTACCCGGCTGGTACAGGAGATATTGTTGATATAAAAATATCTGCATTAGGAGCTGAAAGCATTGAATATGGTTGGAATATTCAAAATCCTATTCCTTTAAACGATATTATTTTATGCACGCTGAAAAGAATAAATCCAGATGTTTTAGAGAGTAATCAAACTGTAAGTTTTGGTCATTCAGAAATTTATCAGGCAAAGCATATTCTTACAACCTCAGATATTGAAATTAATTTCGGTGCTACTGCGGAATTTAAAGCTACAAAAGAAGTACATATTACACCAGATTTTATTGCTCATTACGGCAGCGAAGTGCATATTTATTGTGCTCCTGTTTTTTTTGACTGTGATTCATTTTCTCTTTTTCAAGTGAAACAACGATTGACTAATCCTTATGTTACTCAGGCATTAGAAAAAGAAACAGCAAAAAGTATAGAAGTTAATTTTAAAAACCATATTTTAAATTCAATCACTGTTTCACCAAACCCAAGTACCGGTAATTTTCTTGTTGAATTAAACAGTAATGATGGCAATTTATTAATTAAAACAATAAGTGTATATGATATTACCGGCAGAAAAGTAATGGCTGTTGAAATTGATGTTAAATCATATATACTTAATTTAACGACCTTGCCAAAAGGAATTTATTTTCTGCATGCCACAGATGCAAATATACAATATAACAAAAAAATAATTATTAATTAAAAACATAATAATATGAAAACAAAATTTTTAATATTAGCAATCCTTTTGACGTTTCACTTTCAACTTTTAACTTTCAACTGTTTCTCTCAGAACTGGCTCTGGGCAAAAAACGCAGGCGGTTATACCTACTTCGCTGATTACGGGCAATTTATTTGTAAAGATAATAATGGAAATGTTTATGTGGCGGGCTTGATGTCAATGCCAACATGTTCTTTTTCTACAAATACTTTTACCATAAATGGATTTAATGATCTTTTTCTTGCCAAGTACGATACAAGTGGTAATGAACTTTGGGCAAAGCAATTCGGGGGGTATAATACTATGGTATCAGGTTCTGCAAAATTTGAAGGCGCTGGTGATCTTGTATTCGATGCAAACACAAATTCACTTTATATGACGGGGTGGTTTGTGGGAAGTTGTGTTTTCGGTTCGTTTACTTTAAACAATGCAGGCTCAAATGATGTACAAGCGTTTATTGCAAAATTCGATTTGAATGGCAACTGCACTTGGGCTAAAAGTGCCGGTGGCAGTGGTGATGATGTTTTCGGGCCGTTAACAGTTGCCTCTGACGGTAGTATATATGTAACAGGAGGTACTCCAAACGGTGGTATCATTGGCACTATATCAGTACCACAAGGTAATTTAATTGCAAAATATGATAATAATGGTAATTGTATATGGGCAAAAATTACTGTTGGATATAGTGCCGGTGGAACATCTATTAAAACATATAATTCTGATATTTTAATATTAGGGTTTAATGCTATGGATAGTTTTTATGTTGATACTATGCAAATTCAAACAAATAATTACAGGGGGTATTTTTTAGCCCGGTTCGATACAACCGGCAGTGTTTTACAGGTCAATACATACATTGGTGGCCCATCAGCTATTGGTAATGGAGATATGTCTTTGGATGAAAATGGGAATTGTTATATTATTGGTAATTTTAAAAATGGTTTTGCAACATTTAACAATAATATTGATACTATTCATTCATCTGACAGCACTCATTTTTTCTTAGCTAAATATGATGCCAATGGTAATTTCAAATGGGTGCAGCAGGATAGTGCTTCACTAATAGCGGGGGGAAGTAGTGTATTCGCAGATACAGAAAATAATATATATATAACAGGAGCTTTTTCGGGCAGCGCACGGTTCGGAAGTTTTAATGTTACTGCTTCTACTTCATCAGATATGTTTGTTGCTAAATACAATGCTGCAGGTGTTTGTATAGGCGTAAATACAGCAGGAAACGCATTTGGTGGTACTGTTACTGCGGATGTAGGCGGGAGTTGCTATGTAACTGGTGGGTTTAAAGAATCCTCAAATTTTGGTTCAACAATATTAACAAGTCTTGCTGGCGATAATTATAATATATTTACTGCAAAATCAAATATGATAACGGGCATAAGCGAGGTGCATAAAACAGCAAACAACAATTTACTCATCTACGCCAACCCCACCACCAGCAGGTGCAATATAACAGTGCCTGATGAGTTTTTAAATGAAACCAATTTAACTTTAAGTATATTTGATAACGCCGGTAAACTCATACAGCAGCAAAAGCTGGAGATGAGTGAAAATAAAATAAAACTCGATTTAGAAGCCGAAGCCAAAGGCATTTATACAGCAGTATTAAGCAATGGTAAAAAGAGTTATACTGGGAAGATTGTGTTTGAGTAAGTTTTGAATCTTTATTTATAAAATAAACTATTGTGGATTGAAGTTTAGCTGTGTGTTTGCCCCAAAATGGCTCTTTTGCCTTTTCTCGTCAGCTTGTGTGTTTGCAAAAGGCAAATGTGCCATTTAGCATAAGGCTGTCAACGTAACTTATATTTTGCATTTTTAATTAATATTTCATTCAAAATTTTTGTGTGTCGGCAAAAAAAAATTAAACACTTCGGGTTGGCATTGTGTGTCGGGATATGAGATTAATTTTCTTGTCTGTCAAGTTTTGTTTAATGGGTTACTGTCTGTTCGTTGTGTTGTTAGTTTGTTCCGCTTGTGCATAACGTCCCGGCTGCTGCTTTTCGGTGGCGATTTTACTTACTGTCGTTTCCATGATGCACTGCCGTTTAAATTATTACTTTCATGTCCACCGTGCCTCTGCGCCGCCACTGAAAGCAGCAGCCTGTTAACAGCCGTATTATTTCCATCCGTCAAGTTTTCTTATAATACTTTTTAATTCTAAAATTTCCAAGGGGCAGTCTGGCCAATTATTTTCCCAACAAATTATTAAGTCGCATCCATTTATTGGATGCTTATGTTTTATAAAATCTGATGCACTAAGTTCAAATTCTATTAAACAATCCTTATATCTGTCTCTGTTTTGGGATGTTTTTCGTCTTGCCTTACAATCGGGAAACTCTTCTCGAATTGTTACTATTTCAAAACCTATTTCTTGAGAAATATTAGAAAATATTGCAACAACTTCCTGTTCATATGTCGGAATATAAGCAAATGACCTAAACCCAAGAATACGTCCCTCAAAATGAGGTCTTATCTCATTTTCTTTTACCGTCGGTTTTATTTTTAGTTTTTCTTTCTCAAGAATTTCTATAATCCCTGGGTCTGAACTTAAGTTCATGTCAATAATAATCTTAGCAATATTTGCTTTATAATTTGAATAATTACCAAACTTTTTTTCATAAGTACCACTACTATATTTCCCTCTATTGGTCATTTGAGCAAGTGAAGGAATTGCTTTTATTTGAAGTACCACATTAATAAAGTCATGTGCAAATTCACTTTCTGTTATTGCTTTATTGTAACCCTCGCCCACATTTAACCCTATTTTTGCAAGTGCATTTTCCCATGATTCAAATTTTCTTATTAAAGTGCAAGGATGCATTTTAGAATGTAGCTTAAATTCTTTTTGGGAAATATTTTGTTTGCTTATTAATTTTGTAACTCTTAATAATTCTTGAATACATTCTTCGTCCGAAAAACCAACATTTGGAATTAACAATGTAGCATCATTTGGACCTGAAGTCACTCCAGCTTCTCTACATGCATCAGACCATTTGTCAAAAAACAAAGTAGTTATTCGTTGAACTTTGCTAACACTTATATTCATAAATGATGCAAAATCGTTACGTGTCAAGTACAGCTTTACTTTATTTCGGTCTGCCTCTTGAATATTTTTAATAAATTCTTGTTTCGTCATTTTTTTAATATGGCTGTTAACGGTTGAGGCTATGTGCAGTAAGGGATTGCGGGCTACTTTCCTGTCCACCGACACGAAATTTGATGCGGGGTAGAATGCTTGAATTACCACTGAAACCCTTATTGTATATAGCCTTTGTTAGCGTTTCGTGCTTCATTTCTTCTCCTTTTCTTTCAATGGGTTTGCAGTTGAATATCCATCTCGCTTATCAACGTTATTTCTGTAATGTAAACTTCCGTTTGTATGTGTAGAGTACACATTACCTTTTTTACTCAACCAATAAACAATGCCCGAATTAGGATGCTTTTTTGTCCCAACAGCTGAAATTATTGACAATTTGGGAGATATGCCATCAATGATTTCAGTTGTCATATTGTGTTTACTGCCATGATGTGGAACTTTTAATAAAGTTATATTTTGAAGTTCATTTTCATAAGTCTGCACCATTTTATATAAAGATGCACAGTTTGCATCACCAGTAAAAAGAAAATTTTTCCCATCCCCTGGTGCAAATAGCAAAACAATACTACCTGCATTAAATGAAGATGGGTCATCATCTAAATCAATTACACTTTTAACAGCAGATTTATCAGGTAATGCAACATTATCATATTTTTCTGTATCGGATTCGTCATAAGTTTTAACACCATAGTCCGCAACCATGTTTTTAACAATTTCTCCATAGTATTTTTTCGTTGGAGCGAGAACTTTAATTGGAATGACTGGATGCTCATAACCTGCATAAACAGATGTATATTCAACTTTCTTAGACTTCAAAATGTCAATTAGGTTTTGTTTTGAATCATTAGGCTTATTAAATACTTTCCTTACGGCTTTTGGTGCATTATCTTTTCCATAATATTTAATATCTGTATCATCTAAATATTCAGCAGGGTCAATTAACCAAAAATCATTAAATGTTATTTCCTTATCCACCAATATGATCTTTATCTGGGTGAGTGCATATTGCTAAGTCAATATAGGTGTTATTATAAACATCTTTTAGGTGATTTTTAATTGTTGCGTAGTCTGAAGTGTTACCCGCATCAATTAGTATAATATACTGATAACCATTTAAAATGCAACGTATTATTATTGCATCTGCATCATTAACATTTAGAATGTCTATTTCGTATTTGTCGGTTGTTAAACTCATTTTTTATTTAATTAATTTCTAAAAAAGCTGTGAATAATTGTCGAGCGTATTCTCTACTTTTATATTTTAAAATTATAATTGATATTGGATAAGAAAGTAGAATAAAAACAACTGCTATAATGATTATTTTATTACTGATAAAGGGGTTATAAAAATTCAGTATCCATAAGGCAAAAGTAATGATTAATGCCCATACGTTTGCTCCCATATAATTACGTATAAACCCATAATCGCAATTATAGTTAAACAAAATCAAATTATCTCTAGTTTTTTCACGAATTTGTTTTACTGCATCAGCAATTATTAGTCTAGATTCATGTTCGTTGGATTTTTCCTGTTCCTCACTTGGTAAATCCATGTTAATTGTGGCTTTTATTTTTTCTCTTATTAGTATCTTATTCTGTTTTGATAAAGAATTATTTTCCCATAAAAGATACTCAGTAGTTGGCATTCGAGATTCATCTTCCTTGAATAATGGAAATTGGAATAATGCTTTTGAAGTTGAACGTGACAAACTTTTTACTCCATATGTTAGAGCTCCAGTAATTAAAGTTGCAGGAATAATTGATATTACAATATTCCATATTTTTTCAATCTGATTAAAGGTCGCAATTAAATTGCTACTCAAAAAAATTATCAAAATAAGTGGTAATAGCATAGCAATTATCACAGGATAAAGACGTGCTTTCTTTTCGTAAATTTTATTTTTATCCATATTCTTAAATATTTATGTGTCTTTTTTGCATGAACGCTAACGGATGAGGCTTTGGCGACGGGCGGGCTTTAATAGCACTTTTCCAGTCAAGATACCACCTCCGATTGCAAATATAACAAATATTTCAATAGGCACTGTCTGCCCGACTGACGCCAAGCCGATGTTACCAACTGGGCGATTCCTTTCGTCAATGGCTTGAAGAGAATACATTCTGTGTCTTTGTCATTTTTCATTTATTGTCAAACCGTGAGTTTTAAAGATTTAGTTTTTAGGGTCGGGAAGTAACAAAACTTATTTGGAAAGAGACAAGCTCTATGGCAGGTTTTGGTTGCAGGGTTGGCTGGTGTGATCTGACATTGTGCTTGGCTGTGGGTTTGCTTTATTTTGTTAAGTTATTTTTTTGAATAGATTTAAATAAGACATCTTGTTCAAAAAAAGTTTTTACAAATGACATGTTTAATGGCTTTTTTAAATTATATGCTTCAATAGCATAGATAAATGCAGAATTAAAAGCATATAAATCTTCTTTTGTCATCCAAGTTTTTGTAGCTAAATGAATAGGCCAATCAAATATTTCATCTTCATATTCTGATTTTAATAATTCATCCTTTCCAATAGAATAATCTCTGGGTGTATAATTTATTCCAGTTTCATCAATTAACCAATTTCCAATTCTGAAATTTATCATAATTTAAATGTTTATTATTTATTTATTATTAGTTACAATGTTATAACTTGTATTTATATATTAAAAACAAAGTTTTCAATAGGAATGAAAAAATCTATTATACTCAATTTTAATTTTCTAAATTAACTAAAGATAATTTAATATACTGAACACTCACTTTGTTAATTATAAGTACACTCACATTGTCAACTATAAAGTTTAGCGATTTAATTGAATGTATATTAAAATGTCTGCTGTCAGTTAGAATTTGGAATTTTGAACCTGGAGTTACTGGATTTTCAGACTCTTTTAGAAACTCTTTTATACTTTTTAGCAAAAGACTTTTATTTTTCAAATAAAAATCTTTTGCTAAAGTATTTTGATTAAAATTAATTGCAATTTTCATTCTTTTTAAAAATTAGAATTCAATTATTATCCCATTATTAGAATTTAAGTTAATCACAAAAAATTATTAAAAAGCCCTAGCAGCCCGTACATGGTAGATGTCGTAATTGGCCTTACCGAAGTAAGTCTGACCGCCAGAATTGAAATGCTGTAACCATGCATAGATTGCGTCGTACTCACTAGAACTCCAATAGTAGAGATTTGCAAAACCTCCAAGGTATTGTGTATGCAAGTTTACATACATTAGGTTCAATTCGTCTTTTGCAGGCAGATACCAGTCTGTGTAGCCTCCTAATGTGAGTGTGTCGCATAATTTAGCGGCAATGCCCGGCGTTGTGCAACCTGCCACAATAGTATTAGTATTGGCAAAACCTGTGTTTAGTGATGTTAACGTGCCACCAATTGCAGTACCTTGGCAACCCCACTGAGCAGATGTGCTTTGGTCAGTAGGTGCACAAACCAAACCATGAGCTGCCCCATCATTGTAAAATACTAAACCACCGCCAAAAGTAGAGCCTATAATTTTGCCAGAGTTAAAACTAATCTGATTGCCATAGCCTGTACCTGCTAAATTAGTGGCATAAGCACGAACATAATAAAGAGTATTGGATGATAAGACGGACATAACGTCTGTAAAAGAACTATTGAAACTATTGGCAGTAGTTGGGTTAGTGCTAGTGCTCCAGCATAAGCCTTGTGCAGTAACGGTACTACCCCCGTTATTAGTTATGCTGCCACCTGCTTTGGCTGAGTTGCCTTTTACATCTGAGAAAGCAGATGTGGTAACAGTAGGTAAGGCTATGGTGATAAAACTAAGCTCGTTGCCATAAGTAGTTCCTATACTATTAGTGGCATAAGCACGTACATAATAAGTAGTGCCAAGAGTAAGACCTGTTATATTTGAAATAAATGAGCCAATACTTGTTCCATTGCTGGTATAACTATTAGTAAGGGTTGGAGCAGGATTTGTGTTCCAACAAACACCGCGAGCAGTAATGGTAGAACCACCATCATAAGTTATATTACCACCACTGATTGCTGTGACGCCAGTAATTGAACTTATTGCTGTAGTGGTCAATTGTGGTGCAGATGCAGGAGTTGTAAAAGATATATCGTTACTGTAAGTGACATTTACAGCGTTGGAGGCTTTAATGCGATAGTGGTATGTTGTGTTAGATTGCAGACCTGTAAGGTTAGCACTTACAGCAACAACGGAAGTTCCTGTAACGGGACTTTGAGTTGCTGTAGTTGTGCTGCCATATGCTATAGTTAAGCCCCATTCAAAAACTACTGCTGAACTAAGACCATTAGCATTTACAATTCCGTTTAAAGTAGCAGAATAAGGTTGCAAATTAGTTACTGCTTGAGTTGTGGTTGTTGGAGGCAAAAGTGTAGAAGATGATGAAGCAGGCAGTTTTACAAAACCGCCACCTGTTAAATAAATGGTGTCGTTGCTTATGCTTAATGCTTGCACTTCTGTTGTCAAATAACCAGCATCATTGGTAAATGTACTGACATTACTTGGCTTGTTTTGTACATTGCTCCAGTCAACAGTACCTAATGTTGCTTGTCCGGGTTCAAATTTTCCTGTAACTGCATTGAAAACTAAAGCATCACCATTTTGTGCGCCTGTAGCATCAATATAAACCACTTCCTGTGCAGCAAAAGCATAGGGTACGGTTACAAATTTAATTACACCAAGCGTAAGGCTAAAAGTAAAAGTATTTGTTGGGTCGTAATCAATTTTCAGATGTTTGTCACCTGTAACCCAATCAATACCTTGGAATGTACCAATAGTTGTAAATGCAGGAGCAACACCAATTTGAAATGAGAATGAACCATAGGCGTTAGTCTGTAAGGCACGTAACTCTTGATAAACAGTCGAACCTCCTAATGTGCTGTCTAATACAGATAATCTGATTTGAATATTGGTGTTAATCATCGGATTACCAAACCCATCTCTAGCTATTGCTTGAAAGTTTATTGCCTGTGGCACTTGTGCATAAAGCCATACTCTAATGAACACGAAAATTGAAATTGTAAATAGTTTTTTCATTTTGTTTCGATTTTTATAATTTTATAAACTTAATTTGTCCGATTGTTTCACCTTTGGGCGTATAACCTTGTACAAAGTAATTACCTTGTGGTAAGTGATTAACTTGTAAGCGGTGCAGGTTATTTGCACCAACACTATTAAGCTGCAAAACTAAATTACCTGCGACATCATAAACTTGAAACGAAACAGTTTCGCTGCTAAGACCGTTTATTTGCAGGTTTAGATAATCTTCAACAGGGTTAGGATAAATTAATAATTCTGTCAGGTTTATTTCTGTCTTAGTTACAGTAGTAGTCATGCCACCTGTATTGTTTTGGTCGCTTTGTGCACCTGCATCAAGACTAATACCGGATGCATTTACCGAAAACACAAAGATTTCACCAATAGTGGCGTTAATGGTGTCGCTAGAAATACCACCGGATGATAAAGCCACACGGTCGAGAGTTTGTGCCTGTATTGTAGTCCTGAAGCTTAACAGGCAAAAAACAATTAGTGTATAAAATAAGGTTCTTGTTTTCATTTTTATGTATTTGGTTTTAATTTTTTTTAGTAAAGGTATTAAATGAAATATTTGCTCTTTTGGCTGCATTCCTGTGTAGGCTTGTGTGTCAGCAAGCAGCCAAATGTGCAAATTAGTAATAGTTTTCTATTCCTTTCTTCTGTGCGTCGGCAAAAACTAAATCTTTTGTCAGTCATTTTGCTAAATTAGTATAATCTTTCAAGCCTTTCCTTTTTTTCTTTCATTGCTGAAAGTTTCATCGCCTTGTTGGTAACGATTGGCTGCTGGGCTTTCGGCGGCACTTGACCCACCAACCTTTCCACAAATATACTAAACTTTACAATTAACCACCCAAAATGTCCAAAAAAGATGTCCCTGCCGC
>Ga0172368_10005866_pt1 | contig 13487 bp, 12 predicted proteins | sample Lak11m_FD_114540 | JGI IMG/M metagenome (GOLD analysis project Ga0172368, IMG submission 114540) | Freshwater microbial communities from Kabuno Bay, South-Kivu, Congo - kab_022012_11m | ecosystem: Environmental > Aquatic > Freshwater > Lake | place: Democratic Republic of the Congo: South-Kivu...
CTGCTGGATGTTTTCGACACCGCCGCCGGCCCGCGCGCGGGTGGAAAAGTTCCTGGCGCCGAGGGTGACGGTGACAGTCTCGTCGCGCTGCACGTCAAACACATAATGATCGGGATCAACCTGGCCCGAGACAAGCGCTTCCCCCAAGCCCGAGACGGCATCGATGACCGATTCGCTTAACAACCCGGAGAGGGGGTTGGCAGTGAAGAGCACGCCGGAGACATCGGCTTGAAGCATGACCTGGACGACTACCGCCAATTCAACCCCGGCATGCGGGATGGCATTTCGGATGCGATAACCGATGGCGCGCGCCGTCCACAGGCTGCTCCAGCAATCGACAACAGCCCGCAGGAGCTGTGAGTCACCGATCACGTTCAGGAAGGTATCCTGCTGGCCGGCGAAGGATTGATCGGGCAGGTCTTCGGCGGTGGCCGAGGAACGCACGGCAACGGGCAACGGGTCGACAGTGGGAGATGACTGGTGGAGACCGGCATAGCCGGAGAGGATGTCGCCTGTAAGAGAGACCGGGATATCCGCTGAAGTAAAAGCGGCGCGGATGGCGGCGGAGGCGGTTTCGAGACCGGGCATATCCGCTCCGGTAAGATCACCGAGGATGGATTGGATAAGCGCTTCGAGGCGATTGGCACTGATAAAGGCGCGGTAGGCAGCGGTGGTGATGATGAAACCTGGAGGGACGTTAAAACCGGCGCGGGTAAGGCGCGCCAGGTTGGCGCCCTTTCCACCGGCAGTTTCAAGGGATGCGGCGGGGGAAGCGAGCGGAATGATCATGGGATTATTATTGCACAAATCCTCAAGGATGGAGCATCCACTCACAGGTTGACAGGATAATAAATCGAATTTCCGGAAAAGAAAAGAATGTATTTATTAAAAACGGCACCGCCTGCTGTTAGAGCAACAGACGGTGCCTGAACTAACTCCCCGAGGGTAGCGGTTTGTTTCGTCTAAAATCATTATACCCGTTTACAGATCATTTTTACGGATGCGAGGAAACGGAAGTGCCTAAAACATGGGTAATAACTCTCATAGAAAGTTGAATGGTTTTTTTTTTGATTTTTCACGGGTGATCTACCCGTGAAAAATCAACTTGCGGGGCAAACCACCGATTGGCGGGCAACCGGGCAGAATGTGTCAGGGCTGTCATGATTGAATCTGGACTTCTTTTATTGAATACGTAAATTTATTGCCTACGAAATATCCACTCTGAGGAAACTCGAAGACACAAGCCATGGACAGGGCGAATCATTGCGGGCAATCAAGGTTAAGTTGGCATTTTTGTGTAATAATTCGAACCGTGTTTGCGAATGCATTGGCAGTAATTTACCCAAGGAAGAAGAGACCATCATGAAACAGGTAAAAACATGGTACTCAGTACCACTCGGTGATGGGATGTCGGCGCCCACGCTGACCGCAGAGATTGAAGAAGAATTTCTTCCAATGTTTGGAAAGGCTGGCAAGCCGGTGAACATGGCGGTCTTTACAAGACATGAATCAGAGGGCAGGCTGCACTGCGAGGTGATCGCCTATTTTTCTCCCGCAGCCGGTAACCTGGCAGAGTACTTTGATGCAGAACCATGCGAAAAACCAGATCGCGCGGGGTTGGGTTTACTGGCAGGCGATCCCGACTGCTGGGCACTTTTTTTCGGCGAAAACAATGAATGATCCTTTCCTCAGCCAATAAAGCCGGGACAAACAACAATAAAGCGCACACCAGGGTACTGAAGTGAAAATCAAATCCACAAATACGATCCTGTATTGTCAAAAATGGCAGGAGACGGTTGATTTCTACAAAACCGGTATTAAACTACCGGTTATTTCATCCACTGATTGGTTTGTGGAGTTTAAGCTCAATGAAATGGCGCGCTTGAGCGTCGCCAACCAGGCGCGGACATCGATCGACAGCAGCGGCGGAAAAGGAATTACGATCAGCATGCAGGTAGCTGATATCGAACAAACCCGGGTTGAATTGCTGGAGGCAGGGATCGCAACAACGCCGGTCAAGGAAGTTTGGGGCTCGAAGGTGCTATATACGCATGACCCCGAAGGAAACAGGCTCGAATTTTGGGTGGGAAGAGCAAAAGCCTAGCCGGGTGGTATTTGCGTGATATAGGTCAACCAGTTGACCCACTCATAACCCCGAGGATGCTGACTGGAATATTTGGGCAACATCCAGACGGCAATGCCGAAGATGAGTTGTGTCAGCCAACCAAAGGTCAAGAGGTGCAGATAGACCGGGAAAAGTCCATTCTGCGGTAAAGATGGGATTTGCTGGTAGAACCCAATGCACAATGCCAGCACAAGCAAAACCAGCGAAGTTTTGACAAACCAGCGCGTGATGGTAGGCATTATGCCCTGGCCTCCTTAACGATCGAATAAATGGTCATGCCCAAAAAGAGCAGGATGGCAACCTCGTTGAACAACCCACCCCACTGGCGGACAGGCAGGTTGCCTGACAGGTCGCCGATGATGCGGGTGAGCAAAGATAAATGAAGCAGGCCGAGGTGGAGATAGAAAGCACGGTAAAACGTGATCTGTTTGCCCAGGATGGCGGGAAAGATGATCGGCGCGTGTCCAAAAATCATGGCAATTACAAAACCAATAAACACAGAATGCAGGGCGGCATCATAAAGCGGGCCGGCAAACAACGCGCCAAAAGTGAGGAAAATAACGCCGGAAATACCCAACCAGATGTAACCACCAAACAAACACAGGGCGATGTAACGGGTGAGCGGTTTGGGGTGGCGGATATTGCGCCGGGCGAGATCAAAGCGCAAGAACCAGAGTGAGAGCCCAATCAGGGCCAGGCCGAACAGTCGCGAGCCAAACAACTGATCAATTGAGACCAGGAGCATTCCAGCAATGAACAAGGCGACGACCCCGCAAAAGAGACGGATCTGCCAGGGTGTGGGACGCAAGACCCGGCTGAGTTCAAGTCGTTCGCCGCCAATCGTCAGTACCAGGAATCCCATCCACCAGAAAACGATCTGAAAGACCGGCAATCCAATCATCCACAGGGCGTTGCCAACCACCCATGCCAGCACACCAAGCCCCATGATGACGGTGTGGATATGCGGCTCGCGGCGAACCATGAAACCCAGAATAGCGAGCGCGCCAAGGCTGCCGATGGTCAGCAATACCGCCCCGAAAGATGGCATAAAAAACATGCTGATCCAACCGAGACCAGTCACAGCAGGCACGGCGAACATCCACTTCCGGCGGATAGCAACAGCGCGCTCGAGCGGGATGAGCACACCCAGAAAGCCGGAAACCATTAACGGTCCGTGCAGGAGGGCGAGGTTGTCAACAGCCGGTATTGCCCAGCCAAGCCGCAGCAACCCTGCCCAGAGGGCAAGGATCAGGGCAAGGATTGACAAGAGGATGAAGGGGAGATAACGGGTCTGTAGTTTCATGGAGATATTGTAACCGCCAGGGCTGTTCCCATCTTTGCGCATGAGCAAGGATATAGCCCCAAATGTGTTTGGCTGGCGTCTTCCCTTATAATATTGGCATGGATGAATTCGAATCGCTGGTTGATAGTCTGCGTTCGGTACACTTTTTTAAACGCCTGGCGGATGTGGATCTGCGAGCTATCGTGACAGGCGGGCAGATACGTCATTTCCGCAGCGGTGGGACTATTTTCGCGGAAGGCGATCCCTGTGCCGGGATGCACGTGCTGATCGGCGGGCAGGTGCATCTGTGCAAAATGGGTCCACAGGGGCAGGTGAATATCATGGCGATCGTCAGCCCGGTCATCATGTTCAACGAGGTGGCGGTCCTGGATGGCGGAGCCAACCCGGTGACAGCAATCGCAGTGGAGGATTGCGTCATCTGGCAGATCAGCCACGATTCTTTCCAAGCACTCTTGAAGCGCTATCCGCAGTTGGGGCTGGGGCTGCTGCGGGTGTTGGCGGCACGCAACCGGGAAATGCTGGCGCAATACGGAGATCTCTCCTTCCGGTCAGTGCAGGCGCGGGCCGCCAAACTGCTTTTGGATTTGAGCGAATACGGGAATATGCCCATCAACCGGCGCGAACATTCCATCAATGAGATGGCCAACCGGATCGCCAGCGTGCCGGAAGCAATCAGCCGCTCGTTGAACACTTTTAAGAGCCTGGACGTGATCGCTTGCAACCGCACGACAATCATTGTGACAGGGGTGGAAAAATTGGTTGGGCTGGCACAGATCGAACCAAGCCTGTTAAAAGAATAGCAAGCGCCAGAAATGTATTAACGAAATCCTGCATCCACAAAAAATAAACTCCTCATGGGCAAATCAAAGGCGAAGGCGTATTTCTTTGACAGGAATTCATGATGATAGTAAAAAATCCAAAACGACCATTCTTTATGCATCCTAAACGTCAGTTAATATCTGTTTGGTAATTACTCATGGGTGGATCCTTGAAATCAAGAGATGCCCTAAAAGAGCAGAATGGAGGTTTTTTTGTGGTTTTTTCCAGCAGAACATCTGGAAAAAACCACTTCCCGTAAAAGCTTCGGGACCATGTGCAGGGAAAACCATCGATTATCATGCATTTGCGAGGCATAGTACAGTATGGTACTGCTACAAAACGAAGTGCCTGTGAGTAAGTATTCTGTTTGTATTGAAGCAGTACTGGAAGAATTTCAATGTTACTGGGGTGATTAACAACCTATCTGTCACGAATTGACAAAAGTCAAAGACAAGCAGGGATTCTTGTGATATTTTTAACAAGGAGACATTCACAAGAAAAGAATTATTAATGCCGAATCAACCGGAGGTTTTACCCGGGCGAAGTTAATTTTTTACCAACCAAGGAACTGCCACGCCGCTAAAATAAACAGGGCGGTTCCGGACAAACCGTCCAGACATTAACGGAGTAACAGGATATATAAGGAGCTCCCATGCAGTTCATCAGAGAGCGATTTGCTTATTTATTCAATTCGACCAAAGGCTTGATCCTGGTTGCCATTGCCATGATCGGCATGGAAACAACGCTGTTTGGGATGCTTTCGGGCCCTATGGCCGAGATGGGTGTGCGGGACTGGGTTATAAAGAACCTGGGCATGCAAATCGTCCAGGCCGAACGCGAAGGTCGTATCATCATCCTGTATCACTCCATCGCCATGGCGGTGGTTGCGATCGAAACCTATATGATCACCAGCCTGGTCAGGATGAAAACATTCTACATCAAGGCAGTAAGGGTATTGATCACGATTGGCTATATCCTGACGATGATCTTTGGGATGGGCTTTGCCTACTGGGGTCACAACTGGGCCCTGCACGGTGTGTATATCGCCAGCCTGAGCCTGATCTTCTTCGCAGGCCTCCTGTTGACAATTGGATTATGGCCCTGGAACAAGGAATACAACCAGCCAGACCCGGCTTATGCCTCCATCAGGGGCTTCGACATGGAACGGGCGGCCTTTTTTACGACCGCGTTGACCACGCTGATCTCGGTGCTGTTTGGTGCGGTTCCTGGCTCCTTCTTTGGCAATGGATTCGAGACTTTCCTGGCGGAAAACATCATCCGCTACCCTGAAAAAACACCGATGGAATTCGCCGTGATCGGGCACCTTCATATCATGCTGGCGTTGATCTGTGTCATGATCACGCTCATCATCGGCCGCTGGCTCGACTTTAAAGGCATCCTGCACAAAATAGCCATGCCACTGATGATATTAGGCGCCATTGTGCTAAGCCTGGGCGTGTGGGGTGTGGTCACTCCGCTCGAGCCGGTGGCGCACATGATCATCTATGTTGGCGCAACCCCCTCCATGCTGGCGGCGCTGATGCTGGTCATCTTTGGCTGGGACAAATTGATCCGACAGGGTACTGCGAACATCAATAAGCCAGGCATTCTGCAAAAATTTGGCGCATTGCTCAACGACCCGCTGCGTTTTGGTCCGCTGTGGCAAATGGTGTTCATGAACTTCACCACCAGCGGGGTGGGCATTTTCATGGCCATCCGTCTGGATGAAATCTTTCGCGTCTGGCCCGCCCGCGAGGAACGCATCGAACTTACCGGTCACTGGCATGTGCTTTCGGCGATTGTCGCGACCATCATCCTGCTGTATTACGGCGATATGATCGGCCTGCAGGGCAAGGTCCGCAAATTATATGGCTGGGCGATCATCATTTTGTCCGATATCGCCTTCGCGGCTGTCACCATTTTCGAGATGAAGCGTCTCGGAGTCAGCGAGGCCACCCAGCAACCACTGGTCAACACGGTGATGTTGTTGATCGATTTTGGATTGGGCATGCTGCTTGTCATCCTGGCCATGGTCATGGGTTGGCGTTTGCTGGACCTGTTCAAGAGCAAAGGTCGCTGGACGGAGGAAATTGACCACGAATTAGCGCCGGAGGTGAAATGATGGGCACAATCCGGTTGCTAGCACGCGAAACATTATTGCAAGCAAAAAAATCCCGGTTTTGTTGGAAATTGCCACAAACCTGCGTGCTGGTTGTGACGATACTGTTGCTGGCAGGGTGCGCCACCGTAGATTTGGACGCTCCGATACCCAGCTTTGAGACCGGTATTGACCCCAACGCCTGGGCGACCATACCGGCCGGCGAATTCCTGGCCGGGCAAGCCGCCGAAAAAACGCTGATCGACCATGATTACCAGATGATGATCACAGATGTGACGGTAAGCCAATACACGGCTTATTTAACGGAATCATTGGCGGCTGGGAAAGTAAAGACCGGCGAGTATAAAGGTCGAAAAGCCGTCATTGGCTTTTATCCCGGCGATGTATTCCACAATGTCAAGCACGAAGAAAAAATCGAGGCCGGCGAATGGATATTCATCCCACTGGATGACCCGGCATCACGATTCGATTTTGATGGCGTAAAATTCACACCAAAAAGCGGGTACGAAAACCACCCGATGACCGATGTAACCTGGTTCGGAGCCTGGGATTATTGCGGGTCAAACGGGGGGCGCCTGCCCAGCGAACTGGAATGGGAAAAGGCCGCCCGCGGAACGGATGGGCGCGCGCTGCCGTGGGGCGAGACCATGGTATTAAACCAGGCAAATTTCTACGCCAACCGCGATCCATTTGAGGATATGAGCTCGTTTGGCTCGCGCACCAGCCCGGTTGGGTTCTATAATGGGAACACGTATGGTGACTATGCCACCCTAAGCAACGCCAGCCCGTACGGCCTGTATGATATGGCTGGAAACGTCTGGCAGTGGACGGGCAATATATATGAAGGCATGCACTATCGTTTCATGCGCGGCGGCTCAAAAGATACATATGCCATGGACCTGCGGGCCTGGGTGCGCAATAATGCCACACCGACATATTTCAGCCCGGGCGTTGGGTTCCGCTGCGTGAAATAAGACGTTAATTCCATGTGAAAAAAGAAGTTTTTTTGTGTTTGTTTTGCGCAAAACCGGCACAAGACGAACACTTGCAGGGAAAACCAACAAATGACCTTCATTCATAATCAGCTGCGCCTTTACCTGCCATTGATCAAGTCCATGCAAACCGGGCTGCTTCTGGCGACCGGCATGGCAGGTTATCTCAGCGCACATACTCCTTTCCATTTGCCGGATTTTATCGGCCTGTGCGCCGGCCTGTTCATGTCGATCAGCGGCTCGACCATCCTGAATATGTGGTATGACCGCGACATCGACCGTGTGATGAACCGCACCCACAACCGTCCCCTGGCCAATGGAAAGATCGGCCAGCAGGAGGCTTTCCGGCTTGGGCTGCTGCTTTCGGCGCTGGGAGTGGCCTGGGCACTGGCGATCCGGCCGCTCTTTGGACTTGTGGTTTTTGCAGGGCTGTTTTTCGATGTAGTGGTCTACACCATCTGGCTCAAACGCCGCACCTGCTGGAGCATCGTTTGGGGCGGGATTTCGGGCGGAATGCCCATCCTGGCCGGACGCGTGCTGGCCACCGGCCAGGTTGACCTGGTGGGGATCCTACTGACCATGGCTGTCTTATTCTGGATCCCAACCCATATCCTGACTTTCTCGATGCGTTACCACGAAGATTATCAAGCTGCCAGGGTGCCCACCTTCCCGTCGACCTATGGCTTTGAGGCCACGCGCGCGATCATCGCGTTATCAGCCATCATTGCAGCCGCCAGCATCGGCGTGGCGGGTGTGATGGTTGGCGTCCAGGCCGGTTCGCTGCGGTTGATGGCCGTCCTTTCCACGGGACTGTTGCTGCTTTCCTTCGCCACCATATTCCGACCATCAGAACGGGTCAACTTTGGTCTGTTCAAGTATGCATCGCTCTACATGCTTTCATCAATGATCATCCTGGCAATCCAATGAAATCAAAATTTCGTTTTCTTCTCAAATTCAATCCCGCTGTTCACAAAATCTGGCTGCACTTGCTGGCCGGTGCGATCTGGCTGGCGGTGGGCGGCATGCTGGCCTCAATTTCATCACGCTGGCTTCAGCCCCTGGCCCTGCCTTCCGAGCTTGAGGTACTGCTGGCCGGGCTGGTATCCGCCGCGCTTATTTACTACTTCGGTTTTTCAAAACTGGCCCGGAAAAATATCCTGCGCATCAACGCCTACCGCAAGAAGCGGATCTGCCTGTTTGCATTCCAGGAATGGAAAAGTTACCCGATGGTGGTATTCATGGTTTCGCTGGGCATTTACCTGCGCACCTATTCATCGATCCCCAAGCCCATTCTGGCAGTCCTGTACCTGGGAATTGGCGGAGGGCTTTTCCTTGCGAGCCTGCATTACTTTGCGCATGCCTTTCACATTCTCAAACCACAACCTGCCGGCATATCAAGATGAAGATGTCGACGATTGACCGTGTTGCGCTTCTCCTGACCGGTTTGCTGGCTGCCTACCAGGTGGCCATAGGCATAAACGGGTTGGGAGATGTGCCCATCGTCGCCTACACGGTCGCCTTTGGGGTGCTGCTGGTGGCCGGGTTATTGATGATCATCCTGGGTTTTGAGGTTCTCGACAGCCCGGTGGTTGTGATCGTTTCGACCATTATTCCGCTTTCACTATCGCTGGGCCTGGTATGGGAACACCTGGATGATTGGCGCGGCTTATACCTTGGTTTTGTGATCGCCGGTTTTTTGGTCATCCTGGTCACACGATCCCTGCCCATGCCAGACCCCGCTCACAACCCGGGACAACATCGCAAATTAGCAACGATCGTCCTGGCCTTCGTGCACGGCATCGCCGGGTTGATCATCTTCCTGCTACCCAGCATCCTGGCAGCCAACGGGACCATGAAATCCGGCTTTGCGTTGGTGGGACTGGGCGGCGCATTGATCGGCATCGGCGGACTGCTGCTCTCATTCCTGAAAGCCGGAAAGCCCATACTGCCCAAAGAGACGATTTTGCGCATCCTGCCCGGGTTGCTGCTGCTGATGACAGCGGCCTTCGTAAGCGGGTTTGCGCTCGGATAATTGCAGGATCCCTGGAACCTAAGAATTCATTCTGATCCACATTCCAACTGGAGGAAAACATGATGCAAAACAGTTTCATTGCCAGAGCACTGCGGTTCATTGGCATTGTATTGATGGCACTTACAGCGGGCTTCACCCTGCTGGGCGGCGCAGGCACAACCTGTGCAGCGCTCTTCCCGGCCAAATGGGATTCGATGGCCCCGCTGGCGCCTTTCCAATGGCTATATATCCTGTTTGTTCTGACAGGCATCGCGATCGGTATTGCCGGCATACGCGCAACCGTCTTGCTGATCAAAGGCACCAAACAAGCCTACCGCGATACGTTGTATGTGCTGGCTGCGGGCACTGTGACCGGTATCATCCATATCCTTGCCTCACGCGCTTTGCGTGGTAAATCCATGCCGGTGGATGCCGTGGTTTACACCACAGTCCTGACCCTGATCATATTCCTGCTGTTCCGCATACCCGCCATTTGGCAAGGGATCGACTTTGCGCGCGCCAATCCCTCAGGCAACCGGACGGGCGGAGCAGCTGCGATCGTGATCGGCATTTTCACACTCCTGATCCAATACTTAATGGCACCCACCCACACCTGGAATGGGGTCAATTACGCGGATGCTTTCCATGCTGTCATGAGTATCACCGGAGCCATTCTGGTGATCGGTGGAGCGCTCCTTGCCTGGGCACCCTTGAAAGACGCTGCCCTGACAAGGCGGACAACGGGTGTCGATCCCGTGAAATAGGAATATTTTGGGGTTTGTGTCCAGATCCGCTTATCGCCGAAGCAATTGTGGAAGTTTGGATGGGTCGGTGCAAAATCCCGGGAAGGCCTTTACTTGTTCGAAAACGTGGGGGATGGTCCCAGTGTCAGCGGTGTCCTGCCAAAATTTGAATTAAAGGAGCCACCTTCCGTGCCATTTTTGGATGGAAAAAACCGGAAGATTTGAACTTAGGGCGCAAAATGCATACCATCTGCTGTTTGCAAGCAGGCGGCATCGGGCACGACGACAGGGTCTTCCCAAAATGCAAGCGCCATCGCAAGCGCGCAAGGCGAAGAACGCGTCACCCAGTGACCATTGCCGCGAAATTCATAGAAGTAAGCATGCTGCAAATGACCGGCCGTCATCTGTCCCCAGGACGGCGGGGTGATGGGATCGAACTCCCCAGCCAGAACCAGGGCCGGAATATCGCTTGTCACCGGTTGGTTCTCACGCGGGTCCGGAGCAACCCCCGTCCAATCCCGGCAGACCGCAAAAATATATTGAACACTCTTCGGAAAGAACCCCGCGATGGCAGTTTGAACACCCTGCGCGGCGGTAAAAGCCTCACCGGCCGAGTTAAACGGTACCTCTTCACCGCACTGGACCGATATTCCCATCCCCAGAGCGCTGGAAGTGTCAAAGTAAAGGAGAAGCCGCTCACGCAGGATCGAATAATCCCCTGCGCGCACCTGGTAGATCATCCTTGGCATGTAAGCTGTCACGAAAGGGTTATAGAGACCGCCGAAAAGCACATCAACAAGCAAGTCACCTTTTAACAAAATGTTGTATTCGCTCTCAGCCAATGGGAGCCGCACAGTGACAGGGTTGGCATTTAACTGGTCCACCAGACCATAGAAAACCGTACGCAGATCAGGGTAGGAGGCGTTGCAGATTGGGTCGGCGGCACAATCGTTGATCAACACATCAAAGGCCCGCCCGGCATTGGAGGCCAGCGCAGTGTAGAGATTCACTTCGAGCGGATAGGTGGAGTCGAGCACGACGCTGCGGACGGCCTGCGGAAAATCACGCATCACCGTCAGCGCCAGGCGTGTCCCATAAGAGTCGCCGTACAGGTTGAGCTGGTCATATCCCAACGCCAGGCGCAGATCATTGATATCCGCGGCGCTGGCTGCGCTGGTGTATGCGGACAGGTCCACACCCTGCGCGACGAGCCGGTCGCGGCAGCGCCAGAAAGAGTCCACAACCGCCTGGAAAGATCCGTCGTCAGAAAGGGATCCATCCATCAATGCAGGCGTAAGCGCATCGCGTTCCGGGCAATCCAGGCGAGGGCGCGAATATCCCGTGCCGCGCTGATCGAACATGATGAAATCGCGGCGGTCGAGGATCGCGCCCAGACCCTGATCAAACAGGTATACCGCCACATCCAGCGATGATGAACCCGGCCCGCCGGAGAGATGGACGACAGGATCGGGTGAAGGACCTTCTGCGATGCTGCGGAAGATGGCGATATGCATCTGGATGAGGGGACCACCCGGTCTGGCGCGGTTTTCCGGCACAAGCAGGTAACCGCAATCAGGACTGTAACCCGGGGGAATTGGGAAAGCGCAAGGAGCAGGTTGAAAAACTGGCTCGGGATAAGGGACCGCCTGTATTGTGGCTTGGGGTGGAATCGTTGTCAGTGAAGGTGTGGAGGTTTCGGGCCAGGGCAAAGGCAGGATGGTGGAGAGGGGGGAGGCTGTAGTGGGCAGATCCGAGGTCGATGGGTAATTACAGGCGGAGACAAACATAAATAATACAATAACGATTGAGACCCTGAAATAGGCAAGCTTATATCGACTGTTCATTGGGAACATGTATCCACTCACAGATAGGTCTTTGACACCAAGAGATGCACCAAAAGGAAAAGAATGGAGGTTTTTTTGTGGTTTTCGAGCGGGAAGATCTTCCCGCCCGAAAACCACTTGCGGGGAAAACATCGATTATCATGCATTTGCGAGGCATAGTACAGAATGATTCTGCGGTAAAACGAAGTGCCCGTGTGTAAGAACGTGAACATAATAGCACACAAGCGCAGCGCGGATGAGGCACATCCACGATAAAAAGCCAACTGGCATGGGGAGGTCAGACTGTGGTGCGGGACCGGATGAAAAGGCCGGGCGTAAATATCAGGCCAACGAACAAACCCGCGATCAGGGCTATTAAAGTGAACCAAAGCTGACCGGCCTGGAGCAGTGGGCGACCAAGGGGTTCAGAAAGGTAGCTCATCTGCCAGTCCAGGATGAATCCCAGGAATGGAACCGGCACCAGTTGGGGGGACATCCAGAAAGTGATAAAACCAAAAGCCAGTGCTGCCCCGGCGATAGCCCCATCCAAGGCGTTTCCAAGACGGGCCAATTTTTTTCCCAGGAACAAAAGCACCAGACACCATACTCCCGGAGCTGCAACCAGGTGCCACCCACTATTGAAGTCAATTTTCAGGACAACGATCGCGCTGAGGCAGCCGAAACCGAACAGCGCGGCCAGGTTTTTTCCGGGGATCGGGCAGTAGCTTTCACCAGCCTGGAGCAAGGTGTGCAGGCTGAGAGGCAACCCCAGATAGACCAGACCAAGGAATGAAAACAACGTATATTCCAGGACCAGTTCGGTCGACCCTGCCGCCACCAGCCCGATGGAGATGCTTAACATCAGCCCGGTAAAAGCCAATAGTGCCATCAGACGTTTTCCGGAAGCCCCAGCCCACTCTGCGCCGCTGGTGGCGATATCCCACCACAAGCCACCCAACAAAACCAGGATTGGCCAGAAACTAAATTCAGGAATAGCATCCGCCTCGAGTGTAGAAAACGCTTCCAGGCTCTCAAAAAAGCCGAGCAAGATCAGGACAGCCGCAATCCAGATACCATTCAATCGCGCCAGCGTGGCAAATGAAGCACCTCGGCGGGACAGGCGCGTGGCACCGATCCAGACCAGCCAGGTGAGCACTCCCAGGACCGGAAGCGCCTGGGCAGTGAAATAGTGAGCCAGGCTCCATGTATCCACCCAGGCATAAAAACCAGCCTGCGCAAGCCAGATTGTCGGCAAAATTGGCAGCGCATTGGTGGATAACCAGCCAAAAAGCGCCATTCCGAGCCAGATACCCGGGAGCAGCCAGCCGGCATAGCGCCCCATCCATCGGGACGTTTCCCCAGCGCCCCATTCGCCGATCCCCAGCATGTCCTGAAAAAACGATCCTCCCATCCAGATCCAAAAGAAGCTGACCAGTCCCAAGAGCCCGCTGAAGGCCAGCGTTGAATTGCGGGCTATGGAGGCTGGATCCTGCCCGGCAGCCAGCAGGAAAAATCCCCCTGCAACCAGCAATGTGCCCCAAAATACTGGCCC
>Ga0172368_10005867_pt1 | contig 13487 bp, 10 predicted proteins | sample Lak11m_FD_114540 | JGI IMG/M metagenome (GOLD analysis project Ga0172368, IMG submission 114540) | Freshwater microbial communities from Kabuno Bay, South-Kivu, Congo - kab_022012_11m | ecosystem: Environmental > Aquatic > Freshwater > Lake | place: Democratic Republic of the Congo: South-Kivu...
AAAAATTGCCCGCATCTTTCAGCGACTCACACAAACTCTAAAAATTCCCGTCACCGGAAAAATTCGCTTGGGTTGGGATGACGCCACGCGCAATTATCTCACTGTTGCCAAAACGCTCGAAGATAACGGCGCCTCACTCATCGCCGTGCATGGGCGCACCAAAGCGCAAGCCTATAAAGGTCAAGCCGACTGGGATGCTATCGCCGAAGTGAAAGCGTCTGTTAAGATTCCGGTGCTGGGCAGTGGCGACGTCAAAACCGTTGACGACATTGCTCGCCTCAAACGCCACACTCAAGTTGACGGCGTGATGATCGGGCGCGGCGCAATTGGCAACCCTTGGATATTTTCTCGCAAAGATCGTGACGAAGTGACTCGCGCTGAAAAGATCACGCTGATGAAACGTCACCTTGCCCTCAACCTTGATTTCTACGGTGACGCCGCCGTGGTTCTCTTTCGCAAACACGCCGCCCGATACATTTCCGATTCCGATGCTGAGCGCGATCTGCGTTTGGCGATGCTCACCTGCGAGACTCCCGATCAACTCGAATCGCTCATCGAACAATATGACTCGCCTCACGAATCACGCCTCACGACCTTAGCATGAACCCTCACTTCTTCGTCCGCGATATTCCCATTTACGGCGAGGCGATCCTCGCGCCGATGTCGGGTTTTTCCGATATGCCGTTTCGATCTATTTGTCGCGAGCTAGGTTCGGCGATGAGCTACACCGAGTTCGTGCCCGCGCCCGGAATCAACATCGGCGCCGAGTCGGTACTGCGCCGCTTGTGGTTCACGCCCAATGAACGCCCGATCACCTTTCAGATTTTTGGATCTAATGCCGATGAGTTAGCCCAAGCCGCGCAACGGATCGAAGAGATGAGACCCGACCTCATTGATCTCAACATGGGCTGTTGGGTAGACTCGGTTGCGCTTCACGGCGCAGGCGCGGGGCTGTTGTGTGCGCCGCAGAAGATCGGTGAAATTTTTAAACGCCTCACACGCGCTGTCCGCGTCCCCGTGACCGGCAAGATCAGGCTCGGCTGGGATGAGTCATCGCGCAACTATCTCGAAGTCGCAAAAATTTTGGAAGACAACGGCGCGTCACTCATCGCCGTGCATGGGCGCACCAAAACACAAGGTTATAAAGGTCAAGCCGATTGGGATGCGATTGGCGAAGTGAAATCGCGAGTCAAAATTCCGGTGATCGGCAGTGGCGATGTGAAATGCGTTGCTGATATTGATCGAATGAAACGTCACACGAATGTGGACGCCGTGATGATCGGGCGCGCGGCGATTGGCAACCCTTGGATATTTGCGCGCAAAGACTCGCACGAAGTGACATTTGAAGATCGCGCCGAGATGATCCGCAAACATCTTGCCCGCTCCTTAGAATTTTACGGCGACGACGTCGGCTTTCAATTTTTCCGCCGCCACGCGCATAAATACATTCACGCCATTCCCAATGCGAGTGAGATGCGGAACGCGTTAGCGAATGCGCGGACGAAAGAAGATGTACTGGAGACGCTGGAACGATATGAGTGCGCAAGGTCGCTGGCAGATTGAGGACATGTCATGTTATTTTTTATAGATGAGAGCGGGCAGGATCGACTCGAAGCCCCGTACGAAGTATTGGCAGGCGTGGCTATCCGCGAACACGACCTGTGGAATTTGCTGCAAGCGATCCGCTCTGCTGAAACGGACATCTTTGGAGTTCGCTTATCGGAATACGGCGTAGAGTTCAAGGGAAAAAAGCTCCTCAAAAGAAAAGTTTTCCGTCTGGCTAACCAAAAGTCACTTATTGCTCCAGATAGACGAAGAGCGTTGTGCAGTGAATTTTTACAAAAGGGAAAAACTGAATCATCAGGTGGAGAAATTATCCCGCGCTACATGGAAGAATTTACAGCCTATGGTCAAGCCGTACTGGAATTTGTAAACCGTGTCTTTGACTTATGCAGTATGTATCGCGCCAAAGTGTTTGCGTCTATCGTAGCTCCTGATGCGCCACGACCCTCTGGTGATTTTTTGCGAAAAGACTACGCCTACCTCTTTGAGCGTTTTTTCTACTATCTGGAGGATACGCCAGCAGATGAAATGGGGATTGTGGTATTTGACGAATTAGAAAAAGCACAGTGTCGCATATTAATTGATCAGATGGAGCGTTATTTCATGCAGACAGCGCATGGCAAGGCACGCAGCGCCCGCATCGTACCTGAGCCTTTCTTTGTCCACTCAGATTTAACGACTGCCGTGCAATTAGCAGATATTGTTGCGTATAGTTTGAATTGGGGACTGCGATTGAATCGCATGATAAAACCCACACGCGATGAAATCGTGCCTTTCGGTCAACGCGCCTTCGATCTGCGATATATAGGGCAACGACCGAATGAAACCGATGGGAAAACGTGGCCTGTATACGGTATTACTTATATCGAGGATTTGCGTCCCAAAGCTGAACGCGATAGTATCTAAAAAAACAAAAGGCAGAGATGGGATCAACTGCTCCCATCAGAGCCTCCGCCAATACAATACAACGGAATGGTCTCTTTTGTCAACAAAAATAATTCGCTTCCCCCTCTTCGCCGTCTCCCCTCCTGGTCTTGAATCTGTCCTTCAGCAAGAGCTGTTCACTCTCGGCATCAATCATCCGCGCGCGGTGAATGGCGGGGTGGAGTTTGAAGGCTTTTTGAGTCATCTCTACAAAATCAACTTGTGGTCGCGCACGGCGAGTCGCGTCTTAGTTCGCGTGGGAGAATTTGAGGCAAAGTCTTTTGCCGAGTTGGAACGCAAAGCCGAACAGATCGAATGGGGGAAATTTTTGAAAGGCGATGTCGTCCTCAACGTCCGCGCCACGTGCCACAAAAGCAAACTGTATCACTCGGATGCGGTGGCGGAGCGCATTGAACGTGTGATTCGAGATTTAAACCTTGAACCGCAAAGACGCGAAGAGCGCAAAGAACATGAAAAAGACTTGGCGTCCTTTGCGCCTTCGCGGTTTTCTCTTATCGTCGTCAGACTCGATCACGATCACTGCACGATCAGTTTAGATTCATCGGGCGATCATCTGCATCAACGGGGATACCGACTCGAAACGGCGAAAGCGCCATTAAGGGAAAACCTTGCCGCCGCGTTATTGCTTCAGGCGAAATACGATCCATCGCAACCGTTGATCGATCCCTTTTGCGGATCGGGAACGTTTGCGATTGAAGCGGCGCTGATGGCGCGCAAGATCGCGCCGGGTTCGAATCGCAAATTTAGTTTTACTCAATGGAAAAATTTTGACACGCAAGCCTGGGGCGATCTACTGCGTGAGGCAAGAGAGAAGGCGGACACGAAGAACACGCCGAAGATTTTTGCGTCGGATCGGGACGCGGGGGCGATTGAGGCGGCAACCGCCAACGCCCAACGCGCGGGAGTGGCAGACTCGATTCAGTGGCGCGTGTGCGCGTTTTCATCCATTGAAGCGCCAAGTGAGAAGGGATTAGTCATTAGTAATTTGCCGTACGGCAAAAGAGTCGGCGGCGATTCGGATTTAAGAAATTTGTACGCGCAGTTGGGAAAGGTGGCGCGGGAGAAATTAAAAGGCTGGCGGCTCGCGCTGTTGACGGACGACCCACAAAAAATAAAAGCCGCCGCGCTCGATCTCAACATCACGTTGAAAACCGAGAACGGCGGCGTGAGAGTCGCCTTGTTGCAAAATTCGATTTAGTGACTCGCCTGCTGCCCCTCTTGGATCGCCTTCTCCACTTTCACGAGCGGCAACAACGCTAAACCGCACAAAAAGAAAACAATGATTGACAGAATGCCCAAACGCAAACTGCCAAACTGTTGATTGACCAAGCCAAAGACAAACGTGCCGAGCCACGAGGTGCCGCGCTCGCTGATCTCGTAAAAGCTGTAGAACTCCGCTTCTTGATCTTTAGGAATCATTTGCGCGAAGAGGCTGCGGCTCAAGGCTTGACTGCCACCCAACACCAACGCGATCACGAAACCAAGAACCCAAAACTCCAATTGATCTTGCGGCATACCAATCGCCGCGACGACGGCGGGATTCCTCATCCCGGCAAAAGCGTAGATCACGCACACGCTCCAGATCGCCAAGCTGACCAACACGGCGTTACGCGCCCCGATGCGATTTGCCATCCAACCGAAGCCGTGCGCGCCGATGAACGCCACGAATTGAATCATCAGAATCACCAAGATGAGATTGGTGGACGACATTTTTAATTCTTGCGCGGCGAAGATGGCGGCGATGGCAATTACCGTTTGGATGCCGTCGTTGTACAGCAAATACGCGCCGAGATACTTCATGGCTTCGGGCAGGGCTCGCGCTTTGCGCGCGATGAAGATGATCAACACGATGATCGGTCCGCCGCCCGGCAACAGCGCAATTTGAATCGGAAGACCGATCCACATCAAAAGCGGGATCGCCAACGGCAACACCATCAACGTTGTTACCAACCACGTCGGCACTTCCATGAGAGTCGCCAGTTGTTTGAAGCCAATGGTGAAATAGGATTCACCTTGAGGCAAAGGTCGGATCGCGTGACGCGGTTTCAGCGTGTTGAAGGTGATCAGCGAAAACCCGATCCACCACACGCCTGCCGAGGCTAAACTGATCCGCGCGACCAAGGCTCCACTCATTCCCAAGTTTTCACGGAACATGAACAGCAATAAGTTGACAAGCAGTAACAACCCGCCACCGGCGTAACCCATCGCGAAGCCCGACGACGAAACGCTGTCACGTTTATCTTCACTGGCAATGCTCGGCAGATAAGCGTTGTAAAACACAATGCTCGCGCCGAAAGATACATTGCCGATCAAAAATAAAAATCCGGCGATCCAATGCCACCCCTCGGTGATGCCGAACATGGCGATAGTTGCCACTGACCCCAGCACGGCGAAAAACATCAGCAGCTGCTTACGCATGTGCGAGTAGTCGGCGAGCGCACCCAAGATCGGCAGAAAGGTCACTTGAAGCAGCACCGAAGCAGAGATGCAATACGCAAAATACGAATCATATTTGACGGGCGTGCCGAGCAGATAGACAAATCCATTGGCGTCCGCCGCCGCTTTGGTGATCTCGGTGAGATAGGGACCGAGAAACACAGTGACAACGGTGGTGCTAAAGGCAGAGTTCGCCCAGTCGTACATTGTCCAACCCCAAATTTCGCGCTTATCATTTTGTGGAATTGCTAGTGTGGCGGCTGACATGATCTCTCCTCCGTGGATGGGATAGCACTATGATAGTTGAAAAATCTCAAACTTCAAACCCCAAATTTCAAAGCCATTATTGTTCATTCTTCATTCTTCATTCTTCATTGTTCATTGAACTTGACAATCACTCTCCCCGATACTACTATCCACGCCATGTCCCTCATCATTGACGCGCATCAAGACCTCGCGTGGAACGCCCTCACCTTCAACCGCGATTACTCCCAATCGGCTTTAGACATTCGAGAATCAGAAAAGGGAACAGAAGCCCCGATCAAAAACGGTCAATGCACTATTGGCTTGCCCGAACTTTTGCAAGGGGATGTCGCCATCGTCTTCGGCACGTTGTTCGCTTCACCCCTGCGCCGCAAGATGGGCGAGTGGGATGGCATCGCTTACGCCGACTCGGATCAGGCGCACAAACTTTATTCGCAACAACTCGATTACTACAACCGACTCGTTGACGAGCATCCACAATTTACACTCATCCACAACAAAAACGATCTCGAAAAAGTTTTGGGGACATGGAACGGCAACGACGACAAACGCAAAGTAGGCATCGTCCGTTTAATCGAAGGCGCGGATTGTATTCGTGAACCGCAAGAGGCAGAATGGTGGATGGAACACGGCGTGCGGATCATCGGACTCGCCTGGACGCGGACACGATACGCAGGGGGCACCGGCGAGCCCGCGCCGCTGACTCCTGAGGGTCGCCGTTTACTGCGCGTGATGTCCGATCTCGGCTTGATGCTCGATCTCTCGCACTCGTCCGACGAATCTTTTTTTGAATCGCTCGATCATTTTGAAGGCGCGGTCATCGCCTCGCATGCCAACCCGCGCGCCTTGTGGCTCGACGAAGTGAAAGCGCCGGAGCGCGCGTTAAGCGACGAGATGATCCGCCAACTCGCCGCGCGCGATGGCGTAATGGGCATCGTGCCGTACAACCGTTTCCTTAAGGCAACGTGGAAGGTGAGTGACGGCAAAACCTTGAGCGTGAATCACATCGCGGCGATGATGGATCACGTCTGTCAGATCACCGGCAGCGCCGATCATGTGGGCATCGGTTCCGATCTCGACGGCGGCTTCGGCGCAGAGAGTATTCCAGCAGAGATGGATACGGTCGCCGATCTGAAAAAAGTTGAAGAGGCGTTGAGGGCAAAAGGGTATAGCGACGGCGACACCGAGAAGATCATGAGCGGCAATTGGTTGAGGATTCTGCGAAAGGGTCTGCCCTCGTGAACGACATCCCTCTACCGGAAGCTCCTCCGCAGCAAGAAGCAAGCCGCCTCGCCCGCATCAGCATTTCGTTAATCGTAATGGGATTTTTCGTTTTTCTGATCGGCGTCTACCCGGACATTATCCGACTCAACACCAATCCCACAGTATTTGGCATCTTACAAATTCTCACTGTTCTTTTCGGTATCGGTCTGATGACCTTGGGCAGCTATTTATTTTTATACACGACGATCCATCACGCGCGCGAACATCGTTTGCGTCATGACGTGGGGCTGCGCTTGGTGGGAACGGGCTATGTTTTTTGCGCCGCCTCAGCCCTCGCCGACATCTTGGGGTTCGGCAGTCACAACATCACTTCTAGTGAAACGTCTTATTTTGGACCCGTGCAACTCACTGGCGTGCTTATAGGTGTGACGATCATTGGGGTCGGGTTGTTTCTTTACAGCATGAAGGTCGAGTGACGGATAGCATACAGATTTTGTGCCGTCTCTCACCCCGAAATATTTTTCCTTTTCGATATAATCATTTTGACCCCGTCAGACCTGTCAGGTCTTCAAGACCTGACAGGTCTTTTGAAAACTAGGAGACCTTCTATGACTCTTGGAACTGCATCAAACCCGCTGCGCGTCGCCGTCATCGGTTCGGGACCCGCCGCGTTTTACGCCGCCGATCATTTGCTCTCGCAAGCGAATCTGGTGATCGAAGTGGATATGTATGATCGTTTGCCCACGCCGTTTGGGTTGGTGCGCGGCGGCGTCGCCCCCGATCACCAAAAGATTAAATCAGTCACCAAAGCTTACGACCGGGTGGCGGCGAAACCGCGATTCCGTTTTTATGGCAACGTCGAGTACGGATCCCATCTCAAGTTAGATGATCTGAAACAGCACTATCATCAAATTTTATTTTCAACCGGCGCGCAAACAGATCGCCGCATGGGAATCCCCGGCGAAGATTTAAAAGGGAGTCACCCCGCGACGGAATTTGTGGCGTGGTACAACGGACATCCCGATTACCGCGATTTGAACTTTGATCTCTCTGTCGAGCGTGTCGCCGTCGTGGGCGTGGGCAACGTTGCCATTGATGTCGCCCGGATTCTGTGCCTGACCCCGGCCGAACTCGCCAAAACCGATATTGCCGATCAGGCTTACGAAGCCTTGAGCCAAAGTAAAGTGAAGGAAGTATATTTGCTTGGGCGACGCGGACCGGTGCAAGCGGCATTCACTCTCCCCGAAATTAAAGAAGTGGGCGAGATGGAAGACGCCGACGCCATCACCCTGCCCGACGAAGTAGTGATTGACAAAGTGAGTCAAGCTGAGTTGGAGAAGAGCGAGCGCGACAATCAAAAGAAAGTGGAAGTGATTAAGAGCTGTGCGGGCAAGCAAACAAGCAAGTCGCGCAAACTTTTTGTGCGTTTTCTGGTTTCGCCAACGGAGCTTATCGGTGATGCCAACGGCAAAGTAGCAAAGATGAAGTTGGTTAAGAACAAATTGGTCGCCGACGACAAGGGTTACATCAGCGCGAAGCCAACCGATAAGACGGAAGAGCTCGATGTGGGTCTGGTGTTTCGTTCGGTCGGGTATCGTGGTGTGCCTCTACCCGATGTGCCATTCAACGACAAAAACGGAACGATCCTCAACGACAAGGGTCGGGTGATCGATTCAAACAAACAGCAAGTCGTCGGGGTTTACGCTTCGGGCTGGATCAAGCGCGGGCCGAGCGGCGTGATCGGCACCAACAAACCGGATTCTGTTGAAACAGCAAATTTGATGATCGAAGATGCGCTGAAAGGCGCGGCGTTGAATCCGCCGAAGGCACAAGCGGCGGATGCCGAAGCGCTCGTGAAATCGCGCCAGCCCAAATACTTCACTTATGCCGATTGGCAAAAACTCGATCAGATCGAAGTCGAGAATGGAAAGAAACTCGGCAAGCCGCGAGTGAAGTTCACAAAGGTGGAGGAGATGTTGAAAGCGGTGGGGAAGTAAAGCAATATAATCTCTCTATGCAGCTGCTCGCGGTGGACATCGGCACCGGGACACAGGATGTGTTCCTCTACAACCCCGAACTCGATATTGAGAATGGACTCAAAATGGTGATGCCGTCACCCACCATGATCGTCCACAACAAAATTCGCCAGGCCACCCAACGCCGCGATTCAATCCTGCTCACGGGGCAGATGATGGGCGGAGGACCCAGCCAGTGGGCGGCGCGCGACCACCTCAAAGCAGAATGTATTCTCTTTGCCACAGCAGATGCGGCGCGTACATTTAATGATGATCTAGATTACGTGCGCCGTGAAATGGGCGTGACCATTGTCAGCGAGGATGAAGCGGAATCGTTACGCGGCGTCACTCGAATTGAGTTGAAGGATCTTGACATAGTCGCGCTGGCGGCAGCGTTTGCCTCTTTCGATGTGCCTCTTAATCCCAACGCCATCGGGGTCGCCGTTTTTGATCATGGCGACTCACCGCCTCATTATTCCGATAGACAATTTCGCTTCGACTACCTCGATCAGCGAATCCGCGACGGTAACCGTCTCTCTGCTTTCGCCTATCTCTCAAGCGACATTCCAAAGATCATGACACGTCTGCAAGCCGTCGCAAATTCGTATCAGGGCGACGCGCCGTTGGTGGTGATGGATACCGCGCCCGCCGCCGTATTAGGCTCCATGTACGATCCGGCTGCCGCACGCCATGACCGCGTCATTTTTTGCAACGTCGGCAACTTTCACACGCTCGCCTTCCGCATGGAATCCAATCGCGTGAGTGGAATCTTTGAACATCACACCGGCGAGATTGATTTGGCGAAACTTGATTCGTTGATTGATCGACTCGCCGACGGATCGCTCAAACACGCCGATGTATTTGACGATATGGGACACGGCGCGCTGCTTTATTCTGAAACGCCCCTGATGAATCCGGCGGTGGTCGTCACCGGACCGCGTCGCGCCATGATGCGCGAATCCAAACATCAACCTTACTTTGCCGTCCCCTTCGGCGATATGATGATCGCTGGCTGTTTTGGTTTACTCGCCGCGATGGCAGATACGCTGCCTAACCAAGAAGTGCGTGATGCTATCCATAAATCCTTTCGTGCCCACACCGGCAAGCCGCCGTGGGAGATCACTTAGAGACCGACGCGGTTTTGCTATGAGGAGATACGCAAAACCGCGTCGGTCTGCTTGGAGGAAACATGAACCGCGCTCTCTCTCTTTTGCTCATTGCCAGCATCACGTTGTTAGCCTGCAGCTCGGTGACAGAGCTGCAACAGTATGCGCCGCCGCAATTGCAAAACATCGTTGGCACTCCCGTGCCTGCCCTGCCGCCCACGCCCAGCAACGCCGAGCGTCAGCTAAAAATCTTGGGTGAGATATTTTCGGCGGTCAAAGATCAATACGTTCTCGCCGATTATGGCGGCGTGAAGTTGGATGATCTTAAAAAGGATTACGAAACGAAGATCAAGTCCGGCTTGAGCAACGCCGACTTTGAAAAGGCGATGCAGGAATTTGCGGGCAAGATGCCGATGGGCAGCGTGGTCTATCAAACACGCGCCGAGCGTTTGCAAGCCGAGACCGAAGCCAACATTAAGTATTCGGGCATTGGCGCTTATATTGCCGTGCGCAAAGACCCGCAGCCCCACGTAGTAATACTTTCTATCATCAAAGATTCGCCTGCCGAGAAAGCTGGCTTGCAACCGCATGATTCGATCTACACCATTGACGAGAAGCCGGTCACTGCCGAAGAGGGGAGGGATGTGATCAAGCGCGTGCGCGGGCAAACTGGCAGCACCATAACACTTGAAGTCCAAACAGCAGGCAAAGCGAAACGCACGGTCAAAATCACACGTGATCAGATCACTGCCGGCGATGCGCTGCGCGGCGGCTTGATCGAGCGAGCGGGCATCGTTTACTTTCTGCTGCCGGTTGCCACGCCGGATAATATGATCGAGATCATGGCGCAGAATTTAGAAGCCTATAGCAAGAGAGTCCAACTGACAGGAATCGTCCTCGATCTGCGCGTGGCGCATGGCGCGGGATGGCCCATCGAAGAGATGTTGACTCTTTTTGGCAGCGGCAACCTTGGGCAATACTATACGCGCGCGGGAAATAATGACGTCGCGATAAAGGGAGTGGATGTCGGCGGATCGCAAACATTACCGTTGATCATTTTGGTCGGACCCGACACCGAAGGCACGCCGGAAGTTTTCGCCTCAGCCCTGCAGGCCTCTCAGCGCGCGATTGTGCTCGGCTTGCCGACGACCGGCAAGGTTTTTGGCTACACCACATTACCGCTCACCGATGGATCGCGGTTGACACTCGCCACCTCGTCCTACAAAAACGTAAAGGGCGACGATCTTTCTAAATCCGGGGTGAAGCCCGATTTTGAGATGAAGGTGGATTGGGATCAAGTGACGCTGGAGAACGATCCTTTAATTGATAGAGCATTTCAGGCAATTTTGTTGTTTAGGTAAGTTGACACCACCTAAAATAATGTGATACCATCACGCGCAATCACATAAGCGTCCTGAACATCGTTGAAGGACGCGCTCATCCAGAGAGGTTGAGGGAACGGCCCTATGAAACCTCGGCAACCCCCGAAGCGTCGGGAAGGTGCCAAATCCGGCAGAACATTCTGGGAGATGAGGACGATCACACTCGTGATAATGAACCGCCTCTTCTGGAATTTGAAGAGGCGGTTTTCGTTTACAACGTCGTCGCTTTACTTTATGTCTTCTCGTCACTCTTATAAGCAACCCACACACCTTTCAGTATATATTTGTGTAGGTATAGAGAGAGGCGACGATGAAACATAAATTTACTTTTGGAGATGAATCTGGCAACCCTAGCGACGCTTTAAGCACCCATTTTGTTGTAGCATTATTAGAAGCATCCGAACGCGAATCAATAGTGAAAATAGTTCAGGACTTTAAACAGTTCAAAGGATTTCGCCAAGATTCGGAATTGAAATTCCATTCTTCAACTGATGCTAATCGGAGTGAGTTGTTAAATAGATTAGTGAGTACAGATTGGTCAGCGCGAATTGTCGTAATAGACAAACGCACTGCAACGCAGAAAGATTTTGCTCTCTATGTAGCAGCATGGACACAACTGCTTCATTGGGCGAAGCTAACGATTGAAGGAACGAACTTAATCCTTGACGAGTACGGCAACCCCGCGATGACCATTCCTGCACTTAGGCGCAGTCTGCGTAAAGTTAAGGTATCGATGCCAATCAAGGCAGTGCGTTCTCATACCGAGCCTTGTTTGCAAGCAGTGGATATGGTGGTGGGTGCAAGCTTTCGATTAGTCGAACATGGTGACACAAGGTTTTACAACCTTATTCGTTCACGCACGAAAATTTGGAGACCGATAGAAAACGAAAACCCTCCTAGCTAGCTTGATTACTCAAGCAGGTCACCACACGGCGACTTTTCACTAGGAGGGTGAAAACGGGCAAACCCGTCTTTTACAGTATTGATTATAACATTGGAGTCAATACTTTGAATCAAAACCTCCCAAGCTATCTTGTCACATTTCTGACAAGCACGCCGTTAACCGGACGACTATTCGCTAGGGAGGCTAAAACGGGAAACCCGTTTGTTTACTAAAGTAATTATACATCTGGAGTCAATCGTGACACAACAATTTTTCAACCACCGCTACCTCGACGCCCTCGCCCAACGTGTTTTGATCTTTGACGGCGCAATGGGCACCAGCATTCAGCGCTACAACCCCACCGCCGCAGATTTCGGCGGCGAAAAACTTTGGGGCTGCAACGATTATCTCGTCATCAGCAAACCGCAGATCATTGAAGAGATACATTCATCGTTCCTCAAAGTGGGCTGCGATGTTTTAGAGACTTGCACCTTTCGCTCAAACAAAATCACCATGCGCGAATACGGTTTGCAAGATCACAGTATCGAGATCAACCGTACCGCCGCGCAGCTCGCCCGCCGCGTCGCCGATAAATTCAGCACGCAAGACAAGCCGCGCTTCGTCGCCGGTTCCATCGGGCCCAGCGGCATGTTGCCGTCTGCCGATGATCCAACTCTCTCCAATATCACCTTTGATGAACTTTCGGCAACATTTCAAGAACAAGCGACTGGCTTAATCGAAGGCGGCTGTGATCTTTTGATCGTCGAAACATCGCAAGACATCCTCGAAGTCAAAGCAGCGATTCTCGGAATCCAAAAAGCGTTTGAAATCACCGGCAAAAAGATTCCATTGCAAGCGCAAGTGACCCTCGACACGTCAGGGCGCATGTTGCTCGGCACAGACATCGCCGCCTCACTCGCTACGCTTGAGCGAATGCCCATTGACGTCGTGGGTCTCAACTGCTCCACAGGTCCCGAACACATGCGCGAACCCATCCGCTATCTCGCCGAAAATTCTTCGCTGCCCGTCTCGTGCATTCCCAACGCGGGCTTGCCATTAAATGTTGACGGGCAAGCGGTATATCCACTCTTGCCTGAACCATTTGCAGATGAGTTAAACGAGTTCGTGATCAAAAACGGAGTGGCGATTGTCGGTGGATGCTGCGGCACAACTCCCGATCACCTTAAGCGGCTCGTCGAGCGAATCGGCACTCGGAAGCCGTCATCGCGCCCCTCCGCTCCTCTCACGCTCGTCTCGTCAGCGATCCGCGCCACGCCCTTGATTCAAGACCCGGCGCCGATGTTGATCGGCGAGCGACTCAACTCGCAAGGCAGCAAAAAGATGAAGGAACTCTTGCTCGCCGATGATTACGACACGATGCTTAATCTGGCGCGCGATCAAGTAGAGAGCGGCGCGCACACGCTGGATGTGTGTGTGGCGTTAACCGAACGCGCCGACGAAGTAAATCAAATGAAGAAGCTTGTCAAAAAGTTGAGTATGAGCATCGAAGCGCCGCTCGTCATTGACACCACCGAAGCCGACGTGGTCGAAGCCGCCCTCAAAACCGCGCCCGGTCAGGTGATCGTCAACGCCATCAATATGGAGAACGGGCGCCAACGCATTGACGCCGTGGTGCCGCTCGTCCGAGATTATGGCGCGGCGGTGATCG
>Ga0172368_10005870_pt1 | contig 13485 bp, 10 predicted proteins | sample Lak11m_FD_114540 | JGI IMG/M metagenome (GOLD analysis project Ga0172368, IMG submission 114540) | Freshwater microbial communities from Kabuno Bay, South-Kivu, Congo - kab_022012_11m | ecosystem: Environmental > Aquatic > Freshwater > Lake | place: Democratic Republic of the Congo: South-Kivu...
CGGCGCGTTCCGCGGCTTCGGCAATACCGAGGTATGTTCGGCCATCGAGCAGGCGATTGACGAAATGGCCTACAAGGTCGGCATGGATCCGCTGGACTTCCGGCTGAAGAACTGCCTCCGCGTCGGTGACGAAACCGCCCACGGCCAAACCCTCACGGAATCGGTCGGCCTCACCGACTGCCTCAACACCGTCCGCCGCCTGTCCGACTGGGATCGCAAACGGGCGGAATACGCAACCCGTAACCCGCAACCCGCAATCCGCCGCGGCATCGGCGTCGCCGCGCTCTACCACGGCACCTCACTCGGCGCGGAAGGCCACGATTATGCGGGCGCGACGGTCGCCGTCGAACAGAACAACTCGGTTGACATCACCTCCGGCCTGACCGACTACGGCACCGGCTCGCGTACTGTGTACACGCTGATCGCAGCCGAGGAGTTGGGCGTGCGGCCGGAGCGCATCCACATGCAGCGGCCCGACACCGACACCGCGGTCGAATCCGGCCCGACGGTCGCCTCTCGCTCGACGATGCTGGGCGGCAACGCGATGCGCATCGCGGCCATGAACCTGCGCCAGACCCTCGACTACGCGGCCGCCGACCTGCTGGGCTGCGAACTGCACCAGCTCATCCGGCATGGCGAGGATTATGTCGGCCCGGCCGAGGAGCCGGTTTCCTGGGACAAAGTCGCCGATCACGCCCGCGCGATGGGGCTGGCGCTCTCGGCGCAGGGCAAGTGGAGCGCCCCGCGCATCAACTGGGATCACCACGCCGGCCGCGGCACGCCCTATATGGCCTATCATTTCGCCGCGCAGGTGGCCGAAGTCGAGGTGGACATGGGCACGGGCAACGTCCAGGTGGTCGGCTTCTGGGCGGCGCACGATCCGGGCAAGGTGATCTTCCCGCAGGGCGCGTATGGGCAGCTCTACGGCGGCATCGCCCAGGGCCTGGGCTACGCGCTGATGGAGCAGATGACCTTTTCCAACGGCTACGTCCAGGAGACCAACTTCGAGTCGTACCTGATCCCGACCTCGGTGGATGTGCCGGAGATCGTCGGGACGTTCGTCGAAGCGCCCTTCTCGCACGGGCCATACGGCGCAAAGAACATCGCCGAGCCGAGCATGGTTCCCACCGCGCCCGCCATCCTGAACGCCATCTGCCACGCCACCGGCCGCCGCGTGCGCGATCTGCCGGCCAACCTGGAGCGCGTGCGGCTGGGCAAGGATCTGACCAAGGGCGGGTCGGCGAAGGCGTGCAAGTTGGGGTTGAAGGTGGGGTGATGCGGACAAGCGAGGTAGCGTGGGCAACCATAGGGACGTGTTGCCCACGCGCTTCTCTCGTGATTCACTTTGGGTATGATTCCTGTTTCGTATGTTGTAGAGGAGCAAGACCATGGCCGTAACCTTACCCGATATTCTCCAAGACATCTACGCGCTCGAAGACGAGATGCGTGATTATGAACGAAAATACGGGGTGCTATCGGAGACCTTTTACGAGTCATACCTGGCTGGCGAGGAGCCGCCGGATGATGCCTGGGTGCGCGATTGGACTGCCTGGGCCAGTGCATACAAAGTCTGGCTGCGCCGCCGGGAGCAGTACCAGGGTGCAGTGCATGCGCAACGCATCAAAGCGCCAAACTACGCGTCCGTGATCGAGAGGACTGCTCGCCGTGAACCCATTCCGGTCCCTGCGTGACTATGAGGTTTGGATTTACAGCCTGCCAGAACGATACGAGGTGGTTGCCTATGCCACATTACTTCTCGCGCAGCGCAGACGGCAACTGGCCGAGTTGACTGGTGAAGTTGTCTTTCGTGTCGGACACCGGTTGGTGGTATACGAACGGTTGACATGGGATACTGGGTCGCTTCTGATTGAAGGTTACAGCTACGAGGTGTGGCAGGGCGAGGACAAGCTCTACTGGTACGATTCGCAGCCACATCCGGCCGATGTTTCGCTGGCGAGCACAGATCCGCATCACAAACACATTCCGCCGGGCATTAAGCATCACCGCGTGCCTGCTCCAGGGCTGAGTTTCCACCAACCCAATCTTCCGTTCTTGATCGAGGAAATCAACCGTGATCTGTTGGACGGCGCCTAAAGACCACCCGAACATCTGTCGTTTGCCATCAAGCAGACGCGATATATACTACGCACTATGATCGGTGCCGATCAATCTGGGCTTTGCCCGCCAATAAACATAGCAAGGAGCACACTCACGCATGAACACTCGGCTTTTCCAAAAAGACTTCATCACCACCCCCGATTGGACCGTCGAAGATCTGAACACCATGCTCGACCTGGCGTTCCGATTGAAGGGCGACTTCGCGACCGGCGTCTTGCACGACCACATCCTGCGCGCCAAGACGCTCTACATGCTCTTCTTCGAGGAGTCCACCCGCACCCGCAACTCCTTCGAGACCGGCATGACCCAGCTCGGCGGCCACGCGATCTGGCTGACTCCGAAGGCGACGCAGATCGGCCACGGCGAGAATGCCAAGGACACCGGCATCGTGCTGAGCAGCTACGGCCACGCCATCGCCATCCGCGACTGCCGCACGGGGGTTGGCAACAAATACCTGTACGAGATGGCGCAATACGCCGACGCGCCGATCATCAACATGCAGGACGATGTAGATCACCCGTGCCAGGCGATGGCCGACTTGATGACGTTGATGGAACTTTTCGGCCGTGATCTCCGCGGGCGCAAATTTGTCCTCTCCTGGACCTACGCGCCGAAATACGTCCGGCCGCTCAGCGTGCCGCAATCGCTGCTCTGGCTGATGCCCCGCTTCGGTATGGATGTGACGCTGGCCTACCCCGAAGGCTATCGCATGATGCCGGAGGTGATGGCGAAAGCGCGCCAGTTCGCCGCCGATGCCGGCACGAAAATCACCGAAACGCACGACATGGACGAGGCGTTCACCGACGCCGATTTCCTCTACCCCAAGTCGTGGGGGCCGATCATGGTCACGGAGGATGAGCCGACGGTCGAGGCGATGGCGGCCAAGAACACCGGCTGGCGCGTCACCCGACAGAAGATGGCGCTCGCCAAGAAGCACGCGGTCTACATGCACTGTATGCCGATTGATCGCGGCCACGAGGCCGACGGCGACGTGATTGACGGCCCACAGTCCATCATCTACAAGCAGGCCGAGAACCGGCTGCACATCCAAAAGGCGCTGATGGCGTTGGTGATGGGCGGGCGGGCGTAGGAACGGACGACGGACGACGAAAGACAAAGGACGAATGGCGCAGCGGGCGGGATTTCATGAATCCTGAAGTTATCGGACGGATTACGCGCTTGGCGCGGGAGATGACTGAGCGTCGCGAGCGGTTCCTGGCCGATCTGATCCGCATCCGCTCGTACACGGGCCAGGAAGGCGCGGCGGTCGAGCGCACGCTGGCGGAGTTGCGCGCCATCGGCTGCGACGAGGTGTGGACCGATTCGGCCGGCAACGCGCTGGGCCAGCTTCGCTTCGGCCACGGGCCGCGGGTGATCCTCTATGACGCGCACCTGGACACGAACGAGGTGGCCGATGAGCGCGGGTGGCCGCATCTGCCGCTGGAGCCGGTCGTTGAGGGCGATGCGATGTTCGGCCTGGGCGCGTCCGACTGCAAGGGCGGCGTCGCGGCCATCGTCTACGGCGCGGCGATTCTGGCGGAAGTGATTCGGTCGGGAGACCGGCCACGGCTCGGAGTGGCTTCTGATCCCGGTTTGGAGGCTTTAGCCGGTTATTCTGGTCAACGAGCGCAACCGGCTGAAGCCTCCAAACCAAAGGAGCATCTTGACACCTTCAGCAAGGCAGAAACCCCGTCCCTACGTCTGGACGACTTCTCCCTCGTCATCATGGGCGCGACGCTGGAGGAGGACGCCGAGGGGTTCGCGCTCCGTTCGCTGGTCGAACGCGACGGCCTGCGGCCGGAGGTCGTGCTGTTGGCCGAAGCCACCGACCTGACCTTGCGCCGCGGGCAGCGGGGGCGCTGCGAGCTGCGCGTCCGCACCGAGGGCCGCGCGGCGCACGCCAGCCAACCGCACCTGGGCGAGAGCGCCGTCCTGAAGATGCTGCCGGTGATCGCTGCGCTGGAAGGGATGAACGCCAGCCTGCCGGTAGACCCGATCTTCGGCCGCGGGACGCAGGTCGTCTCGCTGATCGAAGGCCCGCATACCCCGAATTCGGTGCCGGCCTGGTGCGAAGTGGCGGTAGATCGCCGCCTGACGCCGGGCGAGACCGCCCAGCAAATGCTGGAAAGCGTGCGAGCCGCCGTCGAGCCGTTGGGCGCGACTGTCCGCATCCCCGACCAGCCGGTGGTGACGCACACCGGGCTACGGCTGGATGGTCCGGCGTTCTACCCCGGCTGGCTGCTGCCGGAGGATGCCCCGGTGCTGGCCGCGGGCAAGGCGACCTGCCAGGCATTGTGGGGCGCGGCGCCACGCGTGGATGTCTGGCGCTTCTCCACTGATGGCGCTTACTCCGCGGGCGCGGCGGGCATCCCGACCCTGGGTTTCGGCCCGCAAGAGGAGCGCTACGTCCACGCAGCCGACGATCAGGTGAGCCTGACCAAGCTCCGCAAGGCCGCTGAGTTCTACGCGCTGTTTCCATTGATCTATGCTGGCGCAGTGTGATGACTCAATGCAGTATGTGACTGAGAGTTGATCGAGATGATTTATGATATTGCGGTGCGCAACGGGCTGCTCGTGACCCCAGCCGGGACGATGGGCGGCGACCTGGGTATCATCGGTGAACAGATCGCGGCCATCGGCCCTAACTTGGCCGGCCGGGAGGAGCTTGATGCGATGGGCAAGCTCGTCATCCCCGGCGGGATTGACCCCCATGTCCACCTTGAGATGCCGGCCGGCGCGGTGCGATCCTCCGACGATTGGATCACGGGCACGATCGCTGCGGCCTGCGGCGGCACGACGACGGTGATTGATTTCGTGGAGCCGGAGCCTGGGACATCGCGTAGGGGCGAGGTGACCTCGCCCCTACGCGATGCCCTCACCGTCCGCCGCGCCGAGGCCGACGGCCGCGCGGTCATAGACTACGGCTTGCATATGACCCTGCTCGATGCGCAGCCCGCAACGCTGGCCGAGATCCCGGCGGTGGTTGCTGCGGGCTGCCCGTCGTTCAAGGCATACATGACCTACAGCTTCAAGCTGACCGATGATGTGCTGATTGCCGCAATGGACGCGGTCGGGCGGACCGGTGGGATGGTCATGGTGCACGCGGAGAACGATGCGGGCATCGCCTATCTGCGCCAGAAGCTGATGGCCGAAGGCAAGACCGGGCCGCGCTATCACCCGATCTCCCGTCCGGCGGGCATGGAAGTGGAGGCCATCGAGCGCGCCCTGGCGCTGGCCGAGGCGGCCGCGTGCCCGGCCTACATTGTTCACATCTCAACGGGCCGCGGGGCTGCGGCCGTGGCGACCGCCCGCAGTCGGGGCCAGGCCGCCTTCGGCGAAACCTGTCCCCAATATCTGCTGCTGACCGACGCCGAGTTCGACCGGCCAGGGTTCGAGGGCGCCAAGTTCGTCTGTTCGCCGCCGCTGCGCAAGGCCGAAGATAATGCAATGATCTGGAAATTGCTCGGCCGCGGCGATCTCCAGACCGTCGGCACCGATCATTGCCCGTTTTTCTATCGCGGCGAAAAAGACCTGGGCGCCCGTAGGGGCGAGGTCTCCTCGCCCACGGGCGGGAGAACCCCGCCCCTACCGCCCTTCACGCGCATCCCCGGCGGGATGCCCGGCATCGAAGCGCGGCTGGCGCTGCTCTACAGCTTCGGCGTACGGACCGGCCGGCTGACGGTCGAGCGGTGGGTGGACGCTTGCTGCACTGCGCCCGCGCGCATCTTCGGCCTGGCCGGACGCAAGGGCAGCCTGACCGTGGGCGCAGACGCCGATGTGGTGATTTTCGACCCTGATCGCGAAGTGACTCTCTCCCGCGCCGTCCTGCACGAGCACTGCGACTACACCCCCTACGACGGGCGTCACCTCAAGGGATACCCGGTGCTGACGATGCTGCGGGGCCAGGTGATTGCCCGCGACGGCGCGTTCGTAGGCCGGCCGGGGGGCGGGCGATTCCTGGCGCGACAGTTGTAGATCGCTTTTGGCCTCCGGAAGCGACAGCCCACAGGAGTCATGAAGATGGATCTGTCCAGCATTTGGCGGCAATTCGGGGCCGCTATTGACATGCTCGAAAATGCCCTGCGCGCTTGTCCCGATCGGCTGTGGCGCGACGAATTGTGGGATCATCCGTCAGATCCGCCTGAGTATGCGCAGTTCTGGTATATCGCTTTTCACGCGCTTTTCTGGCTTGATCTCTACCTGTCCGGCTCTGTTGAGGGGTTTGCTCCCCCCGCTCCTTTTACGCTCGATGAACTGGACCCCGCCGGATTGCTGCCGGAAAGGCCATATTCCAAAGATGAGCTTCTGGCCTACCTGACCTATGGTCGCCAGAAGTGTCGCGCAACGATTGCGGCTCTGACAGACGAGAAGGCACGGCGCCTCTGCGCCTTCCGATGGGGCGAAATCAGCTTTCTCGAGCTTCTCCTGTACAACATGCGTCACGTCCAGGAACATGCCGCACAACTGAACCTGATGCTTGGACAGAAGGTCGGTTCAGCTCCTGGTTGGGTCATCAAGGCGAAAGACCGATGACAGGTACGTTGATCCTCCCTGACTGGCTGATTGACGTCCCCGGCGAACCGCCGAAGCGGGGCTGGGGTATGCGCGTGGTCGGGCCGGTGGTTGACGCCGTCGGGCCGCGCGAGGAGTTGCGCCGCCTCTTCCCCGAAGATCACATTTGGGAGGCGCCGGGGCAAGCCCTCTCGCCCGGCTTCGTGGATGCCCACACGCACCTCTATGGCCTTCTGGCCCACGGCATCCCCGTGCTGGCTCGGTCGGAGACCGGCCAGAGCGAGAGGTCGGAGACCGGCCAGAGCAGAGGGGGTGAGGGCGACCAACCCTCCGCCTCAACCTTGACCTCAACCTCAAGTTCGGGTTGGTCCTTCCTCTCCGACTTCTGGTGGCCGATGGTGGAAGACCGGCTCGACCACGAGATGATCTGCGCGGCGACCGACCTGAACCTGGCGCAGATGGTGCGCGGAGGCGTCACCAGCTTCTACGACTGCACCGAAGCGCCGAATGCACTGCCCGGCTGTCTCGCGTCGCAGGCCGAGGTCGTGGCCGCCCGCGGCATCCGTGGCATCCTCTCCTTCGAGGCCACCGAGCGGGTGAGCAAGGCGAACGGCCAGCTTGGGCTGCGCGAGAATCTGGAGTTCATCCGGGCGCGCCATGGGGACGAAAGACGAAAGACGAAAGACGAAAGCGCGTCCTTCGTCCTTCGTCCTTCGTCGTTGGTCTCCGGCCTCATGTGCTTCCACACCACCTTCACCTGCTCGGCCGAGTTCATCAAGCAGGCGTTCGAGCTGGCGGCGAGTGAAGGTGTGCTGGTGCACATGCACGCGGCCGAGAGCCGCTTCGAGCCGGAGCAGGCGCTTGAGAATTTCGGCATGCGCACCTTCGAGTATTACGACCGCCTGGGCGTGGCCGGGCCGGCCATGCAGGCGTCGCAGTGCGTGCAGATCACCCCCGCCGAGATCGAGATCATCGCCCGCCGCGGGGTGCGCGTGACGCACATGCCGCTCTCCAACTGCGAAGTCGGCGGCGGCATCGCGCCCATCCCCGACCTGCTGGCAGCCGGCGTCACGGTGGGGCTGGGCAGCGACGGCTACATCACCGACATGTTCGAGATCATGCGCGGCGCGTTCCTGATCCACAAAGCCCACCGGCAGGACACGGCGACGATGCCCGCCCATCAGGTGTGGCGGTTGGCGACGGAAGGCGGCGCGCAGGCGCTCGGCCTGGAGCGGGTGGGCCGGCTCGCGCCCGGCTGGCAGGCCGATCTCCAGCTCATTGATGCGGTCTTCCCGACCCCGGCCACAGCCGGCAATCTTTACGAGCAACTGCTCCTCTACCGCAGCCGGAGCCACGTCCGCGGGGTGATGGTCGCCGGGCAGGTCCGGGTGCGCGACGGCCAGGTATTGAATGTGGATGAGGCTGCGCTGCGCGCCCGAGTTCATCAGGCGGCAGACCGGCTGTGGCGCAAGAACTGATAAACGGTAGGACGCTTACGGATCCCACAGATCACACGGATCGGCTTATTGGATAGAGCATCCGTGTCCATCCGTGCGATCTGTGAGCCAGGTCAATTACGTTTGTGAAACACAAAGGAAACGAGGAAAACAGGAGCGTCCATTGGCTGATCTTTCAACCACTCTACTCGGCACGACAATGCCTTCCCCGTTCATCCTGGCTTCCGGCCCGCTCTCCTACGACGCGACCGGCCTGTGGGAGGCGTATCGCGCGGGCGCGGGCGGCGTCGTCACCAAGACGCTGCGGCTGGAACGGGCGATCAACCCGACGCCGCACATGGTCGTCCCTCGTTCGTCCAACCTGCGCGCCACCCTCTTCAACACCGAGAAGTGGGCCGATCTGCCGTGGGAGCAGTGGGTGGCGCGCGAGCTGCCCGCCATGCGGGGCCACCCCGGCCTGTTGATCGCCAGCATCGGTCACACCCCGGCCGAGGGCGCGGTGATCGCCGGTCCGGTGGCGGCCACCGGCATCGTGGATGCCATCGAGTGCGTGGCATATACCAAGGACACCATCGTCGGCCTGGTGCGGGCGGTGCGCCAGCAGACCGACCTCCCGATCCTCGCCAAGCTGACCTTCAACTGGGGCGACGACCTCTATCCGGCTGCCGAAGGGGCGCTGAAGGCCGGCGCAACGGGCTTCACTGCGATTGACTCCATCGGCCCGACGCTGCAAATTGACATCGAGACCGGCGAGCCGACCATCGGCGGGGTCGGCAGCAAGGCGTGGATGTCGGGCGCGGCGATCCGACCCGTGGCGCAGGCGGTCGTAGCCGAACTGGCCGCGCGCTTCCCCGGCGTGTTCATCGTGGGCACGGGCGGCGTTATCCAGGCCGAGGATGCGGTCGAGATGACGATGGTCGGCGCGAGCGCGCTGGGCGTGTGTACTGGCCCGCTGCTGCGTGGCCTGGAGTGGTTCGAGCGGACGCACAAGTCGCTGAGCGCCTGGCTCGACGGCCACGGCTATGCCCGCCTCGATGATGTGCGCGGGATCGCTCTGCATCATCTGCGCGCCGTCGAAGACACGACGCCCCTCACCTTCGCGTTCGAGCCGCTCAAGTGCACCAAGTGCGACCTCTGCGTCGTGCTCTGTCCCTACGATGCGCGGCTGATGGAAGGCGAGAAGCCCAAATCGCCCGACCTGAAGCAGATCCTCCTTGAAGATCGCTGCCGCTACTGCGGCTTGTGCGTTGAGGTGTGCAAACCCGAGGCGCTGACGTATGGGAATTGGCCGCGGTAAAGACGTAGATTGGTAGGTTGGTAGGTTGGTAGACTGGTAGGTTGGTAGACTGGTAGGTTGGTAGACTGGTAGGTTGGTGATTTGGCAGACCAATCTACCAATTTACCAGTTCACCAATTTCCCCGCAATACAGTGATCGAGCAAGCCCATGACAAACAACTCACTCATCTCCTTCACCCGCTCCCTCATCCGCTGCCCCAGCCGCCACGGCGAGGAAGGGGCGGTCGTTGAATTGATCCTGGCCGAGATGACCCGGTTGGGCTTCGACCGGGCCTGGCGCGATGAAAATGGCAGCGCGGTCGGCGTGATCGAAATGGGCCGGCCGGGGCCGACGCTCCTGCTCGACGGCCACTGCGACACTGTCGGGATCGCGCCCGGCGTGACGTGGCAACACGATCCGTTCGGCGGCGAGATTGACGGCGGCTACATCTATGGCCGCGGCGCAGCCGACATGAAGGGCAGCATCGCCGCGATGATCTATGCCGCGGCGGGGCTGGATCGTGGCCGGCTCAAGGGCCGGGTCGTGGTCAGCGGCACGGTGATGGAGGAGAATCTGGAGGGCGCGGCGCTCAAGACGGTGATGGAGGCCGTGCCGCCCGATTTCGTCGTCATCGGCGAGGCGACCGATCTGAACCTGAACCGGGGCGGCCGCGGCCGGGCCGAGATCCACCTGGAGACCATCGGCCGACCCGCGCACTCCTCCACGCCGCACCTGGGCCGCAACGCCGTCCACGACATGCTGCGCGTTGTGGCGGCCATCGAGCGACTGCCGCTGGCGAGCGACCCGCTCCTCGGCCCGGCCGTCATGGCGCTCACCGACATCATCTCCGACCCCTACCCGGCCTATTCGGTCATCCCCAGCCGGTGTCGCGTCACCTACGACCGGCGGCTGCTGGCGGGTGAGACCAAAGAGGGTGTGTTGGGAGACCTTCGAGGTCTCGGAGACCTCGAAGGTCTGAGTATCAATCTGCGCGCGACCATCGCCCAAGGCGAACACACGACCTACACCGGCGCGCTCCTGGCCGGGCCGAAGTTCCTGCCCGCTTTCGTCTTCGCGGAAGATCACCCCTGCGTGCAGGCCGCGCTGCGGGGCCTGTACACGGCCGGGTTGGCGCCGCAGATCGGCGCATACCGCTTCTGCACGAACGCGGCCCACAGCGCGGGGGTGGCCGGCGTGCCCACAGTCGGCTTCGGCCCCGGCCGCGAGGAGGACGCGCACGTGATTGACGAGCGGGTCGCCGTCGAGGATGTGCTGGCCGCCGAGCGCGGGTATCGGGGGATCATCGAGGCGGTGCTGGGATAGCTCTCAGGGATTGGGAAATCCCTGTCTCAAGCTGAAAAGCCCCCTCAGGGGCTGACCTCAAGCTGCTGAGGCAGCTTCTCAGCTTTAGACGGTGAATTCCATTCATCGGGCAGAGGCCACTAAATGACGATTCTCATCCAAAACGGCGCCATCCTCACCCTCGCTGACCAGCCGCCGGCCGTCCTCGCGCCCGGCTACGTGCTGATCCGGGACGACCGCATTGCGGCCGTGGCTGCGGGCCAGCCGCCCGCCGAACTTGTCGCATCCGCCGACCAGGTGATTGACGCGACGCACATGGCCGTCCTCCCCGGTCTGGTCAATGCGCACACGCATCTCTTCCAGACCTTCATCCGCGGGCTGGCCGACGACAAGACGCTGCTGCCGTGGCTGGCGGCCGCGATCTGGCCGATGGGCGCGGCGATGGGCGCGGAGGAGGCGTACCTGGCCGGGCTGCTCGGCCTGGTCGAGAACATCCGCTCCGGCGCGACCGCAGTGATTGACAACCAGTATCTCCATTCGGACGACCGCACCGATGACGCGTTTTGCCGCGCAGCGCGGGATGCCGGCTGCCGCTTCACCATCGCCCGCGGCTGGGCCGATCACGATTACCACCCGGTCTTCCAGGAGACGCCCGACGCAGTCATCGCGGCGATGACCGCGTTGCACGATGCCTGGCACGGCGCAGCCAATGGCCGGATTCGCGTGGCGTTCGGCCCGCTCATCCCGTGGGGGTGCAGCGCGGAGACGCTCCAACGCACGGTGGCGCTTGCCCGACAGTGGGGCGTGCCCACGCATATGCACACCGCCGAGACGCGCAAAGAGGTGCAGATGAGCCTCGATGCGACTGGCCTGCGTCACGTCCATTGGCTTGACCGCCTGGGCCTGCTTGGTCCCGATCTGCAACTGGTGCATTCTGTTTGGCTGGATGATTCGGAGATCGAGCGAGTGGCTGAGACCGGGACGATGGTCATCCATTGCCCGGTCAGCAATATGTACCTGGCGTCGGGCATTGCGCCGGTGACGAAGCTGCTGAAGGCGGGTGTGCCTGTGGCGCTGGCGACCGACGGCCCCGGCTCGAACAACAGCCAGGACATGCTCGAGACGCTCAAGTTCGCGGCCTGCGGACAAAAGGTTGCCACGCTCGACGCCACCGCACTGCTGCCGGAGGATGTCCTGCGGATGGCGTGCATCTACGGCGCGCAAGCGTTAGCTCCCACGCGCGGGCCGGTCTCCGACCGTGCCCGTGGTGGCTCGGTCGGAGACCAGCCACAGCCGAATCCACCCGCGCGCGGGCCGGTCTTCGACCGTGCCCGTGGTGGCTCGGTCGGAGACCAGCCACAGCCGAATCCACCCGCGCTCGGGCCGGTCTCCGACCGTGCCCGTGGTGACTCGGTCGGAGACCGGCCACAGCCGAATCCACCCGCGCTCGGGCTGGTCTCCGACCGTGCCCGTGGTGACTCGGTCGGAGACCGGCCACAGCAACAGGGTTTGATCCCCGGCGCCAAGGCCGATATTATCCTGGTTGATCTCAACTCGCCCCGGATGCAACCCGTCTGGCGCGTGCCGTCGGCGCTGGTGTATAATGCCAACGGCGGCGACGTGGACACCGTCATCGTGGACGGCCGTGTGCTGATGCAAGGCAAGCGCGTCACCTGCCTGGATGAGGCCGCGCTGCTCGACGAGTGCCGGCAGGCCGCGCAATCACTGCTCAAGCGCGCGGGCGTCGTGGCCGCGTGAGGGCCGGACATGGCATCCGTCGCCTACACATATGACGCGATTGTCGTCGGCGCTGGCTATATCGGCTGCGCGGTTGCGGCGGCGCTGGCCGCGGCCGGCGTGCGCACGGCGCTGCTCGACCGCGGGCCGATCCCCGGCGGCGCGTCGCGGGCGAACTACGGCAACGTCCAGGTGCAGGATGCCGAGTTGGTGCACAGCTTGCCGATGGTCACAGCGGGCTATCGCCGGTTCGCGACGCTGGAGGAGGAGCTGGGCTGTCCGGTCGGCTATCGTCGCCTGGGCAGTCTCCTGCTGATCGAAACCGAGGCGCAATGGGGGATCATGGCGGCGCGGATGCCGGCATTGCACGCGGCCGGCATCCGCGCCGAGCTTGTGCCTGCGGAGCGCCTGGCAGAGCTGGAGCCGCTGTTGGATCGCCGAGCCGTTTTGGGCGCGTGCTATCACGCCGACGAAGGCCAGGTCTCGCCCTTCCGGTTCATGGCCGCTTTCCTCCGCCAGGGGCGACGGCACGGGCTGGCGGTTCATCCGCACACCGAGGTCACCGGGTTTGACCTCGCGGGCGGCCGGCTGATCGGCCTGTGCGCCGGCGACGCGCATTTCAGCGCCGGCGTCACGATCCTGACGACGGGCGCATGGACGCCGCCGCTGGGCCGGCTCTTGGGGCGCAACTGGGCGATCCCGCATGTTCATGGCCAGGCGGTCGTGACGGAACGCACCGACCTCCGGTTGAATAACCACCTCGCCTCGGCAGCGTTCTTCGAGGCGATGCACGAGGGGGCCGGGGACGCGTCCTCCGGCGCGGTGCTGGCAATGTCGCAGAGCGCCGACGGCCACTTCTTGTTGGGTGAAGCGGGAATTATCACCGATGCTCTCGGGTCGCAGGCGACGGGACGCGGGCAGGCCGCCATTGCACGAGAAGTACTGCGCTTCGTGCCTGTGCTGGCCCCCTTGCGGATTTTGCGGGGCTGGGCCGCGCCGGTGGCCTTCACCGACGACGGCCGGCCGTTCCTGGGGCCGGTGGCTGATCTGCCGGGCCTGATCCTGGCGACCGCGTTCAAGTC
>Ga0172368_10005871_pt1 | contig 13484 bp, 16 predicted proteins | sample Lak11m_FD_114540 | JGI IMG/M metagenome (GOLD analysis project Ga0172368, IMG submission 114540) | Freshwater microbial communities from Kabuno Bay, South-Kivu, Congo - kab_022012_11m | ecosystem: Environmental > Aquatic > Freshwater > Lake | place: Democratic Republic of the Congo: South-Kivu...
CGGCATCTGGCACGCCTGATTAATGATGCGCATCACCTTGAGCAAGGTTCGGATTCGGTCAAGGGCGAATGTCCGTTTGCCAGGCGGCAAACTGACCGAGCATAAAATGATGGAGGGCTACCCGATCCTAATACCCAAATGCCCGCAATCCCTTGACCATTCCGAAACTGCGAATACCTTCGTGCAGACATTAATGACCCCTTTGATACTCTTAAGATCAAGCTCTAAAAAACAGTTGACCATAAAAAAAGCCCCGTTTCCGGGGCTCTCTTCCTGAAGCGGGATCCCTAAAACGGGATCGGAGCGGCAGCGGTTTTTTTCTCTTTCCGGACGGCCGGCTTCCGGGTTTTCTTTTCGGGTGCTTCCCCGGCATCCGGGGTCACATGCATTTTGTTGTAGTAGGCGGAGTGGGTTCTACCGAAGGGATCAGCCCCTTTCATTTTGGCGATTTCGAAGGTCACGTAACGGGTTCCGTCCAGTTCGTAGGCGATCCCCTGGAGGTCTTCCAGTTTGCAGGTTACCTTAACGATTTCGAGGTCTTTTACTTGTTTTCCTTTGCCGACGAAGATTTTCTCAAAAGTTTTCATGACGTTTTTTATTTAAAAATTATACGACTCCCCCCAAGCGCAGAACGGAAGGAATCAACAAAGAGGAACTGGAATACCGCAAAACCCCGGGGCATGAGGATATGCCGGGAAAATCCTTGTGAAGCCTGGAGTCGAGCTATCTTCGCGGATAATTTTCTTTTAAAAAACCGGCCTGTCATGAACGCTTTTGCATGTCGGAAAGTCGCAGCCGGCCAAGGGGAATGAGATGCCTGACCATGCTTATGACCAAAACCTGCCTTTACATCTCCGTCTAGTATCGGAACCCTGACCAAGAATTTCGGTGAGTGACAAGGGCTGCCAAAACGGCCGCAACTGCAATAAAGTGACCTACCGAGAAGCCGCCGTGGCTCTTGGCACCGGAATTTTCATGCTGGCCGTTTGAAAAGGAAACAAAGCCCCGCACCGCTACCTCTCCAAGGATCGTTAAGAGCTGCTCCGGAATAGGGTTTCATTGGGAAGCGAACAAAAAAAGGGAGCCTCCCGGCTCCCCTGCCCTATGGCATCAGGTTGTCATCTGCCATGGACATATACCCGTCCTCAGAGAGGATCAGGTGATCCAGAACCGAGATATCAAGGAAGGTGCCGGCCTCCTTGATCTTTTTGGTAATCTTCAGATCAGCCTCGGAAGGTTGCAGGTTGCCGGATGGATGGTTGTGTGCCAGGATAATTCCGGAAGTGTTGGATTTAATCGCAACCTGGTAGATCACCCGGACATCAGTAACAGTCCCGCTGAGACCGCCCTTCGAGACCTGATGAAAACCCAGGACCTGGTTTGCGCGGTTCAGGCAGATGATGTAGAAGTACTCAACGTGCTCAAAGCTAGGAAACACCTGCCTGAGCAGTCGCTCGGCATCCTGTGAGCAGCGAACCTTCGGGCGATCGGCTGATTTGACTTTGGTTGAGTAATTGACGGTGATCTCAGCCAGATTGGAATTGAAAAGATCATGGATCATAGGAAATTACCACTGCCTTGTGGGTTTATGAGGGCATCAGGCACGCCGGTTAATTAATGAACCAGCAGGCTTGAGCAGCCCTGAATGAGGTCCAGGGCGAATGTCCGTTTGTGTACCCGCAAACTGACCGAGCACGAAGTGATGGAGGCCGGATCAAACACGCAGGCATCTCTCAACCAGGCCGCAATCCCTTGACCGTTCCAGGGATGCGATCAATAACTTTGTGAGATAATTACAGGTAGTTCGTTAGTGGGGTGATACGACTTCGGCCTATGAATTCATTATGAACTAGCTAAATCATAAATCCCTAGATAATATAACCATGGAAATTGAACTCTTAACCAAAGCAGACCTCAAGAATTTTGAGGCAAAACTGGATCGGATCCTTGAAGAGCAGAAGTTGATCAGAGACCAATCTGGCTTTGGTCCTAAATCAAAGTGGCTTGACAATGAGGACCTTCTTAAATTGCTGGATGTAAGCAGCCGAACATTGCAGAAATGGCGCGATACCGGAGTACTCCCCTTTTCGAGAATCGCCAGGAAGGTATATTACCGGGCAGAAGATGTGGATAAACTCTTAAACAGCAACCTAACCGGAGGTTGGAGGCTTGAAAAATTCAGGAGTTAATTCCTTTGCCAGGCGGTTTCTTTTTCCCTTCGGTTTTCTTTGGCGGACCTCTTTCAAAGAAAAAAGAACGCCCGCGTGAAAAGGCGAATTCCCCGGGAAAAGGCGAAAAAAAGGCGTCAATCCGGGACTTTTCAAATGTCAAACTTTGATTCTTTAATCCACTATAAAGAAGCAAGTTAGACATGAAAATGATAAAACGGTACCCCGTTTTTACGGCTGTCACCCAACCCCGCCCTATGGCGTTTGGCGAAAAAAAAGAGAAAAAATCACGGAAATATGACCGGAAGGTACCGGGTCCTGCGTTCGCATTAGGGGATGCGAATTTCACGTTTTAAGAATCCGGGCGGCTTCTTCGTCGGTAATCTCTTCCCAGATATTGGCGGCGATTTCTTCTCTCACCTTTTTGGGGAGCTTTTCCAGATCATCTACGTTGATGATGGGTCCTACGGTCTTATGATTGACCCGGATCAGGAACGTGTGCTTTTCAATCAGTTTGGGATCAGTCTCCTGTTCCGGTCTTGTGCCGATCGCCTTGGTCATCACACGGAGTCCTGCTGCCCAGGCTCTCAGGTCCCCGGCTGCCCGGGCGGCCTGGATCTGATCGACGCAGTCCTGGATCAGCCAATTCTGCCAGAACGGGTAATCAAAGGTGTGATACGAATTATTCAGCCGCATGGCGTACTCCAGATCCTTTACAGCTGTATTGCGTGAGATATCCGGGTACTTGGCCCGGTGCAGAGCGAGGGCTGCCTTTCGCTGGGGATACCGGTCGAACACCCGGGCCAGGGAGAATACCCGGTCAATCATGTACTTATGTTCCTCGTTAAGTTCCATGTTTTTGGAATGCGACAGGTAACTTTTAATCACTTGCCAGGGAATGTTCTCGAATGACTTATTCGCTTTACTCATGTGTAATGGGTTTAGGACAATGGCTGATCAGGTACTCGTTGAAGTCCTTATAGTCAGGGTACATCCGTGCCGACTGGTTTTCCGCCTGCGGGTACCTGTCCAGGATGGCCCGGGCAGTACGGGTACCCGCCAGATCATTATCCAGAAACAGGTTGATCACCGGGAACGCTGATAAATCCGGAAGCTTGGAGACATTCGAGACGGAGTTCAGGACAATGGTGGTGTACTTAAGGGCCGTGGTTTGGTAAAAGGTCAATGCCGAGAGAAAATCCATGAATCCTTCGAACAGGTTAATGCCATCCGTCTGGCCCGGCAGGGTGGAGAAGTATTTGGGGCTGATGGCGCCCTTGAATTTCAGGTTCCGGAGTTCGTATCCCCCACGGTCATTTGGGAAGGAAAGGGCGCAATACACATTTTCATGGGTCCGGTACCTGGCCTCACCTAGGTATAATCGGGCGATACCCAGGTCGATCTTCCTTTCCAGGGTAAGATATCGGACCAATGACCAGTTTTGGAGGCGGGTTATTTCCAGGAGTTCTATCCCGGATTTACCGGCCTTTTTTGCAGTGAAAGAAAGACCGGATGGATCCTTTTCTTCCAGGTGGGTGATCGCCTCACTGAAGGAGAAACCATGGTAGGCCATGGCCAGATCGATGATCGATCCGCCGGTACCTGAACCGAAATCGTACCAGAGGTTTTTCGATTCATCCACCTTGAAGGAGGGATCCTTGTCACCGGTGCGTAGTGGACTCGAGAACCAGGATTCGCCGGGCCGTTCCCTTTTGGGTGAGAAGCCCTGGGAAATCAGGTATTTGGAGATAGAAATTTCTTTTGCTGTATGTTTCATAGGGAAGGGTTTTCTTGCACTTTTGCACTTTTCTTATTTAACGTTCAGTAATTGAGCGAGATGAGCTGGTTTAAAAGAGGTGCAATTCATGTAAATTCCTGCACCTTTTGCACCACGGAGATCTTGACCCCAGGTTTTGTTGCACCTTTTGCACCATATTTGCACCATCTTTAAACCTCTGTAACTATCATATATATTGATATATAGTTAAGAATTGGTTTATAAATCGGCGTTGGTGCAAAAGATTTTCCGTTCGATCCGGTAGGGTGTTCCCGTATGCCATGAGGTAGTAATTTTCTCTTCACCGGTCAGGATTTCATCCACCTTGGAGTACCGCTGGTACTTCTTCTTTTTGCACATCGTCAGTCCCCAATGCTGAAGGACCTCTTTGATTTCCGTCATGGCATAGATCTTTCCGGAGTTGTTCCGGATTTCGCCGGAGATATCGGTAGGAGTGAAGTAGACTTCTTCCAGTTCCGGCTTATGTTGGAAGACCTGGTTAATGACCTCCCGGATTTCCTTTTCAATGCGGGGTGTGGTACCTCGTTTAACTTTATCCAAGGCCTCGGTATGGAGCAAATCCGGCTTAAACCACATGCGATTTTCCCTGGGGTGCAATATCGGCCGCTCCAGAATATGGTGCAGAAATCCCGGGATCTCCGGTTTCATACGCTCTATCAGATCCGGGATCTCCTTTCGGAAAGTCGGAACCTTCCGGATCCAGAACCGGATCTCATTCGGGGAGATTTTGATAAACCCGGTCTCGTTGTTGGAGCAGAGGATAAATTTGCCATAGAAGGGGATCTCCACCTTGTCCTTCCCTTTTGCTTCGCTTTTAATGCTCTTGGTGGTTGACAGGTTTTTAATCCGTTCGGCATCCTCCAAACGGTCCAGGAGCACCTCATCCACGGCCACAATCAGTTTTGAGGCCCAGCCCGAATTGAAATTGTTGCGGAAGTCCTCGTTGGTGTTGACCGTCATGTTTTCGCCAAACACGGTTTTCAGGAAATTGATAAAGGTGGTTTTGCCGGTGTTACGTTCATTGCTGACCAGGCAAAAAATCGGAAGGATCTGAGTGGGGTAGCGGTATATGACCGAGAGATAATCCAGCCCCAGCTCGTATTGCTCTCCGAAAATGTGTCTGAGGAATTCCTGTATGGTGTCAAAGGGGCCTGCAACGGGTTTGTAATCAATAGGCTCGTAGAGATTATAGGCTCCGAGCTGGTATGGATCCTTATCGACCCGATGTATTCTTTGGTAATGGATATTGTCAGGGATGTTGCAGAATGAATCCAGGGTAATGATCTTTTTTCTTTCGGATTCAGTGAGTTCATCCTTAATCCGGCCGGCATTGATTCGGGTCAGTGTTTTAACGCAATCGTTAACCAGCGGGACGTATACGATCTTGTAGTAATCATTTCCGATGCGCAAGAATGAAAATCCGCTGCCAGGTTCAGGCTGGCAGTACTCCTGATCGATGGCCCCGTGATCCGGTTTAACCTTCTTCATGCCCATTCCAGTTATCTCTTATATTCGGATACCGGTTTAATGCGCTTGGATTCCATCCAGGCATCCAGCTCCGACTTCTTAAAGAAATTCCGGTTGCCCTTTTTATAAACGGCAATTTCGTTCCGGGTCGTCCGCTGATAGAGATAGGTTCTGCTCATCCCCATATACTCGCAGGCCTGCTGGTGGTTCATCCGCTCGGGGAAGTACTTTTCAGTGGTCTGGCTGTTTTTCATGAAGTCCTCGAGGACCTCCCGTACGGCTTCTTTCACCGTGCTTTTCAATGATTCTCCAAGATCATTCATGGGATTTTGTTTTAAGGTCCATTAATTCTATAACATCCACTTCGAAATACTCGGCGATCCGCTGCAACTCGCTAACCACGGGTTCGATTTCACCGCGGTAGATCATGCCCCATCTTTTCCGGTTAATGCCGACTTTGAGATAGAAGTCGCGTTTGGGGCGAAACCGGAATGCCAATGATTCTCTCTTAGAGATTAACTCGCTAATTGTTGTCATTATCCAGTTACTTTGTTTAATTTTACACTATAAATTACACAATATGCAATAACTATATTGCAAATGTATATAATAAAGTTTACAAACGTTCGAAAAGCAACATAAATAAGCGCAATTGACTTATCAACAATACTGAAATGGCACTACTAGAAAGAGTTAAACACATCCTTATTCAAAAAGGAATGGCCTTTACGGATCTGGCAAACCTGTTGGACTCGCACCGGCAAAGTCTGCATACCTCCCTGAAGTCGGAGAACATCAGGTACTCAACCTTGAAAAAGATTGCCGAGGTATTGAAAGTATCGCCCTGTGCTCTGGTCAGTGATGATACTCCACCTGACAACGAGCAGGTTGAAAAGATTGTAGAAGCAAACAAGCTTCTGGTATTCTATATCAATCAATCCATTGCGCATTTTGTTAGCTACAAGCGCAATATGATAACGCTGGAAGATTTAGATCGTTATTACAATAATATTGGTCTGTACTTACGGCCGAGTTTTCCGGATATGATCACCAAAGCCTCTTTGGAGGCCGCAATTCAGGAAGCCGAGGCTAGGACAAAGGCAAGAAAGGCAAGTAAATAGTGATGTGTTTTGTAACAAATTTTGCATAAATTTGTTACAAAACGAGGCGTTGAAGTTGAATGCAAAGCATTGAAAATAAGATATTAGATAAGATCAAAAGGACCACCCGAGGTCTAATTCTGTTTCCGGAACATTTTTCGTCACTGGGATCACCGGAGGCAGTTCGGACGGCTTTGCACCGATTGGTGAAGAAGAAAGAAATAACCCGTGTGGCTCAAGGAATTTATGTCCGGCCGAAAGTCAGTGAACTGATCGGAGAGATCCTACCAACAGCAGAAGAAGTGGCTGCAGCTATTGCCAAGCGGGACCGTATTCGTACTGTACCTACCGGAGGATATGCTTTGAATGCACTCGGTTTATGCAATCAGGTTCCCATGAAAGTCGTATTGTTGACGGACGGATCGCCAAGGATTGTCAAGGTGGGCAAAAGAACCATCAAGTTTAAAAGGGCTAGCCCAAAAACAATGCTTGCCAAGGGGAGAGTGAGTCGTCTCGTCATCCAGGCGATTAAAGAAATCGGTCAGGGTAACCTGACCGAAGGGGAAGAAGAAAAAATACTGGAAATTCTCAGGAAGGAAAAACCGGCACATATACTCAACGATATTTCGCTTGCTCCAGTTTGGATTCAGAAAATCATGAAGAAGGGCTTAATCATTAACAAAATTTAGGATTTAGGAACCGTAAACAGTTATAAATCACCTGCTGCCACTTTTATCCATTCGGTAAACGATTGAGAAAGCCAGCCATTCTGAACTTACAAAAAGGTCAAGATTATAGGTTATAGAGTTGTTTGCCTTGTTGTTGTATGACAAGGCAAGCCTTGGATTCAGGTAAGCGGAAAGCAAAATATTCTTGCTTAATGGATAAAGCAGTCCGACTGAATACCCGACAAAGGGATGCAATGCTAACGAAGAAGAGGTTCTGTCCTCCAGAGGAAGCGAAGGATCATTCTTTTTTTTCCAGGAATAATCGAGGGATCCACCCACTGTGGGCCCATAAGCCAGCATCAGGTTATTATCAAGGTTCTTTCTTTTCTCCAGGCCGATCCCGATCTCGGGATGAATAACAAAATGACTTTCGCTGAAAAATCCTGTGGTTTTAGGAAGGGATTCGCCATACCCGCTTATCAGGTTTGCAACTGAAAGGGTTACATACCGCTCCTTCTTGTATTCCGATTTATATTGAAGCCCCCAGGAGCTAAGGTTTATCGGGTTCATACTCGTTAAATAAAACTCCGAGGTCAAAGGATCAGGGGTGGTTTGAGCACTGCCAGCCACGGCGACGAAAAACATTGATAAAAAAATCAGTTTTTTCATATTTATCCAATTTTAAATTTCACCACCAATTGCTTAATCAATTTAACGGTTGACCATTGTTTTTATTTGCATCAGCCCCAGATAATTCCGGTGCTTTGGTGCCGCCATCCCTTAACCTGGCATAGAGCACGCTATTCGTCTGGCTCCGCAATGGATCAGGGTCATCATCGAAAAGCACTGACTTCAACCCAGCTCCGCCAGAAGGGCGGTTAAAATCCTGGCTGGTGTAGTAATATCCATTTGTTTCTTACCTGTCCGGATGATCGTGTCAAATTCGATATCCTCAATCCGGTCCAGATTGATTTCACCTGAAATTTCCGGCATGGAAAGGTGATAGTCGATCTCGTACCGCATCTGGTTCATGCTGGCCAGAATGCTGCGGCTGTTGGTATTATAAAACACCGGTGGACTCAATAATTCGTATTGGAACAGTAGCCGGCCATACCCTTTTCGCATCAACAGGGCAGCCGCCCGTTCCCTGAGACCAGTAATGGATTGATCCAGGAATGGCCCGGGAACCAGCACGGAAATTCTCGTCGGATTGTGCAGGAAATGGATGGCATTGTATCGTCCATCGTATCGTTCCACAAAGTTGGCATACCATTCTCCCGGAAATGGCAAGGGAGGCTCTTCGGTATTCTTAACCGAAAGGACTCCGGATAACCGGTAGAGGTATTGTGTTGCCCTGATAATCATTGCTTGTGAGCCCGGTGTTTTAACAATTCCAATATCAGTCGCCCCTTTAAGGTGGTGATATATTGTTGCTTAGGGCTCGTCGGCTTGCCGGGAATGGTCATGGAGAGCCAATTTAATTCTATCAATGGGAACATATACCTTTCATAGTTCTTCCTGTGATTAGTTACACCTAATCTTGAAAGTATGGTCTGCCGGTCGTTGGGCAGTTTAGCTATTTCAAGCGCCAGTATTTCGTTATCCTTAAGAGCCTTAGCTATGGCATCAGCTATAGCACCAGCTATGGCACTATCCAAAATTGTGATGATTTTATTGGCCTGATAATCAATGCTATCAATATTTTCAGCTATGGCACTAGCTTGTACACCAGCTATGGCACTTGCGGTAATTTCAGCATGATTTGCATCGACATAATCAATTATTCTATCAAGTATTTCATCAACCCCAACGGAGGATAAGGTATTCAGCTCTTTCGGAAACTCAGGAACTGGTTTCAGTTTAAATTTTTCATGGATTGGCAAAGTTACCTGAAACCACGTCCGTTCTTCATCAAAATCGAAAAGCGGCTCCGGAGAACCATTTTGCTCCATTGCCCTCTTGATGGCGGGCAAGCCGGTTGCATGGCCTTCCGTTAATTTGAGCTCTTTAAGAAAATCACCCAGCCGCCGGTTTCGGTAACGCTTAGGAATAGCTTTGCCGGTCATGAAATCTTCTCTCTTAATGGACCGGTCAGGGCCGCCGGAATTGTACAATAAAATGCCATCGGGTTCGATCCTGATTTTAACCGGTTCCCGTTCCTGGTAATTACGATGAAACAGGCAGTTTGCCACGGATTCCTCTAAGGCAACATTGGGATAGTTCCATACCCTTAACGCTTCAGCCTGCATGGGCACTTTGATTACTTTTTCCTGAAGGATATTTGCATTCATCCAGGACAGAGAGTCCGAAATTTGTTGGTGGACCGGACCCTCGAACCTTTTTTCGATAAATTCCTTGGAATCCGCACCATTAGGGAAGTAAACGATTTCAACGTAAGAGTAAGGGAAATACGAATGTGGCTTTTCGGCAAACAGCATCAGGGCGACGTTCCGAGGAACAAGGCTCTCTTTTGGCCCCGAAAGCAATGCCATTTGCTGTAAGATTTCGGTGTTGTCCAGTTTGCCTACATCGGCCGACAGTTTGCTCTGGGTTCTTCGAAGAAAATCCTGGACCAGGAGCATTGAAAGGTCCTCAATTGGAGCCTGCGTGTTAGCCCGGTCGTCAAATGGGATATTGTTGGTTAAAGCAATTAATTCTTCCTTGTCTGTTCCTTTGGCTTCAATCGAACTGGCGTATTTGCGTATGAAGTATTTCCAGGTTTTATGCCTGGCGGTGATGGCTTCCGGTACTTCATAGGGTCTTTCGTTACCGGCAAGCACCCATAAAATCATGATGTGTTTACCGTCGACTTCCTCAAGGAATAACCTGGGGGCATAATAAGGTTTGATCAGGTTATTCAACCCTATCATCTCTTTTTGAATTTCAGCTAATTCGTGGGTGTTAATTCCTTTAACAGGACGAACGGCGGTTTTTGTAACCGGGTTTTCAGCCACTCCGATAAGAATATAGCCACCTCCCGAATTGTCAAAATCATTGGCAAATGCACAAATGCTGCGATAAGTTGCATCAGGATTCCACCCCTCTTTAAATTCGATCCGGTCTGATTCGACCGTCCGGGCGGAAAGTAGATCATCCAGGTTAATGTGAAGTGCCATTGGATTTTGACTTTTTCATTTTGTTATCTCATTCTTGGTTTACTGTCATACGAAGTTAACCATGTTCGTTTATCGCAGCAATCTTCGCCAACCGATTCAACACGGAATTACTTCAGATTAAGCAATTCGCTCGTCTTATCGAGCGTTTCGTTTTCAAACTCCTTCAGGTAGATCACCGTCGTTTCTTCCTTGGTATGTCCCATCATCTCCTTGATGATGGAGGCAGATGTGCCATGGCTCTTCAAAATCGAGGCGAAAGTGTGGCGAGCAACGTAGGTGGTCAGTGGAATAGGGATTCTCAGGTCTTCCCCCATTTGTTTCAGAACACGATTTACCAGACGAGTCTCGGTCCGAATTCTCACATATTGCTTCGCCTCGTCTTTTATGTCATCTTTAAGTATCTGGAAAACATACCCTTTGGGAGAATATTCGCGGCAAAGATCAAGTATTTCCTGAATGGGCTGGATAATCGGAATCCTGAAAGACTTGGTGTAGCGGGTCTTGGTTCTGGCATACACGATATAATCACCCTGGATGTTTTTATCCCATCGAAGCTTGGCAATATCGATGATGTTCATACCCCAGGCATAGTAACTGAAAAGAAATATCAGTTTTGCATCCTCTTCCTTAGACATGGGTGACGTTTTCAGGCTGATAATTTTCTTCAGGTCCTCCTTTGAAAGGGCTCTTTTTGAGGTTGCCTTCTGGAGGTGGCTAAACCGGTATCCTTTGCGGGTATATTTATTATAAAAAGGATTCAGGTCAGCGTTGGCAAATCCGTTTTCCACAGCACGATAATAGAGTGCTCTGAGGGTTCTCATGTAGTGGTGGATGGTATTACCAGAGCAGCCCTCTTTGATCAGGAAAGATTCAAGATTCTGAAGATAGATTGGGGTAATCTCCTGAAAGGGAACATCATTTTGCTTGCTGAATCGCTTAAGGGTATTTTTGGTATGGTAATAAACTTTGGCGTTGCCGAAGTTTTTACGTTCCCTGAGCTGCCTGATGGTCTGGTCGAAATATTCCATCACACCAGGCATATCCTTGGGAACCAGAAGTTTTGACCTGAAGTATGCAATGGTAAAAGGGATTTTGTTCATGGACATATCTGAAACAATTACCTCGCACCTGGCCAGCTGGTTTGCCAGGTTTGCATTCAACTCTTTGTACGTGATCGGGTCGTGAGCCCTTTTTATTTTTCCAGATGATGAATCCCAGTGTTCGGGCTTGAGGGATATGGAAGTCGGGATGTAGGACCTACTGTTCCGGTCAGTTACCCGAAGTACCAATGCTCGGGTTCCATCTTTCTTCAGCGGTGATCTCGGATCCAGAATGTGGGTAAAGGTTGGCATGTCTGATACAGTTTTTGATACAGTAAATTAACAGAATCAGAACCAAAATAACAAATAGAAAATGTGTAAGTAATTGGTAATAAGTAATAAAAAAGAATAGTCGAAATAACTAAACGTCTGCTGATGTCGCTTCACACGCAAGAGGTCACTGGTTCGAATCCTGTATGTCCCACTTCCACAGAAAGTTAAGACGGCTACGCCGGTAAGACATTTCACGTTAAGATGATCGCTGCGCGATCGGTAAGATCTTGACGTTTGCGAAGCAAACATCTCCCACAAAGTATCTCAACGCTGGCGTAGCCAGCATCTCCCATGAAATGTCTTAACACGAAGTACAATTTGTCTTTCGTCAAAAAGTTGCCTGAAATCAGGTCCCGACGGGCGTTTTCGGTTTGGAGAGGGAATCAATTCTATAATTTTGGGTAACACGATATTCAAAATCCTAACATCCATGAAAAAGCAAATTACCTTTCTGGTTCTGGTTTTATTGAGTGTGTCTTCATTTGCGCAGGTGTCGAGGTATCTGGAGCACGACCAGAGCGGTCTTGGACTGCGCCTTGGCAGTGCGGCGACCGTTGGAACGCAATCATTGTATGCCCAGTTTGGGGGTTCAATCAAGGGGCGCCTGGATATAGAGGGCTCCTATACCCGGAATAAGTTCGATGGCGGGCGGCTTGATCTGCTGGAGGGAAATGCCACCTCCGATGATTATGAAGGCTGGATCAACTACTGGCTTTTCAGGAAAAGTATCCATCCGTCCATCGATATCAACCTGGGGGTTTGGGCAGAGTATGGCTACAGCGTTTATCAGAATTTCTGGGCTGCCGATCCGGAAGCTTATAAATACATTGGATACAATGAAGGACAATTCGGGTTCGAGTTCGCTACCAATTTCAGGGTAACCGATACCTGGTGGATCCAGCCGGCCATGTTTGCCTATTATGCCGTGGGTCAGGAAAAATGGGAGGAAAATTCAATTACCGAAAAGAGTAATTACCAGGGGATTGGCAGCTCACTGCAGCTGGGAGTGGTCAAGCGGATCAAAAAGAACTCACTCTACCTCCAGTACAACCATTATTTCGACAGCTACGAAGGTTCGTCGAACTCCTATATGCTCAGCGCGGGATTTATTCTGGGATTGTAAAAGGTAAAGATGGCTAGGCCGTTAAGATGTTTCACGTTAAGACGGCTTTGCCGTTAAGATGATCGCTGCGCGATCGGTAAGATCTTAACGTTTGCGAAGCAAACATCTCCCATGAAATATCTTAACATGAAATATCTGAACACGAAGTATCTTAACACGAAGTATCTTAACACAAAGTATCTTAACACAAAGTATCTTACCATTTGCTCCGCAAATATTATAGTGAGGAATTGAATTTGAAAAAGTTTTCGTTATTGACAAAAAGAAGTTAATTTTACTAGCGAAAACTTTTAGCATGTTAACGATCCAGATTATCGAGGAGGTTTTACAATCTCAACAAGCCCGGTTGGATAAAATGAATTTGGGATTACCGCGGCTTATCCCGGGCTACGATAATCTTTCGAGTCATGCTTTTATTCTTTCGGGCATCCGGCGTTGCGGTAAAAGCACATTGATGCAGCAGATTCATTCAGAAATGAAGGAACCGGCGTTTTATCTGAATTTTGAAGATCCGCGACTGGCTGGATTTGATTTGGGGGATCTGAACCGATTGCAGAAGTTGGCGACGGACAAGGGCGTTGAGACCTATTTTTTCGATGAGATACAGGCTGTGGATCAGTGGGAGAGTTTTGTCCGTTTCAGACTCGATGAGGGTTCCAGGATCTTTCTTA
>Ga0172368_10005874_pt1 | contig 13482 bp, 11 predicted proteins | sample Lak11m_FD_114540 | JGI IMG/M metagenome (GOLD analysis project Ga0172368, IMG submission 114540) | Freshwater microbial communities from Kabuno Bay, South-Kivu, Congo - kab_022012_11m | ecosystem: Environmental > Aquatic > Freshwater > Lake | place: Democratic Republic of the Congo: South-Kivu...
GGTCCTGGCCGATGAGATCGTTTAATTTCTGCGGACGAAGCGCGTTGTCCACGCGGTCGTCGGGTTTGGATTCGGGGTCGAGGGGACGCGGTTTTGTCATGGCGTGATTTTAACCGATTAAACTTAAACGGATGCAGGGATGACAAAAATGTCATCCCTGCTAAAAAATGCTCTTCGGCAGTCTGGCGATCCTGGTCAAATTTTGATCGACTTTAGACCCATGACTTTGCGTCACCAGGTTTTCCTGGTTTTGCCTTTCGGTCAGCCGGTCAACCTTGATCGAACTTCTGATTTTAGGCGCCTGGCTTTGCGTCGCCGTCTTTTGGCGGTTTTGCTTTTATCGGCAGTCTGGCGGTCCTGGTCCAGTTCGACTTTAGACCCATGACTTTGCGCCGCCGGGTTTTCCCGGTTTTGCTCTTTCTCGGAGCAATTTCATTATCGCGCCGTTTAAAATAAATTCAATCCAACAGTTGTTCTAATTATCGTGGAGGCACCGCGTTATTCCCGGCTCTCGAACGTCACTTCGACTGTCATGCCCCAGCGGACGAGCGGGTCGACTTCATCCAGCATGATGCGGACGGTGTAGAGAATGTCGCCGCTTTGCAGGACATACGCCTGGCTGATCTCGCTGACCGTGCCTTTCAGGGCGGCATCCGGCAGGGCATCCGCAACGATAATAACCGGCTGGCCTTCGCTGATCCTGACCACCTCGAGTTCGGTAACGTCCGTGGTTTCAACCATCCAGGCGCCCGGGTCGATGACGCTGACGGCGCGTGTTCCCGGCCCAACCTGCTCCCCAACCTTCACACTGACATCGGCAACCACGCCGGTGAACGGCGCAGTGAGAACATACGCATCCAGCGCGTCCTTCGCCGAATCCAGTTGTGACTTGGCCAGCGAAAGCTGGTCGGCATTCGGGCCATCGGCGGCAAGTTCGTATTGATGCCTTGCCTCCGCCTCAACCGCCAGGGCGGTGTCATACGCGGCGCGGACGGTGTCGCGTTCGCGTTGGATTTTCTCCAGTTCGCGAATGGCCGAGTTGAGGTTCTCCCGGGCGGTTTCCAGGTCATCCTCGGCGTCCTCCCGCTGGTCGTCCTCTTCGGGCAGGTCCTTGTATTTATCGAAGTTTTCCTGCTCCCGCTGCAAATCGACCTGGCGATCCTCCACCTCATCCTCGGCATCCTCGATGCGGTCTTCGATGTTTTTCACATCCAGGTCCTCCCATTTTTTCTCGGCAGTTCCCCGCGCCTTTTGGGCGTCGAGATAAGCCTGCCAGAGACGGGCGCGGTCGCCGCTTTCATCGCGCAGCAGCAGGTCGTACTTCTGCTGGGCCGCGACAACCTGCGCCTCGACAGTGTCTGCGTTCGAAAGCCTTGCCAGCACATCGCCTTCATTAACCCTGTCGCCGACCCCGACGTGGACATCCTGCACCACGCCCGTTGCCAGGAAGGAGAGATTAGCCGCGTGGACGGGTTCGATCCGCCCCTCCGCGATGACCGCCGAAGATGGAACCGGGGTCTCCATTGCCTCAGGCGTCGCCTGTCCATTTCCACAAGCGGACAGCGCCAGCGCAAAAATGGTTGACAGCAAAATAATCATGGTTGGTATTTTTTTCATTGTTATTTCCTTTTGCCCTCTCCCCCGGCCCCTCTCCCACATTGGGAGAGGGGCTAGGATGAGGGAAACCTACTCATACGCCAGCACCTCGCGTATCGTCAACCGCGCCGCATTGCGCGCGGGCAAAATGGACGCAACCGCTGAAAGCACCAGCACCAGCGCCAGCCAGATGGCATAGCCCAAATACGTAAACACCACGTCAATCGGCGTTTCGAAGACGGCCAGGCTTACAATCGTCGAAAGCAGGTAGGTGAAGGGGATGGAAAGAAGCACCGCCAGCACAAAGGATATCGAGCCGATCACCACGCCCTCGGCAATGACGGTCCGCATCACGGCGCGGTCGTCCGCGCCGATGGCGCGCGTAATTCCGATCTCGCGCGTGCGCTCCAGCACATTCATGCCCATCGTGCCGGTGAGGCCCATCGAGCCGACGATCGCGGTCAATACCGCCATGATGAGCAGGAACACGACCAGCGTATCCAGGCTTTCCACGGCAACGTCCAGCGACGCGCTCCCGGCTTCGGACTGGTGCACTTTGTAGCCTTCCGCGCGCAGGAAAGCATCCAGTTCCTCGGCCTTTGCATCCTGGTACGAACGGTTATGGCGCTCCGTCACGAGCCTGAACATGTATGCCCGACCGGCAAGATTGTTCATGCGCGAAACATATTCATACGGCGCATACCCCAGCACGCCTTCGCGATCCACGAACTTGAAGATTCCCACCACCTGCCAGAATTCCTTCTTGCCGTCCACTTTAATGTGCAGATAATCGCCGGGTTTCAAATCGGGGAAATAGCCAAGCGTGGCTTCACTCACCGCAAACTTCTTCTCGTCGTCGGGCTGGACCCAGCGCCCCTCCACAAGAATCGGCTAGATCAACGTACTTTCGGCGGGCGGCGCGAAAATATTCAGGTTCTCGAGCACCTGGCCGTCCTCATCCAGCAATTCACCGCTTACGAACTGCCAGCCCTCCACGCGTTCCACCCCATCGACCTGCATAACCATCTGCTCGATTTCACGCAGGCGATACGGCCTGTCAAAATCAATCGAAACATCGGCCGCGAAATATTTGCCGATCGCGCCGATGTAATCATGCAGGGTCGTCCTCACGTTAAAGACCGCGATGAAGATCGCGCCGCCCATCGTCAGCGTGAACAGGGTCAACGCGAGGCGGCCTTTCCTGCGGAATGTATTTCTCAACGAAATCACAAACGGGCGCGGGATGTGGATTCCCCGTTTCGCAAGCATGCGCGTGAAACGGATCTGCATCCAGTCAATCCAGTGGACCCTGATCCCGGACCCCGCTTCATGCCCCGCCGGCGATTGATTCTCCTCCCGGGCAAGGTCGCCGCTGAGGGCGCGCAGCACCGTGATGCGCGAGCCGTTGATGACAGGCACGAGTCCCGCCACGAGGGGAACCAGCAGCCCCACTGCAATCTGAATCGCGAATGCGACCGGCACGAGGCGGTACCCAAGCAGGCTGAAATTCAATTCGGTCGAAATGAAGAGCGCCAATCCATACGCGCCCTGCCCGCCCAACGGCACGGCGATCAACAAGGCCAGCGCGCCAAACGCCATGATGAGCGCGAGGTACATGCGAAAGACCTGCCGCCTCTGCCCGCCGACCAGTTTGATCACGCCGATATGACGCAGGTGCTGGTTCAACAGGGCGTTGAGCGTATTCGCGATCAACGAACTCGAAAGGAACACGATCAAAATTCCCAGCGCCATCAATATGCCATGAATCGCGTTGACCGTATCCGCCAGCGGGTGCAGGTGTGTCTGCGAAAAACGCGTGCGTACAACCAGCGTACCGTTCTTTTCGAGTTTATCCTTCAACTCCGCCCCAACTTCACGGATGTGGAAGATATCGTCCCCGCCCGTCGCCGTTGTCGCATACACCCGGTTGAATTCGTCCGGCTGCTGCAAATACTGCAGCGTGTTCATCGTGATATACGCATAAGGTGCGGCGAGAAAATCCCCCGCGCCCGTGGCTGTATCCTGCACAATGCCGGCGACGGGCATGGTCTTGATCGAGCCATCGGGCAATTGAAATTCAAGCGGCTGCCCCACTTCCGCGCCCTTCAAGTCGGTAAGCGCATCCTGCTCGAGCAGAACCTCCCGTTTTGCCGGGACGCCCGCCCCCTCAATCGGGTTCAGCAAATTGACCGTGTTCGCTTCGAAGTCGTCGAACGCGACCATATCGAGGGTTGTCCATTTCGATGTTCCCGTCACGCGCACGCGAATATTGAACACGCGCCGCGCTTCGGCAAGATCGATACTCCGGTCATTGCGAATGGTCGTGAGCACTTCATCCCCGAAGTCCTCCATGCGGAGCTCGACATTCGAAGGGACATTCGCCGCATAGGAGGCGCTCATGTCGTTCGAGATGATTTCATACGCGCCCGCGATCACCCCGATCGAAAACACGCCCACCGCGATGGAAAATACCACCAGGAGGGTGCGGCCAACATTATCTATTAAATCGTGCCAAACCTTGCGCCAGCGTGGTTTCATGTTCCTCTTACTTCAACAACTCACTAACCTCGTCGTTCGAGTACGGCTTGACCTGCACATCGCGAATGCCGCCGCGCAGGTAGCGCGTCACACGCTCAGGGTTGATCGCCGCGGACAGGATCACGGTCTTCGACGCAAGTCCCGCCTTTTCGAGCGCGGCCACGACATCCTCCATGGAAACGGACGTGCAGTGTTCGTCCACAAGCACAAGGTCTGCTTTGGGAAGTTTCTTCAGGTCTGTGGAACGGATTAATTTGACGCCCGTACCCTGGATGGATTTGGATAAATAGTCCGCCCAGTCATCGTCATCATCGATCAAGAGCGCCGATCCAACCCCGCCTGCATGGACGGGCATTTCAGTAACGATTCCGCGCGGCAGGAACATGGCAACGGTTGTGCCTTTGCCTTCATCGCTGACAAGGGCGATCCGTCCCTGCGACTGTGAAATCACATGGAGACTGGCTGGCAGGCCAAGGCCGTGATGCTGCATGCCGCGGGTTGTGAAGAACGGCGACCATGCCTTTTGCATGATTTCCTCACTCATGCCCGCCCCGTCATCTTCAATGACGATTTCCAGCAGGCCGCGCTCTTCCGTGGAACGCGCACCAACCTTGACGGACTTCGCGCCTGCCTCCACTGCATTCTGCAAAATATTGCCCAGCGCGCGCACCAACTGGGTGCTGTCTGCAATGACATAGGCCGCGGCGCGATCGATCTCCAGCGTCAACAGGCCGCCGGGAATCCCGCGTTGATGGGCGGCAGTCTGCAACGCATCCGCCAGCAGGACGGGGCGCGGTTTCACTTCACGCACCGCACCGAGCAATTGCTCCTTGACCTGTGTGATCTGCGCCGCGCTTTCCGCGATCATATCCAGGTCCTCCCGGAGCGAATCCAGGTCCACCCTGCCGTCGGCTGTCTCCTCGCGCAGGCGGGCAATGGTCATCGAGATGGGCAGGGTTTTGTTGCCGATCCAGTGAATGGCCTCGGTGCTGGCTGTCGTCAGGGCTTCGAACACCCTGTTGCGCAGAATCTCCGCATGTGCATCGTTAAGTTGTTCGATCAAACGCGCATTGTTGATCGCGACCGCCAGGTGTTCGGCCATGGTCAAAAGGGTGGTAATGTCATCCTGGCTGAATGCCCGTTCCTCCACGCTTTGCACCGTTACCGCGCCAAGAACCCTTCCCCCGAACATCAATGGCAGGGCCATTTCGGAGCGCGTATGCGGCAGGTGGGGATTCTTGAAATGCACACGTTCCTCCCCAACATCCAACGCGATGCGCGCTTCGCCGAAACTGATCGCCGCGCCAATCATCGAACCGGGACCAATCTGGAGTTTATGCCCCTCGGCCAGCATCACCCTGCCTGCTTCGCCATATCCGGCGCGCAGGACGGCGTATTCGCCCTCCTCATCGAGCAGGAAGACGCCCGCATAGTAAAAGCCGTAGGCATCGCAAATAACATCCACAGTCCGCGGCAGGAGTTTTTCGAGATCGAGGATCGAAGTGGCTTCGCGTCCCACAAGATTGGCCGCCTGCAACAAGCGCGTGCGGCGCTCCGACTGGCGCGCCAAATCCTGATTTTGCCGATGCAGCCGTGAATTGTGGATGGCCACCGCGAGTTGGTCGGCCATGGTTTGCAGGGCGGCGATATCGTCATCATGGAACGCCGCCGCCGCCGTGCTCTGCACGGTCAACGCGCCGATGGCATCGTCCCCCACGATGAGCGGAAGCGCCATCTCGGAACGCGTGTTGGGAAGATGGGGATTCTCGAAGAACACGGCTTCCGTTCCAACATCCAGGGCGATGCGGCCCTTTCTTCCCTGGATCGACGCGCCGATCATGGAGTTGCCGCCCACCGCCAGTTTGTGACCCTCCGCGATCATCGCTGCGCCAGCCTCGCCGCGCCCCGTCCGCAAAACGGCCCATTGACCGGTTTCATCCAGCAGAAAAACACCGGCATAATAAAAGCCGAATTCATCACAGATAATATCCACCGTGCGCTGGAGCAGTTCCTGCGGATCCAGAATCATCGTGATGTTCCTCGCCGCGCGTGCGGCGGTCTTCAATAATGTTACATGACGTTCCTGGGACATTGATTTACCTCGCCGTTTGTTAATCCTGGTTTAGGATTTTTTGGATCAATTGGACCAGCCCCTGCTCGCGGCCTTTGACAAAAAACGCGCTTGCGCCGCCGGCCACCGCATCCTTGGCCTTGTTGACTTCATCGTAAGCCGTCAATATCACCACAGGCAGGTCCTGCCGTTGTTTTTTCAAATCGGACAACAGGTCCAGCCCCGCGCCGGCTTTGGGCAACTCGTCGAAGCCGGGCATGTTCAGGTCAAGGATGGCGATATCCACCCGGCCTGCATTTTGCGCGAAGGTCTCGCTGCCGGTCCTGCAACTGACCGCCGTAACCACGTCGAACCCCGCGCGCAGAAGGGTCTTTTCCAGGCTGCGCAGAACCAGTTTCTCGTCGTCCACCAAAAGGACCGTTGTCATCTTTCCAACCTCCGTCAGCATTGAATTATTGGACTTCCAACGCGGCCGGCAACCGGACAAAAAATGCCGCGCCCTGGCCGGGTTCGCTTTCCAGCCAGATCTTGCCGCGATTCTGATTCACAATTTGCATGCAGGCCGAAAGTCCCAGCCCTGTGCCGCCGCGCCCGCCCTTTGTCGTAAAAAACGAAACCCAGATCTTATCCTGAATTTCCTTCGGAATGCCGCACCCGTTATCGCGCACACTGACCAGAACATACTGCGGGTTTTCATCGCGCTGCGCGCGCACCTCAATCGCTGGCGCGGGTTGGCCCACAAGCGACTCCCAGGCATTCTTGACCAGGTTGTTGAATACCTGTTCCGCCTGGCGCGGGTCGCAATGGGCGTTGATTTCATCGCTGCAATCCAGCGTAACCACACCGTGTGGAAGTCCCATGTTTGCGATCATGGTTTCCAGCATCGGTTTTATCGCCACACGTTCAGCCTGAATCTGCCGCGCAGGCCCGATCAAATCCTCCTTGATATTCAAAATGGTCCTGGCGCTGTTTTCGATGATCTGGAAATCCTCGATTAAAGACTCGACGCTCAACAAGGCGGATAAACGCTTCGGCGAATAGGCGGACATTTCCTCCGCAATCTTTTGCAGATCCAGCCCGCCCGCCTGCGCTTCATCCAGGGCCGATTGCATGACCTCGTTAAATGGGGACATATCCACGCCCGATCCTTTCAGCCGCCAAAGGACCGCCAGCAAATACGAAAGGTCTTCGCGCGCCCGCCGGACGCTCGCGGGAATCGGTGCGGCCTTGTTCCCCACCCAATGGATCGCTTCGCCTGTGGCTGTGGCAATCGCTTCGAAAGTCTTCGTGCGGACAAGTTCCGCGGTCGCCGTTTCAAGTTTCAGCATCAATTGCGCGTTGTTGATTGCAATCGCCACCTGGTCGGCCATCGTTTGCAGGGACGTGATGTCCTCTTCCGTAAAATCGTTCAAGCGGCTGCTTTGCACGGTCAACGCGCCCAGCGCCCGCGATTTGACGATCAATGGCAGGGCCATTTCGGCGTGCGTTTCCGGCAAATGCGGATTCTTGAAATGCGAGTTTTCACCTTCCACATCCAGCGCGATCTGCGCCTTCCGCAATCGGACCGCTTTCCCGATCATGGATCTGTCATCCACTGCCAGCCGAAAACCCTGGCTCAACATCACGCGCCCGGCTTCGCCAAAGCCGGCGCGCAGGACAGCCCATTGCCCGTCATCTGAAACCAGGAACACACCCGAATAATACAGGTTGAATTCCTTGCAGACGATATCCACCGTGTATTCGAGCAGTTCATCCAAATCGAGAATGGATGTGACCGCCTGCCCAACGCGCGCAGCCATCTCCAGCAACTTATGCCGCCGTTCCAGCATGGAAAACATCTGCTGGTTTTGCTGCAGAAGGTATTTGTTGCGATCCGCCGTCTGCGACAGCTGGCGAATGCTCCCCTCCAGGCGTTCCACCAGTTCCTGCTGGTAGGCCTCAAGGTGGCGTTCGGCTTCGTCCAGTTTTTCGCGCCTGCCGTTCAAATAGGCTTCGATCTGTGACTCGAACAAATCCACATCGATCGGCTTGGGAATAAAACCGGCCGCGCCCGCAGCCAGGGCCCGTTCACGCGCGCCTCCGCTGGTGTCCGCTGAAATGATGACCAGCGGCACGTTCGGCAGGGTTTTGCTCAATCGGGTCGCCGCCTCTCGCCCGGTCATGTGAGGCAGGTTGTGGTCGAGCAAAACCAGGTTCGGATGCGTTTCCTCCGCCAGTTGCAGTCCATCCAATGGATCGGACGCTTCAAGGACCACATATTTTTCACCCAGCAAACGACGGACCAGCGAGCGCGCAGACTCGCTGTCTTCGATGTAGAGAATGCGGGGCAAATATCGCGGGTCAGACATGTCTATTGTTTCCTGGCGCGAGCGGCCGATCGATGCTGTTCCAGGCGGGCTTGAACCATCCTGCCCAGCGCCTCCGCCGTGATCGGGGATTCTTCCACAATCCGCAGAAAGTCGGCGCGCGGGAAAATCAACACTTCCACCGGCTTGTCACCGGCGCGCACGCAGGCAATCGATTTGCCGCCTCGCAGCAATTCGATCTCGCCAAACAGGTCGCCGGACCTCAGGCGCGCCAAGTGTCTTGCCCGCGCCCCGCTCGCAGACATGACATCCACCGCGCCGTTCGAAATCAAATAGATATTCTCCACCTGCCTGTTGCAGTCCAGGATCACTTCATGGGGTCCGTACGTTACACGGACGGCGCTCTTCGTGATTTCCAACATATGACGATGCCGCAGCAGGGGCAGGGCGCGCGAGACGGTTTCATCGATCAATTCGCCGTCAGAGAGAATGATGTTGCGCGTCGTGCGCGAAGTCAGCGACGGGTCGTGCGTCACCATCACAATCGTCTTGCCTTTGCGTGACAATTCCTCGAACAGGTCGATGATTGCGTCCGCCGATTTCGAGTCCAGGTTGCCCGTCGGCTCGTCTGCCACAAGCAGGGGCGGGTCGCAGGCAAGGGCGCGCGCAATGGCGGCAAGTTGCTGCTGTCCCGTGGAAACGGATATTGGCAATTTGTTGGCGAACTTTTCAAGCCCCACAACCTTGAGCATTTCAAGAGCGCGTTCAGGCCGCTCATCGAAATCATACAGTTCGGCGTAATCCATCGAAAGCATCACATTTTCCACCAGCGTGAGCATCGGCAATAATTGAAAAAACTGGAAGACGATACCGAGGTTTCGCCCGCGCCAGCGCGAACGCTGGCTTTCGGTGACGCCCGTGTAAATATCCGTCCCGCCAATAACCACCTTGCCCGCGCTGGGATGGTCGATGCCGGTCATCATGTTCAACAACGTGGACTTGCCGCTCCCGGACTTGCCCACAATCGAGACGAACTCACCGCGATTGATGGTCAGGTCAACGCCTTTGAGCACGGTAAATTCACCGGCCGCATTCTTGAACGTTTTGACTATGCCGTGCAGGTCGATCATCGCGTCAGGGTGGGACATGGCGTGGGCCGCGAGAGCGGATTTCCGCCTGGACTGAGACGGTTTGGCAGACCGTCGGGTTGAACCTGTTGAAACCTTATCGAGGGAGGCTTTCATTTGCTTTGCCTCCTTCCGGCCGTTTCGCGCCGGGCAGCGGATTGGGCTTTTGTAAGGGATCGCCGTCGAGACGCCCTGTCCTTCACCGGCGCCTGCCTGCGGGCAGGACGATTCTCATCCCTGACAATCTCCCCGTCCGCGAGGGTCAAATGACGCGAGAAACGCGGCGCGAGAGAATTGTCATGCGTCACCATCACAATGGTCTTGCCCTGCTCGCTGACGAGATGTTCGAAGACATCAAAGATATGGTCAGCCGTAATGGAGTCGAGACTGCCGGTTGGCTCATCCGCAACCAGGATCGGGGGGTCGTTCGCAAGGGCACGCGCAATTGCCACGCGCTGCTGTTGTCCGCCGGAGATGAAGGCGGGGAGTTTGTTGGCGTGCTCCTCGATTTCAACGAGACGCAATAATTCCAAAGCGCGTTCGCGCGACTCTTTAGGCCTGAATAAACCACATAAATCCATGGGAAGGGTGATATTTTCAACAAGCGTAAGCATCGGCAATAACTGGAAAGACTGATAAACAACACCCAGGTTTCTTCCACGCCACAGGGCAATTTCGTCCTCGCTCAGGTTGTGGATCGAAATCACATCCCCGGTGGAATGGACCAGCACTTCGCCTGAGGTGAGATCGTCCACCCCCGTAATCATATTCAGCAAAGTGGACTTCCCCGCTCCCGATTTACCCACAATACCGACAAACTCCCCCGCGCCGACCTGCAGGTTAATGCCATTCAGCGCGCTGAACTCACCCGCCGCAGTGGAATAGACTTTCACCACGTCGCGAATTTCGATCAGGGGTTGGGAGGAAGGTTGAAAAATCATGGAAACAAACACACAAAAACGGTCGCCGGGGCAACCGCTCACAGAAGTGCCAACGACGCTAATTTTACCTCTTGAAACAGGCTGTGGCAATTTGCACATGCCTTACAGCCCAGTCTGTAATCATATTGAGATTTCCCGCAGGCCTTTGGACTTCCCATCCTGCCATAAAGCAAAAATAAGGGCGCAACGCCCCCTTATTTTTGCAAACAGGCAATCAGATTCCTCCAGGCCGCATTCGGTTCGGTTTTTGCGATCGCCAGAACCGGCACATTGGAAATCGAATGGATGGAGCGCAAGCCACCCGCATCCCAATGTTTGGGAAGGATGCCGACTGTGTTGGCCCCCGCAGTCAGCGCCTCGGACATTTGCCCCGGGCTGACGGCCAATCCCGCCAGAGGAGTGACGCTTCTCCCGGACATCACAGCCTGCTCAAAAACGATCTGCATATCCTCGCCCGGCGGATACACCCACACCTGCATGGACGGATCTCCCTGCCCCGCGAACAATGCGCGCACCTCTTCGACGGTCATATTCTGGAGGGGACTTTCGCGATGGGTGACGATCAATAACTCCTCGGCATCGAATTGATACGCAGGTGAAGTGAGTTCTTTTGGCTCCCCGATTTGCAGAATCATTTCAGCGGAGGCAGGATCCGTCATTTGGATCACAACGGAGAATTTTTCCGCGCAATCGAAGAGTTCAGTGAGCCAGGGTTCCGCGGCAGGCGTGGCATACACCGTCACCAACTGTGTTTCAGGCGCGGCAGGCCCGGAAGGTACGCATGCCGCCAGCGCAAGAATAAGAAAAAGGATTGTAATAAATCTCGTCTTCATGCAATCAGGATTCATCGTTCAGGCAATTGTAAGCCACTTACTGCATTTTGAATTGAACATTTCCGCCGCGTTTGCCTGGTTGCAGGCGCACACTGCAAATGCAGGCGGTTTTACAAATGGGCGCAATATTTTTGCTTGTACAAATTGTTACTGATGTTACGCACCGTCCCGAAGGTTTGGACAGAAAGCAAGCCTAAATTACGGGAACCTTCGGGACGTTCTGCGTAAGGTGAGTTATTATTATGATATACTATTACAAGAAGTTAAAATAAGGAAACACATGTCCTGAGGAAATCAATATTCAGCCCAACTGCGCGCCCGCGGGTATCGCATGACACCCCAGCGGCTTGCGATCCTGCACGTGCTTCATCATTCGGGAATGCACCTTTCCCCGGTTGAAGTATTTGACACTGCCAAAAGAGGTTTGCCCGGCCTGACAGAACCCACCGTCTATCGCACGCTTGAATTCCTGGCGGAGGTCGGTCTGGTGCGCCCGGCGCACAGGGGCAACGGGCATCTCGTTTACGAAATCACCAAGCCGGACCACCACCACCTGGTCTGCCGCAATTGCCACGCTGAAATACGGATCGAACATACCGTCCTGAAAAAATTATTTGCGGAATTGGAATCATCCAGCGGATACCGATCCATCGACAGCCATGTGACTTTCTTCGGGGTCTGCCCGAAGTGCCAAAATCAAAAAGGAGACTAAACCATGATGTATTCCCCACAACCCATGCATATTCCCGACGGGTTTCTTTCCGTGCTTGTTTCTGTCATTCTTTGGATTTTATCCATCGTCGCAATTGGCTACGCACTGCGCCGCGTTGGAAAAGACCTCGGCGAACGTCAGGTTCCTTTGATGGGCGTTTTGGCGGCGGCAATCTTCGCCGGGCAAATGCTCAACTTCACCGTTGCGGGCGGAACATCGGGCCACCTGATGGGCGCGGCGCTTGCCACCATCCTGCTCGGACCCTGGGCGGCAATCATCGTCATGACCACCGTCGTCAGTATTCAGGCTCTCATCTTTCAGGATGGCGGTCTGCTGGCGCTCGGAGCCAACATCTTCAACATGGGCGTTGTCGGCGTGGCGGTTGCCTACTTCACCTACACCACCCTCAAAAAATTGCTCGGCGACCAAAAGTGGACGCTCTTTGTCAACGGCTTCGTCAGCGCCTGGCTTTCGATTTTCATCGCCTCGCTTGCCGCCGCGCTGCAACTTTCCGCCTCAGGCACATCTCCCGCCAACATTTCCGTCCCAGCCATGGCGGGCATCCATGCGCTCATCGGAATCGGCGAAGGACTCATCACCGTCGGCGCGCTGGCTTTCATCTACGCGGCGCGGCGTGATATCCTCGAAAGCGGAAAAACCGCTCCCGCTGGCGGAAAAGTCGTCTGGGCAGTCGGTCTGGGAATCGCCCTCCTGCTGGCAATCTTCTCGCCGCTGGCATCCGCCCACCCCGACGGCTTGGAATGGGTCGCCGAGCAAAAGGGCTTCCTCGACGTGGCGCAGGGTCCGCTGTTCAAGATCATCCCCGACTACGTCTTCCCAGGCATTTCGAATGAAGCCTTTGCCACCATCATCGCGGGCATCATCGGCTCGCTGATCGTCTTCGGCGTGGCGCTGGGCGTGGCATACGCAAGGCGTTCACAAAAGGCATCGTAACCAATTCAACAGATAACATGAAAGGCGCGGAGCGAATCCCGCCTTTCATGTTTTAACGGAAGAATCTGCAACTTCAAGTTGTCAGAAAGCAGAATAAAAATGCACGTCCATTTCCTCGACCCCTACCGCCACAGTCACAGCCCTGTTCATCAGTTGGATGGACGGGTGAAATTTGTTTTGGCTGTCGCTTTTATCTTGACCTGCTCCCTGACCCCGGTCTCCGCCTGGGCGGTTTATATCCTGCTCCTCGCGTTGATCCTGTCCATCGAGATTTTGTCCACGCTGGGAGTCCGCTACGTACACAAACGGGCGCTGTTGGCGGCTCCGTTCGTGTTGGCGGCTCTGCCCGTCATCTTCACAGTGGACGGGGCGAAGTTATTTTCGTTTCCCCTCGGCACATGGAC
>Ga0172368_10005875_pt1 | contig 13482 bp, 6 predicted proteins | sample Lak11m_FD_114540 | JGI IMG/M metagenome (GOLD analysis project Ga0172368, IMG submission 114540) | Freshwater microbial communities from Kabuno Bay, South-Kivu, Congo - kab_022012_11m | ecosystem: Environmental > Aquatic > Freshwater > Lake | place: Democratic Republic of the Congo: South-Kivu...
AGGTCTTTCTTGAGCCGGCGCTCCAGTTCTGCCACCACCTTGTCCTGGTCGCGCTTCAACTGCTCGGCGCGGTCTTCGGCCAGCTTGGTCACCGTTGGCTGCGTCGAGTACCAGTAGTGCGGTCCGTCGTTGTAAAGATAGGTGGCGGCGCTGGCCATGCGCCGCAGTGCGTCGCCAAACACGGCGGGCGACTCGCCCGGCATCACGCAGCCCAGCTTCACGCGCCGGTCTTCAATGCCCTTGTGGGCGGCCGCCGTAGTCGGTGCCGAGCCCATGTAGATCGCCCGCGCGACGCGCCGGCAGGCGGAAAACTTGCCGAGGTTGGGCAGTTCGCTGTCCAGCTTCTGCGGCAACGAGTTTGGCCCATCGACATCCTTCTCGATCACTGGCACCCAGTTGACTGGAAGGTATTGGGTCAGTTCTGACTGAACGCGCGGATCGTCAATCGAAATATTCGCCGGCAGGATCAGTGGATTGCGGTCGCCTTTCTCCCACAGGCTGTGAATCACCGCCGCCATCAGGCGCAACACACCGCGCGTGCGCTGGAACTTCACCAAAGAGCTCCAATCCGTGTAGAGCCGGTCGAAGATTTCCGGGTGGATCGGGTACGCTGCTTTAATGCGCTGCTCGTATTCGGCGTCGCGCGTATCGGACGGAAACTCCGCTTGGTTGGTGCGGTAGAAATCGGCAAAGGCCCGTGCCACCACGTCGCGTTGCTTGAATTGCTCGGGGTCGTCCAGCGGGCGAAACAATCGGCGGCGCACGATCTCGAAGCCTTCGTCTGCGCTGGCCGGACGCCATGCGCTAGCCACGCGGGTTACGACGTTCTGAAGACGATGCAAAGACTCTCGTCCGCGTTCTCCGCCTACTTCAACATCATCGATGTAGGTATGCGGTGATGCGGTCGCATTGTCCGACGCAGGAAGACTGATGATCAGAAGGCAGTTCTTTGCCACTTTAGCGGACTCGGTCAGCACTTGAGCGAAGGTGAACTGCGTTTCAAATCCGCCCGCCGGCAGGTCGTTCTGGTCATGCAATTGGCGCGCGTAGGCGACCCACTCGTCCACCAGAATCAGACACGGCCCGTATTCGTTGAACAACTCGCGCAGCACGTCACCGGGGCTGGTGGCCTTCTCGTCATCCGCCGCCACGCGGGCAAAGGCTTTCTTGCCGCCCAGCTGCCAGGCGAGTTCCCCCCACAGCGTGCGCACCACCGTGCCATCGGCCTTGACCGAGGGGTTGCCCGGTGAAATCTTGTTGCCCACCAGCACCACGCGCCGCGCCGTCGGCACGGTCGCCGTCCCCGCCGCCGAGAGGATGGCATCCACACCCGCCAGTTCGGTCGGCTTGATGCCGGAAAACAGGTGATACAGCGCCAGCATCGAGTGCGTCTTGCCACCGCCGAAGTTGGTCTGCAACTGCACCACGGGGTCGCCGCCGCCGGCGGTCAAGCGTTGCACCGCCTTGGTCAGCATCTCCTTCAGGCTCGCCGTCAGGTAGGTGCGGCGGAAGAACTCCACCGGGTCGCGGTATTCCGGCGTGCCCTCGCCCAGATGCACCTGCCACAGGTCGGCAGCGAACTCGGCTTGCTGGTAACGCCCGCTGGCCACATCATCGTGCGGCATCACCACTTCCCGCCAGGGCTTCAGGCTGCCCGTCACGCCGCTTTCGAGCGCAATGCTCGACGACTTGCGCTTCTCGCCGCGCGCCTGCTCGTCGAACTTGACGCGCAGCAACTCCATCTTGACCTTCTCGACCTCGTCGGCCTGCGGGGCGGAAACCGCCGTCAGCAAGCGGCCGACGGAGTCCAGCGCCCGATAGACATCGTCGCTGGAGAACGGCTGCTGATGCGCCCACTTGTTGCGCCAGTCGCGGATTTCGGAAACCAGGCTGCGCTCGGAAAAGCCTAATGTCCTCTTGAACACCTCATTCCAGGTTTCCCACATCAGCTTGAGCAAACCAGCGGCATCCCATTCCTCGATAGGCTTCTTGCCGAGAATCGGGTCTTCTGCAAAGCTGCGCACCTTGTCCATCGAGATGCTGTTGGCGGAAATCGCCGCCTTGATCTCGCGCCCGACAAACGGCCCGAGTCCAGTTTTCAGAAGTTCCAGCGCCTTGCCGACGCGCTCGTGATTGGTAATAGCCATCTATTTGTCTCGCTGGTGTCAAACCAAGAGATCGGCACGCGCGCCAATCTCCAGAGAAATGCGGTCGATCTCGACGCGATGCACCCCATCTAGGAAGGTCCGCCCCGACAGCGCTTTGCCGTCGCATCGAGTGCCATAGGTACTGCCAAGATCATAAAGCCAGACGTCGTCAGGAAGATTCACGACAAGCGCATGGCGCCGGCTGACGCTGGGGGCATTCAGGACCACCTCGTTGGCCGCCAGTGAGCCAATGGTCACCAAAGGCGCCGTGCTTTCGTGGCGTGAACCATCCGGCAACCGAATTGACAGCGCATTGCGTTTTCCCGCCTTCAGCGCCTGCGAGAAGCGAAACTCCTGAAAGACCAGCTTGTCGCGCAAGTGCGGACCCCGGTCTTCGGCCCAACTGGCGGGCTTTTCCCGAGCGACCGCGAGGTTATAGGCGAGGAATGGACACCGCACAGGATCAACCTCGAACGATTGCAAGCGCTCCTCCGAAAACCCCTGGGACAAGAGGCGGCATAGGAATCTGTTGTTCTCGAAGCAATCATTGCTGTTCTTCTGCTCCATGAGGTCGCGCGCGAGGTCGTCGCCGGCTTCATAGCGGCCCGAGAAGAACAGGCACTTCAACATCAGGTTGAAGGCTTCAAAATCAGCCGCATTGCGGTCGAGGTGATCGCCCAGCAACGAAATCGCCATCGGCAACTGGCCCTCTTCCAGATTGAGCCAGCCCAACTCCTTCTGAACATGGGTGCGGGGGCTTACCTTGAGGGCTCGGCCAAAATAATCCTTGGCCTTGTCGAGGCGCCGAATCAGCAATTGGCAACGCCCGGCTGCCACCAACGCAGGCGCACAATCGGGACTCAACTTCAGCGCGTGGTTGGCCAGTTTTTCCGCCTCTTTCCATTTCTTGCGCACGGAAAGCGCCTCCGACTTTTCGGCGAGCGCGTGGGCTTTGATGCGGTTTGCGTCGAACAGATAAGGAACGTGGCGCCGCTCAATGGCCTCGCGGAAGTCCACCATGGTCTGAAACCGCAACTCCGGCGTTGGATGGGTTGCTTTCAACAATACTTCCTGCACCCAGCGCGGCAGGTGGTCCGGCACAAAGTCCTGCCCCATGCGCGCGAGTTGGGCATCGTGATGAGTCAGTGTGTCGAAAGGATGAACACCGGTCAGCATCTCCAGCAGCGTCATCCCCAACGCGTAAACATCCACGCGCGGATCGGTCTTGGCTGCACCGCCCCGGTCCAGCATTTCCGGCGACATGTAGCAGCGCGTGCCGGCATTGCGGTTGGCCACGCCGAAATCGCCGAGCTTGATCTCGCCGTCCCGGGAAAAGAGGATGTTGGCCGGCTTGATGTCGTGGTGAACGATGCCTTTCCCATGCACAAAAGCCAGCGTGTCGCAAAGCACCACGGCGTAACGAAAGACCTCGTTCTGCGCCATCGCACCGCCGGCATCCAGACGGTCGTCCAGACTTCCGCCTGCGCAATACTCCATCACCAGAATCCGACAGCCCGCATGGGTGAAATGGTGATAAAAACGAACGATTCCCGGGCGATCGAGTTTGGCCAGCGCCCGCATCTCCCAGATCAGATCGTCATGATTGCCGCCCGGTGCATTCGTCAGCACCTTCAGCGCCACCTGATGTCCGGGAATGGCGCGGTCCTCGGCGACAAAAACCTCGCCGAAGCCGCCGCTGCCCAATCGGCCGACGACAACATACTTGTCGTCGACGGTGTCTCCGATCGAAACCATGGGTCGGCGTTACAGCAGTTCGGGCTGCACAGGGGAACCAGCCGACGCAGGCAAATCCCGCGCCAACCTCACAATCTCCGGCCAGCTTTGCACCAGCGCGTTGTAGGCCAGGGCGTCGGTGGCGCGTTTTTTGCGCTCACAAATGCTATAAAGACGGTAGCATAGCTCGCGCGCAGCGTCTGCGCTGGCGCCCAATTGCTGCACCAAGGCGGCGGCGCTGGCTTCGCCCCCGGCGCCTAGCACGCGCACCAGGTGGTGCACCATCTCCCACACCGTCAGGCGGGCGTCGGTGGCGGGGTTCCAGTCAGCGGGCAGTTCGGCGGGCTTGAGCAGGCGCACCTTGCCCTTGGCGGCAACCAGAATACCGGCTTCAGCCAGACCGCTGACCGCCGTGTTCTTGGACTTGGACAACTGCTCGGCCACGCCAAAATCGCCCTCGGCAAAGCCCATTTGCTCAAACCAAGCCAGCGCCCAGCGCGTGTCGGCGTCAAAGTCGCCCTCCTGCTCGGCCAGCGCTTCGTCCAGCACCTGGTTGATCAGCGCCAAGGCCTGGCGCACCGTGATCGCTTGGCCCTCGGCGTCCAGCACTTTGGCATAGCGCGTATAGACCGCCATGCCCGGGCCGATGGCGGCTTGCGCCAGGTCCACCGGCGCAATGTGGCCGGCTTGCAGATAGGCCAGGGCGGCGGGGAGTTCGGCTTTGAGTGCGTTGTGAAATTCGCGGCGCGTGGCGGTGGGGGCATTGGCCGGGCGCGGGCGGCAAACCAGGACGATGCTGGAGGCCAGGGCGTTGGTGCCGATGCCTATCGACCTCGCATCGCGTTCGGTGCGCATGGGCCAGGTGCCGGTAATGGCAAAACCGGCGGCAATCACAGCAGCTAAAAACGTGTCCCAGCCGGTGTTGGTGGTGCCTTCGGTGCTATCACTTTCAGACTGCTTGAAGGCGTAGTAAATGGTGACCGGGTAGGCTGGGTGCGCCTGTTCGGCCAGCCGGTGCATGGCCTGCGTCATGCCGTCCAGGAAGAAGGTTTCGGCCTTTGCCTTGCTGCCGTGGCGGTAAGGCGTGGCAACCAGTTCCTCGGCCTTGGGCACGGCCAGGGTGGCAAACAAGTCCGGGAATACCGGTCGCAACGAACGACGCAACCAGACGTAAAAAAAGTCCGAGAGGTCAGCGTAGCCGATGTTGTCGTAGTAGGGGGGGTCAGTGGAGACGACCTTTCCGAGAGTCACTGACTGATTTTGTGCATCACTGTGCAGGGCTTCTCCAGGCCTTGCTGTAGTCAGACGGTCAAGCACACGACACATGCTGCCAAGGCTGGTTACCAAATCGCCAGCAGCATCCGAAAAGACACATGACTCGGCGTAGTCCCAAACCATCGGTACAGCTTGACGCCGAAACAGGTGCTGTGTTTGATCTGCACTCGGTCCCCACTGGCAAAGCGAGTTTTGAGCATCGGTAAGGCGACTAATTCCAATTACCAAATACACCCCCACCGCCTGCGCATAAGCCGTTGCGCCAGTGCCGCCTGACGCCAGGGGCAGGCCGTCGTCGGGCAGGCCGGCGGCGATGGCATCGCGCTGGATGCGGGCGATGGCCTCACCGACCAGATCGGAAAACGTCGTCAGCGCAACGAGCTGGCGGTCGGTGAAGAGGTCGGCGAAGGTGGTCAGGCCGTAGTTGGGCGTCTTGAAGTCGCGCGGATTGACCGGCAAGGCGTGATCCGGGCGCCAATCGGGCCGGGCCTTGAGCGCGGCGGCTTCGTGTTCTTGCGTCGGTGCAAGATAGACCCGGCCGCGCGTGCCTTCGGCGACGATGGCCATCAGCTTGGAACCCATGCGTCCGGCTTTGCCTTCTTCACGGATGTGGTCGTAGGTCACCGGCACGCCGGACATCAGGCACTTGAACGCTGCACGCTTGCCGGCCGTGGTGCCGAGCTTCGCGCCCTCCGCATCCTTCGGCTTGCCCACCTTGACCGTAAAGCGGTAGCTACCGCCTTCGATGACCGGCTCGACATAAGCTTCCTTGCCCGCTTTGGTGGAAAGCATAAAGGTCGAGGCCAGCGGCACATCCACATCGGCAAAAGCCGGGTTGGGGCTTTTGACGGTGCGTGCCCACAGCCAGGCGATCACGGTGAGCTGCTGCCCCAGGTAGGGCTGGAGGTCAGGCCGCTCCTGAACCATCGCGGCGGTCACTTCAACCTTGGGGTAGAGGTGGCCGATGCGCTTTTCCGCTTCGTCGCGCATCCACTGGCCGTAGTAGCGCACGTCGGCGGCCAGCCCCTGCGCACCTTGCCACAGTGTCAGGGCTTGCTCGTCGTCGCGTTGGTGCTGCCACGCCGGGTTGACCGGCGCTTGGGCGGCAAAGCGCGGCGGGATTTCGATCATCGCCTTGTTGATCAGCACCGCCACCGGGTTAAGGTCGCTGGCGTAACTTTCCAGCCCCAGGCGCTGTGCCTCTAGCGGCAGGGCGCCGCCACCGGCAAAGGGGTCGTGAAAAGCGGGCAGCACCGCACGGTTGAACAGCTCGCGGGCGCGCGGGTGGTCGGCGTGCTCGGCGCAGGCGCGCCGCCAGCTTTCCCAGATGGCGTCGCGCGCGGCTTGCAGCACGGCCTCGTTGCTGGTGTTTTCCCACTGCACCAGGTCTTCGATGAGCTTGAACAGGCGCTGGCGCTCTTGCTCTTGCTTTTTGGGCGTGGGGAACAGGTCGGGGTGGCTGGCGGGGTCATCGACCATTTGCGCAAAGATCACGGCGCGGGCCGCCGCCAGCGGGCGGCGCGCCCACCACAGGTGCAGCGTGCTGGGGTGGCCGTGGCGGATGGACTTTTCGCGTGCCGCGGCCTGGTTGATGGCTTGCAGCGGCAGGGCCACTTCGATGAGTTTTTTCTTGGGGGTCATGTGGCAAAGAAGGTTCGTTGCAGCCAGGCAGCAAAGATGTCCGCTGCGGGCAATTTGGGATCGAGATAGCGGGCAGAAATGGCCTGTCCAAAGGGCTTGCCAGGTTCTTCCTGCCAGGCCAACCAGGTATGAATCCGGGCCTTGGGTTTCTTCAAATCGTTGAATCGGCACAAGCCTGGTGGGATGGATTCGAGCGATTGTTCGACGTGGGCAAACAAGGGATCGCCTACTGGTACCAGAAAACGCAGGAAATCCTCAAGAATTCCCGGCACCTGATTGTCCGGCATCAGCCAGATGCCGACGCGGGGCAAGAGGGCATCGTCTGGCGCTTCAACGACCGTGCCCACCGCCGATGGGGCTTCCGGAATGTTGCGATAACCTGCCAAGTTCAATCGCGCGCTGATCGCTTGCCAGCGAGCCTGGAGGTCGGTGTCCGCATCCAGAATGATGCCCAGGGCTGTGATATCGCTCTCTTTCAGCCGAGCGCCTATGCCCTCAAGCAAGGGGTTATTGCCGCCATAGGGATGGATCGTCTCGATTTTTCCAAGTTGTCTTTCCCCGCAGATATGTTTGACCACATGCTCATCATCCGGCCCCTCGACCATCAATACCCGTTTGCCGGCCATTTCTATCTCACCTCGATCTGATCACGAGTCACGGCTTCCAGCTCTTTCTCTGAGAAGAGGGTCGGGATGATTCTTTCGCCGTGTCGGGTAAGGCGAACGAGTACCCCGTCTTCCGGGCTTTCGCTGGCGGCTTCCTGGAAGGCTCGCACGCAATCCCAGCTATGGGAGGTGGCAAAGACCTGCACATTCAGGTCCTTTGCCAGTCGAAAAACGGTGCGCCAAATTTCGGTCTGAACCGAGTAATGCAGGCCGTTTTCGACCTCGTCGACCAGCAGGACACCATTTCTGGCAGTGCATAGCGAAAGGATGATGCCGAACAGCCGGTTGACGCCATCACCGAATGTTCTTAGTGGCACGGGCGATGGATAACGTGCGCTCTTGGCAATGGCCGTGCGTCCGCGAGCGCGTTCATCGCCACCGACCATCTGTACCGCCTGGATGTCTTCCGAAACCACTTTCAGTGCTTTGACGATCTCCTGCTCAACGTCGGTCAGTGCGATGGCATCCCAAAGTACCCCCATCTGGCTGGTCGAGCGCGAGCTGAACGGATCGAGATAGACACAAGGCACAGGAATGACATCTGCCTCGGCACGCATTGGCATCCGGCGCTGAAGCCGGTCCAGTGGCACGACACGCTTACGTCCCGCAATATCGAGATCTAGTGCGGGGAATGACTCGACATCATCGAAAAGATCACCGGATGCAGGCTCATACGAAATGGCTTGTCTATCAGGGTCGGTCTTTCTAACAAACCAATGGATATTGGCCTGGATTCTGGAGATGGAGGGTGGCAACGCTCCACTCGCAGTGATTGAAAAACCCTGCTGACTCGACGCCAAATCCGGGAATCCGGTAAACAGGTTGCAGAACGGCGCAAGATCGGTCGGTTGGTAGGTACGCTCGGATTCGTTGCCGGAGCCTAGCTCTTCCCGGTAGTTAAGGATATCGAAGACCGTCCTGAGCGCCCCACCCGTCGCGAGAATTCTGATGGCCTCAAGCAGAGTCGATTTACCGGAGTTGTTCTTCCCAGTAATCAAATTGACGTGGCCAAGCGAGTCGATTTTTAGGTTGGCCAATGCCCTGAACCCACTTATTTCAAGGCTATCTATAAATTTTGTCATGATGGAATCCTCACTATTCCGATCCCGGCAGAACTGCACGGGCGATAAGTTCGGAAAAATCGTAATTTACGCTAGTCACGCCAAAGTCCGGTTCACGGCTGAATGGCTGCTTAAGGTAATACACCTTGTGGTATTGATCATCAAAGAACTCGACGATGGCCAGGATGAAGTCGTCGGGTTTGTTCAGCGAGTAGAGGACTTCGTTGCGCGTCACCGTAATGGTCGCGGCGCCCGACACGCGGCCCTTGACCTCGATGAAGCGCAGGCGGCCTGTATTTGGCACGCGGCTTTCGATGTCGTAGCCCAGTTTCTCGAATTCGCGGTCGGTGGGCTCAAAGCCGAGAGTGTGCTCGATGTCCATCACCACGGCGCGGGCGCGAGCGGCAGCGGCCTGGTTGTCGCCGGGTGAAAAAGTCGGCGCTGGCGAGACGGCACCCGCGGCGGCAGGAGCCTGCATATTTTGCAAGAGCCCCGCCGGCACCACCAGCAAGCCGCCCAGCACCACGGGCGGCAGTGGCGACAACTGCGCTTCCAGCCGCAAGTCTTCCAGCCGCTTTTGCAGGCGCCCCTGCAACAGGTCAGCGCGCTTTCTGGCTTCGCCGGAGTTGAGCTTGGCGTTGGCTTTACCGGCCTGTTCCTGAAGTTTCAGTTCTTCGGCGCGGTGGTCCCAGTAGTTGATTTCCTTGGTGAGACGGTCCTTGACGGCGGCTTCGGTCTTGGCGATCAGTTCGAGCTTGCGGCCTTTTACCTCGGCCAGATGTTCGGGAACGACTTTGGCAATCGCGTGGCCCTGCGCGGTCTTTTCCAGGTCGCGGGTGATCCACTGGCATTCCTGCAGGGCGAGCAGGTCGTCGATGCCCGGTTCGCCGGCTTTCAGCGGACGGAAGTCGAGGTAGGGCGCGTAATTGACGTGACGGGTCGTGCCGGCGGCGTCCATTTCAACATACATCATGCGCTTGGAGACGATGCGGCGGCTGCCATCCTTAGTGGTGGCGGCATCCTGAATGGCGTGTTCCAGGTAGAACAGCACGCGCGGCGTGGTGCCCGTGTCCCGTTCATCGACCAGCACGGTGCCCCGTTTCAGCAGGTCGCGGTTACGCTCCAGGGTGAGGTCGATAACGGAATCAAGCAGCGGGTGGCCGGGGCAAACAAAGGCTGCCAACGGCTGGCCTTGTGGCGCGACGAGGTTTTTCTCGAAGGCGACGCGCTCGTAACGCGGCAGCACCGGTTCGCCAATGCCGATGAGTCGGTCGCGGTTGCGTACCAGAGCGGGAACGTGGGTGACCTCGAAGCGACGCGGCTCCTTCTGCTTGGCGTTGCCGCCCAGTTGCCTGAAGGCTTCAAGGAAAAAGGATTCGATGTAGTGCGGTTGCAGGCGGCGGGCGTCGGCGCGTTCCATGTCTTCGCGGATGCGCTGCACTTTGTTGGCGTCCATGGCATCGTGCGCCAGCACATGCTCTTCGAGCAGGCTTTGCAGGTGATTGCGGTCCAGCGTGGTATCCAACACCGTGGTGAGAAAGGCTTTGACCTCGGGCTTTTCACCAAAGCGAATGGCTTCGATCAGCAGTTCGCGCAGGGTTTTGCCCTCGAATTCAAGTTTGCCAAGCACATCAAAAACCTGCCCACCAAGCGTTTGGCGCGCCTGTTCAAGTTTTTCCAGGAGCTTGCGGTAAACGTCGCCTTCACGGGTTTCCTCGGCTACCAGGTTCCATAAATGACAGACCTCGGTCTGTCCGATACGGTGAATGCGACCAAAGCGCTGTTCGATGCGGTTAGGGTTCCAGGGCAGGTCGTAATTGACCATCAGGTGCGCGCGCTGCAGGTTGATGCCCTCTCCGGCCGCGTCGGTGGCCAGCAGCACCTGCACCAGCGGGTCGTGCTTGAAAGACTCTTGCACTTTCAGGCGCGCTTCGCGGCCGATTCCGCCGTGAATAACCACCACAGACTCAGTGCGGCCAAGAAACTTGGTGATGCGATCTTGAAGGTAATTGAGCGTGTCGCGGTGCTCGGTAAACACCACCAGCTTTTGGTGCGGTGATGGTGTGTGCGGTGGAATGTCGCCAGCTCCATAGGGCGCCTGAGCTTCTTCGGCGCGATGTTCCTGGGTGGCCGTGGTGAAAATCTCGCCCAAGAGACTGGAGAGTTCTGACCATTTGGTGTCACTGCCACTGCGACGCACGGCCAGGGCGCTGGATTCCAGGCCCTTGAGGGTTTCGATTTCGATGCGCAGCTCGGCAATGGATCGGGCGGCGGTGGCCTGGTCAAGGATTTCTTCTTCTACCGCCTCGACTTCGTTGTCGGGCGTTTCGTCGAGGTCATCCACGTCTTCGCTGTCAAACGCCGGGAGCGTGGCCGCGAGGATCGGTGCTGCCTGATCGGCGCGTTGCAGCACTTCCAACTCACGCAGCTTGCTCTCCAGGCGCTCACGCCGGCGGCGCAGCGACTGGTAAATGGCCTCAGGTGAAGAAGCCAGGCGGCGTTGCAGAATGGTCAAGGCAAAACCTACCGTACCGGCGCGCTTGTCGTTTTGCAGGGCTTCAGCGCGGTTGAATTCCTCGCGCACATATTCGGTAACGACTTTGTAGAGCGCCGTCTCGGCGTCTGACAACTTGTAGGGCACGGTGTAGGCGATGCGCTGCGGGAACAGTGGCGTGCCGTCGAACTTGAGAAGGCTTTCTTTGACCATGCGACGCATGAGGTCCGATACGTCAGCGGAGTGCACGCCATCGCGAAACCTGCCTTCAAAACGATCGCCGTCAAGCAGGGCCATGAAGAGCTGAAAGTCAGCTTCCTTGCCGTTGTGCGGTGTGGCCGTCATCAAAAGGAAGTGCCGCGTCAACGTGGAGAGCAATTGGCCGAGCCGGTAACGCTTGGTGTATTTGGTTTCGCCACCGAACACCGTGGCAGACATTTTGTGGGCTTCGTCGCAGACCACCAGGTCCCAGCGGCAATCGGGTGCTTGCAGCTTTTGCTGCACGTCCTCGTTGCGCGAGAGTTTGTCTAGGCGCGCAATGACCAGATTGGTTTCAAAAAACCAATTGCCGGTGCGCGCCGCCTCAAGGTTGTCGTTGGTGAGAATCTCAAAAGGCAGGTGAAAGCGGCGATAGAGTTCGTCTTGCCACTGTTCAGCCAGGCTGCCGGGGCACACGATCAGGCAGCGTTGCAGGTCGCCACGGGCAATGAGTTCCTTGATGAGCAGCCCAGCCATGATGGTTTTGCCCGCGCCGGGGTCATCGGCCAACAGAAAGCGCAACGGCTGCCGTGGCAGCATCTGCTCGTAAACGGCGGTGATCTGGTGCGGCAGCGGATCGACGACCGAGGTATGCACGGCCAGCACGGGGTCGAATAGGTGGGCCAGGCGGATGCGCTGGGCTTCAGAGACCAGACGGAACAGCGCGCCGTCGCCGTCAAAACTCCACGGGCGACCCTGCTCTGCGATCTCAAGTGTTGGTTCGTTGTCGCGATACAACAGCAGGTTAGCAACCTTGCCGTCGGCGGTTTTGTAGGTGAGCTCCAGCGCCTCAGAACCAAACCATTGAACGCTGACTACCGTAACCAGTGCATCGGGAACGATGCCCCGCACAACTGCGTCGGGCGCGAGTTGTTCGAGTCTCATCTTGCGAGGGTTTGGATGAACAATCGCCGCAGCGAAAAGGCGATTTCGGTGCTGAATCCGACCGCGCGCCTATTGCTGACTTGAACTGCTTGGAGGAAATGTTGACGCATGTGATCTTGCCCCTGTTTTTCGGACTCCTTAAGCCACCAATTAAGCTGACTTCGTGTCTTGCTGCTGTGCCGCTGTCCAGCGTTGTTCAAACGTCATCGGGCTGACGTAGCCCAACGTTGAGTGCAATCTTTTGTGATTGTAAAAGTTGAGCCAGTCCATGACCTCATCCTTGGCCTCGCGACGGGTAGCAAACTTTCTGCCGTACAACCTGCCCACCTTCAATCGACCCCATAAACTTTCAGTGGGCGCGTTGTCCCAGCAATTGCCTTTGCGGCTCATGGATGATTTCATCTCAAAGCGTTTGAGTTCGCACTGAAACTCATGGCTGCAATACTGGAACCTACCCCGAACGCTGGTTACTTTGACATTGAATCGCCTTACCAATGCATCACCAATTGTTATCGGCAACCATGTTGATTCGAGCCCACCTTTACCACGCGTGCCGGGAGTGTGCTGGCAGTTCTTTAGCCAGACGTCAGGCGACCCAAGTTCCCGTTTCCATCGTTGTTCATCCCAATCTTTTAGCCCTGCAAAACAAAATGCAATATTCCCTGTTGTCAGTGGCATAGGTTTCGTGCTTGCATCGCACGCAGGGCTTGCAGGCCCAAGTCCTGCCACGGCTTGTCTTAAACGTGCTAGTTCTAGCGAAAGCTCTTTTAGACGACCATCACGATATTGAATCTCTGCAATGGTCATCGCCTTGAGTGCTGTAATTTCCCGTATTTTGGTTTGTACTTCGTCAATGGCGCACTGTTGTTCCCAGGCTTGCAAATACTCAGCATCGGCAATTCCAAGGATGCAGCGCACCAGTACCCCAGCAGCAGCACTACGCGAATCAAGTTCTTCCAGTGCGCCAGTGTCGAGCGTGCCGTCATCGTTGGTGAACACCGACGTGATAGCTTCCCACTCGAATGTCGGATGCCAGTCACAGAAGGCTTTGAATTGTTCCAAGGTGAACACGCTAGGCATGACCAGCCCGTCGTCACCTAGATACAGCCCGTCGTCCTTGCGGATTAGATGCGTACCACACACAAGACCCCATTCGCCACCGACCAGTCGCCCAAGGTCGGTCATGTTGAATGTCTGTCCCATAAAACCCCCGTGCTCAATCCCCGAATGAAGATGCACCAGCAGGCCAGCGGGGGACTGGCTTTTCAACCCGGTTAATTAGGCCGGGTCTAGCTGGCGCAAAAAGTGTTTATGCCGTCGCC
>Ga0172368_10005877_pt1 | contig 13478 bp, 11 predicted proteins | sample Lak11m_FD_114540 | JGI IMG/M metagenome (GOLD analysis project Ga0172368, IMG submission 114540) | Freshwater microbial communities from Kabuno Bay, South-Kivu, Congo - kab_022012_11m | ecosystem: Environmental > Aquatic > Freshwater > Lake | place: Democratic Republic of the Congo: South-Kivu...
GGAAATCATGAGCAAAGAAGAACCTACACAAGGGCATTGGACGATTTAGCCTCGAAATACCCAAATGTCGTTGATATGCAAAGAAACCCCGTCGCTGATTTGGATGATTTGACAATTATTGCCTTGGGCGGAAATGACAATCCACGGTTTAATGTTCCGGAAGGTTTTTTATTAACTGAAAATGATTTTGTAAAATTAGGAAACTTAGCAAGGCAATATCAGAAAGACAGACCTCTTTTAGTTGCAACACATGTTCCTCAAAAGTATGATACTCAAACTGGTTTGGATGTTATTGACGGCAGAATGAATGTTGGTTCTCAGTTTTTAAGAAGTGTAAGAAAATCAATCGGTTCAAAGTTTGCAATCAGCGGGCATATTCATGAAAGTTCCGGAATGATAAACGACAATGAAGAAAAAGTTCAGCACGGAGAATTTTACGATTCACTTGATTTCAATCCCGGCGCAGTTTATGATCATCTCGAAAGAAAAACTTGCATGCCTTCTGCCGGAATTTTGGAATTCCAAAATGGAAAAGCAAGAGCAGAGATTGTGATGAAGTGGGCGTAAAATGAATCTTATTAAACATCTTGAGATTGAAGATATTGTTAAAAGTGTAGATTCTTCGTTAACCTATCTCGGTTCTTTTAACAGATATCCGGATGTTTGTCTTGTTCTTCATAATGGAGAAAAAAGAGTATTAAAGATTGGTTTAGATAGCAACGGGCACATAAAACAAGAGTATGATGCATTATGTAAAATAGGAAATTTTCAAGGTATAACAAATCTAATTCAACGATATACCATGCCCAATGGAAATATGGTTTTGCTAAAAGAATTTATGGAAGGAATTCCCATTTGGAAATCTTCGCCTGAAATCGTAAGAAAGAATCTTTCAGAAGTTTTTGATCATTTACACAAAATTGGAATTGCCGGTTTTGATTTTTTTGGAAAAAATTTTCTTTACCACCCGAAAAATCTTTCAGTTAAAATAATTGATTTGGGTGATGTTTCCATCAGGGAAAGATGTGCGTCCGGAACTTTTTCTTATATGATAGAAATTGACAAAGAGCATTTGGCCAAGTTTTATTAACAACTTTTAAAAACTCTTTCTATTTCAATTTTTCATGAGTAAAGCAGAAAACATTCCAGAATTAAATGTCGGGATAGTTGGGCATATTGACCACGGGAAAACTACCTTGCTTAGTAAGTTAACTGGAAAATTTGCAGACACACATTCTGAAGAATTGAAAAGAGGAATCACAATAAAGCTGGGTTATGCTGAGATGATGATTTACAAATGCGACGGAAAATATTCCATACAAAAAATACCGAACTGCAAACCAGAAAGATACATTTCTTTCATCGACGCGCCGGGACACGAAATGCTTATGGCAACAATGCTTTCCGGCGCAGCAATTATCGACGCTGCAATTCTGGTTGTTGCAGCTAATGAAGGAATAAAACCCCAAACAAAAGAACACTTCATCGCGCTCCAAGCAAAAAAAATAAAAAATATTATCGTGGTTCAGAATAAAATTGATTTAGTCACGAAAGAACAAGCACTAAAAAATTACCACGAAATAAAAGAATTCTTGAAAGGAACAATCGCAGAAAATTCCCCGATAATTCCTGTCTCTGCACAGCAGGATTTGAATATTTCAGCGTTGCTAAAAGCATTATGCGAAGTTAAAATTCCGGAAAGAGACATTAACGGAAAACCAATTTTTCTCGTCGCTAGAAGTTTTGATATAAACAAACCTGGTTCTGAAATTCAAAATTTACACGGCGCGGTTCTCGGGGGAATTTTAAAAAAAGGAATTTTAAAAGTTGGAGAAGAACTCGAGATAAAACCCGGACCTTTGATTAAAAAAGCAAATCAACAATCATATCAGACTCTGAAAACAAAAATTCTTTCTCTCCATAAAGGCAATTCATCCGTACAGGAAACTCTGCCTGGTGCAAGTGTATCAATTGAAACTGAGCTCGATCCTTTTCTTTCAAAATCCGATGGATTAAGTGGTTGTATTGCATCAACCCCTGGTGGTTTGCCGGAAATTTCTCATAATCTAAAAATGAATTATGAATTATTTAAATTTGTTTTAGGTGCAAATGAAGGTCAGGAAGTCGCACCATTAAAAACTAACGAAATGCTTATGCTAAGTATAAACACAACAATCACCGTCGGTATCGTGAAAAGAATTAAAGAAAACGAAGTCGAACTTTCTTTAAACATTCCAGTTGTTCCAATTGTCGGAGATAATGTGGGAATCGCAAGAAACATCAACGGACACTGGAGATTAATCGGGTTTGGCGAGGTTTTGGGTTCCAATTAATTCTCGAAGAGACAAAAATAAAAATCAGGAACACAAAGCCGAGTAGAAGTTATTTGATTTTAACTAAACAAAAATTAATCAGGCAAAACTTTTGGAATTTCACCGTACATTTTTCTATAATAATCTACCAGATACTGTGGTGTCGGAAATTTCTTTCTTAGCTCAATTTCAAAAGTTTCTTCAAATATTCTGGAAACAATCCCAAAATTATTTTTGTTATACGGACAAACCAACCATGCTTCTCTTCTAAATAATTTAGATTCGGTGCTTTTTTCAAAGGTAGCATAAATTATTTTGCGTGGGTCTGGGGAACCAATCTGTAGTCGAACATAATTTTGACCAAACTTTGAAAGAAATTCGTTTAAATCTATTCCTAAAGATGGTTCTCGAGGGTTGAACCAATGATTTGCCCCAGTCAGTTCCTTATTTTCAAACAGAGTTTTCAAAAATTTTTTGTTTTGTTCTTTTTCAAAGGCATCCAGAATAACCTGATTTATATAAATCATATTTTTCGAAGATTTTATTCCCTTATAAAAATTTCTGTGTTTTATTTTACTAAATATTTATAACCTCTCCAGATTTCATGCTTCACATGTCAGACGAAAAAGAGAAAAAAAAGATGTACTCTCATTCAAAATTATCTTCGTTCGAACAATGCCCTTTCAAATACAAATGTCGTTATATTGATAAAATAAAACCCGACTTTGAAAAATCAGTGGAATCTCTTTTGGGAACTTGCGTTCACGAAACTTTAGAATGGGTTTATGGTCTTGTCATGAAAAAATCACCAGTCCCAACAATTGATATGGTTGTAGATTATTATTCTGCGCAATGGGAAAAGAATTTTTCAAAAGATATTCATCTTGTTTCCAAAAGTCTTTCTATTCAGGATTATTTTAATCGCGGAGTGCAGTTTCTCATTGGCTATTATTTAAAACACACACCATTTTCCGACGGAACAATGAATTTGGAAATGGAAATAAAAATTGATTTGGACAAAACAGGAAAATACAATATGGTTGGTTATATCGATCGTTTGGCTTTCAACGAAAAAACCCAAGAGTATGAAGTTCACGATTACAAAACAGGAAGTTTGCCAAATGATAAAAATAAATTCGTCGACGATAGACAGTTAGGTCTTTACTCAATCGCGATTCGTGAGCTTTTTGGAACCGAAAAAAAAATTTGTTTAGTCTGGCATTACCTTGCACATGATCAGAAAATTTGTTCCTACCGAACAGACGAACAGTTGGAAATCTTAAAGAAAAAAATAATTACTCTCATTGATGAAATTGAATCAACTCAGGAATTTCCGCCAAGTCCGTCGATACTTTGTGGCTGGTGTGAATACAAATCAAACTGTCCGGCATTTAATTCAAAATTTGGACAACTTAAAGAAAAACAAAATCGATTATCTTTTTGATTTCTTAAACATTCCAAAATTCTCATCGTTCTTTCTTTATAACGCGGGAAATCAAACCTTGGATTTTTTATTTTTGGTGGATTTTCAAGAAGGTAGATTATTCCGTCGTCGCCATAAAAATCCAAAACTTCTTTAACAAGATGATACCCCCCAAAGTACATTAATAAATTATTCATTCCCTCGATATTTTCGGGCCATAATTCATCAACAAAATAATCTTCTTTTTTGCCGGAAGTCTTTTTCAAAAAATATTCTGCAATACCCTCAGATACTGTTTTATAACCTAGAAATTCATTTTCATTTTTTGAGTGTATTAATTTGAAATTTTCCACCGCTTTTTGACTTCTTCGTTGTGCGAGTTTGTGAGAATAAAAATGCCCAAGTTCATGCCACATAGTTTCTTTTACATTACTTGTAAAATCTGGACAAAAATTTTCAAAAAATTTTTGTCTAAAATTTTTTTCTCCGGTTAGTTCTACGGATGAATTTTGTTCAATTGGATAACAAACTGTTTCGCTCTTTTCATCATAGTATGCAACTAACCCTCTTCCTGAAGGAAAATCTGAATCACAATCACCGAATTCAACTTTTGGTTTTCCGAAATGTTTAATTTTAACAGCTTGTTCTTGTTCAACCATTATTTTCTCGAGATTATTCTTTGCATAATTTATCGCTTCTTCGTTTGTCTTTTTTTCAAATTTTTGCGCGACGAAGTCAAGAGGAGAGCTATTGACTAAACTAAGAAAACTGAAAACGAAACCAACTTTTGAAATTAATTTTATTTTATCCAAAAACATAATTAATATTCATCAACAAACTATTTGAATATTTAGGTTCAAAAAAGAAATTATCCCGAGATTAATGTCAAAAAAGGAAAGGGTTTTATAATCAATTTTGTTAAACTCTTTATGGATTTCAAAAAGAAAACAAAATCAATTTTTTACGGAATGGAATTTACTCACGGAATAAGGCGTGCATTAATCGGGGCGCTTATGGTTGTTTATCTTATCTCTCTCGGTTTTAATCTTCTTTGGGTTACTACGATGATTGCCGTCGCTGGAATAATCGGACTGTTTTTCGAATTTCCGACGGGCGCAATTGCCGACCATAATTCAAGAAAAAAATCTTTAGTAATTTCTTTTTTCCTGTTCTTCATTTCTTTTTTGGGAATTTTTATTTTTACAAATTTTTGGTTGATATCAATTTTTGCCGTTCTCGCAGAAATTGCCTGGACGTTCAGTTCCGGAGCAAATATGGCCTGGGCAATTGATAATTTAAATTACTCTAAAAGCAAGTCAAAATTAGTTTCATTTATCTCAAGAAAATATTTTTTTGAAAAAGGGGGTTATATCGTCGGAGGTTTAGTCGGGTTTATTGTCGTCGCTATAAACTTCAGATTCATTTGGTTAATGATGTCTTTAGCTTATTTAGTGATGGCTTTTGTTATAATGAAATATGCTGAGGAAAAAAACTTTAATCCTCCGAAAATTCCAGGGAATTATCTTTCAAAATCATTAGTAAAAATGAAAGAATCTTTTGCTTATCTTTTTCACGAAAAAAATAAAGAACTAAGAGTTTTGATGATATACGGATTCGTGACAAGTACTATTGCAATAAGTTCATTTATGGTTTGTGTTCCTCTATTACTCACTCAATTTTTTAATTTAAAACCAGAATACATTCCCGGAATATATTCTATTATGGCCGTCGCTACTCTCGGAATTCCATTCATTACAGAAAAACTTGCGCACAAAAAAAGTTTTGGGGCTTCCCTATTTTCATTATACTTTTTTCTCTTTTTATCAATAGTTATTTTTGCAATTTCAAACTCCTTAATCTTAGCTGTTATTGTTTTTGCTTTTTTCAATTTAAGTAAAACGTCAATTGATGTGATTGAAGATTCGGCAGTTCATCATAAATTTTCTTCAAAAATTCGGGCTTCTTTGGGTTCACTAAACAGTTTACTTTGGGGAATTGAAAATGCACTCGGAATTTTTTTGGCGGGTATCAGCATAGGATTATTCGGAATAACAAACACCATTTATGGAAGTGCCGTTCTTGCGTTGATAACTGCGATGATTTATTTAATTGGATTGAGAAAGTAATTACAATCCAAGAATTTTCATGACGACAAAAACTGGCCAGACAATAGCTTTCAAAATTCCAAGAACTCCACTCCAGAATCCCGTTGCTGTTGCGATGTAATAAATCACCGCTCCGACGAAACCAAGACCATAAACAGCTCCTCCGCAACCTTTGTGGCAACTTAAACCGCAACCGCTTTTTCCGTTGCAATCGCATTTACAATCACCTTCGCCACATTTCATCTCTTTGTTTTTCTTTTGTTTTACCATAGCCAAACCAGGTGAGAGAGTTATTTAAATCTTCTTTTGTTTAATTATTTATGAAAATCTCCACCGTCTGGAAAATATTACTTGTCTGGTTTGCGATAGTTTTAATAATTTTTTTTATAGCAAAAGAATTTTCCATTTTTTCTTTTGGGATTGTTTTTGTTTTTCTCTTAGGTGTCTTGCCATGGAAATTCAGAAATGAAATAAGAAAATTTTTCGTGAAAATAAAATTAAATTCTTTCAAAGGTTTTTTTCTTGTGGCTTTTTTAATCACTGCCGTAGAAGAAACAATCTGCTATTTGATGGGAAATAAAGTTGCTTATCCGGTTTTATGGATTGATATTCTTCTTGTTTTTTTCATCTGGCTAGGCTGGTTTGGCTCATGGTATTTTTTTATTTCTAAAAAATATTTATTTACTAATTTAGAAATGATTTTAGCATCAGGACTTCCGGGAGTTTTATATGAATATGTTGCGAAACCAGAATTCCTCGCAAATCCTCTCGGCGTTTTAATTGCGTTTCCTCTCGCTTCGGTTATTTATTCTGCAATTTTCATTTTCCCGTCGACGACGCTGAATTTTTCCGGAAAAAATAATTCGTGGACGAAGTGGCTTGTCGCAATGTTTTTGCCTATTGCGATTTCTCTCCCTTTGGTAATAATTGCTTTCGTGGTTTTGAAAATTTTCGGTATTGTGATTATGTAGGGAAAAGGTTTTATATGGGCAGAGATTTAATTTTCTATGCCGACATTAAATTGGATAGGAAAAGAAGCAGTTGTAAATCACGACAAAGAAGTTCCGTTTAAGTTGTTAAAAAAAGTTAAGGTATATTCCGTCGGAGATTCTCAAAATTTAATTATTAAGGGAGATAATTTAGAAGGACTTAAAGCACTTATGCCTTATTATATTGGAAAAGTAAAATGTATTTACATAGACCCGCCGTATAACACTGGAAATGAAAATTGGGTTTATAATGATAAGGTTAATTCTCCGAAGATAAAGAAGTGGTTGGGAAAAGTTGTCGGAGGAGAAGCTCAAGATTTATGCAGGCATGATAAATGGCTTTGCATGATGTATCCAAGGTTAAAATTGTTGAGAGATTTATTAAGCGAGGATGGAGTTATTTTTGTTAGTATTGATGATTGGGAAATTCATAATTTAAGACCTTTAATGAATGAAATATTTGGCGAGGAAAATTTTATTAATTGTTTAATTTGGAGAAAAAATGCGGGAGCATCAAATGACTCTAAATATTTTGGAGTAGAACATGAATATATTTTATGTTATGGAAAAGATAAAAATAAAGTTGATAGATTTTTTACCCAATTAACAGAAAAACATAGAAAAGAATACAAACATAAAGACAAACATTTTAAGGAATGGGGAGCATACAAAAGATATAATCTTTATCAGCCCGGAATTGATGAAAATAGACCGAATCTTCGTTATGTTATTGAAGCTCCAGATGATTCTAAAATAGATATTAGACCAAAAATTTGGAGATGGAGTAAAGAAAGATTTTTAGAAGCGAAAGAAAATGGAGAAATAGATTTTGTTAAAAATAAAAAAACGGGAGAATGGGGAGTTTTCACAAAAATTTATATGAATAAAGGAGATGAAGAAAGAAGAATAAAACCAAGAAGTATTTTAATGGAACAGGGTTTTACTTTACATGGAAATAGAGAATTAAAAGAGATTTTTTCTGAAAAATCATTTAGTTACCCAAAACCTTCCACATTGATAAAATATTTAATAGAAATTATAACTAATGAAAATAAAGATACTATTATCCTAGACTCCTTCGCAGGTTCAGGAACAACAGGACACGCAGTTTTAGATTTGAATAAAGAAGATGGCGGAAACAGGAAATTTATTTTAATTGAAATGGAAGATGACATTGCCAAAAAAATAACCGCTGAAAGAATTAAAAGAGCAATAGAAAAATATGATTATAAGGACGGATTTGAATATTGCGAATTAGACAAGCCCTTATTTGATGAAAAAGGACAAATAGAAGAAACTTGTGACTTTAACCAATTTGCAACTTATATTTATTTTACAGAAACTCAAACAAATATAGATAAAAAACAAATTGACCAAAATTTTATAGGAGAATCTGGAGAAACAGAATACTACTTAATCTATAAAGAAAAATACAAAAATGTTTTAGACAAGAAATTTTTATCAAAAATCAAGGAAACAAAGAGTAAAAAAGTAATTTATGCTGATTTTTGTATGGTTGATGAAGATGATTTGAAAAAGTATAATATTCAATTTAAACAAATTCCTTATGAGGTTAAAGTTTATTAAAATGATGGAAACTCTTGCAATTTATGGGGCGATTGTATCTACTCTTGCATTGGGTTGGAATATTTACAAATATTTTCAAGAAAAACCCAAAATAAAAGTTAATGTAAACTTTGGAGGAATTATTTACGAAAAATCTGGAGTTGGAGAAACTCAATTAATTGTTTCAATAGTAAATAAAGGGGGAAAATCTATTTATTTGTCATCTATGGGATTAAGAAGCGATAAAGAGGATTTATTAAATTTGCACCCCATCGGATTACCTTGCGAGTTAAAGGGCGGATGTTCTCACAGCGAATGGTTTGAAGTAAAGAAATTGAAAAGGGATAGACAATATGATTTTGGGTGGTATAAAGACGCAACAGGTAAAATGTATAAAAGCAAAAGTATCAAAAAGAAAATAAAGAATTATTTTAATAGTGAAAAAAAGGAAGGAGCTAAAAAATAAAATGGTACAATTAAAAAAATATCAGCAAAAGGCAATAGATATATTGAAGAACTATCTTAAAGAACTGGAAATATTTAATGGAAACCCTAAAAGAGCTTTTATTTCTACTACGGATACAGAAGATAAATATAATGACTACTTTGATATTCCGAATATTTGCATAAAAATACCCACGGGAGGAGGCAAAACTCTTGTGGGTTGTCATTCTGTTGTTGAAATTATGTCCTCTATTCTAAAACATAAAATGGATAGAGGTATTGTTATGTGGTTTGTTCCATCAGAAGCAATAAAATCACAAACAATAAGAAAATTCAAAGACCGAAATGATTGGCACAGAAAAGTTTTAGACGAAGCATTTGACAACAATATAAGAATTTTTTCTAACGAAGAAGCATTAAGAATAAGAAAAGAAGATATTTGTGATAATCTATGTATAATCATTTCAAGTTTAGAATCATTTAGAAAAGAAAAGGCAATACAAAACAAATACAAGGTTTATCAAGAAAACGGGGCGTTATTAGGCCATTTTGAAAATTTAGACGAAAAAGATTTTTTAGAAAAAGATGAACATAATACCACAATAAACTCTCTTGCTAATGTAATTAAATTATCAAATTCTTTAATCGTAATAGATGAAGGACATAAAACAAAAACAAAACTTTCTTATGAATTTATGAAAGACTTAAACCCAAGCTTCATAATTGAATATACAGCAACACCAAGACCAGAAAGCAACGTTTTAGTGGAGATTCATTCTTCTGAATTAAAAGAAGAACAAATGGTAAAGCTCCCGATTGTTCTTGAAAGCACATCGCAATGGCAAAATTCAATCAAAAGAGGAGTTTTAGTAAGAAATGAATTAGAACAAGATGCCAAAAAAAATAAATCCGAATATATTCGCCCAATTGCACTTTTGCAAGCAGAATCAGATAGAAAAGATAAAGATTGTATTACTATTGATAAAATTAAAGAATTTTTAATAAAAGATTGCAAAATCTCCGAAGGAGAAATCGCAATAAAAACTTCGAATACTAATGAGTTAGAAGGTAAAGATTTGTTCAGTTCAACATGTAAAATAAGATATATAATTACCATAAATGCTTTAGCGGAAGGATGGGATTGTTCTTTTGCTTATGTTTTAATTTCTGTTGCAAATATTGGTTCAAAAATTGCAGTCGAGCAGATTATCGGAAGAATTTTAAGAATGCCGAATGCAAAAAAGAAAGATGAAAAACTTTTGAATTCTTTAAATAAAAGTTATGTCTTTGCTTCAGCAAAAAATTTTCAAGAAGCAAGCGGGCAAATTATTTCTGGATTAGAGAATAACGGATATAGTAAATTAGATCTAATTGATGCAAATGAAAAAGAACCGAAATATCTTTTAGAAGTTGAGAGAGCAATAAAAGAAGATTTATTTGTTCCAGTCGTATCCTTTGAAAATGAAAAATTGTCTTTTGAAGATTTGATTGGAGAAGATTTTGAACTTTCAAAGCAAAACGCAGAAATAGAATTTAAAGTTAATTATGATCATGATAGAAAAGCGGAGATAGACGTAACTGAAAAAGATAAATGGATTACCGGAGCTCAACAAATACTTAATTTTCCACATAAAATAAAAGATGCTTCAAAAGAAGAATTAATTTTATGGTTAAGTAAAAAATTAAGATATTCTGAACTAGAACATAAAGACAAATTGAAATTTTTAGATAAGTTTATCGAATATCATTTAAAGAAGAAGTCGATTTCAGAACTTTCAATTAATAGGTATATCTTAGTTACAAAATTAAACGAAATCATAAATATGATTCTAGAAGATTACACTAAAAAAAAGTTTGACAAATTTGTTAATGATAAAAAAATAATTGTCAAAGAATTAGACAAGTTTCCGGAAAAAATAATCCTCTCTGAGTTACCTAAACAAAATTGGAATAAAAGTTATTATAAAAATATTGATAAACTAAACAAAGAAGAATTAAAATTTGTAGAAAGATTGGATTTATTAGAAAATATTAAATTTTGGGTTAGATGTCGAGAGAAAAAAGAAGATTCTTTTTTTATTCAAGGTTGGAAGAAGAACAAATTTTATCCAGACTTTATCGCGGTTACAAAGAAAAATAATATTGTGGCCTTAGAATGGAAAGGAGAACATTTAATGACAAATGAGGAAACACAATATAAAATTGAAATTGGAAAGATTTGGGAATCATTAAACAATAAATTGCATTTTGAAATCGTCAATAATAGAAATATCGAAGAGATTTTAACAAAACTAACCCAACTATAATCTAAAATTTTTCAAATCTAATTTTCCTTCTTCTCTTCCCCAACTATCTCTTCAGAATCTTCGTGAACCCTAACCATATCAGTAACGCTGTCGCCTGCTTGAAGTTTTACAATTCTGACTCCCTGCGCTGCGCGCCCCATGACTCTGATTTCTTCAAGGTTTGTTCTTATTACCATTCCTTTTGCCGTCGTGATTATCGCTCCGTCTTTGTCCGAAACAGAAATTGTTGTGACAACAGGTCCTGTTTTGTCTGAAACTTTCAAATTAATTACTCCTTTTCCTGCCCTCGCCGTTTTTCTGTAATCTTCAATCTCCGTTCTTTTTCCATAACCATTTTTCGTAATCGTTAAAATTGCTTTCGCCAAAACTTCCATACTTACAACCTCGTCGCCCTTTTCCATTCTTATTCCGGTTACACCATACGACGATCTTCCCATCGGCCGAACATCTTTTGAATCAAATCTAATCGCTTTTCCGTCTTTCGTCGCGAGCATAACTTCCTGTCCTTCCTTAACAATCTCGACGCCGATTAAATTATCCGAATTATCTGCCGGGAGATTTATTGCTCTGACTCCAGACGCTCGTGGTTTTGAAAAAACATTAAGCGAAATTTTCTTAACCTGTCCCTTTTTCGTCGCCATGAATAAATAATCTTTGAACTCATTTACCGAAATAACATTAGTTATTTTTTCGTCTTTCAAATTAAGAACATTAATCAGTGCCTTCCCTTTGCTGTACCTTTCTGCTTCAGGAATTTCGTGTGCCTTCAACCAAAGAACCCTTCCTCTCGACGTGAAAAACATTAAATAATCATGAGTTGAACATGAGATTAATTGTTTTGTAACATCGTCCGTCGAAAGATTACTTCCAATTACTCCCTTTCCTCCGCGATGCTGTTCCTTGTAAGATTTTGTGTCCATTCTTTTACAATATCCTTTTTCAGTAATTGTAATAATAACTTCTTTTTTCTGAACCAAATCTTTTTCAGAAATTTCCGAAAATCTTTTCATCACTTGTGTCTTTCTATTATCGCCGTATTTTTCCTTGAGTTCTTTCACTTCTTTAACAATAATTTTCAAAACTTCTTTTATATCACTCAAAATTTTCTCAAGTTTTGAAATTGTTTCTTTTAATTCTTCAAGTTCTTTTTTTAATTTATCCTGTTCAAGAGCAGTCAATTGTCTTAATTTCGTTTCGAGAATTGCCTCGGCCTGTCTTTTCGTGAAGCAGAATTTTTTCATTAAATTTTCCGCTGCCTCTTCTCTTGACTTCTTAATTATGTTAATAACTTCATCAATATTTTTCAGCGCAATCATCAATCCCTCGACAATTTCCAATCTCTCTTTTGCTTTTTTAAGTTCGAACTTCGATCTCAATGTGATTATTTCTTTTCTATAACTTACATAATTTTCAATTACTTCTTTCAAATTCAAAACTTTTGGTTGTCCTCCGACGAGTGCAAGGAAATTTACATTGAACGAATCCTGTAATCTTGAATTTTTGTAAAGCGAATTTATGATAAACTTCGAGTTAACTCCCTTCCTCAATTCAAGAACAATTCTTATTTTTCCTTTAGAAGATTCATCTCTCAAATCCCAAATATCTTTTATTTTTTTGTCTTTAATCAGTGTTGCGATTTGTTCAACCAGCGTCGCTTTATTTATCATGTAGGGAATTTCAGTAATTACGATAAGTTCTTTATTTTTTTGTTCTTCAGTTGTAATTTTTCCCCGCATAGTTATTTTTCCGCGACCGGTTTTGTAAACTTCTAACATATCTCCAAAAATTAAACCACCCGTCGGAAAATCTGGACCCTTGACAATTTCACATAATTCTTCAATAGTCATTGTTGGTTTGTCTATGTAACTAATTATTGCGTCACAAACTTCAGACAAATTATGCGGTGGAATATTTGTCGCCATACCAACAGCAATTCCTGTTGCACCATTAATCATCAAAGAAGGAACCTTTCCCGGAAGTAAATCCGGTTCTTTTAATGAATTATCAAAATTAGGTGTGAACTTAACGGTTTCTTTTTCAATGTCTTGTAACAATTCCATCGACAACGGCAAAAGTCTTGCTTCAGTATACCTATATGCTGCTGGCGGATCTCCGTCGATAGAACCAAAATTACCCTGACCAAAAACTAAGGGATATCTTAAGGAAAAATCTTGTGCCAATCTAACCATCGCGTCATAAACAGCCGTGTCGCCGTGCGGATGATACTTACCAATTACGTCTCCGACGATTCTTGCTGATTTTTTCGTTTGCGTTCCGGGTTTCAAACCCATCTGATGCATAGAATATAAAATTCTTCTCTGAACAGGTTTCAA
>Ga0172368_10005878_pt1 | contig 13477 bp, 9 predicted proteins | sample Lak11m_FD_114540 | JGI IMG/M metagenome (GOLD analysis project Ga0172368, IMG submission 114540) | Freshwater microbial communities from Kabuno Bay, South-Kivu, Congo - kab_022012_11m | ecosystem: Environmental > Aquatic > Freshwater > Lake | place: Democratic Republic of the Congo: South-Kivu...
AATTTTTCGCCAGATTCAGAGGCACTTCGTTCCGCTTCGCTCCACTTCGTGCCTCTGAATCAATCATTTACTCTCCACCTTATACCTCTCTCACTATTTTGGGGTGCAATATAAATTCACGCACATTATCTATTACATTTTTTACTAAAGGCATTTCATCTATTTCTTTTTGAGTTATTCCTTCCAACCAAAGGCACCAACGTTCACGACCGTTTAAATGTTCTTTCGTTGTTAATAACTTCTTAAACCATTTTTCACTTTTTGGTTCTTCTAATATAAATTGATTCTTTCTATCAGTACTAAATAAAAATTCTCCATTGTCAGCAGGCATATTACCATGATTCATTTTAGGAAGGGCTGAGAGAGGTTGTGATCGAGAATAAACAGAAAAGTTTTTATGACCCGGAATCAAATAAGCATTTATTTCATTAGCATTTCTAATTAAAGTATTTGTAAAAAGCTTTGAGTAACCAGTTTTAATATTTGACAACCCAACAATTATAACCGTAACGCCAGCTTGTCCTTTTGCATTATTTTTCCATTTGAATGAAGTATATGCAAAAAATATATTCATATTCATCTCAAAAATCTTAGGCCAGAGTAAAGAAACTTGTTCTCCTTGACAAATTGAATTGGTTGAAACAAAAGCTAATTTTGCATTTATCATAGAAATATATTTAGCACCCTTATAAAACCAAATTGAAATATAATCTAAGTCTTTAAATTTCTTAAAATCACTAAATATCAGTTTAATGTCATTTTTCTTGGAATTATCTTGTTTTCTTGAACCAGAATAAGGAGGATTGCCAAGAATATAAATCTCATCTTCCTTTTCTTTAGGGCAAACGGATTCCCAATCAATCCTACACGCATTTGCACAGACAATATTACCAGCTTCTTTCAATGGTAGAGTTGGATTTGATTTACCAAGAATTCTTTCGAACTCTATATTCATTTGGTGTTCGGCAAGCCAGAGAGCAAGTTTAGCAATTTCGTGAGCAAAGTCGTCAATTTCAATTCCGTAAAAGTGATTAAGCTGAATGCGAGAGAATAAATCGACTTGGAAAGAAGCTGCAAGAGAAAGCTGAGATTTTGGGACATTAGTGAGCTGGTCCGCAGAAGGATTAAAAAAATCAGCTGCTTTTTGAAGCTCTAAAAGTGCTTGGATAATAAATATTTCTAACTTACGAAGTTCTTTATAAGCAATAATGAGAAAGTTACCGCTGCCGCAAGCTGGATCGAATATTTTCAATTTACTTAGTCGGTTAAGCAAGTCAATTAATTTTTTAGGGCTGTTTTTCCCGTTTTCATAAACTTCATAAAGTTCATCTAAGAATAGAGGCTTTATTACTTTCATTATGTTAGGGACTGAAGTATAATGCTGACCAAGATTTCCGCGCTGATCATCAGAAACTACGGCTTGGAACATAGAGCCGAAAATATCGGGATTAATTGCGGACCAATTTTGATCTCCGCTATTAAGAATTGCACGCCTTGAACTTTTAGTAAATTTTGGAGATACAATTTTGTCGCGGAAAAGACCGCCATTCACATAAGGGAATGCATTAAGATAATCGGGTAAAGATTTTCTTTTGTTAAGGGGTGTATTTAGTGTCTCGAAAAGTCTATCGCAAAATTCGTTCAGGTCGCTGCCATCTTCTTGAATAAAAGAATCAACCGCGTTTGTAAATTGACCATCTTGAAATATGTTAGTATCTTCTGCAAAAAAGCAGAATAGCAAACGGGATAAGAATATATTTAAGTGGTGGACGAATTCTGCGGAATTACTGGGATTATCTTTGCGGATTTCATCAAAGAGTTTTGCCATTTTTTCTGCGGCTTTAACATCAGCGGGGTTTTCATCATGATGAAAAGCTTTTTCCATACCCGCCCAAGGAAGAAAGAAAGCATAATGTTTTGGTAAATCCTTAAATTCTATATCAAGTTTGTCATTTGTTCTAGTATCGATAGCAAGAAGGGTCTCATAATCTGTTGTAACAATAAAGCGCTCATTATGCGAGGAAGAATCAAACATTTGAGAAATTATTTTATGCAGATCTCCCGCAGTCTCTTCCCTAAAGAAAAGCTTTTTTTTCCAAATGATTTCGTTTGAGTTTTTGGAAAGATTAAGGTTCCCTTTTTGCAAGCGTGTAATTGAGGATTTGGGTAGCCCATAAGCAAGAAGAAGATCGTAAATGAAAGTTTCTTTGGCGAAAGATTTTATTAAGGCATTTATGTTGATTTCAATTTGGGCAACTGTCATTGTTATATCTCTTTATAATGCGAACTGTTATGATAATACCTGGCCTATATTTTTGAAACTAGTCATAAAAACGAAGTAAATTTATGTATTGTAATGGTTCAGCCATTTGTCTGCCTGCCACTGAAACTCAAATATTTAATGCTCATTGCGAGTGCTATTATTCATGCTGATAATCTATCCAAAGTCGAAAATTGATTTCTTCGAGTAATGTTGATTGTTAAATAATATTCTTTGCGAATGCCGCCAGTTCGCGTAATTATCTGGTCATAATTAACCAATTTTACCTAATTTAATTTAATAGATTTTTCAGTTACATTTAAAGCATTACAATAATAAAATAAATGATTTTAACTTAGAAGTAAGGTATCCTGAGTATAAGAACGAATTCCACAAAATATGTAATAAAGAATTTGCTGATGATCAGCTTCAAAAAATAAATGAGATATATAGATGGTTGATATCCCTGCTCAAATAAAAACCATAATCGAAGAATATATTACAATTCTCAGGATGAACAGCATTCCAATAAGAAATCTGTATTTATTCGGCAGCTATGCAAGGGGTAAAAGCAACGAATGGAGTGATATTGATATTGCGCTGGTTTCAGATGTTTTTGAAGGAATAAGAGTGAAGGATAAAGATAAGATTAGAAAACTTACTCTTTCAGTCAGTTCAAGTCTCGAAGTCCTGCCGTTTAATCCTGATGATTTTACCGTGGAAAACCCTTTAGCCAGGGAAATTATCGAATCCGGTATTAGATTTGTTTAAAATTTGCCCGCCCTGCGGGTCAAAGAAGCTCACGTAAGTGGGCTTTTTTGGTTTTAAACCGATGTAGAAATATTACCTTAAAACTGCCGCGTTTCTGGAAGACACCCTTATTTGTTGTCCTGAAATAGTTAATAAAGTGAGACTGACAGCTGGTACTGAATTATGTCTGGAATTTTTATATTTGACTTATGGAAAAGTTAGCTGAGATAGAAATTCGGTTAATCGGAAAGTCAGGTTTGTAGGAATTAAATCCTAATAACTTTGACATAAATCAAATTGCTTTACTATTGCAGAATGTTGAAGATTTGCTATTTCCTGACAGCAGGAAGGAAAGGCCTTTAATTACATACGATATTCAGCAGGGTTCTGTTAAGCACCTCCTCAAAACAACGATGCAGACAGTTATTGGGTTTAGCGCCATTTTAACTCAAGTTAATGAGAACAGGTCAATTGATTTTTTGGATTTAAAAACTGCACGGGCGATTGAGAATATGCAGGATTTGTCCATACAGAAAAATTATGAATTTCAAATAAAAACTTCATTAAAAGATAGATATGAATTGCAGATCTCACCACAAACTAAATTCTATAGAACTGAAAACATTTGGGTTGATGCAGAATATTATTTTTTTGGAGTCTTAAAAGATGCAGGCGGGAAAAATAAAGCCAATATTCATTTGGATACAGAAGAATATGGTTACCTTGCAATTGAAACTGGCGAGGTCTTTTTAAAAGAACTTGAAGAAAAATTACTCTATAAAAGTATTGCAATCAGAGCTATTGGCAAACAAAACTTACAAACCGGAGAAATGGATACAAAATCATTGAAATTGGTAGAATTAATTAATTACAACCCAAAATTTGATGTTACTTATTTGAACAAACTTATTATCAAAGCTAAAAAAACTGGGAAGGTTTTGACCCTGATGAATGGATTAATAGTTTAAGAGGAGGTTATAAGGCATAGTTTATTGCTTGATACGAATTTTTGTATCCGTCTTCTGAATGATTCTGATGCTTTACACCAGAATGCCTGTAATATTACAAATATTTTTTAGAAAACAATATTGCTTTAAAAATTTCTACTATTTCCGTTGCTGAATATTGTGTTTTTGGAAAACTTGAGGATTTACCACTAAAAGATATTCAAATAATACCTTTCAACTTAAACCATGCTGTAAAAACCGGTGAATTTGCTCAAATAATTTTCTCTCAGAATAAACTAACGAGTGAAAATCTTTATCCCAGAGCGATTATTCCAAATGATTCAAAATTATTTGCACAAGCGGATTTTGATAAAAGTTTGACACATTTAGTGACTTCAGATGAAAGATCGCTAAAAACTTATAAAGTCTTACAAAAAGTAATCAGTCCAAAGTGCGAGATAATTAATATTAAAATACCTTATTATCAGACTTTTGGATTATTGGAAATTTGACTAACTATTAAATTAATAATTGGCTTGGGAATAATGTGGAGTAAAATCACGGTGACAATAATCACCTCTTTTATTAATTCTATTTACGATTAAAACAAGATGCTATTATAACTTCCATTAAATTGATGAAAAGAGAAACGCAATTAAATATTGATCAAAAACTCCCGCACAAGCCAGAATGGCGGCGTTATTTCGCTGAATACCAGTTTTGCGTTGATTTTATATTCAGATCAATGATAGCTGGGGAGATCACGGTTATTTCATTGCCGCTTGCTTTTTAAATAAGACATACTCTGGAACTGGGATATAAGACTAATTTGATTGAACTGGCGAAGATTTCCGACTTACAGTCCAGTATTTCTTTTTCAGGAAAAGCAGCACATAAAATTGATTGCCTGCTTCATGAGTTTGAAAACCAGATGAAGTTTATTTTCACTCCACATAACCCACGCCGAGCATCCTTACCCTCGCGGCAACAGGCTTTTCAACTGATGCCTTTATTTGTGCGAGTATTGCGCCGACGGCTCCTTCATAGCTGTAACGGATTTTCTCAATATTCAGCAGCGAGTTAATATTATTCTTTTGTGAGGTGCTTGTTTTATTTGTTAATCGGTTTAACAACCATTCATCCGGAAGAACCTGTACATCTCCCGGATTCGTTATTTTCAGTATTTTGATTTCTTTATGCTGGTCGCCGGATTCGGTTTCAATAGTAAACAGGTTTGATACCACAACAAAAGGCTCATTTTCATTGAATGGGGCTGATAAATGTCCTACATCACCGGGAATTGTAACCTGCTGGAAAAATGAAATTATTGCATCGATCAGCGGATGACCCAGTCCCATAAGTTCTGCCTGACGTTTTCGGAGGGCAGCTTCCCTGCTGAATGTTGCCATAGGATATACAGGCAAAACATTCGGGTGATCAAGAATAGGTTTTGGTGTAACTATTGTATAAAATTCACCCGAAGACAGCATTGAACCACCGAGCTGAAGAACAGCCATTTCGACGAAATCTTTGAGATGTTCCAACGAAAAACTACCTTCAATATTTATATAATCCTGAAGATTAAAAGAGCTGAGGTCCATCGACAGGTTCTTAAGAGCGTCTATTGACTGAAGCGCTTTTTCCATTGCATCTGCTATTTCAGCTTCTGTTCGTTTATAGTTCTTTTCGATAAGTGCGTTTCTGTACCATTCGAGGTAATTCGATGATGATCCCAGATAGCCGAGAATTTCCGATCTGAAATCTTCGGCTGGTGCGCCTGTGCCTGAATCGATCTTGCCGATATGAGAAGCTATTTCCCTGAGTTTGTTCTCGAGAATACTGTAAATGTTTTCTTCGACCGTGTCTTCTGCTACGAGGTTATAAACCTGCGAAGTTTCTTTTTGCCCGTATCTGTGAATCCGCCCGATGCGCTGTTCAACCGCCATTGGATTCCACGGGAGATCATAGTTAAAAAGTATATGCCCTATCTGTAAATTGATCCCTTCTCCGCCTGCAGATGTGCAGATAAGAAACTGCGCGCCATCTTCAGCCCAGAATCTGTCCTTAGCCTCAATCTTATCATCGAGAGGCCCGCCTTTTATTACGGCTACTTTATTATCGCCGTATATCATTTCAATCCGTTCTTTCAGGAAATTAAGCGTCTCTACATATTGCGTGAAAATCACAAATTTCTCATGCGGATTTGAGTTCCTGATGCTGTCAATAGCCCGGGTAAGAGTATCGAATTTTCTGTCAACTTCTTCCGGTACAATCGTGATAAGCTCGTTTACTTTTGCAATTTCTTCAGGTATATCAGCATCTGCATAAACGCCGTCCTCTCCTTGCTCGTCACCGTCAAGTGTCCATTGTGTAGAATCATCAGGGACAAGATTTTTACTTACACGTTGTTTAATCTGTGCGATAAATGTATCAATTTCAGGCTGACGCTGAAGAGTATTACTGATACGCACGATATCTGAAGCAAGCTGCCGCATCTGGTCCTGGAGTTTCATTATTTCATTCGATAATCCGGTCTGGGATACTGAAACATGACGCCTTCGCTCCAGTTCCAATTGCTTTCTTATCAGCAGAACGAGCAGCCTTCTTCTCAGAGCCTGCTTTATTGCCCTGACGCTCGACGACATGATCTTCTGGAAAGTCGTCATAACAAAACCTATTGCTCGCTGCTGAGATGTTTTGCCCGGATTCTCTTCATTAACCCCTGCTGCGTTATACCCTTCGCGCAGATATTCTGTGAGTTTTTCATAAAAGTTTCGTTCATGCATCGAAAGACGAAATGATTGCGTATTAACCTGCCTGCGCATAAAAAGCGGGTTGCCGTTTTTATCAGTAACTTCTCGCTTTGTCCTTCTTATCATAACTCTGTTCAGAAAAGAACGGTGTTCAATCATAGCCTCTTCCGAATCGAAAAGAGTATCATCGAGCAGTTGTATCAATGACCAGAACTGATAAGCATTTCCCTGATGCGGTGTGGCAGTGAGGAATAGAAGATCCCTCGTATGGTTTTTAACGGCTTCGGCAAGTTTATAATTGAGCGTAAGCTGAATTTTTCTGCCATATCTTATACGGCTTAGATGATGTGCTTCATCAAAAATAATTATATCCCATCTTGGACCGCTAAGGAGTTTTTCCATTCTTTGAGGCCGCTTAAGTGTATCTACTGAAGCGATTACACGGTTATGCATCTCCCATGATGAGAAACTCTGATCTGTAAAATCTATTCCCAAGATTTCGTAATGAAGCCTGAATGCCTCACGTAATTCGTTCTGCCAGTTTTTTGTAAGCCCGGCAGGTGTAATAATCAAAACCCTGTCAGCTTCACCCCGGGTAGTAAGTTCTTTTATTACCATTCCAATCTCGATGGTTTTACCAAGACCAACCTCATCGGCAACGAGAAACCTTCTGTGTTTTTTCGAAACAATATCCCGTGTGAGTAAGATCTGATGCGGCAGTAGATCCGTTCTACTGTTGGATAGCTGTCCTCCTGTATTTTGCAAAGGAAATTGAAAAGCTAACTGCTTTAATAAAAAGTCCTTTGTCCTGTCAAAATCATTTTTCCTAAGTCTTTCCCAGGGATCAGGCGCCGGCTCGAGCCTGTCAATCGGAAAACTCTGAAGATGTCTTCCGGATGCATTCTCATAAACAACATCTGCCTGTTTTATGCCATATGATTCGTTTACGCGGTAAATTTCAACAAGTCCGAGATCGTCACGTCCTCTTACTCTTACTTTATCACCCTCTCTGGGTGTATAAACTTCTTCGCTGTCTTTTAGTATCATATTAAATTTCAATTACTGCTTCTGTTAAAACTTGGCCTGTAAACTTTTTCGCCGTAAATTTCCTCTTGTATCGGAGTGCCGAAAATAAGATAAATAGGGATATCCTGTGGAACATGTCTGACAACTAGCTGATCACCGCGCTGCAGAGTCCCCCTGAATACTATCTGAATATCACTGCAATTACAATTGGAAAGCCTGTTTGCTGCTTTTTGCAGCAAATTCTTTATCTGTATTGCCGCCGTGTGAATATCAGGGGAGGCTGCTAAAAGTGTTTCTTCAATGCCAACAATCATAAGCCGGCTGTTCTCGTTATATGGGAATTCATCCTTTTCAAGATCGCGAAGGAAATCGAGAAAACCAATTTTCTGAGTGTTTGCGGGAATTCCCTTGCCTTCCTGTAATGGAGGTGTAAGCGACTTTTTCTCAACTAATAAATACGCCGGCATTTTATTTCACTTTTTTGTGAATAATGTTTCTACATCTATTAAACTTAGTACACGTTTCGCCGAAAGGGTATGTCTGTTATTTTTCAGAAAATATTCCATTGCAGCTCTGATCTGCGGTTTTAAACCGGCAAACCGTTCGAGCCACGGCAGCAGGTTATCGCCGGTCTCTGCCAAACCCAAAAGCACGTAAATAACCTCAATAAATAAAATATTTTTTGGGAGCGATGCCTCTTCACCGGCAAAAAGCGAAGGCTGGAAATAATTTTCACCGTTTCCGAATTTTTTCAGCAATTCATTAAGCCGCTCATCAGGCTGCTTTACATAATATGTCCTTGTGCCGCTTTCTCTCCTTTTGATTATGATTCCGTGGTCTTTTAATTCCTGAGGATCAATAATTCCTCGGACGTTTTTACTTACTTCGTCAACCTTAATTTCTTTTTTATCGTATAAGGTAGTGAAGAAGATATAAGACGGAACATCAATATTTTCCAGTACGGAAGGAAGGGGAGAAGCCTTCGTTACCAACTGGTCAACCATCATTTTGATTTCTTTTAGCGCTTCGTGAAGGGGAAGCGGCTTGTTTTCATGGTCTATTATGCTGCCGTAATGTTTGCTGTAAAGTTCAAGACATTTGCCAATCAGCAGAATGTTAATATCTGAGGGGGCGAGTTTCCCTTCGCCGTAACGTCCGTTCTCAATCAGTTTTATCTCTTCGCGGGCGCGCTGTCTTATTTCCTGCCGGATTCCCGCCCAGGAACGTTTCCTATCCGATCCCGCTCCACTTCGCTTCTTACATACATGGATAAGATCGTATGAAATTGCCTCGTTATTCATTAAATGCAGTGAATTTTCTGCCTCGCCGTGTATTGGGTACACGGCTTCGAGATAATACCCGGCGTCACAGACTGCATCAAGCAGTGATTCCCATGCGGAATCTTCGGCGTGGTGAAATGTGAATATCAGCGGCGCTTCCGGCTTTGAAACCCTGTAACATTCCGAAAACACCTGTGTCAAACCAACTTTAAAATCTTCGGCGCTTTTCCCGCGCGTTCTGTTTTCAACAACCTCCTCAACTTTGGGTGTATATTCGGGCAGAAAATGCGGGTAATAATCCTTAAGAACAAGCCGCAGCCACACATAGAAAAAGTCCGCCAATTCAGAGTAATTTACGTTTCCGGCATAAGGGGGGTCTGTGATAACAAGTTCAACCAGATCATCGCTATCAAGCGCTTTCATGCTTTGAGAACTCATTGAAAATAATCTGGCTTTCTCTTCTTTTCCATTAATCGTTTCATTTGGGTATATGAATTTATTTACTCCTTCATTCCATAAACGGTCATATGGCTGCAAATTAAATGCTTTTCCTTCCATCACTTTCGAGAACGAATTTGAAAATGAACCCCTGCCGTAATTTGTTCCCCAAAGACTGCTTTCACAAATTGTGATCTTAGGCTGATAGTCATGGCGCGCGAATAGTCCTGCTGCGTGTCCTCGTGATGTATCATATCGGGTAAACATATTATTTGATTCAAGAGAAGAAAAAAGTGCTGTTAAAAGCAATTCTTTATGGGAAATGTCTGTTTCTTCTGCAATTAAGTTTAAGAGTGTTGATATCGCCAGCAGTTGCCGCTCATTAAACATTTGATGCCAATGCGTGTAATGATGCGCGATCAGTCCTGATTTTGTTTTTTCGCCTACCGGTATCTCAGATTTCGGATAAGGCAGATTATGTTTTTCCTTTTCCCATATACTTTTTGCTTCCTGGTATTTATGCATATCCGAAGACGAATAACGTTTAAAAAACTTGCCGTTATTTTTATTTAACAGAGATAAACCGGCGGGTGTCATTTTTTCATCTTTAACTTTATCATTAATGCCGAATAAATCCTCATTATCCTCACCCTCTTTAACATTATCGCCTGCGCAGATGCTGCAATAACCTTCGAGCGCATAAGGTCTTGCAGTCAAAGGCTTATCTTCCGGCAATTTTCTTATTGCGGAAATTATATTATCCACATTGCCGTTGCATGAACCCTGGCAGGTAAATTTCCCTTTGGCGGGAATATGCCCTGCATTAGGGTTGTACCGGGTCTTGCAGGTCGGGCATTCAACTTTATCGGAACGGATTTCTCCGCGGTACTGCCACACTTCTTCACAATGTGGGCAGTAAAGAACAGTCAGAGGTATTTTCTTTTTCGATGTTTTTTTCGGTATTCTTTCTGGTACAATAAATTCATTGCACCAGGGACATTCCACACCTTCACGTGATGTGCTGTAAACCCATCTCCGGTTCTCCCTTCCATTTCCCGCTGAAAATTGCGGTGAGTTTATCATAAGCGATTTTTCGCCAACCATTGAAGCCGGTTCAACTTCAAAATCAAATGTTTTTGAGCATTTCGGGCATTTACAATCGGGGTAATATTTTATTGAGGGTGATTTCTGTGAAACAATAAAATCATTAAAAAGCGGCGTATTATGATCGCACGTTGCAGTGGTGCAGGGAGCATATTTTACCCAGAAAGTATAGATTGTATCAGCCTCTTTATTACCGCAGCAGGGACACTCTGTTTTATATAAACCGAGAAGTGTTTCTTTTAATTGTTTGCCCGACCATGGGACAATTCTTTCGGAAAGTCTTACGAAAGCAGCTCGTAATTCATCGAGATCAACCGGCTCAACTTCCGTTTTAACAATAAACCATGCAACAGGATTAAGGTCAATACCGATAACTTTGCACCCAAGTCGTAATGCCTCCACAATCGTAGTGCCGCCGCCCATAAAAGGATCGAGAACAACCATACCTTTTGTATCGGGGTCATTTGTGTGATCTTTATAGAATTCCTGCATTATATCAGCGCCGGCAGGCTTCATAGCGCCTAAAAGAATTGCCCTGAATACCGAGGATGAACGCCGGGCAAACCATTTATGCATTGTATAAATAGGTTTAAAAGCATTGCGTTCGGGAACAGCAAGCCTGTTAATATCTACGATAGGAAAATATTCTTCTATTGCTTTTTTCATATTGCTGTTTTAATAATTCTTTTAGTCGTTAATATCATCCGGCGAATAATGGATTATTCCCTGAACATTTTTGAATATCTGATCTGCCGAGGCAATCGCATTTATCCTCAACCTGGAGGCAACTGCCATAAACAGGGCATCATTAGTAAGCATTCCATATTGCCGCTGAATTGATATTGCAGTAAGGAAATCCTCACGCTGCAGAGGCTCTAACTGGAATCCGATAGTCAGCAGATCCCTTATAAGCGATTCGTATCTGTTCAATGCTTTTATGAGCTGTGGTTTCTCACTCAATTGTTTCGCCGGATTCCCGGATTTTATCAAACCAAGATCGCGGGCTTCGGCAAGCATGAGAACGTGCATGATCTCTGCGAGAATGTGGGTTGAAAGCACTCCATATACTTCGTTGTTCGCACATCTTTCCAGCAGTTTAATGCACTGCTGCGATGATTGCTGATTTGCATAAATAAAAATATTTGCATCAATAAGCACAAGCTGACCGGCAGGTATTCTCAGTAAGTTCATATCTCGTAAAGATCCTCATTCATCAATTCATTCAGTTCGTCAGTTTTCAGATTGAACGGGCGGGAGCAAAAATTCCTTACTGCCCTGATACGGATTTCCAGTTTAGCCACATCGGTTTCACCGTATTTTAATACCGCATCCTGAATTACTTCGCTTATAGTTCTTCCTTCTTTCAATGCGCGTTCTTTAATCATTCTTACCACATCTTTATCGAGAATAGTGCCGAATTTTTCTTTATTTTCTGAACGTCTTGTTGTCTGTTGCATAATTTAACCTTTGAATAATTCTTTTATTTTTTTTTCAATACCAGCCAGGGCGTGAACATTTCCATCAACGATAATCCGCCATGCCTGAAAACTTTATTTGCTGCGGGTCCCTGCATCCTGTTCATAATTCTGCCCCGTAACATTGCCAGATGCTTTGAAGGAATTATTTGTAATGCCTCTGTTTCCGGCAGGCTTTCATAATCACCATAGAAACGGAATCTGTCCTGCTTCAGGAAACTTAGTGCATCAGTTCCCCGTTCATTCGATTGAAATCCGGTATTCAGGTAAATATAACCATGATCACTCGTGATAATGATCCTGTAGTCTTTTGGAATATTGAGAATAATATTTTTCCAGACTACATCAAATTGCTTGATTATGGATTCAAAATGACTGGCATCCCTTGCTTCAAAATTTTTATAAGTGCCGTCCGGAAAACTCGACCATAGCAATAGAGGGGTGCCGTCCGATTGTAAATCAAAATGCCTCACCGCTGAATCATAGTGGAAAACTCTTATGTTTTTATCCTTTAATTCCTTTCTGGCAGGAAGCTGGGAAGGCCCGACCGTTTTACCTAAGATTCTCTGATCAATGAAGTTAACAGTATCACTCGGGAGGGAACTAACTTTGAACCCGTTTTCCAGAATAGTGTATCCTGAATTTTCCGCCTTTAGTTTCAGGAGGGGAAGTTCTCTTAAAGATGCGCCGTCTAAAATCACAACCGCTGTTTCAGGGCTGTTAAACTCCTCTAAAAGGTTCGAGGGCTTTAAAGCAAGCGCAGCCAGTTCATCGTAAATACCGAACGCAGTAAATGTAATGAGTTCCTCAAGATTATGAACAATTTCCTCCCCGCTTTCTAAATAATTCTTCGGATTATATTCGCGGAAACGTTTTTCCGTCCAGACATCCCCGCTAAGCCAACTGCCAATTTCCGGTATTCGTTCTTCGGGCAGCGTTAATAATTCAAACATCTTTTGAAAAAGGTCGTTTTTCATATTATTCAGCCTGCTCTGATTCGCTATATCCTTTCAATTCAGCTTTATACTGCGCATCCTGAAAAACGGGAAGCTGCTCGGTCATCTGCTCTAAAGCTGCTTTTGTGAAATTACCTTCTCTGGTAATAGTCAGTTCAAAATGCAGATTGCTTATCCCGGTCATTTGTCCCCGCAGAGAAGCAGGCAGCGAACTCAGATCGGCATTCTGTTTTTCAAGAAAGACAGTAAATACAACCCTTTGGAAAATTGCAGAGGTATATGCGTTTAATTTCTGAGCAATTTCCTGCCGCAATTCGATAATTGATCTGCTGTTTGTTGTATAGATATAAACAGCTTTATTCACAGGATTTTTACTTCGCTCTCCGCTGTCTCCGGATAATGGTATTACAGGGCTGCCCTGTGCCGGATAATTTTCAGCCGGCTGCTGGGCTGCGAGGTAAATTGATTCTTCTGTATCCTCAACCGGA
>Ga0172368_10005880_pt1 | contig 13475 bp, 13 predicted proteins | sample Lak11m_FD_114540 | JGI IMG/M metagenome (GOLD analysis project Ga0172368, IMG submission 114540) | Freshwater microbial communities from Kabuno Bay, South-Kivu, Congo - kab_022012_11m | ecosystem: Environmental > Aquatic > Freshwater > Lake | place: Democratic Republic of the Congo: South-Kivu...
CTATGGAATAACTTGGCATATGCCACGATTATACCATAATGCGCTTGCGCGCAAAGGGGGATATCCCCCTTTGAACCCCCTTAATATGTTCCCCGCCGCAAGCGGACGGGGTAAATGACTAATTTTCTTTAAATTAAAATAATCTTTATTATCTCCTCCTACCATCTGCCGCTGGCGCCGCCGCCGCCCGACGAGCCGCCGCCGAAACCACCGAAACCGCCGAAACCACCACGACCGCCGCGGCTACCGCCAATCCACCAAGGAATATGACCGCTGGCCTTACCGGCCTGGTACTTTTTAGAAACTATAAAATCAAAAAGCAAACCCAGAGGTATTAAAACCGCTATAGACATAAGGCCAAAAAATAAAAAACCCTTGATAATGCCAATGGCTACACCGATGATTGCGCCGATAACGCCGCCGGCCCACCAAGATTTAGAACGGCCCAGAATACTGACCAGCCAAACGAAAATAAAAAGGCCAAACCATATAAAATCAAGCGGATTAAAGCCCGCGGCCGACGATCCGGTTTGACTCTGACCATCATCTGGCACATATTCACCCCGGGTCGCAGCCATTATTTTCTCAACCGCTCCATCAAGCCCGCCATAAAAATCATTATTTCTAAAAGCTGGCTTCATTATCTGATTAATAATCCAACTGGCTTGAGCATCGGTCAAGGCTCCTTCTAAGCCATAGCCAATTTCCAAGCGCATTTCCCTATCCTCTTTAGCAACTAACACCAAAACTCCATTGTCTTTGCCTTTTTTGCCGATTTTCCAATCTTCAAATAATTTAACGGCAAAATTTTCAATCGTGTCGCCTTGAAGATTAGAAATCAGAACCACGGCGACTTCGTTGCTGGTTTCTTTCTCAAATTGGGACAGTTTATTTTCTAATGCCTGCTTTTGCTCCGCCGATAAAGTACCGGTATAGTCATTGACTAAACCAGCCGGCTGGCCGGGATTATAATAGGCGTAAACCGGTAAGGCAAAAAACATTAAAATGGAAAAAATAATTTTCTTCATTTTACTATGTGGCCCGTCCCAAGGCGATTGTTTTTATCGCGCATACGAAATTGTAGCATTTTTGATAATGGCAGGAGGAATTACTGACATTATCAAAAATGCCCAAATTTCGTCTTAAGCAGGAAAAACAATCGCCTTAGGACGGACTAAAACACCAATATTTAAAAATTTACCTCCGGCGCGTTAGCCGCTCCGGCGCTGGCCTCAAAATAGGCTTTTTCCGAGAAGCCGAACAAATTAGCAAACCACTTGGCCGGAATCCGCTTTACCATAATATTAAAATCACGAGCCGCATCATTAAATCTCTTTCTCTCTACGCTGATTCTATTCTCCGTGCCTTCTAACTGCACCATTAAAGTTTGCACGGTTTCTACCGATTTTAATTGCGGATAATTTTCCATAACCACGAGCAACCGAGCCAAAGCGCTCTCTACCTGCGTAGCCGCTTCAGCTTTGTCATTAACGCTTCTGGCGCCGACATAACGAGTACGCGCTTCAGCCAAATCGCCAAAGACTTCTTGCTCTTGATTCATAGCGCCCTTAACTGAATTAACTAGGTTGGGGATTAAATCGAAGCGTCTCTGATATTGGGTTTCAACTTGCGCCCACATATTGTCCACGCCTTCATTAGCCGTAACCATCTTATTATAGATGCTCCAGCCGTATAAACCGACGATGGCGATAATAACCACTAAAATGACGAGAACTTTTTTCATAGATTTATATTATTAATTATTATTTTAGATTTATTTCTAATTTTACTTTGCTACCCCGGCTCTTAGTCGCATAATAACCGGTTAAAATCATGGCTGTGCTCAATATTTCGGCATCGCTCTTGGCTTCGCCGAACTTTAATTCTCCCATTTTTAATTCCTTAGGCACATTAATCTCTGACGTTCCATCGGCCACAGCCAATTGGCCATTTTTAATTCTTAAAAGGCTGGTCGGGCCGGCGATTAGAGGCGTGAATTTTATTAAAATATCTCCCGGCCTGACTAATTTTTCTAATTGCTCATTATCTTCCCGCTCCCGGCCTACTATTAATAGAAGATTCTTTTCTTGCCCGGTTTTTAACCAAAAAACTCGTCCATATTTTAATAGTAGAGCATCGGAGCCGTCGCTATCAGGCCAATATTCAAATAATTTCATTAACTTCTCGCTAAAAGCCGGATCAGTTAAAAGACAGCCGCCGCCCGGGTTCTGAAACTCTTTTATACCATACTTTTCAACCAATGCCAACTGCGGTTTCCTGGACCGCCCGCTAATATCTAAAAGCCTGCCGCGAATTACTCTGCCGGTCAGCTCCGGTTCTGTTTCAGGCAATAATTTAGCCGATAACGGCCGGATTAAACGACCAACTAAACCGGCTTCTTTTTCTACTTGTTTAAGGGCATCTAGGTTTTGCGACATAGGCCGCTCGCCCAAAACTTCACCGGTAGCTACAAAATCAAATTTTTCTTTGGCCATTATCTCTTTAGCTTTTTTTAACATCAGGGCATGGCAATCAATACAAGGGTTTATATTCTTGCCATAACCGTACTTGGGATTTTTCACCATGGCTAAATGCTCAACGGAAAAATCAACTTCTCTGAATTCTACGCCTAGCTGCTCGGCCGCCTGTCTAGCTTTAGCTGTATCGAAAAAATAACTCTTAAATGACAAAGCGGTAACTTCAATGCCCTGTTCCATTAAAACCCTAGCCGCCAAGAGCGAATCCAAACCGCCTGATAATAGAACTAAGGCTTTTGCCATATGTCTCAAATAGCAGCGGTCTGAAATATTTTATTTTTGAAGCGAGGACTGTCTGAGCGAAGCGAGTTCCGCAGTGAAAAAATAGAATGTTTCAGACCGCTGCGTATCTAAATTATTTTATTTAAACCCGATTACCTGATAGCCATACTTCTCGGTATCCTCTTTGGAAAAAAATTTTATGTTTTTGGTTTTAGCCACATAAGTAACCTCTTTTTCTATCTGTCTGCCGGTATAGTCCTTAGTTTCCGGATCCCATTCCCTTAATAATAAAACATCGCCCGCCCGGCATTCCCAGTCGGCCAGTCTTAATTCAAAGGTTTTTTCGCCAGAGAGAATTTTTTGAAAAAATTCCGGCTGGCATTTCTTTTCTATTTTCATAAATCACTTTTTACTTATTCCTAAAATCACTTTTTCTCCGTTCAGTTCAACTTCTTTACCGCTCGCTTCGCCTTCCTCTATCTCCCCGCTTAAAGTATCTTTCTTTAGCTCCTCGGCCATATCGCTAAAAACTTTTTTCACCAATTTGCTTTCACTTTGCCAATTTAACACAATGCGGTCTTTAATAGTTAAACCGGCATTTTTTCTCATATTATTAACCAGGCGCACAATCTCGCGCTTTAACCCTTCTAACTTCAAATCTTCAGTAATAACCGTGTCTAATATCACACTCATTTCACCCTCGCCTTTTTCGGCCGCTACATTCTTCACGTTCAGCTCATCTTTTAACAACTCCGTATATTCTTCTTTTAATTCGCAATTCGTAATTTTTATTTGATTAAGCGCCTGCCTGACTTTTATTCCAGCTTTATCGCGCTCCGCCAACCCCAACTCGGCAGTTTTTCTGACCATTGCCATTTCGGCCAAAGCTTTTTTATCAACCCACTCCTTTTTAACTTCCGGCCATTTTTCTAAGTGCACAGATTTGGCTATTTCCGCGCCTAATTCTTGATAAATATGCTCGGCCATAAACGGCATGAACGGCGCCATGATTCTGGCCAAATGATACAAAGTCCGCCGCAAAGTTTTTAAAGCTTGCATTTTATCCTCCTGATCTTCGCCTTTAAATCTATCTCGAGAACGGCGCACATACCAAGTCGACAGGTCGTTAATAAATATCGGCAATTCGCGCGCGGCATGCAAATTATAACTATCCATTTTTTCCGTAATGGATTTTTTAGTCTCTTCTAGTCGAGCAATGATCCATTTATCTAAAACGTTAACTAAATCTTTTTTCTCTAAATCCCCTACTTTCATCTCTTGGGCGAACATCTTATAAAAAGTTAAAACATTCAATAAGGTATTGAAAAATTTAGTTTGCTCGGCTAGGTCTTTTTCGGAAAAATTAATATTGTCCGCCTGCATGACCGGCGAGATAGAGAGATAATAGCGTAAAGCGTCAGCGCCATACTTATCCATCACCAACATCGGATCAGGATAATTATTTAGCCGCTTGGACATTTTCTTTCCGTCTTCGGCTAAAACTATGCCGTTAACGATTACATTATTGAAAGCGCGGTCATGTTTGATTGCCGTGGCGATAATATGCAAGTAATAAAACCAGGCGCGAGTTTGATCAACTCCTTCGGCGATAAATTCGGCCGGAAAATTATCTTCAAATTTTTTCTTATTGGCGAATGGGTAATGCATTTGCGCGTAAGGCATGGAGCCGGAATCAAACCAAGTATCTAAAACATCCGGCACGCGCTTCATGGCGCCATCGCACTTTTTACATTTAAAAGTAATTTTATCAACGATATGTTTATGCAAATCCGTAATTTTTTCGCCGCTATTTTTTTCCAATTCGGCTACCGAACCAAAAACCCTTTTTTCTCCGCATTGGTCGCACTGCCAAATCGGCATTACGCTGGCCCAAAATCTCTGGCGCGAGATTGACCAATCACGCGCGCCTTTAAGCCAATTACCGAAACGTCCTTCCTTAATATGCTTAGGCGACCAGTTTATTTTTTTGGCTAATTTTAAAGCTTTATCTTTAATTTTAATAACATTAACAAACCAGGACGAGGTGGCATAATTTATGAGCGGCGTCTCGCAGCGCCAGCAATGCGGATAGCTATGCTCATATTTTTCTTTACTAAACAATAGATTATGATGAGCTAAATATTTTATAATTTCCACATCGGTTTTTTGCGTATCGCCAATCGGTTTAACATTCATGCCGGCGAAATCATTGGCTTCGGCTTTAATCGTTCCATCCATATTGACATGCTGGATAAACGGCAATTTTTTCTCTCGGCCTAAATTCATATCGTCTTCGCCGAAAGCCGGCGCGATATGGACCACGCCGGTGCCCTCGTCTGTCGTCACAAAATCAGCCGCATAAATTTTCCAGCCATTTTCTCCATTTTCCAATTTTTCATTGCCGGAATAATAATTAAATAATGGTTTATATTTTTTACCGACTAAATCTTTACCTTTAAAATTATCTATGGTTTCATATTCCGCTTTTATAATTTCAAGTCTGGTTTTAGCTAAAATATAAAACTCATCACCAACTTTAATCTTTATATAATCAATATCTTTTTTCACTGCCAACGCCGCATTGCCGATCAAAGTCCACGGCGTAGTGGTCCAGGCCAAAATAAAAGTGCCGGGCTCATCCACTAGCTCAAATTTAACCGTGGCCGATAAATCTTTTATATCTTTATATCCTTCGGCTACCTCTTGCTGCGACAAAGTAGTTTCACATCTGGGGCAGATATGCATGGAGCGGTAGCCTTCATAAATCAAGCCTTTATCCCACAACTCTTTAAACACCCACCAAACCGATTCCATAAAATCTAAATCCATGGTCTTGTAAGCATTCTTCATCTCCGCCCAGCGCCCCAAGCGCCTGATAACTTTTTCCCATTCGGCAACATAAGTTAAAACTTTGGAACGGCATTTTTCGTTAAACTCGGCTATGCCCATGGCCTCAATATCCTTTTTGGATTTTGAACCCATTTCTTTCTCCACAATATTTTCAATCGGCAGGCCATGGCAGTCCCAACCCCATTTTCTCTCTACCCGATAGCCTTTCATAGTGAAGTAGCGGGGCACAATATCCTTCATGACGCTGGCGACAATATGGCCGTAATGCGGCGTGCCGGTGGCAAACGGCGGCCCGTCGTAAAAAACATAATCGCCCTTAGCCGCTTCTCTTTCAACCGACTTGGCAAAAATCCTATTCTTTTCCCAGAAATCCAAAACCCGCTCTTCAAGCTTTGGTAAGGGGCTAATATTTGTTTTATTATTTTTATTTTCCATTATATATCTTTACTAAATTATTAATTTATTTTAGCCTAAATTAAGCTAAATGTCAAAAAATTATAATGAATTACCCCGCCGCAAGCGGACGGGGTAAATGACTAATCTAAAAATTTTTAACTGCAAATTATTTCTTGCATAAAAATAAAATTTAAAATATCATGTAAATTTTTTATTAAAAAATTTTATATCTAACCGAGTTCCAAAGAAATAAAACAAAAAAAATAATTATTTTAATAATTATCTGTGAAAAATGTTAAAAACCCTTGCGCAGATATTTTATTTATGATATAATTATAATATAGCTAAAAATCTTTTACATAACCGGCAAAAATTCTTCGGAAAATTTTGCCATCACGAAAGGAGGTGAAATGAACATGGCGAAGAAAAAAGCCAAGAAGAAAGCGACCAAAAAAAGAAAGGTGGTTCGCAAGAAGAAGAAAGCGACAAAGAAAAGAAGGAAATAGTTTATAAAGTTTTCTTTATAAATAAAAATAGCCCCGACTATATGTCAGGACTATTTTTATTTTGGACAATTGTTATTAAAACAAACTTTTTTGCTGATGCGCCTTTTTCTCCTGCTGGCTAAAAATTCTAATCTCGCCGTATTGGCCGTCAAAGCCAGGCTTAATAATTAATCGGCCCTCGCGCACCCGTTTTATGCCTTGAACGATAGGCGCGTCGGCCATTTTTTCTAAATCTTTTAGGCTAATATTCAATAAAATATTAAGTTCATTGCCGCCTTGCCTAATTAAGTTATTATAGACCGCTTGCACTTTCCCGGAGCGCCTTGATTTAATATCCATGGCTTCAGCGATAATTTTATCAAGCTCCACCAACTTTTTAAAAGGCGCGGCCCCGTCCGGCTTAAAACCTAATGGGCGATCGGCCAGTTCATCAACCCGATTCATAACGCCGATGACCAATGGCTTCTTGCAAACCGGACAAAGACCTTTATGCTTTTTAGTCTCTTCCGGAGTAAAACTTATCTGGCAAGTCCGATGCCCGTCATAATGATACATGCCCTCTTCCGGATAAAACTCAATCGTATATTTTACTCCTGTCTCATTATCGGCCCGGCTGATTTTTTTATTTTTAATAATTTCATAAATTTCATCATAAATAGTTTTCCCCAGGGAGAAAACATTTGCCTCGCGCGCCAGATTCGGTAAAGAATGCGCGTCTGAATTTGATAGTACGGTAAATCTGTCTAGAGCGGATAAACGCCAATTCATTTCCGGATCACTGGACAATCCGGTCTCAATAGCGTAAACATCTTTAGTATATTCATGAAAACAATCCTCAATTTTATCAAAACCAGATTTTGATCCGAAAACCGCGAACCAGGGCGTCCAGATATGCGCCGGATAAATTAAAAATTTCTTATCAATACCTAAACATAGCTTCATCAAATCCGGCGCGCTTAAGCCTAAAATCGGCCGTCCGTCCGAACGGATATTAAAATCCTTATCTAAATATTCATTTAGCTCCTCCGCGGCCGCCAGATTAGGCGCGTGGATTACTATATGAATTCGCCTGGCCTGACCAGCGTCTTTATATATTAACGCTACCTCGGTTGAAAGAATGAATTTTACCTTATCGTTTTCGGCGCTTTTCAGCTTATACAGCCCGGAGCCGGCCGCGGTTTCAACTAGCTTGCTCTTTATATCCGAAAACCAATCCGGAAAAGTAAAATCCCCGGTAGCGATAACATCTATGCCCTTAAGCCTAGAGGCTGCGTCAATATTTTCTAAAGTAAGCTCCGGCGAGCAAGAACGAGAATATTTAGAATGGATATGTAAATCCAAAATTTGCTGCATAGTATAAAAACTCAATAATATCTAAACCAAAGTCTCGGCCAAGGCCAATTCCTCCTGGCTATTAACGCCGACCGCCTCTTCCGGATTCAAAGGGAAAGTATTGACTTTTAAATTCTGCTGGCGCGCTAAGCCCACTAAATCGGTTAAATAGTACTCCTGCTGCGCATTATGATTATTTAACTTAGCCAGATTATCCCATAGCCAATCGGTTGCTAGGCAATACATGGAAGGATTGACTTCTCTAATTTTTTTTACTTCTGGCGCAGCATCGCGGAACTCTATATTCTCTTTAACTTTACCGTCTTCGTCTCTAATAATTCTACCCCAAAAATTAAAACAGGCTCGCCAGCCGTCGAAATTTTCTACCTTAACCGTCATCATAGTAATCACTCCGTTATGGCTCTCGGCCAACTTTTTAATCGTCTCCGCCCCAATAAACGGATGATCGCCATAAAGACAAATAATATGATCGACTTCTTTACCAATCAAATTTCTAGCGCAAGCCAAAGCATGGCCGGTACCTAGCTGTTTTTCCTGAATAGCGTATTGGCAGTTATATTTAATTAAAGCCTGACTGATTATTTCCCGATTATCCGGTGAGACTACGATAATCGGGTTGGAATCAACACCTGATTTAATGCACGACTCGACTAAATATTCAATCATCGGCTTGCCTTTTAGCTTAACTAAAACCTTGGGCAATTTGCATTGCATGCGTTTACCCTGACCCGCGGCCAATATGACGATTTTTTTCATAATTTATAATTTATTAATTCTTCTAATCTATGAATCGGCCAGTTATGCTTTATATTTCTAGCATACGGGCCGTCCACTAAGAATACTTTAGCATTAGCGCCGATAATTTTTATGATCTCCTGCGTTTCCCGGGCTTTATCGTTGACGATTAAAATCGTTTCGGCGCTACTATTTAACGATCGCCAGTATGGATTATTGTGCTTATTTTTATCTTCAAAAATAATCTCAGCAAAATATTTTTTAATGCTTAGATTATTTACCTTGTCCGCTTGCCATTTCTTGTCGCCAAAAGTCAATAAAATCAATTCCACGCCCTGCTCTTTAAAATGCCGTAAAATCTTTTCCGCGCCGGGGAATAAATATTCATCCAGCCGACTCAATAAATCAGCTAACCTCAATTTTAATTCCTCTTCTCTTCGCTCATCGATCCTGTCTTGGTCTTTTAGGATAGCTAAATAAGTCTCTAAATTAAGATTAATTTTCTTATCTTTAAAATATTTTTGGTGATCTTCTAAAAAATCTTCTTTATCAAAAATCTCGGCTAATTTAGCCCGCAACCGCTTAGTGTCTAATAAAGTATAATCCAAATCAAAAATTATTTTCATATTAATGCGGAACTACAAATTATAAATTACCTCGGCTAACTTATCACTATCATGCCTGATTAACGACCGAAAGCCTCCCAGGGCATCAGACTTCCTCGCTCGTCTAAACTTATGGCTTAATAAATTATAGCTCAATAATTTTATCCTGGGCAGTTTCTTCTTAAAATCTCCTAGCCTGACCACGGCTTCGCCCTTACGGGCATACTTTTTCAATAGTTCTTGGCTAGGTAATTCTTTATTATAAATCACATAGTCAATCACTCCTCGGCCAAGATACTGCTCAATTGTTCGAATGTAGTCAACTAAATTATAGCCGTCAGTATGTCCAGGCTTAGTCATTAAATTGCCAACATAAATTACCTTGGCTTTAGTCTTCTTCAATGCCTCGGCTAAACCCTTAACTAAAAAATTCGGGATAACACTGGAGTAGAGATCGCCGGGATTGATAATAATTTTATCAGCCTGGCTGATGATCGGCTTTAAACTCGGATTTAAAGAAGCGGCTGGTTCAAGAGAAAGTTTCTTGATATTAAGCAAGTTATTGGCATCGCAATAAATCTTGCCCTCTCCGCAAATTTTTTTGCCATCCTTTAGCCGAGCAACCAATCTGACATTCTTTAGCGTTACCGGAAAAACTTGGCCTCTAATTCTTAAAATCCGGCCGGCTTCCCTAATCGACTGGTCCAATCCACCGGTCACTTTTTCCAGAGTCGATAAAAAAACATTGCCGAAAGTATGTCCTTTAAAACCGCCCTGATTATAGCGATAATTGAATAATTTTCTTAAAATCTGACTGGATTTTGACAGAGCCACTAAGCATTGCCTAACGTCTCCTGGCGGTAAAACTCCTAATTCATCGCGCAAAATACCGGTAGAACCGCCATCGTCTGACATACTAACAATGGCCGATAAATCAATCGGGTATTTTTTTAGTCCGGATAAAACCATAAAACTGCCGGCGCCGCCGCCGATAGTGACAATTTTCTGTTTGGCGAAATTATCTTTTTTCATGTTAATTATCCGCTCCGCTTAAATACATTTTAAATTCTAAACCGAAATTTTTAAAACCGATTTTTTCGTAAAGTCGATGGACATTGGTTCTCTCGTGCCTTGAAGTGCCGACGATCTTATAGCAATGATTGGCTTTAGCGGCCTCGATCAACTGGCTTAAAATTTTAGTGCCTAAGCCTTGGCCGCGGCAAGTTTCATCAACAAAAACATCCTCCATAAAACCGAACGGTTCGGCGCGCAAATCATTCTTCATTATATAAAGATAAGCCCGCGCCACCTCTTTACCGTCTTGCTCAATAAAAAATTTTATACCGCTAGCGCTAACTATTTTTTGTTGAATTTCCATATATTCAATTAAATAAAAAATTAATGGCCGTAGGGCTTCGCCCGCTATTAAATTTTTATTTAATACATTATATTTTTGAAAATATTAAAAACTTTTTCTAAAAAAGTTTTTAAAGGTTTTTATTCCACAGTTACGCTTTTAGCTAAATTCCTCGGTTTATCAACATCACGGCCATTCAATAGGGCCATATGATAAGCAAACAATTGCAGAGAAACCGCGGTTAAAATCGACGTTAACATTTCCAAAGTTTTAGGAATATAAATTACTTCATCAGCCGCCCCTTTTATTTTATCATTGCCAACGGTAGTTACGGCGATTATTTTCCCGCCGCGCGCCTTTACTTCCTGCATATTAGAATAATTTTTTTCAAAGACACTATCCAGAGGCGCTAGATATACTGAAGGAAAATTTTCGTCAATCATAGCAATCGGACCGTGTTTTAATTCTCCGGCCGCGAAGCCTTCGGCGTGAATATAGGAAATTTCTTTTAGCTTAATAGCTCCCTCGAAAGCGATCGGCTGATTATATTTTCTGCCTAAAAAAGCGAAATTTTTGGATTGATAATATTTTTCCGCCACCCGCTTAATCTCGTCGTTTAAAGCTAGCACCTCTTTAATCTTTCCCGGCAGCATATTTAATTCATTAATTATCCGCTGTCCGGTGGCTAAAGACATCTGCCTCTGCCGGCCAAACATGATAGTAAACATAGCCAGGATCGCCAACTGCGAAGTTAGAGCCTTGGTTGAAGCCACGGCGATCTCCGGACCGCTATGCGAATAGACGCCGGCGTCGGTTTCCCGCGCGATTGACGATCCGACGACATTAACTATGCCTAAAGTGAGCGAGCCTTTTTCTTTAGCTTCTTTAACCGCGGCTAAGGTATCGGCTGTTTCACCGGATTGGCTAATAGCAATCAAGGTAGTTTCACTATCTAAAACAGATTTCCGATAACGAAATTCATGAGCATAATCAACCTCGGTCGGCATACCGGCATACTCTTCCATCATATACTCGCCGACCAAGCCGGCCAACCGCGCCGTGCCGCAGCCGACAATAACTATTTTTTTGGTCTGTCTGATTCTTTCAATCACGCTTTCCAAACCGCCCAACTTTACTTTGCCCGCTTCAGCGATTAAACGGCCGCGCCAGCTATTAACGATTGACTCCGGCTGTTCAAAAATTTCTTTGAGCATGAAATGCGGAAAGCCGCCCTTCTCCGCCGCCTCGGCATCCCATTCAATCTGATCAACATTTTTACTAACCTGATTATTGTCAGCGTCAAAAATTTTAAAATCCTGATCATTAATCTCGGCTATCTCACCATCGTTCAAATAGATAACTTGCTTGGTATGGCGAATAACGGCAGAGACATCGGAAGCCACAATAATTTCGCCGTCGGCCAGGCCTAAAACCAGCGGCGAACCAAGCTTGGCCGCTAAAAGCTTATTCGACTCATCCTTATGAAACAAAACCAGGCCGTAAGTGCCTTTTAAAATTTTCAAAGCTTTAACTAAAGCTACGGTTAAATTACCCGCCTGCGCAGGCAGGCTATCATATAAATCTTCTAGTAAATGCGCAATTACTTCACTATCGGTTTCGGAAACAAATTTATGCCCCTTAGCAATAAGACGGGCTTTTAATTCTTGATAATTTTCAATAATGCCATTATGCGCCAGCCAAATTTTATTTTTACAGTCAGTGTGCGGATGCGCGTTGGCTTCGGTCGGCGCGCCATGAGTCGCCCAGCGAGTATGAGCAATGCCGATTTGCCCAGCTGCCGAAGCTGAACCAAGAGAATTTATTTTCTTGTCCAATTCCATAATCTTCCCGACCGCCTTAGCCGAAAAAACACCGTCAGCAGCCTTAACCGCCACGCCGCCGCTATCATAGCCGCGATATTCCAGGCGTTTAAGCCCGTCTATTAGGATTGGCAAAGCTTGATTTTTTCCAATGTAACCGACAATTCCACACATAAAATAAAAAACTCTAATCTTTAAAAAAATAAAGACTGACCCGCTTGCTGTCATCTTATAGCATATTAGAGCCGGAAGCAAGTATCAGTTTCCTACCTAAATTATAACATATTTTCTTAATAAAAAAGAGCCGGGTGGTGTCGCGGATACGACACGCCCCGGCGGTGAAAATCAGCTCAAGAGACCCAGCTCTTTGAGCATAGCCTCCAGATCCTTGAGATTAAACGGCTTCACCAGGAAGCCGCTGGAGCCATTAGCTTTGGCTTCGGCGATAAGCCGTTCGTCGGCCCGGCCCGACATATTGATGACGATGATGTCAGGCGCTTTGGCCTTAACCTCCTTTAAAAGAGCGACGCCATCCAATTGACCAGGCATATCTGTGTCTGTCAGGACCAAGGTTGGCTTTTGCTCCAAAATCGGCTCGAGCGCCTCGTCGGCCGTCGGGAAAGACATGACTTCGTAACCGAAGACTTTCGTCAAAGCCCTGTGTAAAGCGGCTCTAACCATGTCCGTGTCTTCAACCAGCGCTACCTTCACCCCTGCCTCCTGGGGCGTAATTTTCCTGGACGCAGCCTCTGGTCAATCTCGGTCTGAAGCTGCCTGCTTTCCGGCGCGGTGAATTCGTGGGCGTCAGCCAAAAGACTATCCCGAACCAAAAATCTCCTCCTGGCCGCTCTGGGCGGCGCACTTCTAGTTAATATACTGTTCATTTTGTTTTGCCTTGGGTAATTAATGTTCAACTGCGTTTTTTACGGCTGTCTTATTATACGCTCCCGCCACAATTTTGTCAACTATTCCGAATCAACCGATGCAAAATGTAACCATAGGGGTATTCGACAACCGATTGTAAAATGTAACCATAAACATTAACTTCAAGCTATGGTTACAACCAAAATGAGCATTCAAACCAGAAAAGAGTA
>Ga0172368_10005883_pt1 | contig 13467 bp, 6 predicted proteins | sample Lak11m_FD_114540 | JGI IMG/M metagenome (GOLD analysis project Ga0172368, IMG submission 114540) | Freshwater microbial communities from Kabuno Bay, South-Kivu, Congo - kab_022012_11m | ecosystem: Environmental > Aquatic > Freshwater > Lake | place: Democratic Republic of the Congo: South-Kivu...
AGTTGATTTGGAAGATATGCTAAATTAGCCCATATAGAAACAGTTACAGCATTTCCACTAATATCAAAGGAGGATGAGCCTGAGAATTGTACATAATCATCAACACCATCAAACTCCATTGCATTGCCTAAATAACCAGAAGAAATAGACGCACCATTTTTTACAACTCCATTATTTGCATTAGGTGATAGATCATATATTAGAGTATCGGCACCAACAATACTTACATCATCTAAATTGTATCTTGCAACAACATCGGAAGTAATATTGTTGTGCATAAAAATAATTGAGGCAGTAACCATTGTGTTTGGAGTGATAGCCCTGTCTTTTACGTTTTTAACAATAATAGTATAAGAAGTATCATTTAAATGTGTTGTTGTTAGTTTAACTGTCTTTAGATCTAATCCTAATTGTGCAGAAAGAACAACAACGCCTTTATTAATTGTGTAATTTGTTAAAGTTTGTGAAGTTAGTTCTTCAACTCTTTCATTAAATTCTACATAAACAGTTGATGTATCGCCATCTGAAGTAATATAAGAAACAACTGGTTTTGTTAAATCTGCTCCAGTTGTTGCAGAAACTTCATTACTAAAATTAACACTCTTTATTCCTGCAGCATTAACTGCTTTAATTCTATAATAGAAAATTTGATTTTCAATTAATGTGTGATCAACATAAGATGTTGTATCGCCAACAGTAACATATAGCGTTGTGGGATTTGGATTTATATCTCTATAAATCTCATAATTAGCTACACCGCTTTCAGGATCTGCTGCTGGCTGCCAATTTAAAGTGATATCAGTTTCACCAGTTGCTAATGCAGAATTAATTGTAACATCAGTTGGTGGTGTTGAATCTGTAACTGCAACAAGAACCTGAGGATAATTAGTTGTTATGCCATCAACACCCATTGCAATGTAGGAAAGCATTTGAACAGGTGAATCTACAGTCCAGCTATTAAAATTAAGACTTTTTGTATGAGCATAATCAACATAAGCCTGCGTAGTAGTACTGCTGCCCACCCATTCTCCTCCAATAAGAGCAACCTGATCCATCATTGCGTTAGTTACAGGGCTGCCAAACAATTGAACACGTATTGTGTTATCTAATGATTTAGCCTGAGCTATCTGCGTAAAATTGAAACTTGATAGAATCACTTTGCTTTGCAATCCGTAAGCTTGTGTCATTGCAACAACCATTGGCACAATATCAGGGTCTGTAGTTTTTATTTCAGCAACTACATCAATAAGGCCATTGGTTTTAGCTAAGTGAAGTGCTTCTGAAAATGTAGGTATTTGTTCGCCAGTAAAATCAGGGCTAAACCAGGAACCAGCATCTAAAGTTCTCAGCTGTGCATACGTCATTGAGCTTACTAAGCCAGTTCCATTTGTAGTTCTATCAACTGTTGCATCGTGCATAATCATCATAGAATCATCACTCGAAAGTTGAATATCTAATTCGTAATAATCAGCACCGACTTCAATTGCTTTTGTCCACGCAGCGTATGTGTTTTCCGGGGCAAGTGAGGAACAACCTCTGTGTGCAATATTTCCAACATGTGTAAACCCGTTAAAGGCTAACAACAAAACAGAAATAATTGTTAAAAATGTTTTAGTTATTTTCATAGCATCTCCCAAATAGTTAAGATATTATTAATTATAGAATATTTGATCACAAAGAAAAAGCACAGCATTTTTACAATAAACTAAGTTATAGTGCTATTAAATGTATTATTTGTTTAATGTGCTTCTCAATCGCACATTCGTGGTATCTTGATTTAAGTATAATGTAAAATCAAAAGTTAGTTAAAGAATGTTTTCTTTGTAGACTTTAGAAACAGCGCCTGAAATACTGTTTACATGAAGTTTGTTATAGATATTTTTTAGATGTGTATTAACTGTATGAAAGCTTAAAAATATTTTATCTGCAATTTGCTGTTTGGTTAATCCATCTACCATTAGATGAAGAATTTCTTTTTCTCTTTCGGTTAAACCGTAATCAGATTTTTTCTTTTTAAACTGTGAAAAAAGCTCAAGTACTTTATGTGCAATTTTCATGTTCATCGGCGCACCGCCGGCAAGAACTTCTTTAATTGCATCAATTATTTTTTCAGGTGATGAGTCTTTTAGCATGTAGCCTGATGCCCCGGCACAGATAGCATCAAACACTTTATCGTTATCATCATAGATAGTTAGTATAACAATTAAAGTTTCTGGTGATATTTGCTTAAACTTTTCGATACTTTCTATTCCATTCATTCCGGGCAAACCTATATCAAGCAAAATAACTTTAGGAGGCAATACTTTAGGTAAACATTCTATTGCTTCTTCTGCTGATAAAAAAGATTTTGCACAGTTCATTCCATCGGTGCTATTTATCAATCCAGCTAAAGATTTTCTGTATCTTAGATTATCTTCAACAACCCAGATATTTATTTTATTATTTTCCGTTTTTTCAGGTTTCTTCAAACTTATATACCAATAAATTATTCGATTTTAGTATTTGTTACCATAGCACATTTATGGCATTTGAATTTTTTGTTTTAATCCTGATTTAGAATTAACAGTTAAAATAATTTCTGTTCCTTTACCTGTGCTGCTTGTAATATTTAATGCTGCTTTAATTTTTTCAGCTCTTTTTATCATACTTAAAATACCAAAGTTTTTTTTCACGTTATTAAAATCAAATCCAACTCCATCATCTTTAACAGAAATAATTATTTTATCTGATTGCCCTGTAAGATTTACAAAACACTTACTAGCCTGAGAGTGCCTGATAACATTTGTAAGTGCTTCTTTATATATTAAAAATATGTTACGCCTTTGTTCCAATGAAAAACCTTCAAACCTGATATTGCCGTTAACATTAAAACTCCAATCTGTTCCTGCCAATAAACGTGATGCAGTTTCTTTCATCTTAAAAATTATATCCTCACCATCATCATTTTTAGGATTTATAAACCAAATTATATCTCGCATAGCATCAAGTGTTTGAGATGCGGTTTTGCTTATATCAGTTGTTAGTTCTCTTTCCTTCTCTGTTAGTGATTTACTTTTTTGAAGAAGCTGACCATCCACAGAAATGCTGCTTAGATTACTTCCTATCTCATCGTGCAAATCGCTGGCTATATCATATCGTAATCTTTCTATTTTTAGCAGTTGATTGATTCGTATTCTATATAAAAGAAGTGAAATTGTTAAGATGATAAATCCGATTAAAACTTTAAACCACCAGGTCATCCACCATGCAGGTTTTATAATTATTGAAAGCGCAATTGGATCACTCCAGATATTATCTGCATTACAAGCTTTTACAAAAAAATTATATTCACCCGGATCAATATCAGTGTAGTAAGCTGTGGTTCTAAAGTCAGAATTAATCCAGTCTGGATCTATTCCTTCTAACTTATAAAGATACTTGTGTTTATGTGCCGGCGCCATATCAAGGGCAGCAAATTCTATAGAAAAAAAGTTTTGATTATAATTTAATGTAACTTCTTTTGTTGCTGGTAATGATTGCGGAAGTGCTGCTTCTTTATCAAAAACTTTAAATGATGTAAATGCAATTTGTGATTTTGTTGTGTCTAATAAAATTGTTTTAGGATCAAACAAGATAAAACCATTGCTGCCGCCAAAATACATTTTGCCAAAATTATCTTTAAAACTTGCGTGCCAGTTAAATTGATTATGTATAATTCCATCAGACTGATCATATACTCGAAAAGATTTTTTTTCAGGATCAAACTTTGCTAATCCTTTCATTGTGCTTATCCATAAAAGTCCGGCATCATCTTCAAGTATTCCAAAAACTACATCATTAGGTAATCCATCCCGAGTTGTAAATCGAGTAAAAGTTTGTTTTGATTTATCGAACTTATTAAAACCACCGCTGTGCGTTCCAATCCAGATATTATCTTTAGCATCTTCTGAAATACAAGAAACTTTGCTTGCACTTAAACTATTTATGTTACCGGGTATGGGTTTATAGTGATGCAAAATTTGTTTGCTTGTTTCATATCTATATAAACCATCCAGCCAGGTTCCTATCCATATATCACCGGATTTATCTTCAAACAATGAATTGACAGAAAATATTTGTGGAAGATTTACTTTTGAATTTTTATTAACCGGTGTGTAATCAAAAAACTTTTCAGTTTTTCTATCAAAAACCTGAAGACCATCATTTGTACCGACTAATAATTTCCCATCGGTTGTTTCCAAAATTTGCTGCACCCAATCAGATTTTAGAGAATAAGGATCAGATTTTTTATTTCGATAAACTTTAAACTTATTTGTTGCAGGCTCAAATCTGTTTAATCCGCCGTAAGATGTTCCAATCCACAAAATTCCATTTTTATCTTTACACATCGCAACAACATCATCAACAGAAATAGAATTTTTATTACCCGGAATATTTTTATAGTGCAAAATATTGTTTGTCTTTAAATTTATTTTATCAAAACCATTACCGCCAAAGCCAACCCATATAATGCTGTCTATATCGGCAATAATGCTGCTAACAACTTTGCCGCCTAAACTATTTTTTTCTGATTTAAGCTGGCGGAATTGCAAAAACATTTTAGTAGAAGTTAGTTTACTTATTCCCTCTTCGGTACCAACCCAAATATTTTTACTTCTATCTTCATAAAGCCATCTTATTCTGCTAGAAACGATTGAATTTATTTCGTCATCACCGCCTTTAAGATGAATATAATTTTTAAAGGAGCCGTCATCCGTTATTAAAAAAAGTCCAAGATAATTATATGTACCAGCCCAAATATTACCAAAGTGATCTTTAATAGTTGTTCTAAATGATTTTAATAAATATGATGAATTGATGAAAGGAATACCTGGTTTGATTATAACTTTTTCAGTTTCCAGGTCAAATATATCTAAACCGTTTTCGGTGCTAAGAAAAAGTTTTTTATCATTATCATTATAAATATCCCAAACATAATTACTTGATATAGAATTTTTGTTTGAAGGATCATATTTAAACTGCAAGTATTTTTCACGTTCTGGATCAAATTTAATTAGCCCGCTTGATAATGTTCCAATCCACAGATTATTTCTTTTATCCTTATTTATAAAAGTAATATTATCATCAGGAAAATAATTATTGCCTTTAAGATTTTTTCTATAAGTAATTATTTTTTTTGATTTGGGATTTAGCTTATTTAGTCCGCCATTTGTTGTACCATACCAGATGTTTTGTTTATTATCTTCAAACAAAGTCTGAATGTAATCGTCATCAGCATAATCAAGATCATACTGTAAAAAAGTTTCGTGTAAAGGATCAAACTTGCACAAACCACCGCCCCAGGTACCGACCCAAAATGTTCCATCAGAGCTTTGAAGCAAAGACATTACATAATTTTCCGGCAGTGAGTTTTTAATAGAAGGATTATTTTTATAGATCTTAAAATTTTGTCCATCGTAACGGTTTAAACCATCTTTGGTTGCAATCCACAAAAATCCATCTTTAGTTTGCAGAATACAATTTATCGAGTTGTTAGATAAACCATTTTCTATTGTGATATTTTCAAAACGTAAAAATCTGTTTTGAGAAATAATTGAATTATTAATTGTTAGAGAAATACAAAATAGAAGAGATATTTTGATTAAGATTTTCATCTATAAGCTGGAAAATAAAAAGACCAGGATTTTTATAAAAACTCCTGGTCTATTAAATACTACTTTAAATAAATCATCTTTTTAGTGGCAATAAAACTGCCAGCTTCCAATCTATAAAAATATACGCCGGATGAAATATTTTTAGCTAAATTATTAAAATTAAAATCTATCTTGTGTTCACCGGCGTTTATAAAGTTATTAACTAATGTTGATACTTCATTACCAAGAACATCAAATACTTTTAGTTTAACATTGGATGAGAAAGGTAAATTAAAAACTATTCTCGTTTCAGGGTTAAATGGATTTGGATAATTCTGCTCAAGTGAAAAAATATCTGGAATTATATTTGAAGTTTCTTCAACATCAGTTACAGCTCCGCCAAAATTATAATACGGCAAGTAAGTTGTTTTAAGATTGCTAACAACTGGCTTTGGTGTTACACGATCCATTTTATACAAACCCATACTCTGATAGCCGCCAAACTGCTGATGAGTGTACCAATCGAAAATGCACCACCATGTACAGCCCATAAGTGAACCATTTGAGTTAATACTGCCTAAAGAATTAACAGATGAATGAATTGAGAATGCAAGAAAAGTATTTGTAAATACATCAATTTGTTTTTGTGTTGTTGTTCCATTTTCAGATGACCAGTAACCAAATTCAGTATCAAGTATAGGTTTAGCCGGTAAATTTATTTTTACATCATTTAAAAAGTTATAAGTACCAGTAAAATATGTTGAGCCATGAAATATGCCAAAGTACATCGTCCAGCCCATAACATCACAAGCATTTTCGGAATCGTCGTTCGATCCTGGTCTATCTGCAGCTGCAGATTGAGTAATAAATCTTCCATCATCGTAATTTTGTTTTAGATCATCATTAACTCTTTGTATATAAATTTTTCGGTTTGGAACATCTAAACATTCATTTGCTGTACTCCATAAAAATATTGAAGGACGATTATAATCCTTAAAAACCATTTCTCTAAACATTTGCTCGTGGATATGTCTTTGGTTGTTTTGAATATTCCATGCTTCTTCAGTATCGAACCAAAAAACAGGAATTTCTTCGATTATTGCAATTCCAAGTCTATCTGCTAATAAATAAGTTTGCAGATGATTTGGATAATGAGCAGTTCTTAAAGATGTTGCATTTACAGATTTAACTTTCTGCAGATCAGAATAAATTGTATCAATTGGTATACTTCTGCCATAAGTTGGATGATCTTCGTGTCTTGCAACTCCTGTTAAAAATACTGTTTGATTATTTAGATAAAACTTATCACCATCAATATTTAATTTTCTAATTCCAAACTGTGTATAGTATTCATCTACAACATTTCCATCAACAGAAAGTTTAACTTTCATTACATAAAGATTTGGATTTTTCATCGACCACAATTTTGGATTTGCAATGTTAAGATTTGTTTGCCATAAACTTACGCTATCACTTAAAACAGAAATTGCGGTTGTTGTTATTCCGGCAACAGGTGTTTGTAATCCTAAAATTTGTGAAGCTGATTCAGAATTAAAATTACTTTCGTTAACATCTGCTTCAAAAACTTCAATATCTATATTAACATTTTTTGTTTGGGAAAATTTATTGCCGACTATAACTGTTGTTTGAAAATCTCCATTAACATTTTGAGGAACAATATTTGTTCTTACAACAGAAACTTCATTTGAAAACTCCAGATATACATCGTGAATAATGCCGGTATAATTAAACCAATCACAATTAGCATAAGGAACAATATCATTTCTGCTGCTCCAAAAAGGATTATCAACTCTTACAACGAGTGTATTATTTCCACCAGGGATTAAAACATTTGAAACATCAAATGCAAATGGAGTGTAGCCACCTTCGTGATAACCGAGATAAACATCGTTCAACCAAATATCTGCAACATAGTTAACTGCATAAAACATAAGTTTAGAAAATTCACCAGCGTGCAATGCATCAACAGTAAAGTTTTTTCTGTACCAAACTCCGTCTTGATAATATTCCGGTGTAGCTGGGTAAGTATTCATTGTATTTTCAACAGCAGGTAATATTTTTGTTTCCCAACCAGTATCATCGTAAGAAGCAAGATAACGATTTGCAGCTTCAGTAATTAAATTTTGATAACCGGCTGCATCACGTTTCCCTAAGGTTATTGCATCGTTTGCAGAAAATCTTTGTTTCTTCCATTCACCGGCTAAATTTAAAATTGTTCTGTCTTGTTTTTCAAAAGATGGTACTACCATTCCATTTTGATAAGGAACTTTTACACCATCAACTACTTTTAAAGACATTGTTGCATCAAGTGTTGCTGTTTGTGAAAAAAGCATATTGTTTAATAACAAAAGCAATAAGAAAATAAATAGTCTTTTTGATGATGATTTCATTTCACTCTTTAATTTAATTAATGTAATTAGTTTATTTTACAATTATAGTACCAGCAGTGATAAAATATTTGCTTTATTTTATAATTGAAACACAAAATTTGTTTACAACTTAATATAATGTGTTATTAAACTAATAATCGCTAATTATTAAATAAATAATCTTTGATTTTAATTTTTATTTCAGTCCTAACTCTTTTGCCATTCTGTAATAATTTGGTGGCGCGAGTCCTAATTTTTTTGCAGCATCAGTATCGCTGTCAGAATTAATTCTTACAAATTTAAAATACCTTTCGCGCAATACTTTTTCCATATCTTTAAGTGGAACTATATTTTCAACACTAAACATATCACCAAAACCAAATTCGTTTGCGGGCTTTTCTTCTTCAATAATTCCAAGAGCACGGTTTGCAAGTATTGGAGTTATACGCGCTTGCGAACTAAATAAAATTCTCTGTACTACATTTTTTAGCTCTCTTACATTTCCGGGCCATTCATAGCTCATAAATATTTTCATCGTTTCATCTGGAATTTCTGGTTTTTCTTTTCCCATATCAATACTAATATTTGATAAAAAATAATCAATCAACAATGGAATATCTGATGTTCGTTTTTTAAGATCGGGAACATAAATTGGTAAAACATTTAATCTGTAATAAAGATCTTCCCTAAATCTTTTTTCTCTAACTTCTTCTTCAACATTTCTGTTTGTTGCAGCAATTATTCTAACATCAACTTTTATTTTTTCTGTTCGCCCGATTTTTTCAATCTCTCCATCCTGAATAACTCTAAGTAATTTTACTTGTGCGGGTAAAGGCAGCTCAGTAATTTCATCAAGAAAGATTGTACCGTTGTTTGCTATTTCAAACAAACCAAGTTTCTTTTTATCTGCTCCGGTAAAAGCACCTTTTTCATAGCCAAACAATTCGCTTTCTACAAGCTGACTTGGCAAGCTTCCGCAATTTATAATTACAAAATTTTCATAACGTCTATCACTTCTGTAATGAATATTGTAAGCAACAAGTTCTTTTCCAGTTCCGGATGCGCCCCTAATTAAAGTATTAACATTGCTGTGAGCAAATTTTTGAATTTCTTCTTTTAGCTCAGACATTATTCCGGATTCACCAACAATTTTTTTCTGGATCAAAATATCTTCAACATTTCTGTGCAGTTTTTGATAAGAGCGATTTCTTTCGCGCTCAAGTAAACATTTTTCATACGCATTAAAAACACTCATTACAAAATCTGTTGGCTGATAAATATAATCCTCAATATCGCCGGGATATTTTGTGCAATACCAAAATGCACCGGCTTTCATCAAACGATTTGCAAAATTGTAATCAGTAATGTTAATTGTCATTTTAGTAATTACAATTATCTGAATGGTTGAATCAATTTCTTTAAGTTTTTTTATTAAATCTTCGCCCATCAATCCGCCGGCAATCTGGTAATCCATAACAACTACATCGTACTTGCCTTTATTTTTTTGTAATAGTTCAAGAGCTGCCATTCCGTTTGAAACAATATCATTTATCTTTAATCTTTCTTCAAACGGAGTTATCGTATTCTTAATTCTTCTTACATCGTAATCTTCATCTTCTATTAAAAGCAGATTGATTGTTTTACCTTCAAAGATCATAAACACTTTCTGTTAGATATATTATTTTATATTTTTTATTTACAGCCACGATCTAAAGGTCGCTGCAATTATTTTCCCAGGTTAAAAGTTTAATTATTTATTGTAATTTTAAATCTACAGCCGCCAATTGTTAAATTTTCTGCATCAATATCCCAGCCGCATCTTTTAGAAATTTCGTAAGCGATATAACAACCATAACCAGAGTTTTGTAAACCGGATTTTTTAGTTGTAGTATTTTCTATAAAAATATTTTTTATACCAATCTGGTTTTTTTTAAGCAGCTCATTATCAATTCCTTTTCCGTTATCTTCAATTACTATGTAAGATTGTTTTACTGCTTCATCAAATTTTGTTTTGCAACTAATTATTATACCTTTTTCTCCGCCATGGTCTATACTATTCTGAATTAGAGGCTCAAGAATTTCCCAAACAACAAACTCATTTATTGGTACAGCAGGCAATTTAGTATCTGTTTCAAGTTTAATTTCGTAAGTGTTTGATTTTGTGGTTATCCTTGAAAAAATATTTTCTACAATAAATTTTATTACTTCGTTAAGATTAGTTTGAAATATCTGGCTTCTTATAGTTTGGATCGGTGGATCATACCACTTCATATCATATATAACACGCGAAATAAAATTAGAATATTTTGAAACTCTGTATTTAATATCATTAATATTATCCGGAGAGAGAACTCGTAAATCCTCTTTTATAAAACCCATTATCTTTTCAGCTTTATGATGTGTATGATAAATTCGTTTTGTAAAAGTCAATTCTTTCTCATAGTTGATTTGTTTCTTCAAGTTAAACTCGTGCTCATCAAACAACATTTTTTGCGTTGCATCTCTTTCTTTAACAGTGTAAGAAGAAATAAAATACATTGCAAGCAAACCAAGCAAAATTAATGAAAGATAAATAACCGAAGTTTCATCATAATTGCTTATAACCTGGTTGCTTATAAAACTAAAATCAGGAGTGTTTTTCATGTAAACTGCGCCGATATACTCGCCGCGCAAAACAAACGGAACAAAAATGTTAAACGTTTTTGTGTTAGTTAAAATACTTTTTATCTGTTCATTTGTCTTTAACTCATTTTCAATCTGCTTATACATTTCTGTTACAGCAATTTTCCTGTCATCATTATACTGATTTACTTTTGAGCGGGATAACACAAAATTATAAAATGATTTTCCATCATCTATTGCAAATATTTCTTCGCCGTGCCTTACCAAGACATATAATTCTTCAACATTGTGTTTTAGCTGCTGCTGGCTAAAAATAATATCAAACGATTGTATAACTTTGTTTTTTTGTTCATCACTAATACCGTTTTTAGGATCAATTGATTCTAACACCAGCTCCAAAGATGTTGCTGTAAGATTAGCTATTTCTTCAGCAGAATCTTTTTGATACCATTCCTGTGTTGTGCTTAAAAAACTTTTAACTGCAGCTTTATTTATAAAAGATATTATTAACTGGAAAGCGAACAGAATTATAAATAACACTGTTACGTGTTTAAACTCAAAATGATATTCTTTTATTTTATCAAAAAGATTTCGTTTTTGCATTTACTTAACCAGAATCACTTTTTCATTTATTTTTTTTGTTGCTTCTTTCAATGCTTCATCAACACTTATTTCTTTTTTTATTGCGCGATTCAAATAATAAGACAAGATATCAGAAACATTTGTGTAGTCTTCTAAAAACGGTCTGTGTACTCCAAACTGATAAAGTTCTTTAAGATAAGATAGATCAGGATATTTTTTTATAAAGTTAATATCAGAATACAGCGTATTATTAATAGGTAAATATCTTCCTTCTTCATACATTATTTTTTGAGATTCTTCACTCAACAAAAATTTAGCAAACTTAATCACTTCTGTTTTTTTATCAGAAAATTTTGAGATCATCAAATTCCATCCGCCGAAAACCATTCCAGGTTTAGTCCCTTTAAAATGCGGCAATGGAACCATTTTAATATTTGCTCGTGTTTCAGGATTAAGAAAATCATTATCATCATCAATCATACTTGGCCAGCCGCGAAGAAAAATTCCGTTGTTTTCTGCAAAGTATCTGTAACTTTCGTTTTCTCTTAACAATGTTACTTTTTGCGGTGAAATTTCGTAACGATTAACTAGATCAACCAGAAGTTGTAATGATTTTTTTCCTTCCGGCGTATCAAGCAATACTTTATCATCCTTACTTATCATTGGATTATTTTGGTTAGCCATCAATTCAGCAAAACTGCATAACAAGCCTTCATAATCATCTGCTTGAAAAATATAAAATGGATTCTGCCTTTTGCTAACCCTTTTACTTAACTCGATAAACTCTTCCCAGGTTATTGAACTTTTTAATGTTTCTGTTAATTTGTTATAATCAGGTAAATCTCTTAACAAATCATCACGATAAAACATCAAACCAATATCAATATAAAGCGGTACCGCTACAAGTGAGTCATTGTAAATACAAGTTTCTAAAGCTTGCGGAATAATATTATTTACTTCTGATGAATCTAAAATATTATTTAGCGGAACGCCCCACTTTGCAAAACGCGGAACCCATATCTGATCAACGGAAAAAATATCTATACGATTGTTCTTGCTTCGTAAATATCTTGCTAAAAGTTCCTTACGCTCATTCGTACTAAATTTTTCAAACGAAAGATTAATTGTTTCTACTTTTATTGAGCCTTTATTTCTTTCATTAAAAAGATCTATAACTTTTTGATGAGCAGATGAGATATGATCAACATAATAAATCGTTTTTAATTTTGAAGAGTGATCAGAGTTGAATCCACCTGGTGAAAAAACAAAAGTAAAAAGTATAAACACCGTTACAAGTATTGTACTTAAAATAACATAAAATATTTTTTCTACATTCATCTATTCTTAATTCTATTTTTTATTCTTTCGCAGCACAAATATAGAGGTTAATCATATAAGAATTTTGTTGTTTTTGTATTGCAATTATTTATACTTAACTGTAACCCATTGTTTAATTTATTGAAATTACAGTTTTGTTTATTTACGTTAGAATAGTAAGAAAAAAAGATACAATTTAATTTGAGGTTTCTTGTGGGTCATATATTTAGTTCTCTAAAAACTTTTAGTGAAATTCAATTGAAAAAAAACATTTTATCTATTCTCTTCTTATTCTTGAACCTGAACTTGAACTTATTCTTGCTTGTCCCTTTAGGAAACTTAACCTTAACTTCCTGCAGCACCGACCCTGTACTTGAACCTGAACTTACACTTAAACTTGAAGATGTAAGCTGCACAGAAGCCTGGCTGCAACTAACGAGCAGCAATATTCAAATTCCTAATAACATAAGTCTTTTAGTTAATGGTAGTGTTAAAAAAACTTTTACTCTCAATACTCAAGACTCACTGCTCTACATAGATTCTTTACTCCCAAACCAAAGTTATAAATTTAAAGTTGTAGCTAACACTACCAACAACCCACAACCAACCACCAACGAAGTGTTAGCGCAAACGATGGATACTACAAGCCACAACTTTACCTGGCAAACTTTTACTTTTGGTGAGCACAGCAGCAGTACTCTTTACGATGTTGCGATAATAAATGAAAATGACATTTGGGCAGTAGGCGAGATTTATATGTCAGATAGTTATACTTATGATTCACTAGGTAATTGGATTGATCCGTATAATGCAGTTCATTGGAACGGTGAAAGCTGGGAACTTGTAAGAATATACTATGTTTATAATGGGTCAAATACTTGGAGTCCTCTTAGAACAGTTCTGGCTTTTAATTCAAATGATATATGGTTTGGTTCTGGCATACA
>Ga0172368_10005884_pt1 | contig 13466 bp, 8 predicted proteins | sample Lak11m_FD_114540 | JGI IMG/M metagenome (GOLD analysis project Ga0172368, IMG submission 114540) | Freshwater microbial communities from Kabuno Bay, South-Kivu, Congo - kab_022012_11m | ecosystem: Environmental > Aquatic > Freshwater > Lake | place: Democratic Republic of the Congo: South-Kivu...
AAAAGATGAAGGTAACCAAGCCGTTGTTCAGCGAAATGATCGATGCCGTGGAAAGCCATGTTAAACAACAGGGTCTTGAACCGGTCAGTTATAATATCGAGATCAAATGCTCACCGGAAGGTGACCATGTTTTTCATCCGGAACCTGCCCGGATTATAGACCTCGTACTCACGGTGGTTAAGGACAAGGGGATAGAGGACAGGTGCCTGATCCAGAGTTTCGATGTCCGTCCATTGCAATACCTGCATAGTATTCAACCGGATATGAGAACCGGCCTGTTGATCCAGAATGTCAGGACGATGAAACAGAATCTAAAGAAACTGGGATACACCCCGACCCTTTACAATCCTTATCATCTGCTGGTTACCAGGAAGCTCCTTAAAAAACTTCATAAAAGGGGAATCCAACTCTATGCCTGGACGGTGAACAAGGAGAAGGACATCCGGAAAATGCTGGACCTGGGAGTTGACGGGATCATCACCGATTTCCCAGACCGGGTTAAGGCTTTGGTTCAGGAATAGCCGATCGGTCAATCTTAATCCCTATTTTTATGGCTAAAATTATTGAGCCATGAAACGCAGGTTTGTTTTCACTCTTATCCTGTCATGCGGGGTACTGCTGACACATTCCCTTCAGGGCCAGGATGTTCAGTACGTCAGAAAGCAACTGATCCAGCTGTGCAGCCCCGAAATGTACGGACGCGGATATTATAAAAAAGGAGATTCAATCGCGGCGGAATACATCGCCCGACAGTTGAAACAAGCCGGGATCAAGCCGTTTGCCCCGGGATTCCTGCAGCCATACAGTTTCAACATCAATACCATGAACCGGGTGCGGGTCCTGTTCAACGGCCTGGAATTGAAATATGCGCGTGACTTCGTGGTGAACCCGAGAAGCGGATCGCTGACAGGTACGTTCAGCCCGCTGATTGTGAATGCCCGGATCATGAAAAATCCGGACCGGTTTCTGGCCCTGCTCGGGGACGCCCCGGCTCCGAAAGTCATCCTGCTGGACTCGGCAGGTCTTGGGAATCCTGACCTTTTCGCATTCATCAAAACGATGGCCCTGGAAAAACAGATGGGTATTGCCGCGCTGATAGAGGTTTTTCCCAATACTCCGATAAGCGGAACCGGCCGGGGTGAACTGAAGATCCCGGTCATCCAGGTCAACCGTAATTCCGTGCCCGCTGACCTGAACAGGGTGGAACTGGACATCAGCAATGAGTACAATGAGAATTACCCGACCCGGAACGTGATCGGATACATTCAGGGGGAGACCGACCGGTTCATCGTTTTCACTGCCCATTACGACGGGATAGGATCATTCGGTGAGGGTAACTATTACCAGGCTGCAGAGGACAATGCCAGCGGTACCGCCATGGTAATGGACCTGGCCAGGCACTATGCCGATTCGAGAAAACCTTACTATTCAATGGCTTTCATTTTGTTCTCGGGAGAAGAAGCGGGATTGTTGGGATCAAAATACTATGTCGATCACCCTTTGTTTCCCCTGGACAAGATCAAGCTGGTCATCAATCTCGACATGGTTATGACCGGACAGGATGGAGTGCTTCTCTTTAATGGCAATGTACGCCCTAATGAAGCAGCCATTGTTCAGAAGATCAACGAGGAAAACTTGTACATGAAAAATGTCGAAAACCGTGATCCTTTGGCCCACTCCGACCATCATCCTTTCCATGAAAAAGGGGTCCCGGCGATTTTCTTCCTCACCAAGGGGGCATCCGGGCAAGGGCATACGCCGGATGACACCTATGACAAACTGCCTCTGTATGCTTATGAAAACTTGTTCAACCTGGTGATTGAGATCCCGAAAGAGTTGAAGAAACAGGAGGTCGAATAAGAGACAAGATCATCAAGTACAGGGGTAAAAGAGGATTCCTCAGAAAAATCAAAAAATGGATGTTTTATTGGTCATTCTCAGCATCTTGTGTGCCCTGGTGGGCATTGCCGGAGCTATTCTGCCAGGGCTGCCGGGGACTCCGCTGAGTTATGTAGCACTTATCCTTGTGCATCTGACCCGCAACTTCTCCTATTCGGGCAAATTCCTCGTCATTATGGGGATATTGGCGCTGATCATAACCCTTCTTGATTACTATATACCTATTGTCGGAACCAGGAAATTCGGCGGTACCAAAGCCGGTGTGCGCGGCAGCATGATCGGTTTGATCGTTGGCATCTTTATACTACCCTTCCTGGGTATCGTAATCGGCCCCTTCGGTCTGTTCGGAATCATCCTCGGCCCATTTGTAGGAGCCCTGATAGGGGAAAAAACCACCGGCCAATCCGACAGCCAGGCAACCCGGGCAGCTTTCGGCTCGTTCATCGGTTTCCTGGCCGGTACGCTGATGAAGGTTATTTTCGGAATAGTGGTCCTGGTGTACATCATCAAGGACTGTATCGGTATGCTCCTTGCTTAGCCCCTGTGCCCCAGCGCCCCTGAAACCCATGATCTACTTTTTATTATTTTTGCACAATGGGAACCATCAATGAGAGTGGCTGGCTCTGGGCCGGCTTCATTGTTTTCGTGATCGGCATGCTGTTGCTGGATCTCAAGGTTTTCAATCGGAAAGCTCATGAAGTCAGGATGAAGGAGGCGCTCCTCCTGAGCCTTTTCTGGATTGGCCTGGCCCTGGTTTTCAATGTAGGCATCTGGGTTTTCATGGATCACCAGAAAGCGCTGGAATTCCTGACCGCTTACCTGATCGAGGAATCGCTGAGCATTGACAACCTTTTCGTGTTTATCATGATCTTCGCGTATTTCCAGGTCAAGCCGGAGCATCAGCACAAGGTTCTTTTCTGGGGTATTGTCGGAGCCATGGTCCTGCGTCTGATCTTCATCATTGCAGGGGTGTCGCTGATCAACCGTTTCCATTGGGTCATTTATCTCTTCGGCGGTTTTCTGGTCATAACCGGGATCCGCATGGCTTTCAACAAGGGCAAGGAGATCAATCCAGAAAAAAATCCGGTCATCAAGCTGGCGCGCAAGCTGCTCAAAGTCACTCCCAATCATCACGGCGACCGGTTTTTCGTCAGGATCAACCACATGACCTATGCAACGCCCTTGTTCATCACACTGATCATGATTGAATTCACTGACGTGATCTTTGCGGTGGATTCCATTCCTGCCGTGCTGGCAATTTCGAAAGATCCGTTTGTCGTTTATACCTCCAATATCTTTGCTATCCTGGGGCTGCGTTCGCTTTACTTTGCCCTGGCCTCGATCGTGAAGTACTTCCGTTTTCTTAAATATGGATTGTCTGCAATCCTTGTCTTTATCGGAGTAAAGATGTGCCTACCGGGATTTGTAGGTACGGAGATTCCGGTTGGCATTTCACTGGGCGTGGTTGCCGGAATCCTGGCGATATCAGTGATCTTGTCACTGGTTATCCCGGAGAAAGTAACCCCGGGTGACAATCAGAAGGCGTGACGCGTAATGCGTGATGCGTGATGCGAATCAAGAACGTCCACAACAATCATAACAATCATAACAATCATAACAATCACAACAATCACAACCAGCAACGAGCAACTTGCAACCTGTCCCTCCTTTCTAATCACCAGTCACTAATCACTAGTCACTAGTAAAACCTCCGCCTTAACTCTCCTGTACTCAGCAACATCCGTGCTATACTGGTCGAACGCCCGGAACAGTTTTCCGATCAGCTCATCAGCCAGGGCCGGATTGGTTTTCTTTAACCGGATCAGCAGTTCATAATCCTCCATGCCGATACGATGGGCTTCATAGCGCAGGCTTGACAAGGGCCCTTGCTGGCCCGGATAGATGATATGCGAATCACCTGCCGGCAGGAAGTTTGTTGAATCGCCATGCTGCCTGACCAGTTCCTCGAATGGCTTGCCGCTGTGGTGATTCAGTCCCCAATGCAGGAATCCCTGCAGGTCATATTTGGCGCATGCCCATCCCACATATACCTGCCGAAGTCTTTCCTGGTCGACCAGCCGGTTGATCCAGGGGCCGCCGGGGATCAGGCAGGTATAGACCCACACTTCGTCCCCTGCCGACTGACGTTCCTTAAAAAATGCCTGATGAGCCTGGTATTCCTGCACCTGCGGGCACCAGCAATCAACGGTTCCGGCCAGGCTTACGGTCATGGTTGCTTCCAGGATCCGGATTCCCGGATCGAGGCTTTTCAGGACTGTCGCGGTTGCCTTGTAACGTTCAATATATTCCTCTGTCGGCTCGTCAAAGATCCCCTGCACCCAGCGTTTATCCCAGCCGTTCTTTTTCAGCAACGGAAGGATATGACCGGCCATGTTCCTGAATATCTTAAGGCCTTCCTCCGACAGCATCGGAATCTCTTTGCCTCCTTCAGCAGGAACCGCAAGCAGGAAAGCGTCTGATCCCCAGTTGCGCCTGCGCGCAAAGGGCGCTCCCTGTATGGTGGTGAGGTTCTCATCCAGAAAGGTGCGGATGTATTTTTCGAGCCGGTTTCCATAGAATTCCGCAACCGTTCCGTCGGGATTGTAACGAAAAAAATCACTCCAGATGAACCAGAAGGTGTTCTGCCTGCCTTTGGCCATCAACTTCGCGTAATTACGGAGAACGGCCCAGAACGGATCGCTCCAGATCTCGACCGAATGGTCGGCGGCAATCCGGTGGTTGCTGTGCCAGTTGACATAGTCCAGGTTAGCATTTTTCAGCTCCGGTACCTGCGCCGGATGCACGTTGACGGTGAAACTGAGATTCCTGCTGGCACCTCCGGCCGTAACTTGTATCGTGTAAACGTGGACGCCCGTTTCCATGGAAGACGTGACGGGTATTTCCAGCCGGTATGCTTCGATTGCTGCTTTGACCTTCAAGGGAAACAGCACCGGATCCATGGCCTCATAAATCCGGAAAGGCGCTCTTCGGATAACATAGGGATTAGTCTGTCCGCTGAATTTTTCGGTCCGGCTGTCGAGTCCCGTATTCTCCGTCACAGGCACATCAATAAGTCTGTAAACCTGATATACCGGCTCCTTTGTACTTTTTTCCTTTACCCTGATATTCAGCTCGCGGTTCGTGGTCAATCCGTTGATCAGGATATGCACTGACGCTATTGTGCCCCGGGCCGCATCAACCTGATAACCGGTCACCGGTTTGCCGATCTTCGTATCAGGATACAGGGGAGCCAACTCATCTGACAAGGTAATCCGTATCCCTCCCATGGCAACCGGAGAGACAAATATCAGAATACCAATAAAAAGCGAGAATAAAAATCTGAAAGATTTCATGGTATATGTATTTTAACCTGAATGAATTTCGATTCATAAGGGTTGCAAACGATGGGGCCTGCTCCATTCCCAACCGGTCGTCCGATCACATCCACCTCCGAAATCACTTTCTCCTTCCTCCTTTCTCCTTCCACCTTGATCTCAGCTCTCCTGCCTGCAACTTCCCTTACCTGAAGGATAACCGAACGGCTGCCAGCATCCGGTTTAGCATTGATCAGGAGAAGATTGCCGGGTTCGATGGTCAGGAAGGAAGCTTCATGCGGGTTGCCGTTTGGCTGGCCGGGAGGCAGTACCCTGGCCAGGAGCGGGATACGGTTTCCCCAGCCAAACCGGGTAGCCGGGAGATTGCTGGTATCTGCGGCAGATGTCAGGGTATAAGTGAAGGTTAGTTCCCCGCGCTGGTCGGCGTTAAAATTGGTGGTCCAGTAATTATTCATGGGCCAGCCGTAGATGTGGGTGGTGGCCGGTTTCGCCCCATACCGGTATCGGCCCGTGTTGATGCCACCGAATTGCATCAGGGGTATCCGGTCGCTGCTCAGCAGGATCTGGGCCGAGGAATTTCTTACCGAGGCAAAATTCTGCACCGAGTTCCAATCGGTGGCTGAGCCCGGAATCTGGTTAACCCCCGCTTCCAGGATCCCTCCCTGCACATCGCAGAAAATTTTTCCTCCCGGCAGCAGAAAGGGGAAAGAGATATAGATGGATTCCGGATCGGATTCCATTTTCTTCCGGATCGTGTAAACGAAATCAATCCTTTTGCAGGTATTGAACAGTCTCATTTCCAGAACAAAACCGGCTGGGGCCACCGTAGCCCCGGATTCTCCCTTGAACCGGACGGTGTTCCAGACGGGACCTTCCTCATAAGCCTCAAACCAGACGGAATCCAGTGGATGGCGGGAGTAATTCGTCAGGATGCGGCTTTCCATCTGAGAACGGTTACCCAGCACCTCATGCACAAATTGTCCCATTTTCCAGGGAGCCGAAGAATCAACCAGTTCCAGGCCCAGCTCTTTGTCATATAGTTGCGACAGGGAACCCGTTGCTGCATTGATAGTGCCTCTGTAATACTCATTTTCAATAACTTCCATACTGTCCTGAAGGACCGGCACCGATCTGATGTCTTTGACCAGATCCACCTCAATCCTGTACGTTTTATACCCCATCGGGGGAATATCGGAAACCCAGATCCCCCAGTAGGTTCCGTCGGAACGGTGAGCGAGGGCTTGTACGGGAACCGCATTACCATCCGGACCGGTGATCCTGAAAGATTTGCCGGCCGGCAGGATCTGGTGATCGATATAGATTTCCGCCATCCCGGAGCGGGGCCAGTTGAGTGTATTAACGACGGCGAGGGTAGGGCAGAGCTTATCGCGGCTGATCAGGGTTTGCAGAAGGCCCATGGCTTCCTCACCCAGGGTTCTGGTTCTTCTGAATGCTTCCCAGGCATAGGATTCTTTCATACCTCTCTGATCAAGCGTGCTTTCGCTCAGCGGAGCGGTGACGCTTTCCGCAAAACCGAACGTGTGTTCATCATAAAACTGAAGGGCGCGGTTCACTTCATGAATCCGTTCCGGTATTCCTTCCGATAAGGGTATCCCGGCCAGCGAAGCGATGGAGAGCGTTCCCTGGCAGGCAATGATCTCAGCCTTGGCCTCACGTACGGCCGCTGCTTCACGGGCAGCGGTCGCATAACCGTCGGTCCACCAATCGGGCCATGCGGCGCGGTAAACCGGCAGCTCCCTAGCGTGGCCCGATTCCAGGACTTCGAAAAACTCACTTACGGTGGCTGTTTTCAGTTTCGGCCACTCATAGATTTCGTTCCACTGACGGATCAGGTCGCAGGCCAGAGTGGATGGCGGTGAATTATCGGTTTGATATCCCGAGTGCTGAAGCGGGATGATGTCATAGGGATAATCATTCCCGTCCAAACGGTCAAGATAGGACATCAGGCTGTTTTCAAAGTTTTCAAAGTTCTGGCTGTGGATTCCGAGAAGCGTATTCCCTATCATGTAATGCTCGGCCCGGTAAGCCAGCACCCGGTTGCCCGACGGGGACTCCCACCAGAAGGCGGTGGGTTTGTCGAAGGGCAACAGGGCACGGTGATTGTTGATGCCCATGTTGACATAACGGATACCGAGGGGTTTGAAATAGTCAACCAGGCACCAGCCGAAGCCGTTCACGTCGTTCTGCATCGCAGTTTTTACGGGAATGCCTTCCCTGAAAAAGAGCCGGACAGGATCCAGGGAAGCTGCAAAAGTCTGTTCATCCGGGGTTTCATCGAAATTGAAGATCATCCCCGTGACTTCGATCCTGCCCTGGCGGATTCTCTCTTTTAACCGGCTGACCTGATCGGCCGGACGGGTTAACAGGTATTGTTCAACAGCATAGGAGTTTTCACAGGTCCACCGGAAACGGGCATGATCCGGGTACGCGTCAGTGGCATCGCAATAGTCGAGGGCATAATCGATGTACCTCACATGTTCGGCCAGGATCTCGGTCTGGGGCCGGGTATACCCGATATCTGTATGGGTATGTTGTACAAAGTTGACCTGCCAGTGCCTGACAGGTTGTAGAATAACGATGTCTTTCTGAGTCAACCTCCTGGTTTCCAACAGAAAGGTGTACCGGGTCGGTTGTTCAACGGCGGGTATGTGGACCGTAAACTGATTGACTCCGAAAGCGAGATTAAACGTCCTGGCAAGCCTGCTGTTGATTTTCAGCGTGGCTTTTTCAGGCTGGCCAAACCAGATCACCTGAACAGCAACGGGCTGAACCAATGATCCGGATACTCTTTTCAGTGCGGGAAATGGTTTGAATGTCAGTCCGGTAGGAATCTTTGACTGAAAGGTCATGTACCAGGCCTGGCTGTTGCTTTTGGAGGCTGTGACGGCCAATCTCACGGCCTGCCCCGGAGTGACCCGATCCACCGGCAAACGGAGGAAGAAAAAGCCGAACAGATCACCGGGTCCATCTACCAGGGTGGCCCTGAAACTCAGACGGCGGCCATCCGGGAGCTCATAATCCCAGGCTTTCCGGCGTTCAGTGAAAAAGGAAAACAAAGGTTGGCCATCCACCGCCAGGTCCATCTGGACGTTTCCCAGGTTCGCTCCCACAGCGCCCAGCCAGACCACATGGATGAATTTCCCCTTGAGCCGTACAGGCACCGGTTCACTTTCCCATGCCATGCCCTGTTTGCCGTCCAGCGCGCGAACCAGGAGGGCCTGGTCAATATCGGGCAAAGAGGAATGATAAGTGAAATCGAGTCCCGAGACCTTCTTCCCAAATCCCTGAACGATATCCTCATTCTTCCCGATGGGATCCGGATGTTGCCCAATAGCGGCAGTCATCTGCAGAAAGAGCATCGGCAGCAGGCACAAGCGCAATTTATTTTTAATCATTTGGATAAGGTTTCGATCTCCTCGAGAGTCTTGCCGCGGGTTTCCGGCAGGACCTTCCAGACCAGGAGAATGGTTGGTATACAGAATAACCCGAAAATCCAGAATGTATAAGCTGTGTTGAATTTCTCAAGCATCAGGGGGACCATCTGGCCGAGCAAGGCATTGGTGCTCCACAGTAAAAGGGTGGCGATGGACATCGCCCGGCCGCGGATCCGGTTGGGAAAGATCTCGGAGAGGTAGATCCAGGTGACCGGACCGTAGGAAAAGGCGAAGCAGGCAATAAATATCAGGATAAAAATCAGCATGGTAATGCCCTGATCCACACCCTGATAAAATAGGATCCCGATAATAGCATGAGATAAAAGGGCACCCGATGCACCCAGGATGAGCATGATACGCCTGCCCCACCGGTCCACTTTCCAGATGGCCAGGAGAGTGAACACCACCATGACCACGCCAATGACGACCTGTCCTCCAAGGGCGTTGCTCAGGCTGAAACCTGCATTTTCCAGGATCCTCGGCCCATAGTAGAGTATGGCATTGATCCCGCTGAGCTGCTGCAGCATGGCCAGTGCGATCCCGATCAGCAGGATCGGCCCGAAACCGGTTTTGATGATGGTTTTGATGGATATACGTTCGGATTTTTGGCTTGCAGCAACTTCCCTGACCGTAAGTAGGTGCCGGTCGGGTGAAATGTAGGGCTCCAGCCTTGAAAGAATGAAGGAGGCCTTGTCCTGCCTGCCATGGAGAGCCAGCCAGCGCGGGCTTTCAGGAACGATAAGCACCAGTATGATGAATAGTATTGCCGGTATCATTCCGCTCCCGAACATGGATCTCCAGACTTCGTCGGTGATGATCCATTTCAGGAAACCGGATGGATGGAAACTATCGGAAACTGATAGGCTGAGCAGGCCGGCATTGACAAAATAGGCTGTGAGGATGCCCAGGGCGATGGAAAACTGGTAAAAGGCAACCAGGCGTCCACGGATCCGCGCGGGAGCGATTTCGGCAATATAGACCGGGCAGATCAGCGAAGCCACTCCCACACCGATCCCTCCGGCCAGGCGGTACAAGATCAGGGTTTGATGGCTCCCAACCAACATGCATCCGAGGGCAGAAAGCGTAAACAGGCAGGCTGAAAGCATGATCACCGGCTTCCTGCCGAACCGGTCGCTCAGCCAGCCCGCAAACGAGACACCGATAATGCATCCCACCAGGGCTGAACTCACAAACCAGCCTTCAGCAATGGCATCCAGGGCAAACTTGGCCTTGACCAGGCTGATTGTTCCGGAAATGACAGCCGTGTCATACCCAAAGAGAAATCCGCCCAACGACGCAACAAATGCAAGCAACGGCAAATACTGCAATCTCCCGTCTCTTGGTCTCCCGTCTCTTGGTCTCCCGTCTCTTGGTCTCCCGTCTCTCGGTCTCCCGTCTCTTGGTCTCCCGTCTCTCGGTCTCCCGTCTCTCGGTCTCCCGTCTCTTGGTCTCCCAGTCTCTCGGTCTCTTGGTCTCTGGTCTACTGCCTTAATCATTTCCCATCCTTCTTGTCTCCAACAAAAACTTGCTCACCTCCTATCCACGTCTGCAACACCTTGATCTTCGGCACCCTAAGGGGATCAGCGGTCATAATGTCTTCTTCCAGCACCACGAAATCAGCTTTCTTGCCGGGCTCGATGCTTCCCCGTTCCTTTTCTTCGAAGCACGATCGGGCAGCCCAGATCGTCATGGCTTTCAGGCACTCTTCGCGGGTCAGGGCATTCTCAGTTTGCCAGCCGCCTTCGGGTCTGCCATCCTGGTCCATCCGGGCAAAACCGGCAAAGAAGCCAAACAACGGATTGATCTGTTCGATGGGGAAATCACTGCCGTTGGGAATCCATCCGTTCTGTTCCAGGAGTTGTTTATAGGCATAGGCTCCGCGGATCCTTTCCGGACCTACACGACTTGGGGCCCAGCTCATGTCGGAGGTGGCATGAGTGGTTTGTACAGATGGAACAATTGAATAGTCTCCAAATAGTCTGAAATCCTCAGGATGCACGATCTGGGCATGCTCGATCCTCCACCGGAGATCATTCCTGGTTTTGAGAAAATCCTTATAGATGTTCAGCATCAGCCTGTTGGCGCTGTCCCCGATGCAGTGGGTCGCCACCTGGTAGCCTGCATCGTAGCACATCCGGCATATCTGTCTTAGATAATCCGTACTTGTAACCTGGAACCCGGTTTTCCCGGGAGCATCACTGTAGGGTTCGAACAACAGAGCTCCGCGGGAACCCAGGGCACCATCCGAATATATTTTAACGGAACGTATGGTCAGGTGGTCTGTCTTGTATACTCCCTTTGAGACGTAGTTATCGATATTTTCCCGGGTGGGCGAAAGCATCGCATAGATCCTCATTTTCAGTTTTTTATCCTGATGAAGACGGTCGATTAACTGTGCGGTCGGATAGTTGATTCCTGCATCCGCCACCGTGGTCAGTCCCACCGCAAAACAGTTTTCCTGTGCCTGCATCAGTGCCTGGGCGAACTCCTCATCCGAAAGTTCCGGAACGAGCCTGCTCACCAGGTCCATGGCATTGTCGATCAGCACTCCGGTGATCCGGCCATTTTCCTGTATCACCTCACCGCCTTCAAACTTTGTATTGATCGTAATACCGGCCATTTCCAGCGCGACGGAATTGACTATGGCTGCATGACCGTCGATCCGGATAAGGAAAACCGGCTTATCGGGAAACAACAGGTCCAGATCCCTCCGGTCGGGGAATTTTTTTTCCGGCCAGTCATTCTGATCCCATCCCCGCCCCAATATCCATGCCGACGGAAAATTTTGCTGATGTTCAGTGAGCTGCCGGCATACCTCCTGGAAACTCAGCGTGCCCACCAGGTCGGCTTTTCTTAGATTATCCGCATATCCGGTAAAATGGCAATGGGCATCGTAAAAGCCGGGGTAGACCGGTTGTCCAGCCAGGTCAATGATCCGGTCGGACTTATATTTCCGTAAAATGGCGCGGTCGGTGCCCACGGCGGCAAAAGTGTCATCCACCACTGCAAAGCTTCCGCACAGGGAGAAACTTTCATCAACCGTATAGACTTTGGCATTCCGGATGATCAGATCGGCATTCAAAGGTCGCTGGCAAGATCCCAGGGCTCCGGATAAGGCAATAAATCCCATGGCGACAGTTTTATTCATTTACAGGTAAGTTTTCAGTTCCTGACAAATGTAGGAATTTCACCCGCTACATCATTTTCATCCGATCCGTGCGTTTTTATTAAACTTGATCCCGAATGCCTATTTTTAACCCTGATATGGCGAGTGCATGAAACCTTTTTCCCGGATATTCATCCCGATCCTCACCGGTTTAGTGATCCTGTCATGCGAAAAGAATGACCCGATCACCGATCCGAATGCCAAACTGGCATTTTCAACTGACACGGTCCTGTTTGATACGGTTTTTACCACGGTCGGATCTACCACCCGGAATTTCAGGGTTTACAATACGCGTGCCCTGCCAATCGTTATCGACCGGATCGCGCTGGCCCAGTCGCCCGGTTCGCCTTTCCGCCTGAACATGAACGGCCGGGCTGTCAACGAACTTGAGGATGTTGAAATACCGGGGTACGACAGTATTTTCATCTTTGTGGCAGTCACCCTGGATCCCAATGGGTTGAACAACCCGATGGTCGTGCAGGATTCGGTTGTGTTTGAGACCAATGGAAACACACAGGATGTCGACCTGGTGGCTTTCGGGCAGGACGTGCACCTGATCAACGGCGAAATCCTGGGAACCCAGCGATGGATCAATGACAAGCCCTACCTGGTATACAATTCCATGGTGGTTGACTCGCTGAACACCCTGACCATAGGGCCCGGCACGCGGATTCATTTTCATAAGAGATCATCCATGCTGGTCAAAGGCACCCTCAAGGTAACGGGGACACTGGAAGACCCTGTCTGGTTCCAGGGGGACCGCCTTGAACACATGTATGACAGCATACCCGGGCAATGGGGAGCCTGGATCGAATACGGGAACGGCAGCACCTATATTCTTGGAGGGATTCATTTCCTGAACGGAAGCCTCGATAACGAGATCCGGCATGCCGTCATCAAAAACGGGATGAAAGGCATACAGGTCGATACGATTGCCAATGTTTCAAAACCAACCCTGACACTATCGAATACCCGGATCGAGAACATGTCGGTCGCCGGTATCTACGCGCAGAGTTCAACGATCATGGCCAGCAACTGCGTGATTGCCGATTGCGGCCTTTGGTGTGTTGCGCTGACCCTGGGAGGATCCTACGAATTCTACCATTGCACCATTTCAAACCATTGGGGGGCCGCCCGGACCGAACCGGCTGTCATCCTGAACAATTATTATGTGTTTGAGGGCACGGCATACGTCTATCCCCTGAACAATGCCCTTTTTGCGAACTGCATCATTACCGGCAACCGCCAGATGGAGATCGGGTATGAGAATACGATCAATAACCAGCCCGTTCCCGGCACTTTCAATTATTTTTTCGATCATTGCCTTGCCAGGGTGGATACCCTGAGCACGGATGATCCGGAACATTGGAAAGCTCTTGTAAAAAACCTGGATCCCCGCTTTATCTCGCAGGTTCATTGGGATTATCGGCTCGATTCATTGAGTCCTGCCCAGGACAAGGCCGATATGCATTACTCCAGCTACTTTCCCAGGGATATGCTCGGTAATTCCCGGTTCTCTGACAAGGGACCGGACATCGGGGCGTTCGAAAGAGTGGAAAAATAGACTTGAAGGATGAAGAAATTGTGAGGAATTGTGAGGAATTGTGAGGA